>JAEEGL014430589.1_pt1 | contig 15862 bp, 7 predicted proteins | sample 9134231 | NCBI WGS metagenome assembly JAEEGL01 (sample SAMN16246548, study PRJNA631951) | gut metagenome | biome: gut microbiome; feature: rumen; material: fiber-attached | host: Bos | place: Iran: Karaj | collected 2018-10
ATCGGGGCGCAGAACAAGCCCGTCTTCGTGGTCTTCAACAAGGTGGACGCCTATACCTACGAACCCTACGACGAGTTTTCCCTCACGCCGAAAGAGGCACGGAACCGCACCCTGGACGAGCTGAAGAACAGCTGGATCGCCCAGGAAAAGACCCCGTGCATCTTCATCTCCGCCAAAGAGCGGATCGGTATCGACAAACTGCGGAACGACCTGTACAAGATGGTGGCGGAAATCCACGCGGGCCGGTATCCCTTCGACAATTTCCTATGGTAAGAAAACTAACTCGGCTTCTTCCCCTGATGCTCCTGTTCCTGGGCGGGTCCCTGTCCGCGCAAGAACAGGAAAACGACCTGGCCTATTCGGCCCTGTACAGGGGAAAAGTGGCCAACAACTACGCCTTCAGGTACAATGGGACCTACTGCTGGGACGAACGGGGGTTGATGGAAGGGTCTGTCCTGTACAACGGAAAGCTGTACGAGGGCGTCTTCCTGCAGGTGGACGCCTATGCCGATGAGCTGAACGTCCAACCCGCCAAAGGCACGGGTCTCGTCGTCCCCTACCGCGACCAGGTCGCCTGGTTCAAAGTGGGCAAGACGTGGTTCGTAAACCCCGGTTACCTGGGCTGGACCGAGGCCCCGCAAGGCTACTTCGAGGTTGTCCGGGACGGAGAGCGCCCCCTGCTGCGAAAGGTCAAGAAAGTCCTGATGACCGCGGGCGGCGACCACAACGGCAGCGAGATCGGCTATGTGGATCCGGACTATGACGGTTCTGTCCCCACTTTCTTCCGTCTGCAGGAGTCTTTCTACGTCATCGAACAGGGGCTCGTCAAGAAAATCAGCAGCCGGTCCTTCAGGAAGGAATTGAAGAAAGAGGCCGGTGCCCCTCTCCTCGCCGCGCTGGAGATTCCCTGGCACAGTACGCAGGAGCACACCCCCGCCGGAACGGTCGCACAGGCAAACCTGCCCGGAACCGGGAACAGCCTTCCCGCCGGCTACTTCGAGCCTGTCAAGCAGGATACGCTTACCATCCAATATGTGGATACGCCCCAGATGGCCACGTACCGGAACAAGGTCTACACCGTAGGGGACCGGTCCCAGGACAAGGGGAGCGCCCGGAAAACCGTATCCGGCGTCATCACGGAAGCCGAAACCGGCGAGCCGATGTACGGGGTCGTCGTTTTTGACGACCAGACCAAGTCTTACGTCCGTTCCGACCGGAAGGGCGTGTACCGGATTTCCATCCCGGGCGGGGAGAACGTCCTGAATTTCAGTGCGGACGGCAAGGAAGACCTGGGCCTCCGGGTCGTCGTCCTGTCCGACGGCCAGCTGAACGTGATGATGACCGAGAAGGTGACGATGCTCAAGGAAGCCGTGGTCTCCGCCGAGAGCATGGCCCAGCACCGCAACACGGAAATGGGCGTGGAGAAAGTGAGCGTCAAGACCCTCACGAAAATTCCCTCCGCGTTCGGGGAAGGGGACGTCATCAAGGCCGTCCTTACCCTTCCGGGCATCAAGAGCGTAGGTGAGGCATCGGGTGGTTTCAATGTCCGCGGCGGTAGCGCCGACCAGAACCTGGTCCTTTTCGACGAGAGTACCATCTACAACCCGACGCACATGTTCGGCATTTTCTCCGCGTTCAACCCCGACATCGTGGAGAATGTCGAAATGTACAAGAGCTCCATCCCGGCTGAATACGGCGGCCGTGTTTCCTCCGTCCTGAACGTCACGACCCGGGACGGTGACGCCAACTACTGGCGGGGTTCCGCGGGCATCGGCCTCCTGACCAGCCGCATCCATCTCGAGGGACCGCTGAACAAAGGCAGGACCTCCGTCATCGCGGCGGCCCGCACGACCTATTCCAACTGGATCCTGAACCTCCTTCCGGAGGACAGCGCCTATTCCGGCGGCTCCGCGGGATTCACGGATGCGAACCTGGGAATCACCCACCGGATCGACGCCAACAACACCCTGGAGGCCCACGGCTATTACGCCACGGATAAGTTCTCCTTCGGCGGAGATACGACCTTCCGCTATGGAAACCTCAATCTTTCAATGATTTGGAAGCACCGGAGCAGTGACGGCGGAAGCCTATCGGTCAGCACCGGCTACGACCGTTACACCAACCGCATCGCCGCCCATTCCTGGGAATACGGCTCCTATGACATGGACACGTTCATCCGCCAGGGCTTCTTCCGGATCAACCGGAAAACGCCCCTGGGAGACGACCATAACCTTTCCTACGGCCTCCACTTCACCGGCTACGCCATGGACCCGGGCATCCTGAAGCCCTACGGGGCATACTCCGGCATCATGGAACGTCGCCTGGACCGGGAAATAGCCCTGGAACCCGCCGTGTATGCGTCCGACACCTGGAAGATGACGGACGAGTTTTCCGTCGAAGGAGGGTTCCGGTTCTCCGGTTTTTACGCGTTCCACGGCCAGAAAGCCTATGGCGCGCCGGAAATCCGGCTCTCCGGAAAATATTCTCCCGTGGAGAACCTTTCCTTCAAGGCCGGCGTGAACACCCTCACGCAGTACCTCCACCTGGTGACCAACACATCGGCCGTTTCGCCGATGGATACCTGGAAACTCAGCGACGACAAAATCAAGCCCACCTGGGGCTGGCAGGCCGCCGCGGGCGCTTACTGGACCGAACTGAACACCGGCATCGACTTCTCCCTGGAAACCTATTTCAAGCAGACCTACCGGGCCCTGGACTACAAACCGGGCGCCACCCTGACCATGAATCCCGACCTGGCCGACGAACTCGTCCCCGTCAAGGGCCGTTCCTACGGGGTGGAGCTGATGCTCAAGAAAACCACGGGGAAACTGACCGGCTGGGCATCCTACGGCTATTCCCGCGCCCTGCTCCGCGAGATGCAGGACCGCGGCAACGAGACCATCGCCGGGGGCAACTGGTACAACGCGCCCTATGACAAACCGCACGAGTTCAAATTCGTCGGCAACTACGCGCTTACGCACCGCTACAGCCTCTCCCTGAACATCGACTACTCCACCGGCCGCCCCGTGACGGTCCCGGTGGGCCAGTACTATTACAAGGGACAATACCGGATGGCCTATTCCGACCGGAACGCCTACCGGATTCCGGATTATTTCCGGATGGACGCAGCCTTGAACATCGATCCGGGTCACTACCTGAAGGCCCTCATCCATACCACCCTCACCATCGGCGTGTACAACGTGACGGGGCGGAAGAATCCCTATTCGGTCTTCTTCCGATCCAACCGGTACGGCCAGACCCAGGGCTATATGCTGTCGGTCTTCGCCACCCAGATTCCGTACATCAACCTCAACATCCTGTTCTGATGAGAAAGATCCTGACCGCCCTCGCCGTCCTCCTGAGTGCGACGGCGTGCATATATCCTTATGACCCCGACCTGGGAAAGGCCCCGGAGGGCGTCCTGGTCGTCGAAGGCGACATCGCCATCGGCGGGACCTCCACCATCCAGTTAAGCGTGATGACTTCGCTGGATTATCCGGCCAGATGGATCCACGACAACCCCGGGTATACGTATGCGGACAGCATGTACGGGGGTGGCGGCGGAGGCTTCGAACCGGAAGTGGATTCGCTGACGAACCTGCTGATGAGCGCGAACGTCTGGATCGAGGACAGCGCGGGCGGCACCTATACCGACCCCTGGCATGGCCGTTCGACCTCCTGGAGCATCCCGACGGAGAACGCCCCTCTCGACCGGGAATACCGCGCCTGCATCGAGGTATTCGACGCCCTGTACACGAGCGACTGGACCAAGCCTCTCCGGGGTCCTGAGATCAAGGACATCGAGTTCGACGCCCTTCCTTATACCGTGACGGTAAACGTCACCCTGGACGGCGGCCCCGACGCCACCGGCTACCTTCTCCTTTCCTACGACGAGACCTGGGAGTTTCATGCCGACTATCCCATCTCCTATGCGGTGGATCCGGAAACCTGGACCATCTTGGAGATGATGACTCCGGACTTGTCGAGATACTGGTGCTGGAAATCCGAATCGACGCCGATGGCCACGCCCATCGACTTTACGGCGATGGGGGAAAACGGCATCGTCGCCTATCCACTCTTCTCCTTTGCCCGCTCCGACAGCCGGAACCACAAGAAATACAGCGTGCTCGTGAAAGCCCGGACCATCTCCCGGGAGACCTACAAGTACCTCCGTTACCTGACCGACGACACCAACGGGGGCGGCGACCTGTTCAAGCCGGATCCGGGCAACATGTCCGGAAACCTCCGCTGCGAAACCGATCCCGGGCGGATGGCCCTGGGTTACGTAACGACGTCCCAGATAACGTCCAAACGCGTATATATGGACGGGCGCTATTACAAGCGCGCAAGCATCAGTTACGGCAACGTGGCGTTTATCAACGAAACTCGTTACGAAGAGTACTTTTATGGCGGATACCTTCCCCTTCTCGAGAATCCGCATTCAAACTACGTCGAACTGGAGGAAGGACCTTATGGCTGGGGACCGCCACGCTGCTACGACTGCGTCGTCGCCGGAGGAACCAAGCAAAAACCTGATTTTTGGGAATGATGAAAAGAATCATACTTGCCGCAGCGGTCCTTTGTACGGCCGCACAGGCGCTCTATGCCGACGGGGCGCCCGTCGAACGGATCTATGTTTCCACGGACCGGGAGGCTTACATCGCCGGAGATGCCGTCTGGTGCTCCCTGTTCTGCCTGGACGAAAAAGGCCGTTTTTCGGACCAAAGCGCCGTTGCCTACCTGGAACTCGTCTCGACGGCCGGAACGGTCACAGAGGCAAAAATAGGCCTGTTGGAAGGCCGGGGTGCCGGGCAGTTCCGGATTCCCGTCACCGTTCCTACCGGAACCTACCGGCTGATCGCCTATACGGCGGTAAACGCCGGGGAGCAGGGCCAGGCCTGGAAGGCCGGCTCCCGCCTGCTGTCGGTCTATAACACCACTTCCTCCGCCCGGGTTCCCGACGGGGTGGAACTGACGGACGAGGCCGCCTACCAGGCCCTGGCCCGCTCGGCGGCAGAATCGGAGGGGAGCCTGGAAATCTCCGCCCGGACGCGCGTCCGGAGGGATGGAACGGCCGTCCTTACCTTGCATAACCAGGGCGCCGCACAAGCCAGCGTGAGCCTGTCCGTCTATCACGACGACAGCCTTCTGCCCGCCCCGCAGGAGAATACACCCGCCTCCTTCCTCCGCGCCCTTCCCGCCTCCATCACCTTATGGCCGGGCGCTGACCCGACACCGGAATACGACGGCGAAGTAATCTCTACCCGTGTGCGGGGAACGATGGTGACCGGAGAGAACGAACGGACCGTCGCCTCCCTTTCCTCCGCCGGAGCCCCGTCCAACCTGTACATCGGCCGGACGGACGGCAGCGACCGCATCCGCTTCTATACTTCCAACATCTACGGAGACCGCGAAATCGTCTGCGAAGTCGCACAGCTGGACCGGAAAGAAGGCTATATCGAATTCGAAAGCCCGTTCCAGCGGCCGGAGATCGGGGACCTTCCCCGGCTTCGCCTGAGCAAGGCCGTCCAGGGAGACCTTTCCACCCGAAAAGCCGCCCTCCGGGCCGAAAAGGCGCTCCGTATCGACACTCTTACCACGTACATGACCCGGCGGGAGGACCTCCTGCTGGAAAGCATTCCCCTCAAGCGTTACCACCTGGACGACTACACCCGCTTCTCGTCCATCCGGGAGACCTTGATCGAGTTCATCCCCGAACTCCGTCTCCGGGAATCGCGAGACGGCCTCTGGCAGCTCCTGATGACCCAGTCGGACGCCGTCAACTTCCGCCACAACCGGACCAACACCATCCTGGTGATGATGGACGGCGTGGTCCTGAGCGACCTCCGGCAGCTGGAGGAATTCGATGCGATGCTTGTCGACGACATCGACATCTATATGAGCACCTTCGCTTGCGGGAAGGTCGTCTATAACGGCCTGGTCAATTTCATAACGAAGAAAAACTACGTGACAGCCCTCCATTTCCCCAACAACGTCCGTGTGGTCGATTTCAAGGGCGTCTGCTATCCGGTGGCCTACGGCGGCACCGTTCCGGAAGGGACGGGCCTGGACCTCCGGCAACTCCTGTACTGGAATCCGGTCCTCACGGTCGCCGCCGGCGGCGACAGCCGCATCGAGTTCCATGCGCCGGGTTACGCCGGCCGGTTCAAGGTCGTAGCAAAAGGATTCGCGGCCGACGGGAGTCCCATCAGCCGCGAGTTCACATTCGAAGTGGAATAACCGCTGAATCTCAATAAACGTTTCCGGTCACCGATTCGGGAACCGCGTCTATCTTCTTGTAGGAATCCACTTCCTTTCCGCCGGGGAGGTTGAGCGACAGCGTCGTTCCCTCCAGGGACACCTCATAGGGACCCCATTTGGTTCCGTCCGCATAATCGCCGAGAAGAAGCTTCTCCTCCTTGTTCAGGGTATAATTACCCGAGAAATGGGTATAGCGTCCCGCTCCGATCTTCTGGTAAATGTCAAAAGACCCGGACGCGGAAAAGACAAGGTATACGCTCACCTGCTCGCCACCCACCATCGCGCGCGTAGTCACGCTGGACAGTTCCCAGGAGCCGGTCACGTCCACTGCGGGCTTTAAATCCTCCGGCTCGTTCCGGTGACATCCCGCCAAAACGGCGAGAGACGCCAATACAAACAGAATCTTCTTCATCATAACCATCCTCCCGTACCGTTGCCACCGTCCGCTTCGCGGGCGATGAGTGAGACTTCCTGGGTCAGTTCCATACCGCCCGGAGGGTTGGTTCCGCCGCCCACCCGGTCACCGCCGCCCACGGCGGTGATGGTGATCTTGCCGGAACCGATCTTCGTCGGATGCACGTACAGCCGTCCGAACTGGACATAGGCATAACCGCTCTCGTCCACCACAGCCGGATACTTGTCCGTATTGGCGGGGGAAACCTTCTGCAGCCCCATCGAAGTCGCCGTCGATTCAGGAACCGTCACCTTCAGGTAAGTCAAACTCACCGAAGCGGTTCCGAAAGCGGATGAAAGATTGATCCACTGCTCGCGGCCAATCTGGGACGTGAGCGTGGGAAGGCCTTCGATGTGCATCATCAGGCGCCAGGCGTCGATGGCGCCCGTACCCATCTGGTGATAGTACGGGGCCATGGTCAGGGCCTTATGCCCGATCAGGGGCTTTTCAAGGATGTTGCCGATCCGTTGGTCGATGTCGCTCACCGACGCCAGGATCATCCGTTTGAACTCGACACGGGAGAACGTCTTTCCCAACTGTTTCGCATAGGAAAGAGCCAGGGCGACGACCCCGCTTACGTGCGGGCAGGCCATCGAAGTTCCCTGCATATAACCGTAATCTTCCTTGTAAAGTTCCCTGGGAAGCGTGGACAACACCATCGACTTTTCTCCTACACCGTGGTAATACTCACCGCCGGGCGCCGAAATATTGCATCCGGGTCCATAGTTGGTAAAGTAGGTCGGCAGGAAATCCGCTCCGAAGGCAGACACGCTGATGATGTCGTTATACGCGCCAGGATAATGGGCGTAGTTGTGGTTTTCATTTCCCGCAGCGAAAATGGCGATATTGCCATCCAGGACGGGGTTGTTCTTGGATTTCTCAAAATAATGGATGGCATCGATTTCCGCCGTTCCGACCGCCCTTTCATAAGCGTAGTCGGAACCGAAGGCAGACGTATAGCCGAATGAGCAGGAAATGATGGAAGCACCCATATCCGCGGCATACTTGATCGCGTTCGACACCGTTCCGGCGCCGCCGCCCGAAATTCCGGAGAAAATCTGACAACTCATGATCCGGCAGCCATCCTTGGCACCGGAACCCCCGGATACGCCGGAAACACCCCGACCGTTGTTATTGACGGCAGCAATGGTACCGGCGCAGTGCGTTCCGTGACCGGAATCGCCATCCCATTGACCGCGCTCGTCATAATATCCCTGATCCCAGGAAATGGGGCCGTTGGTGTTGAAATTATATCCGTAAACGTCATCCACGTAGCCGTTTCCGTCATCGTCAATACCATTGCCGGGAATTTCTCCGGGGTTCGTCCACATATTGTCTTTCAGGTCGGGATGGTCGTATTTCACGCCCTCGTCCACGACGGCGACAATGATGCTGGGATCACCGCAAGTAAGGCCGGCCCAGACATCCTTGACATTGATGTCGGCCCCTTTCGCCACATAGGAGGAGTAGGCTTTGCTGCCCTGGTTGTTGTAGTGCCACTGGTCCATCAACATCGGGTCGTTGAACTTGTCCGAAGTGGCACGGGTGGCAAATTGCTCCTCCGCCGGAAAGACGATGCAGTCAGAGGCCTTGGAAGCAATGACGTTGTATTCGACGACGGCCACCTTCGCCAGGGCGGCGAACCGGTTGACAACTCCGTCCAGGACAGCGTCTTCCTCCAGGTTCACGACGAACCAGCGGTCCAGGCCGAATTCCCGCTCCAGGTCCTCCTTGCCGGGGAACGACTTGAACAACGGCTCGATGGACTGAACACTTTCCAGCCGCATTCCGGCCAGGTCCTCTTCAGAAGGCACTGTGGTGAACTTGACCAGGAAAGAAGACGGGGCCCATTCGTCGCCCAAGCATACCACTTTGGTCCGGACAGGGCCCTGGTCATCCATCACGGACGGCAAAGGGTCCTGCCGGCAGGAAACCAGGACGGCAAGAAAGAACGACGTCAATAATAAAAACCGATGCTTTCTCATCACAATTCTTTTATTGACAAGAGGCCCGGCGACATGCGCCGGGTCTCCTGTCGAAAACAAACAGATGGACGGTTAGAACATCTGGACCGGGGCTTTCTCCACCTCGGCGGTTTTGTGCAGACGCATCGGGGCAACGACCTTGACGGCTACCTTCACGGGCTTCGGGTCGCGCTCGTAGCGGATGTCGGATTTCGGTGCGTACAGCGACTTGTTGGCCACGTTCACGTTGAAGCCTGTCGGCTTCGGCTTCGCAATGCCAGCAGGAGTGGAAGCTGAAGGCAGAACAACCTTGAATGCACCATGCTGGTTGGCATAGTAATAACCTTCACCATCTAAGAGGCTTAGCAGGCCCTTCTCCGTCGGGAAGCTGATGACACCATTCTCCAGCTTACCCTTGGAGAACGGCTTTCCGTTGTACATGGAAGTCACGCCGTCAACGAAACCTTCACTGGGATTCAGGCAAATACCGTAATCCTGAAGCTCGATGAAGACAGACTCGGGATCCGTCGCATCGATAACGAGCTCGCAATTCCTCCAGAGAATATCCTCATAGTCCTCGACCGGTCCGTCTTCTTCCGGGTCCAGCAGTGCTGCAATGTAGTTCTTCTGGAAACCATCGATCATATACAGTCCGGGAGTATTCTTCTCTTCATAAACGTTGCACTCAACATCCACAGGATTCATACCATACAGAGGGCTGATAACATCTTCGGTATAGACACCTATACCCAGGTTGTTCCACACATACGGGAGTTTGTCAGTAGTATACAGAGCGTACTGGAAACCATCGAGATTGCCGTTGGTCGCCCACATGATGACCAGGTAGGTCGTCTTGGCCGCCAGCGTGGTAAGGACATCATAATAGCCACCCTGGGCATTGATCTCCGCCAGAACCTCTGCGGAAACGGCGTACTTGGAATCGGACTTCACAGCATCAAATGCAGCATTGGGATCGCTGAGTTTGGCAAGGTTGAAGATTCCCAGATGGACGTCCGTCAGTTCGGAGCCATACATGCAATAGGCGAAGGAGTCGTACTTGTGAAGCTCACGATAACGCTCAGGGGTGTCCTCCGTGAAGAGGTTCATGTCCACCTGGTATTCCTCCTCATCCGCGGCCGCGATGAAACGGAATGCACAAGAAGCGGAATTCTGCATCTTGCCATCCTTGTCACAGGCAACCAGGACGATCGTATAGTCGCCGGTCTTCTCCGGAGAGACATAGAAGGTGCCATACTTGGCATCCTGCGCTTCGTTCAGCTCGAAAGCGTCGAAAGATTCAAATACTTCGGTACTGTCGGCAATGGCAGTCACCTTCGCCTGGGTCTGGGCGGCGTTGAGCGAACCCTCGTACACAGCGTACTTGACACGGGCGATGTCTATACCGGCCTTAAGATAGACTGGAGTCTCACCCTCGACGGAGTAATCCGTCTCTGCATTGAAGGAATAATCCACGCGGAGATAACCTTCCGCGATTGCCAGGATATCGTTGCTCGGAGCACCGTACCAGTAACCTGAACCGGTGATGTTGAAGATGTTGTAGAAGTAGAATCCACCGTGATTGTCATAGTAGCTCAACTGATAGTTCGCGCTATAACTCTTCACGAAGTCGGCGAAGGTCTTTCCTTCCAGGGCAGACTGAGGATTAGCGACAGTGAAATAGTTGTAATAGTCCATGGCATCCACCGGGAACTCAGGACCGCCTTCTTCCACGGCAACGGAATACCCGGTAGACTGGAAAGGAACCTCGATGGCCATCATATCCACCTCTTTGACCTTAAAGGAGAGTTTGGTGTACATGCGGAATTCAATTTCCTTGCCATTATCCCAAACACCCTTACCGTCATCGGTGACCGTCTTGCAATAACGGATGCCGTCAACTTCATAGTACTGGATCTTTCCTTTCTTTGTCAGAGGGAGTGCCTCCTTGTAGCCCTGATCCGTCAGGAAACTGGAGTTGATCGTGAAGTTCACCACGGCATCCTTGCCGCTTTCATCCTTGAGGGTAACCATTTCCACGCACATGACGGAAAAGTCAAGGGCAATGGCACCGGAATTATAGATCGAGGAGTATTTGGTGTCGTCAATGACGAAGCTGGCGGTATAGGTCTTTCCCTCTTCAGCATTGTCAAAACGGACTTTGAACGTTGTCTCCTCCTGGCCATCGGCAAAGGAAGCTTCCGACTTGGTGAAAACACCCTCGGCAGAATACTCCGTCGTAATAGGAACGGTGATCGCACCCTTGGTATTGGTACGCTTCAGCGTAATGTCCACACTCTTGTCCTGGGTCGGATTGTAAATGTGGCTACCGCTGGCTGCCTGACTGGGGAAATAAACCCCATAGCAGTCCGCATCCTCCTTGGGACCGAACTCATAGGCTTCCTCCTTGGGCTGGCAGGAAAGCACGGTGAAAGCGGCGAGGGTAGCGGCAAACAAAAAATTAATATACTTTTTCATACGTGTTTCTGTTTAAGATTAGTCAGTAACACCATCACGCAGGGTAGGATTCTGGTCCATCTTGGGAAGATCACCACCCGTATTGTTAACCACGCTGAAGTTGGTGTTCAGCTCTCCATTGTTGAAACGCATGTTCAGCCAGCCGTCGTCGGCGGCGATGTTGTAACGGAAGGCCGGGGAGACGTTCGTGCTCGCGGGGGTTCCAAGGAAACGTACCATCGGTTTGTTCAGGCGCTTGGTATCGTGGATACCGAAACCTTCACCCCAGAGTTCGACACGGCGCTGGAACCACACTTCGTCAGCGAAGCTGCGGCCACCGGCGGAAGCGGAATACTGCGGATCACGATAGGTCTTCACAAAGTTCTCAAGGATCTGACGGCCCTTGGCCTCGTTACCGCTCTTGGCATAAGCCTCGGCCTGGATCAGGAGCATTTCCTCCACGCGCATGAGCGGCATGTCCTCGGCGTTGTCGTTGGTACCGATCGGGGTGCAACCGAACTTCACGTTGGTGTAAGGCTGGAAGGCCAGCTTGTCGTCATACTCGAACTCGGCGATGTCCTGACCAGAAGCCTTGCCCTGCTCACCGGCATCCCAGGTAAGACCGTCGAGAAGCGGGGAATAGAGATCTTCATTCACCCACCATCCCTTACGGACATCCGATTCGGGAATCTTGTCGTACAGGATCTTGTTGATGCAGGTGTAGGTAGCGGTACCGGCGGCATAGGCCCAGCCGGAGAAGGAACGGAGCCAGGAAGAGGTCGTGGCATAACGGCCGGTCTTCGCCTCATCAGCCGACATGTCGTAACCCCAGATCCAGTTGTGCTCGTTGATGTCCTGGAAGGTAGGCTTGCTCACCTCGGCGATGGAGGCAGGCTCGTAACCGGCGGCAGCCTTCTCGGCATCGGCGGCAGCCTCGGCATACTTACCCATATTCAGGTTGGCACGGGCACGGAGACCATAGGCAACATTCTGGTCGATGTACTTCTTGATCGGACGCTCGTAACCTTCCAAGCCGGCGACAGCATCATCAAGGTCTTTCATGATGATCTCATAGATCTCTGCCATCGTGGCGCGGGGATTGTGGGTCGGGTCCTCGATGGCCGGCGAGCAGATCGGTACGGCGGGATCATTCTCATGACCCTGGTAGCTGAACTGGAAGTCGGAGGCCAGAAGCATATAGGCATAGGCGCGGAGAGCCTTGGCCTGGGCAATCATGTAAAGGCTGGACTCATCGGACACATCCTCGGCAAAACCGGCCAGGAAGTCATTCACATTGGCGATGATCATGTACGGAGTACGGTAACGGACCATCGGATTACGGTAAGAGGCCGTGCGGGAAGAATATTCACCGCAGACCGAGAACCAGTTGTAGTTGTTATCCGAATTAGTGGCATCGGCGCTCTCAAGGTCATTGCAGAAGAGCATCATCAGCACACCGAAATCATCCGGAGTATTATACCCTAAATAATAAGGGTTACCGATCGGCCGGAAAAGACCGGCGAAGGAAGCGGTAGCGCGGGAAGGAACGGCTGCATTGGTTTCCTGCAGCTGGGAGGCCAGCAGAGTGCCGCTCTCGGGACGGATTTCATTCATGTCGGTGCAAGCCGCCATGACGATTGCCGCAAATAAAACCGGAATAATTCTATAGAGTTTCATTTTCTTGAACGGTTTTAATTAGAAAGTAAGGGTGACACCACCGGTGATGTTACGCATGGAGGAATAGTAACCGCTGTTCAGACCGGTACCGGAAGTCATGGAACCGAGGCCCATGGAGAAACGCGGATCGATACCCTTGCGGGCGGTGAGAACGGCCAGGTTGTCACCGGCCACGTAGAAGCGGAGACCCGTCAGGCCAATCTTCTTGACCCATGCGGAAGGAAGCGAGTAACCGAGCGTGATATTGTTGACGCTGAGGTAGGAAGCGCTCACGATGAAGCGGTCGAGGGCGGACTGGGCCACCTGGACATCGCCGTCATTGCGAGGAATCTGGGAATTCTTGTTCTCAGGAGTCCAGGCCTTGAGGATATCCTTATGCCAGGCATTACCCTTCTGGTCCTGCGTCCACATGAGGGACTGGTAGGTACCGTCATAGTACTTACCGCCAAGCTGGAAGGAGAACTGGGCGCTCAGGTCGAAGCCATACGCATTGATGGACGTTCCGAAACCGCCGAACAGGTCGGGAAGCACGGAACCGAGGTCATACTGGCTGGCCTGGGAGAACGTCTTGACCACCTTTGTCTCGAGCAGGCCATCATCCATCTGCTTCTGGGTAGGACGGTCCACATACTTGCCATCCTCCTTCAGGAATTCGCCGTAGTACTGGGCTTCACCGGTCTCGGGATCCACACCTGCAAACTTGAACATGTAGGCCTCGTAGATGGAGCCGCCCACCTTGATGATACGGTTACCGGTACGGATACCGTCTTCGGAAACGCTCTCATCCAGGGAAAGCACCTTGTTGATATAGTGGCTGAGGTTCAGGTTCCAAGTCCAGTTGACGTTGCGGCGACGGAGGATGGAACCGTCCAGGGAAAGTTCGATACCGCGGTTCAGGATGGAACCCACGTTCACAGGAATGGATCCGACCGGATTACCGGCACTCTGCGGAACATTCTTGCTGTACAGGAGGTCCTCGGTCTTACGGGCAAACCATTCGACGGTACCGTTCAGGTAGCTGTTGAACGCTTCGAAGTCCACACCGATGTTGAAGGACTTGGATGTTTCCCAGGTCAGGTTCTCATTACCGACATAGGTCTTCTTGACGCTGTAGCCTCCGTCCTCGGTCCAGGAAGTGGAGTACTGGTCGGAGTAAGGATAGTTACTACCCAGATTATCGTTACCCTGGACACCGTAGCTCACCTTGAGTTTGAGCATGTCCACGTAAGGAACGTTGAACCAGGATTCCTTGCTGATCAGCCACGCGGCGCCGGCGGAACCGAAAGTACCCCAGCGGTGACCCTCAGCAAAACGGGAAGAAGCATCGCGACGGAAGGAAGCAGAGGCGAAGATTCGTCCGTCAAAGTCATACTGCGCACGGCCCAGGAAACCCTGGGTGGCATAGCGGTTGGTGGAAGAACTGGCACTCACCATGGAACCGGTACCCTTCGCGTTGGACAGTTCGCCCACGAACGGGTTGAACAGGTGATAGTTGCTACCGCTCAGACCCTGGGAAGTAATGGCATAGTTCTCATAACCGGCAAGCACGTCTACGTTGTGCACCTCGGCGAAGGAAACCTTGTATTCGGCCAGGTACTGCTGGTTCACCGTCCAGGTACGGCTGTGGCTCACACCCACGTAACCATCCGTACCGGAGGAACCGGCGAACTGGCTGCCGAGGGAACTGGAGCGGGTATTGTCAGAGGTGAAACCGACATTGGCGGTCAGGGAAAGGCCAGGGAGCGGAGTGAGGATCGTTCCGAACTTGCCCGTCAGCACGTCAGCATAGTACTTGCTGTCGTCATACTCGTTATCACGGACGGCGTTACCAACGATGGAAGGACGCTTCTGGTTGGTGTTGTTCGAGTCGTAGACCTGACGACCGCCTTCCTGATAGAGATAAGGCTTGCCCTGCTCATCGACCTTACGCACATACAGCGGGTAGATGGGACCGATCATGTTGGCGATGTAGAACAGGTTGCCGGAGGAGCCGTAAGAGGTGCCCCAGTCAGCCTGCTGGCCATACGTATGGGAGAAGTTCATCGAAGTGATGAACCGCATCCAGGACTTGGCCTGATATTCGGCGTTGATACGGCCGGTGTAGCGCTGATAGTCGGAATTGTTCACGATACCCGAATTCTGCAGGTAACCGACCGAAGCATAGTAGTTGAAACGGTTGGCACCGCCGGAAGCGGACACGTTGTATTCCTGACGATAGCCGTTGTGGAAGGCTTCCTTGTACCAGTCATCCGGAATATAATAGAATTCACCGTCGGAATAACCAAGCTTGGCATTCGGATTCATCTTGAAGTTGGTACCGATCAGGTTCTGGCCTTCCGGGACGGTATAGACCAGATATCCCAGACCACCGTTCTGCTCGTCGAGCAGATATTTGTTCGCATAAGCATAGCTCTCTGCGACGGTGTGGCCGGTATAGCGGTACTTGTTGTACATTCTCTGGAAGAAGGTTTCGTAGTACTGTCCGGGCTCGGTGATCACATCGTACTGCGGGATCAAGCGGGTGTTGACACCGAAACGGGCGTCAAACTTGATCTGGGCGTCGCCAGCCTGGCCCTTCTTGGTAGTGATGATCACAACACCGTTCGCACCGCGGTGACCATAAATGGCGGAAGCGGCAGCATCTTTCAGGACGGACATGGATTCGATGTCCTGCGGGTTGATATCGGAGATGGATCCGTCATAAGGAACGCCATCCACGATGATGAGCGGGTCGTTGGAAGCGGACATGGAACCGATACCGCGGATGCGGATCGTATTTCCGCCGCCACCGGAAGGATCACCACTGGCAGAGGTGATCTGCACGCCCGGGGTCGTACCGGCGAGAGCGCTCGTTACGCTGGTCGCAATTCTCTTCTCGATGGTCTCATTGCCCACGACAGCCGCGGATCCCGTGAAGGAACTCTTGGTGGCGGTACCATACGCAACGACGATGGTCTCGTCCAAGAGCTGGCTGTCATCCTGGAGAACGATGTCGATATTGGTGCGGCCGGATACGGGAACATCCTGTCCCTGATATCCCATACAGAGCACC
>JAEEGL014510663.1_pt1 | contig 15862 bp, 7 predicted proteins | sample 9134231 | NCBI WGS metagenome assembly JAEEGL01 (sample SAMN16246548, study PRJNA631951) | gut metagenome | biome: gut microbiome; feature: rumen; material: fiber-attached | host: Bos | place: Iran: Karaj | collected 2018-10
GGAACCCTCAAGGAGGTGACCCTCTTCCTCGATGCGGCCGGGACCTTTCCGGTCCATCTCCTGATCGCCGTTCCGAAGGGTGCGAAGGGCCCCGTTCCGGCTTTCCTCGGCATCAATTTCTGCGGGAACCATGCGACGACATTCGACCCTGAGGTTACGATCCCGGGCGGGAAGATGCCCGTCCACAGCGGAGGAACGAAGGTTACCGAATACGAACGCGGGGCCAATGCGCACCGCTGGCCGTACGAGTACATCCTTTCTCACGGATATGCCGTCGTGACCTATTGCCGGGAGGATATCGACCCCGATTTCGACGACGGCTTCCGGAACGGAGTCCATGGACTGATGGACGGGGGAAAGGTCCGCGGCGGCTCTTCCTGGGGCACGATCGCTGCATGGGCATGGAGCCTTTCCAGGGTCCTGGACTACCTGTATGCGGATCCCGCCATCGATGCGGACCGGGTCGCCGTCATCGGCCATTCCCGACTCGGCAAGACGGCCCTTTGGGCGGGAGCGACGGATCCCCGGTTCGCCCTGGTGATTTCCAATGATTCGGGGTGCGGCGGAGCGGCCTTGTCGAGACGGCGTTTCGGCGAGACCGTCGCAAAGATCACGACGTCCTTCCCGCACTGGTTCTGCAAGAATTTCGACGCCTACGGGAACAATGAGGACGCCCTTCCTTTCGACCAGCACGGACTCCTTGCCCTGATCGCCCCGCGTCCGCTCTATGTCGCGAGCGCAAGCGAGGACCTCTGGGCGGATCCGAAAGGGGAGTATCTGTCCCTGTACGAGGCTTCCAAGGTCTACGCCCTGTATGGATTCGAGTCCCTCGGCGATCCGGAGCCCCCGGGGGTCGAGGAACCCGTCGTCCGCGGCAGGACGGGATATCATATCCGGAACGGAAAGCACAATATCGTGCTCTACGACTGGATGCAGTACGTTGCTTTTGCCGACCGGTTCCTTCAATAGTATTCGACGTTATAACGGGTTAAAATATCCATATGCATGAAGTTGTCCTTTTTCGGGGGCAACTTTTTGCGTACGATGTATTCGGCGACGGCGTCGATGGCAAGATTGACCTGCTCGTCCGGGCGCTGTGCGATCAGGCAGGACACCGTCCCGCGGCCGAGCGCCTCCATGTTCGCCGTGAGATTGTCGAAACCGACGACCTTCCGGCCCGGAACCGGATGCTTCTCGAGCCAGGGAACGATCAGGTGGATCCGGGAATTGAACATCACGATATGCCGGATTCCGGGGTGCTCCCGGGAGAAGGCGTCGAGGGTCTCTTCGATGCCGGAGGGATCGTTCGGATCGATGAAAATGTTGGAAAGGCGGCATTCCGGGCAGTTTTCGAGCAGGTAGTCCATGAATCCGGCCCGGCGGTTGATCGTCGGATCGGACTGCTGGAGCCGGTCACGCCGGATCCGGACCATCAGGACGCTGTCGACCGGCTGTCCGCCTGTAAGCTGGTCGGCGCAGAGGTATCCGCTCTTGTAAAGCGGCAGGCCGAAGTAAGCCAGATAACCGTCCGTATCAAGTTTCGAATCGATGAAAGCGTAGGGGATCTCCCGCTTCTCCAGTTCCCGGGTCAGGACCAGGGTTCCGTCCCTGAACATCGGAGCGAGCACGATACCGTCCGGCCCTGCTTCCAGCATCTGCCGGGAGGCTTCCTCGAAGGATGCGATGTCATACTGGTCGTATTCGAAAGGAACGATATCGATTCCGATCGTTTCCACGGATTCCCTCGCCCTTGAGATCCCTGAGGCGACCAGTTCCCAGAAGGATCCGGGTTCATGGGAGGGGATCAGGACCGCAATCATGTGCCGGCCCCCTTTGGCGAGGAGGGAAGCGTAGACATTGGGTTCATACCCGAGCTCTTCGATGACTTTCATCACCTTTTCGTAGCTCTTCCGCGATACCTCGCCGCGGTTGTGGAGCACCCGGTCGACCGTTCCTTTGGAAAGGCCGGTGCGTCGGGCGATGTCCATGATCGTAATTTTGTCAGAAGGGGCCATGGCGGGAGTGGTCAACGATGCAAAGCTACGAAAAAAAACCTCATATCCAAGCATTTTTCAAAAAAAAACGTGCCCGGTAACGGACTGAATGGAAGGCCTCTGAATAAATTTTTGAAAATTTTTTCCGTTACCGTGCACGGAATTCCAAATTCTTTTTTATATTTGTAGCCGTGACATTGTAACTATAGCCAATCGATGAGAAAAACAGCCTTTCTTTCAGTCGTCCTGACCCTGGTCCTTTCCTGTGCGCAGGGTGAGAATGAGTTCTCCGACCTCTACCGGAACCTCCCGTTCCAGATGCCGGCCGTCGAACGGCCCGACATCCCTTCCCGCAGAGTAGATATCCGCGATTTCGGCGGTGTCGGTGACGGAAAGACCCTCAATACGGAGGCTTTCGCCAAGGCGATGACCTCCCTCTCGGCCAAAGGCGGCGGCCACCTTGTCGTCCCCGAAGGAATCTGGCTGACCGGCCCGATCACCCTGGAGAGCCATGTCGACCTCCATGTTACGGAAAACGCGATCCTCGTTTTCTCTCCGGACCAGGACCTGTATCCGATCATCGATACCAATTTCGAAGGCCTGGATGTCCGGCGCTGTCTTTCTCCGATCAACGCGCTCGGGGCAAAGCATATCTCCATCACCGGAGGCGGCATCATCGACGGCAGCGGGGAATACTGGCGGGAAGTCAAGAAACGCAAGGTCTCTTCCGACCAGTGGAAGGCGATCCTCGGCCGAGGCGGTCTCCTCAGCGAGGACGGTTCCGTCTGGTATCCGGACGAAGGGTATATGAAAGCCCGCCTGACGGCAGGATCGCTGAATTATCCCGATCCTTCCCTGGACGAACTGGAAATCAAAACCTTCCTCCGCCCGGTCATGGTTTCCCTGCGCGAATGCGAGAACATCCTCCTCGAGGACTGTACTTTCCAGAATTCCCCCTGCTGGAACATCCATCCGCTCTATTGCCGGAACATGATCATCAACCGTATCACGGTCCGGAATCCGCACTATTCCGCCAACGGGGACGGGATCGACATCGATGCCTGCGAGAACGTCATCGTGAAGGACTCCTCCTTCGACGTCGGCGATGATGCGATCTGCATCAAGTCCGGCAAAGACGCCGACGGCCGCCGTCATGGCATCGCCTGCCGGAACCTGCTGATTTCGGGCTGCACTGTATACCATGGCCACGGCGGATTCGTCGTCGGCAGCGAGATGAGCGGGGGAGTGGACCATATCCTCGTCGAAAAGTGCCGTTTCATCGGAACCGACGTCGGACTCCGTTTTAAAAGCACGCGCGGGCGCGGGGGACTGGTCGAAAAGATCTGGTGCCGGGACATCTTCATGAAAGATATCGTGACCTACGGGGTCATCTTCAACCTCTATTACGCGGGAGTGGCAGCAACGGACATGAACGGAGAAGCGAAGGAAGACATCCAGCCCGTCGATGAGACGACGCCGGTTTTCCGTGACATCCGTTTCGACGGGGTCGTCTGTTCCGGTGCACGCCAGTCCGTCTACGTGAACGGCCTTCCCGAGATGCCGGTCCGCGGCCTGCGGTTTGCCAACAGCACCTTCACCGCCCGGCAGGGCCGTGAAGTCCATTATGCCGAAGATGTCGAGTTCGAGAATGTAACTGAAAACCTGATCTGATGAAAAGAATCCTCTGTACCCTCCTTGCGCTGGCCCTCGTGCTTGTCAGCACCTCCTCGACCATCCATCTGATGGGCGATTCCACGATGGCGGACAAAGATCTTTCCAACGGCAATCCCGAAAGGGGCTGGGGCATGATGTTCCCGAACTTCATCGAAGGGATGGACGTCGTCAATTATGCCCAGAACGGCCGGAGCACCAAGAGTTTCATCGACCGAGGCCTTTGGGACAAGGTCAAGGCCAACCTCAAAGCCGGCGACTGGGTCTTCATCCAGTTCGGCCACAACGATGCCAAGGAAAGCGATCCTGAACGCTATGCCGCCCCCTTCGGCGCGTATCAGGACAATCTCCGCCTCTTCGTAAGGACAGCCCTGGAAGCCGGTGCGAAGCCGGTCCTCCTGACCCCGGTCGCCCGCCGCTGGTTCAAGGACGGCAAACTGGACCGGAACTGCCATACGGACTATCCCGAAGCCATGAAGCAGGTCGCGAAAGAGTTCGGCATCCCGCTCCTGGACATGACGACGAGGACCCTGGACTGGATCGAAGGGCTCGGAGACGAGGCTTCCCGTCCCTATTTCATGCACCTGGAGCCCGGGAAATATGCGTGCGCCCCGGACGGAAAGGTTGACAATACCCATACGAAGGCCTCCGGTGCGCGCAAGGTCGCCGAGATGTTCTGCGACTGCATCCGGGAGCAGCTTCCCGAGCTCGCGGAGCACCTGGTCCGGTACGACATCGTCGTGGACCCGAACGGATTCGGGGATTGCTTCACGATCCAGGAAGCCGTCGACGCGGTCCCGGATTACAGCCACGAGGCCGTTACGACGATCCTTGTCAAGAAAGGCGTGTACCATGAGATGGTCACGATCCCGCACAACAAGTTCCGGATCCATATCAAGGGACAGGGTGCCGAAGAGACGGTCCTGACCTATGGCAAGTATGCGACCCAGCCGTGGGCGCTGAACGGTCTTCCGACCGGCACTTCCGGGAGCGCGACCCTCTACATGCACTCGAGTTACGTGACGATGGAGGATATGACGGTCGAGAACAGCGCCGGGGAAGGGAAGGAGATCGGCCAGGCCGTCGCCCTCTTCACCGACGGAGATTTCCTCTTCTTCAACCGCTGCCGCTTCATCGGCAACCAGGACACGGTCTATACCTACGGCCGGTACGGAAAGGACGGAGGCGTCAAGCGGAATTACTTCCTCGACTGCTATATCGAAGGAACGACCGATTTCATCTTCGGCCCTTCGATCGCCTGGTTCGAGAACTGCCATATCCATTCGAAGAAAAACAGTTACGTGACGGCCGCTTCGACCTTTGAAGGACAGAAGTGGGGTTATGTCTTCCACAAGTGCCGGCTGACGGCCGCTCCGGGTATCGACAAATGCTACCTCGGACGCCCCTGGGGCGCTTATGCGAAGACCGTTTTCATCGAGTGCGAACTCGGATCCCACATCCTTCCCGCCGGATGGCACGACTGGGAGAAACCCGGCAAGCCCGATACGAAGAAGAACTCGTATTACGCCGAGTATAAGAACTACGGTCCCGGTGCCGCTTCGAAGAAAGAGCGGGTGAAATGGTCCCGGCAACTGACCGACCGGCAGGCAGCGGAGTATACCTTTGAAAACGTGATGTACCAGAAACAGGACGGCATCGTCTGGAATCCGTTCGACAACCGATGAGAAAGGGATGGATCATAGCGGCTCTCGCCGCCCTTCTTTCCTCCTGCACGGGGCAGGAGCCCCTCTCCATGCAGATCGTCCGGAGCGAGATGGTGCGGAATCCGGAGGCTTCCCGGATCGACGGACAGGAGGGAAAACTCAAATGGAACTATACGACCGGGCTCGAACTCAAGGCTTTCCTTGACGTGTACGACCGGTACGGGAACAAGGAACTCCTCGATTATGCGGACGCCTGGTACGATGCCATCATCGACTCGTGCGGGCGCATCTATAAATACAAGGTTTCGAATTACTCTACGGACCATATCTGCCCGGGAAGGACCCTTTTCCGCCTTTATGAACTGACCGGAAAGGAGAAGTACCGGATGGCGATGGACACGCTCTGGCGCCAGATCCAGGGGCAGCCCCGTACGCCGGAAGGCGGTTTCTGGCACAAGAAGGTCTATCCGCAGCAGATGTGGCTCGACGGTCTCTACATGGCCCAGCCTTTCTATGCGGAATATACCCTGCGTTTCGTCCCGGACAGCCTGAAAGCGGCGCGCTTCGAAGACATCGCCCTCCAGTTCAGGACGGTGGCGGAGCATACTTTCGATCCCGCGACCGGCCTGTACCGCCATGCCTGGGATTCCTCCCGCGGAATGTTCTGGGCGGATCCGCAGACCGGGCAGTCGGACCATGCCTGGGGACGCGCCCTCGGCTGGTATTCGATGGCCCTTGTCGATGTCCTGGAACTGCTCCCGGAAACGGCTCCGGGCCGGGAAGACCTCGTGCGGATCCTCCGTTCCATCTTCGACCGGCTTCCGGAGTATGCGGATCCGGCGACCGGGATGTGGTACCAGGTGCTGGACTGCCCGGGTCGGGAAGGCAATTATGTCGAGGCTACCTGCAGCGCGATGTTCGTCTATTCGATGCTGAAAGGGATCCGCCTCGGCCTGCTCGATATTCCCTCGGAAACCGCCCGGGAGAAGTATGACGCTTTCGTCAGGACCTTCATCGTCCGGGAAGGGGACCTTGTCAGCCTGGAACGCTGCTGCGAGGTGGCGGGTCTCGGCGGCAAGGACAACCGCAGGGGCGATTATGACTATTATATCAATGAACGCGTGCGCGCCAACGATCCCAAGGGCATCGGTCCCGCGGTCTGGGCGGCGCTGGAAATGGAATTATGCAAATGAAAAGATTCAAAGGCATAGGCCTGCTGGCCGTATGGGTGGTTCTCGGCGTTTCCTGCGGTGAGAAAGAACCGAAACCGGTCGTCCCCGCCACTCCGGCGGCTCCGTCGAATATCAAGTTGCATGGAGCGACGGAAAACACCCTCGTTTTCCAGTGGGACCCGGTCGAGAATGCCGCCAGTTATGCATGGACCCTCAGTCCGGTTTCCAATCCTTCGACACCGGTGCAATCCGGTACGACCCGGAACCGGAACGTGACCGTTTCCGGTCTCACAGACGGGACCGAATACCGTTTCGGTGTCCGTTCCGTCGGCACCGCCGTGGAAGGGTCTGCAACCGTCCCGATGTCGGACTTTACTTACCTGCAGGCCTCCACGGTCAAGAAAGAGGAGCCGCCGACTCCTCCTACGCCTCCCGCTCCGGCCGGGATTCCCTATGAGGATTATATGATTCCCGCTGCCGAAGAAGGCGGCCCCGCCCGCGCGTTCCCGGGTGCAGAAGGCTGCGGCATGTTCACGACAGGGGGACGCGGCGGCGCCGTCTATCATGTCACAACCCTCGAGGACAACTCTTCCAAGGGCTCGCTCCGGTATGCCCTGTCCCAGTCCGGCGCCAGGACCATCGTTTTCGATGTCGCCGGCATCATCGAGCTCAAATCCGCCCTGACCATTTCCAAGGGAGATGTGACGATCGCCGGACAGACCGCTCCCGGAGACGGAATCTGCATCTCGAATTATACGGTCCAGAACAACGCGGACAACGTGGTCATGCGCTTTGTCCGTTTCCGTCTCGGGGACGGAGTCGCCGGGCAGGAGGACTGCATCTGGGGCCGGAACCATACGAACATCATTCTGGACCACTGCTCGATGAGCTGGTGCATGGACGAGTGCGCATCCTTCTATGACAATGAAAACTTTACGATGCAGTGGTGCATCCTGAGCGAAAGCCTGAACAATTCGAAGCATCCGAAGGGCGCGCACGGATACGGTGGTATCTGGGGCGGTCACAAGGCAACGTTCCACCACAACCTGCTTGCCCATCACTCCTCCCGGACCCCTCGCCTCTGCGGCAGCCGGTATACCGGAAAGCCCGAGATCGAGAAGGTGGAGCTGGCGGACAATGTGTTTTACAACTGGGGCCCGACCGACGGCGGCTATGCCGGCGAAGGCGGTTCCTACAATTTCATCAACAACTATTACAAGCCGGGCGCTTCGACCGTGACGAAGAAAGTCCTCGTCAACCGGATCTTCCAACCCTATGTCTCCGGCTCTTCAAGCGATGACAAGAATCCGGCGAATACATGGGGAAAATTCTATGTATCAGGTAATTACTTTGACGGGCAGGTCGCCGCTGCCTCGTATGCGGACCTGATCGAAGCCGTCAACAGGGACAACTGGACCGGCATCCAGCCGAAAACTTCCGTCGAGACGTCCGTCATCCGTTCGGACAGCCGGTTCGACATCACTTCCGGCGGCAGTTCCCTGAATCTGCAGACGGCGGCGGTCGCGTATGAGAAGGTCCTCGCCGTGGCGGGAGCTTCCTTCGCCCGTGACGCCGTCGACGCCCGCATCAGCGACGAAGTCCGCAAGGGGACCTGGTCCGGGAAAGGAAGCAACGGCTCCAACAATGGAATCATCGACTCGCAGGAAGATGTCGGAGGCTGGCCGAAATATGAAGCGACTGCCGAACAGCTTTCCCTCGTCAGGGATACGGACGGGGACGGTATTCCGGACTGGTTCGAAGAGAAGGCCGGTCTGGACAAGGCAAGCGCAGCGGACGGAAATGCGACATCCATCGACCGTAACGGAAGGTATACCAACCTGGAGATGTATCTCCACTACCTGGTCCGTGAAATCGTAGCAGGACAATAACAATTCATTCTATATTAATAACTAAAATCCAATTCCATGAAAAGTTTAACTCAGAAACTCCTTCTCGTGTTGCTTTGCCTGGGAACGGCGTGGACCCTTTCGGCCCAGACGACAGTCAAGGGTGTCGTTACGGACGAAAGCGGGGAACCGCTCATCGGAGCCGGGATCCTCGTCCAGGGGACGACCGTCGGAACCGTAACGGGTCTCGACGGCGATTATGTCCTTACGCTTCCCGAAGGGGCAACCCACCTGGTGTTTTCTTTCATCGGGCTCAGCGACCAGACCGTCGAAATCGCCGGCAGGACGCAGATCGACGTTGTCCTGAAAGAAGATTCCACCTTCCTGGATGAGGTCGTCGTCGTCGGTTATGCGACCGTCAAGCGCCGCGATCTCCTCGGATCCGTTTCGTCGGTCAATTCCGACAAGCTGGTCGAGCAGCCGGTCAACAATGTCAGCCAGGCTCTCACCGGCAAGATGGCCGGTGTCTCCGTCGTCACGACGGAAGGCGATCCGGACGCGGACATCAAGATCCGGGTCCGCGGCGGCGGTTCCATTACCCAGGAGAGCACCCCGCTCTACATCGTCGACGGTTTCCCGGTCGAGTCCATCAATGACATCCCGTCTTCGGAAATCCAGTCCATCGATGTCCTGAAGGATGCTTTCTCCACTGCGATCTACGGCTCCCGCGGCGCGAACGGCGTTATCATCGTGACGACCAAGAGCGCGGAAAAGGGACAGAAGATCTCGGTCAAGTTCAACTCCTACTATGGACTGAAGAAGATGGCGAACAAGGATGCCATCCAGGTCATGGACCCGGAGAATTTCGTCAAGTTCCAGTATGAACTCGCTTCCCTCCGCGGGAATATCAGCACGAACTACGAGCCTTATTTCGGCTCTTTCAGCGATATCGACCTCTACAAGGGGATTGCGGCCAATGACTGGATCGACTCCGTTTTCGGCCGCATCGGCAGCACTTTCTCCGCGGACTTCTCCATCTCGGGAAGCGGGGAGAACTTCAACTGGAATCTCGGTTATGCCCATATGGGCGACCAGGCCATCATGGTCGGTTCCAATTACGTCCGTGACAATCTTACCTTCAAGTCCAATTTCAAGACTTCCAAGACGACGTCCATCGACACCAACATCCGCTATTCCCGCGTGAATGTCCGCGGTTCCGGTGCGAGCGGCCTCAACGACTCGGGTACCACCTCCGGAAACGGCCGTCTCAAGCATGCCGTCTCCTATGCTCCGATTCCGATCGCGCCGACCACGCTGGACGATGACTACGAAGAGTCCTATGGCGACAACGCCCCGCCGCTCCGTTCCGTAGCGGACAACGACTCCCGCCGTCTCCGTATGACCTGGAACGCCAATGCCGCTTTCAACTGGACGATCGTCGACAACCTCCGCCTCAAGATCGAGGGCGGTTTCGAGGATTACCGCCAGGGCGACGACCGTTTCTACGGTCTGACTACCTACCATGTCCTGAACAATTCTACGGTCAAGAATACTCCCTCCAACAACCACCAGGAACTCTTCCGCACCCGCTACCGCAATACCAACACGCTCAATTACGATTTCGTTGATTTGATCGGCAATGCGGACCATAGCCTGACGGCCCTCATCGGTGAGGAAATGACGATCACCAGGAGCAACCTGCTCAACATCATGGCCGACGGCTATCCGGCGTTCTATACGGCCGGATACGCCTGGAATTACATGGCGGACCTGACCGATTTCACGGATGTCTCGAACAACTACTATCCGGATGACAGGCTGCTTTCTTTCTTCGGACGGGTCAATTACGACTACAAGCACAAGTATTCTTTCGGTGCGACCCTCCGAGCGGACGGATCTTCCAAGTTCGCTCCCGGCAACCGCTGGGGCCTCTTCCCCTCGGCCGCCGTTTCCTGGACGGTTTCGAACGAACCGTGGATGGACAACGCCCACAGCTGGCTCGACCAGCTCAAGCTCCGCTACAGCTTCGGAACCGCCGGTAACAACAACATCCCGGCGAACCAGATCATCCTGAACTACAAGCCGACATCCACCGCCTGGATCAGCCAGGCCGGAAGCTACTATTCCAACGGCTCGGTCATGATCAATCCCGACCTGACCTGGGAGACGACCTATACCCACAATCTCGGTCTCGACTTCAGCTTCTTCCAGAGCCGGTTCAGCGGTAGCCTCGAGGTCTACCAGAACGATATCAAGGACCTGCTGATCAACTTCCCGATCACGGGCTCCGGCTATGCCTCCCAGTACCGCAACCTCGGTTCCACCCGCAACCGCGGCGTCGAACTGACCCTCAACATGCCGTTGGTCCAGAAGAAGGATTTCTCCCTGAATATCGGCGGCAACATCGCCTACAACCAGAACAGGGTCACGAGCCTCGGCGGCCTTGCCGAACTGACCAACACCAATTCGCGTTGGGCTTCCAGTGAAATCCCGCAGGATTATCAGGTGACCGTGAACGCCCCGCTCGGCAATATGTTCGGCTATCTCAGCGACGGTTTCTATACCGCCGACGATTTCAACTGGAACGGTTCCAAGTGGGTCCTCGGTGACGGTGTCGTGGACAATTCCTCCATCATCGGATCAAGCTATCTCGTCCCGGGCGCCATGAAGCTCAAGGACATCACCGGAGACGGCAAAGTTACGGTCGCCGACCGTACCGTCATCGGAAATGCGAGCCCCGACTTTACCGGCGGTTTCTACCTTTCCGGTTACTTCAAGGGCTTCGATTTCAGCACCAACTTCAACTTCATGATCGGCAACCAGGTGTATAATGCGAACAAGATCGAGTTCACCTCGTCCCGCAAGTATTACAACCGCAACCTGCTGAGCATGATGAACCTCGACAACCGCTGGACGAACATCGACTGGACGACCGGTGAGATGATCACGGACGCGGAACAGCTCAAAAGCGTCAATGCGGGAAAGACGATGTGGTCTCCCGCCATCGGCAACGCCGTCTTCACGGACTGGGCGGTCGAGGATGCTTCCTTCCTCCGTCTCCAGAGCGCGACGGTCGGTTACACCCTGCCCGAGGAACTGACCAAAAAGATCCATCTCCGCAAGGCGCGCATCTATGTGACCGGCACCAACCTGTTCTGCCTGACCCGGTACTCCGGCTACGATCCGGAAGTGGATACCCGCCGCAACGGCCCGCTTACCCCGTCTGTCGACTATTCCGCCTACCCGAAGAGCATCGGTTTCGTGGCCGGTGTCAACCTGACGTTCTAAGCTGCTATTGATATGAAAAAGATATATACTTTTATTCTCGGAGCCGCGGCCCTCGTCGCGATGACCGCCTCCTGCGACCGCTTCCTCGATGCCGAATCCCCTTCGACATACGAACCTTCCACGGTCTATTCGAATTACGACCTGGCTGAACGTGCAGTCTTCGGCATCACTGAAATCTTTGCGGAAAACAACTCCTACCGCAACCGTTTCATCTGCTACTACGGCTTCAACACGGATATCGAGTGGTACAATACCTTCAAACCCACCGAGGTGAAGACCCAGGTCAGCAACTATACGATCCTTCCGAACAACTCGGAACTGAATCTCTCCGACGGCCCCTTCCCGCGCATGTACCAAGCCATCGAGCGGGCCAACCTGGCGATCGAGGGACTCAAGAAATACGGCGATGTGGACAATAATGCCGATATGGCCTATCTGCTCGCCGAAGCCATGACCCTCCGCGCGATGGTCTTCTACGACCTCATCAAGACCTGGGGAGACGTTCCGGCCCGTTTCGAGCCTCTGAGGACGGAGACGATCTATGCCCAGAAGTCCAGCCGCGACGTAATCTTCAAGCAGATCCTTGCCGATCTCGACGAAGCGATCCCGCATCTCCCGGATCCCGGGGCGACGGCCGCCACTTCGCGTACGGACCGGATCAACAAGGTCTTCGCGGAAGGTCTTTTCGCGAGAATCGCCCTCGCCGCCGCCGGTTTTGCCCAGCGTCCGGATGACGGTTCCATCGGAACCGGCGACCTTGGTACGAACCGCCGTTCCTCCGATCCGGAGCTCTCCGTCGAGGCGCTTTATCCGCGTGCGCTCACTCATCTGCAGAACGCGATCGGAAAGGCCTCTCTCGAGGATTTCGAGACCTATTGGAGGAATTTCAACAACTTCGACCATTTGACGGCCGGTCCCGCTTTCGAGACCCTTTACGTCATTCCGTTCAGCGATCAGCGCGGACGTTGGAACTATACCTACGCCGTCCGTTCCGACGGCTCCACCTATACCAACGGTGCGAACCGCGGCGGTGACGTCGGTCCGGTCCCTTCCTTCTGGTTCCAGTATGACGATCAGGACGTCCGCCGCGACATCACCTGCGTGAACTGGAAGATCGACGCCGACAATACCTTCGAGCCCGCCGGCATCGAGAAGTGGTATTTCGGCAAATACCGTTTCGACTGGATGGTGAAGCATCCCTATGACGGCACCCAGACCGAAGACGGCGCCAAGCCGGTCGTGATGCGGTATGCCGACATCCTCCTGATGGCGGCCGAAATCAGCAACGAACTCGGCAACCTGGGTACTGCCAAGCAGTACTTACTGCCGGTCCGCAGCCGCGCCTTCAAGGGCCATGAGGAAGCTGCGGAGGCTTATGTGAACGCCATCGGCTCCAAGGATGCGATGTTCAAGGCCATCGTGGACGAGCGCGCCTTCGAGTTTTGCGGCGAGATGCTCCGCAAGGGCGACCTGATCCGCTGGGGACTCCTCAAGACCAAGATGGACGAGGCCAAGGCGGAAATGGTCAAGCTCCGCAACCTCCAGGCTCCCTATGACTATATGACCGGTGACGTCTACTATCAGATCACCGACAATGCGTCCGAATTCACGATCTACGGCCTTCATAAGGGCGAAACCGCCCGTCCCGCCGGTGACTGGGAGAAGAAGGCGGAGTACATCACCAAGACGAAGAACACCAAGGGAGAAGACACCGGCCTGTACGATGCCCGTATCAACGGTATCTATATGGCGGACCCCGTCCAGTATATGTACTGGCCGATTTTCTTCGACAGCATCACCAATAGCCAAGGCTATCTCAAGAACGATTATGGTTATGACAATCCTTAATCCGAACCTGCCGTTATGAAATACAAGAATATCATCAAAACCGCGTTTTGGGCCCTGGCCGGACTTGCCGTGCTTGTCTCCTGCCAGACCAAGGAGTTCGACGAACAGACCGAACTCAATCTCAAACGCTGCCTCGAACCCCTCAACCTGAACGCCCGCGTGAATGCGTCGAAGGGTGACGAGGTTACCTTCAGCTGGGATGTCAACAAGGACGCAGACCGGTACAACCTCGTCGTCTATACGGACGAGGCCATGACCCGGGAATATCTCAATGAAATCCTCGAGCCGGCCCAGATCCCTTATGTCAAGCGGGTCGATGCCGACGCCAAGTACTTCTTCAAGGTCCAGGCCCAGGCCGACCGGCGCGAGAGTTCCAACTGGGCGGTCTACGACGGCTCGTTCAAGACCTACGCCGTCAAGGACAACCTGTACCTGAACGCCACCGGTAAGACCGACAAGACCGTTTCGGTCAGCTGGTCCACGGAGGCTCCCGACTTCATGGAGGTCGAGCGTATCGATTATACCGCCACCAAGGACGGGAAGACCGGAAGCTATGCCCTGACGGACGCTGACAAAAAGGCCGGCAAGGCCACTGTCTCCGGCCTCGACCCTTCCACCGAATATGACATCGTCCTCTTCTTCAAGAGCGCGAGCCGTGGTGCGGTTACCGTCTGGACCCTTCCTGACGCCTCCAGCCTGACCCGTGTTTCGGACAGCGAGGCCCTCAAGGCAGCGATGACCGCGGGCGAGAGCGTGTACGTCGTCCTCTCGGGTTCTCCGTATGATGTCGGAAGCATCAAGCCGGTCAAGGGCTTCAGCATGTTCGGTGAGAGCGATGCGGAAGGAAACCGTCCGGTCGTCATCTGCGACATCAAACTCGGAACCGACTATACCGGCGGCGACCTGTACTTCGAAGGTATCGAGTTCAGCGGGAATGACAATGCGTATTCCCGTGTCCTCGAGCACAACGGGGGAGTCCTCAGCCTTGGCAGCATCAAGTTCGTCAACTGCGGAATCACCCAGTATGCCTGCGGTATCTTCTATGACAACAACAACGACCAGCTCACCCTCGGTGAATTCGTCCTCGATGGCTGCGACATCTACAACATCAAGGGCAGCGGCGGCGACAGTTTCGACGTCCGCAAGACGGCTGAGATCCAGACGATTTCCCTGACCAACAATACCATCTATGACGGAATGCGGACCTTCTTCCGCCTGGATCCCGGCCTGACGCTCGGAACCTTCGTCTTCGACAACAATACCGTCAAGAATATCGCGACGATGGACGACGGCAACAACCGCGGAATCTTCGCGATCCGTTCCCAGGTTACGGACTTCTCTTTCAAGAAGAACCTTTTCCTCTGCCAGGAAGACGCGAATCCTGCGGCGACGACGCTCCGGAGCCAGCTCTTCCAGTCCAACGCTGCGACCCTGATGCCTTCCAGCCTCAATGCGGCTGACAACTACATCTACCTGCACGGAGCCGACTTCTTCAAGCAGTGCTCCGCTTCCGATGCGCGCATGACCGTCCTGACCGAGGATCCCTGCTTCAACGCCAAGGGCAACTTCTTCAACCTTGCGAACCAGGAACTCTCCGAAAAGCAGGTCGGCGCCGCGAAGTGGTGGAATGCCTATGTCGTCAAGCCCGAGGACCTGACCCATGGTATCACGACGGCCCCGCATACATGGAACTTCGCCGATGCGCGTCTGTTCAGCGGCGACGTCAAGAAGCAGATGGTCCGGGACGGACTCCTCTTCGTCGCCTCCGAGGCCATCCCGGTCAATGCCGACGGCGCAGTGAACTTCACCGCCGCGACCGAACTGAGCCGCAAGGGCGTTCCCGTCGACGGGTATGTCGCATTCAAGGTCGACCGGCCGGGTGCGGTCTATGTCAAGGTCTCCGATCCGGACGGTCTCGGAAACAGTGTCGTCGTCGCGACGGATGCCGTTTCCGGCGGCTCCTTCAAGGTTCAGGGCGGTGCCGTAGCCAATACCGGCGTCGGGACGGCCCAGAAGATCCTTGTGAACGGAATCAGCGAGCCTTCCTTCGTCTATCTGTATGCAACCGGTCCCGTCTCCCTGTCCGGCCTTTCCTGGACGGATGACCAGAGCACCGTCAATACGGCTCTTGCGAGTCCGAAGCCCGCTATCGACGTGACTTCCGTCAAGGAAGGCGAGGAAACGGTGATTACGGTCAGCTGGGATGCCGTCCCGAGCGCCGCCGGTTACCAGGTGGTCTTCGACGGCCGCAAATACCAGGAGGAAGGGATGTCCTATGTGATCGAGGCCGAGAAAGTGGCCGCCCTCAAGCCGGGCAGCTATACGGTCCAGGTCATCGCAGTCCCGCTGGACAGCGATATCTACAATACCGAATCCGA
>JAEEGL014855489.1_pt1 | contig 15862 bp, 10 predicted proteins | sample 9134231 | NCBI WGS metagenome assembly JAEEGL01 (sample SAMN16246548, study PRJNA631951) | gut metagenome | biome: gut microbiome; feature: rumen; material: fiber-attached | host: Bos | place: Iran: Karaj | collected 2018-10
ATGGTCGGCCGTGAGATCTCCGATATGTATCCGAAGCCCGAAGTGAAGATCGGGGAAGAAGTATTCAAGATCGAGAATATGAGCCGTACCGGTTTCTATAAGGATGTTTCCCTGTCTGTCCACGCAGGAGAGATAGTGGGAATGACAGGACTTGTAGGCGCAGGCCGTACAGAGGTTATGGAATCCGTATGCGGTATCACTAAGGCTGACAGCGGAAAGGTATTCTTAAACGGAAAGCAGCTGAAGGTCAATAAGCCTGAGGATGCCATGAAGGAGGGAATAATCCTTTTACCTGAGAACCGTTCCACCCAGGGGCTTATCTTAAGCTGGGGACTCGGAAAGAATGTAACCCTTCCCAGACAGAAGAAGCTTGCAAAGGGCGGTATATTCAACGACTCGAAGAAAGAAAACGAGCTCTCCAAGAAATTTTTAGAAGAGGTGGACACAAAGGCTGTCACCATATTTGATCCGGCAAGTTCCTTATCCGGCGGTAACCAGCAGAAGGTTGTGGTGGCAAAGGCTCTCGCCCAGGACAATATGAAGCTTGTGATAATGGACGAGCCCACAAAGGGTGTGGACGTAGGTGCCAAGGCCGAGATATACGCCATCATGGGTGAACTCGCAAAGAAGGGCTTTGGAATAATCATGATAAGTTCTGAAATGCCGGAGATCCTTGGAATGTGCGACAGAGTCTATGTAATGTGTAACGGCCGCGTCACAGGATGTTTAAACAGGGATGAGGCAAGCCAGGAACGTATCCTCAATCTTTCAATGGAACACAGCAGTAACGAAAGAAAGGAGGTTCAGGCCTGATGGAAAACAAGTCTTTATTTAAGAAGATAACGGGATCCAGAGAGGCATTGCTCTTCTTTGTCCTTATCGTTCTCGGGATATTCATTACGATCTTGAATCCCACATTCTTTTCACCTGTTAATATCGGACAGATATTCAGGAATAACGCCCTGACCCTTATCATGGCTCTCGGCATGCTCTGCGTAATGCTTACCGCAGGTATTGATATCTCAATAACATCTACCCTTGCATTTTCGGGTATGACCATCGGTATGCTTACGAAGTACAACATTGTAAATAACACCTTACTGCTTTTCATAATTGCAATGGTGATCGGCTGCATCTGCGGTGCGATGAACGGCCTAATCATTTCAAAGGGAAAGGTTGCCCCCATCATCTGTACCATGGGCTTTATGTATATCTGGAGAGGAATGGCTTATGTAGTCGGTAACAGCCAGTTCGCCAGTGGTGAAGATGTGCGGGAATTCGCCGAGTTCGGAAAGGACGGCACCATAGGACCCTACATTATACTGGTGGTCTGCTATGCACTGTTCTTCTGGCTCCTTCGCTGGACCAAGTTCGGACGAAAGATCTATGCAGTCGGTTCCAATGCTGAAGCTGCCAGGATCTCAGGTATAAACGTGGACAATACACTGATCTCTGTCTATACCATGATGGGAACACTGGCAGGACTTGCCGGAGCCCTTTCGGTTTCGATATATGCTTCAGCCCAGCCCAATATGCAGTACGGCAGGGAAATGGACGTTATAGCAGCCTGCGTTATCGGCGGCGTGTCCATGAGCGGCGGAAGAGGATCCGTTGTGGGAACATTCCTCGGCGCCCTTATAATTTCGATAATAGCAAAAGCCCTTCCTCTGGTGAATGTGCCCTCTATCGCACAGAATACCGTTAAGGGTGTGATCATCCTGGTGGTTGTTATCTTTAACGTAATGACCCAGAGAATGGTCGATAAGCAGAACCTTGAGAGGAGGGAAATGTAATGGCAGGAAAATCGGGACGTACTATCAAGGCCGATAAAAAGGTCACTGCAAAAGAACTTCTTTTGACCTGGGAGGGTGCGCTTGTCGTACTTTTCATAGTGGTAAACATATTCAATATGAATATCTCCCAGAGTTATACATTCGCAAATGTACTGCGTGAGATGCCGAAATATATGGCTGAGATCTTTATGGTCTTTCCCATGGCATACATACTGGTTTTAGGAGACATCGATATTTCAGTGGGTTCCATTGTGTGCCTGACAGGAACCGTTACCTGTTATATCGCTAATGCGGGAGCTCCTTTCCCGGTGGTTATCTTAGGATGTCTCTTAACCGGACTTCTCTGCGGAGTGATAAACGGAGCCATAACCGTGAGCTTCCCGGAGCTTCCCAGTATGATAACAACCTTAGGAACCCAGATTATTTTCCGCGGTATTGCTGAGATCTCCTTAGGGGGAGGTGGTTCAGTATCCTATACCAATACGAAGCAGATAATGCCTCTTTCCACAAAAATAGGAAAGACAGTGCCGATCATCATTCTTATAGTTATTATCGCGGCGGTAATATACACGGTTGTGCTTCAGCTCACCACCTTCGGGCGTTCGCTCTATGCGATAGGTTCCAATAAGGTTTCGGCTTTCTATGCCGGAGTGGATGTGCAGAGATGCAGGTTTATCGCATACGCGCTTATGGGACTTATGGCCGGATTCAGCGGACTCTTCCTTACAGCTTATACTTATGGGGCCAATACCACCACGGGACAGGGCTTTGAGATGGAAGTCATAGCCATGTGCGTATTCGGCGGCATTGCTTCCACAGGAGGAAAGGGAACACTTATCGGAGGAATAATCGCGGGTCTCATCATAACCCTTCTCCGTATAGCCCTGGGACAGGCGAATGTCAATTCCCAGATGATACTGGTCATTGTGGGAGCACTGCTCATCATCGCGGTTCTGATCCCCGGCATCAAGGCGAAGATCGACGCAGCGAAGAAACTCAAAGCGATAAGTTAATTAAGGAGCACCGGCGATTAAAGCGCCTTCGGCGGCGCCGATGCGTAGGTAATATCCCTGACGGGACATTACAGGCGGTATTTACATCATAGTGATGTGGATATATATACTAAACCCGGAATGGGTAAAGGAGGAAAATTTTTTATGAAAAGAAAAGTTGTAAGTATTTTGCTCACAGTGGCAATGGCAGCTACTCTTCTTGCAGGCTGCGGCGGATCAGCAGCATCCACCGATGCAGCAGCTCCTGCAGCAGAGCCCGCTCCCGCAGCAGAGCCCGCTCCCGCAGCAGAGGAAGCTCCCAAGGCTGAGGAAGCAGCTCCTGCAGCAGAGGAAGCAGCTCCCGCTGAAGAGGCTGGTGCAGACGCAGCAGCAGAGGCAACTGCAGGCGGAGACGCTTCAGGAAAGACCTATGCTATCGTTGTTAAGAGCGCCGGCAACCCCTACTTCAAGAAGGCTATCGAAGGCTTCACAGAGGTTGTTGAGGCAGCAGGCGGCACAGTTGTAGTTAAGGAGCCTTCAGCAGCTACTGTTGACGCTCAGATCACAGAGATCCAGTCCCTTATTTCACAGGGTGTTGATTCCATCTCTGTAGCAGCTAACGATGAGAACGCTCTTCAGGCTACCCTTCAGGAAGCTATGGATGCAGGCATCAAGGTTAACTGCTTCGACTCAAAGGTTAATGCAGACAGCCGTATGACCTTCTGCAACCAGGCAGGTACCACTGAGGTAGGACAGGCTCTTATCGATGCGGTTCTTGATCTTTCAGGCGGAGAAGGACAGTACGCTATCCTTTCAGCTACATCACAGGCTACAAACCAGAACGCCTGGATCGAGGCTATGAAGTCCATTCAGGAAGGTGACAGCAAGTATGCAGGACTTGAGCTCGTAGAAGTTGCTTACGGTGATGACGAGCCTCAGAAGTCAACCGACCAGACTCAGGCTCTTCTTACAAAGTATCCTGACCTTAAGGTTATCTGCGCTCCCACAACCGTTGGTATCGCAGCAGCTGCAAAGGTTCTTCAGGACCAGAAGTCTAAAGTAAAGCTCACAGGTCTCGGACTTCCTTCAGAAATGGCTGAGTACATCGGAAGCGACGATGCACATTCCTGCCCTTATATGTTCCTTTGGAACCCCAGCGACCTTGCTAAGCTCGCAGCTTATTCTTCAATCGCACTCGTTACCGGTGAGATCACAGGTAAGGTAGGCGACACCTTCACAGCAGGCGATATGGGCGAGTACACCCTTGGTGATGCAGGCGACGGCGGATCAGAGATCATCCTTGGACCTCCGTTCCAGTTCAATCCTGACAACATCGCTGAGTGGAAGGATGTATATTGATAAATCAATATAGATAGTTTCTGATCAGTACCCCCGGCGGTTAACTGCCGGGGGTTTTGAATGCTTTAAAAAAACGTTCTTTTCGTGTATACTAACTGATATATTTTTTCAGTAGGTTTGTCTTTTTTAGATCTTTTCCATGGAGTTGACATGCAGCTGAACAATGTAAAAAAGGGGACTGAAATAATCATTACCTGCGACCTTGATCCCAGTATAGAGATGAAGGTAACAGCTATGGATCAGTTGGAGGACATGGAGGATATCCTTGTAACCACCTGTGCCTATGATGAGAATAATATTCCCATCCTTTTGAATGAAGATATTACGTACTGTCTTTCATACGTTAATGAGTATGGAAAGAATGTTACGATCGATGATGTTGCCATAAGTTTTGATGACACTTATAATACTTACGCCATCCAGTATATTGAAATGCTTACCGTCAAGAAGCAGCGTGATGAACTTCGTATTCTGTATGAAGATGCAGCTTCCTGTTACTTTGAGGATATGAAGACCCTCTATATGGGAATGATACATGATGTGTCAAAGAGCGGTATCGGTATTGAATTCCCGACGGGCTCCTTTACTGACAGATTCAAGGAAAATGAGATCGTAACAATAATGTTTGATGCTGAAAAGGGCAAAAAGGCCAGGATTCAGGGAAACTGGCGTTATTCCCTTCTTGAAGAGGGCGGTAATATTCGCTGCGGTTTCAGACTGTTGAAGATATCTGATTCATACAGGATCCTTGTGTCTAAACTCCTGGCAGAACGCGGTATTTCGGATAAGGATTTTTAAGAATGGGCGATCATCTTGTAAGAGCTATCAGCGGAAATAAAGAGATAAGAGCCTTTGCAGTGTCCATGCGTGACAGTGTTGAAGAGATGCGCTCCTGTCATAATACCAGTCCCGTTGTAACGGCGGCTCTCGGCAGGCTTCTTTCAGCCGGTGCGATGATGGGATCCATGCTTCAGGATAATGACAAGCTTACCCTCTCTATAAGAAGCGACGGCCCGGTGGAGGGACTAACGGTCACTGCCGATGCTTACGGCCATGTAAAGGGTTTTGCCATAGAGCCTCAAGTTATCAATCCTGTCCGTGAGTGGGATAAAAAACTGGATGTTGGCGGCATAGTGGGAAATGGTACCTTAAGAGTAATAAAGGATCAGGGGCTTAAAGAACCTTATACAGGTGAAGTCGGACTGATAAGCGGTGAGATCGCCGAAGATCTTACCCTTTATTTTGCCCAGAGTGAGCAGATCCCTTCGGCTGTGGGTCTTGGGGTACTGATGAATAAAAATAATACTGTCAGGGAGGCAGGAGGCTTTATCGTGCAGCTGCTTCCGGGAGCATCAGAGACAAGCATCAGCACCCTTGAAAAAAATGTGGGGGAAGTAAAATCCGTAACCGACCTTATGAAAGAGGGAAAAACTCCTGAGGATATCCTCCGTATCCTCCTGGATCCTTTAGAGTGCGAGATCCTTTCGGAAACCCCGGTATCCTTTAAATGTGACTGCAGCAGGAAGAGAATAGAAGAAGTCCTCTTAAGCCTCGGTGAAAAGGACTTAAGAGAACTAATTGCTGAAAATAAAGAAACAGAAGTAAAATGTCATTTCTGTAATAAGGCTTATAAATTCAGTGTGGATGAACTTAAGGCTTTACTCCCTTCTGTATGAGGGGATGACCTTAAGTTTGTGGAGATTAAGGGCGTGCATACGCTCTATTTTTTTGCGTATTTCTTCGTCCTCACATTCTCCGGTCCTTATGAAACGATCCAGTAGTGCATAGGTAAAACCTATCTTCTCTTCATCGGTCTGTCCGCAGAGTCCGTCTGAAGGAGTCTTATGCACCAGTCCTTCAGGGAGGTTAAGCTTATCACCTATCTCAAGCATTTCAGTTACGGTGAAATCCGAACAGGGAGAGAAATCTCCGGCTGCATCACCGTATTTCGTGGAATAACCGATATAGTCCTCGGAAGCATTGCAGGTATTGGCTACTCTTCCGCCCTGGGGAAGTGACTGGGCTATGGCATAGAGAACGGACATACGGATCCTGGGAGCCAGATTGATCCTGGTATCCTTTGACATTTCAATATCATCAGTGCTCTCTTCCAGTGTATTAAGTGATGCGTCATATATGGGCGCGATATTTACCGTATAGGTCTTTATCCCAAGATGAGCTGCAATCCTTTCGGAGTCTGAAATATCCTTCTGTACACCGTTTGGCATCATCACGCCCTTAACCCGGTCTGTGCCAAGAGCCTTCACGAGAAGCGCCGCCACGATGGATGAATCCTTTCCTCCGGAAAGACCTATGACTGCATTTGCTTTTGGACCGTTTTCCTCAAACCAGACCTTTATCCAGTTAGTGATATTAATGATTTCCTTTTCTGCGTTGAACATATTTATCACCTGTCCTTTCTCCGGAAATGAAAACCCCGTATCTATGCGGCGTTGCATAGCTGCGGGGTTTTTCATTTTCTGCGTGCGACAAGATTCGAACTCGCGACCTTCTGGTCCGTAGCCAGACGCTCTATCCAGCTGAGCTACGCGCGCAAAATCAACTGTCACTTTTTGCGACAACGGATATTGTACAAAAATGCCGCGGAAATGTCAACTATATGGTACAATAATATTTAGAGAAAAGCATCATTTCCGGTTTCTATATCAGTTGAGAACAGAATGCTATTTTTCCGCGCTCAAAAGTTCTAACCTCAAACCCTTTCTCATAGCAAGCCCGCTTCTCCTTAACTCGCTTGCGGGAACGTCCGCCATTAAAAATCGGCTTCGCCGATGGCGGACGCTACATGCCAGATTTTCTCCGAAAATCTGGCACAAAGCTCAAACAGGCGTCGAAGCGGGCTAATCGAAAGGGCTTTCGCTAAGAACTTTTGGCTGATTGCTGCAAAATAGCATTCTATCCTCAACTGATAATTGAAGGCTGCTGGCATTGATGCATTTATCCGGACATTTTTCCGGGAGTTGCGAAGCAACGGAGCAATCCGTATTCATCAATATATTATGGGAATACAATGGGCAAGCTTAAGATACTTTTAGGTCCTTCGGGAAGCGGGAAAACAACCGCTCTTTTCAGAGAAGTCATTGAAAAAGCCGGGAAGGACATAAGGACAAATCATATAGTCATAGTGCCGGAGCAGGTAAGCCATGCGGTCACGGAAAAACTTATAGAAATGTCGCCGAGGAAGGGCATCATCAATATCGACGTCCTGTCTTTTAACCGCCTGGCTCACAGGATCTTTGACAACGCCGGCAGTAATTCGAAGGAAATAATCGACGATACGGATAAGAACCTGATCTTAAAGACCGTAGTAAGCGAACATGAGGATGAACTTACGGTCTTAAAGAAGTGCGCCCATATGACAGGTTGTATAAATGAGATAAAGTCTGTGATATCCGAATTTGTCCAGTATGAGGCTGGGCCTGAGGACATCAGAAAAACAGCGGAAAACACGGAGAACCGCTATCTTGCGGCAAAACTCAGGGATATCTATATTATATTCAAGGCCTTCAGGGAAAAGATAGCGGAAAAATATGTAACCCGGGAGGAGCTTCTGGACAGGGCTGCCGAGGCTGCGGAGAGAGCGGATTTTCTTAAGGGCGCACATCTCTATTTTGACGATTTCACCGGGTTCACCCCCATTCAGTACCGCTTTCTTTCTTCTGTAATAAAGTACTCGGGATCAGTTTCCCTGTGTCTAGACTATGACGGCTGTGACGGGGATCTTTTTTCGATGTCTGTTGACACCATAGGGAAGATAAGGGACATGGCATCCGAGGCCGGGTTTGAGATTGAGACCATCCATTTTTATGATAATAAGGATAACCGCTTTAAGGACAGTCCGGCATTAGGCATCCTGGAAAAAAATCTTTTCCGGCGGAATACGGATGAAAGGAGCGGAAATACTGATCTGACACCGGGACAGAAAGAAAAGGCTGCAGAAACCGGAAGCGGGAGTATCCGCATAGTGAAATGCCTGAAACCCGAAAAAGAGGCCGAATTTGTCATTTCCGGGATACAGGAACTGGTAAGATCGGGATTAAGATACCGGGATATAGGGATAGTAATGTCATCACCGGAGGAATACGGGTATCTCCTTCAGGCAGAAGCGGAAAAGCAGGGACTGCCCATATTCATCGACAGTACAACTGAGATCCTCCTAAATCCCTATACGGAATTCATAAGGTCCGCTATTGAAGCAGTGGCAGAGAATTTAAGCTATGAAGCTGTATTCCACTTTGTGCGTTCCGGTCTTAGTCCTCTTTCCATCGACGAGGGAGACAGACTTGAAAACTATGTGAGGGCAATGAATATAAGGGGACGGAAGCGTTACAGCGAACCCTTCAGGATACATGTCAGGCGCATGAAGGAAGAGGATCTTGGGATAGTAAATGATGCCCGTGAAAAACTTGTTAAAGTCCTTGCTCCACTTTCAGAAGCCGGAGGGAGAGGAAAAAAGACGGCGCGTATTTTTACAGAAGCCCTTAAGGACTTTATCGCTAAATCCGGAGTAAAGGTGAGGATGCAGGAACTGGTCCGGGAATTTAAGGAAAAGGGGATACTGGATAACGCCGATGCATACGATCAGATACCTGAAAAAACAGATGAGCTGTTAAGCAGGATCGAAAGCCTGATGCCTGAAGAAAAGATGAATTTAAGGGAATATCTGGAGATCCTGTCAGCCGGTTTCGAAGCGATAAGGATCGGTGTACTGCCATCCGGCATGGATACTGTAAGAGCCGGGGATACTGAGCGGAGCCGGATAGGTGATATCAGGGTTCTGTTCTTTATGGGAATGAATGACGGACTTATTCCGAAGACCGGGATTTCCGCCGGGATACTGTCAGATCCTGACAGGGAACTCTTAAAAGAAAAGGGGATGGAGCTTTCACCCACTGCCAGGGAAAGAATAGGTGTGAGCCGTCTTTACTTTTATATGAACGCTACAAAGCCCTCGGAAAAGCTGATCTTCACTTATTCGGCGGGAGGCGGTGACGGGAAAGAGCGGATCCCCTCATTTTTCCTGAATGAAGTAAGAGCGGTTTTTCCCGGGCTTAAGGATGAGATATTCAGGGAAAAGGAGAATATTTTTACAAAAAGGGATCTTCTTACCATGTTTTCTGATTCCCTGAGGGTAAGAGACAGAAAGCAGATATCCAGAGAACTATACGCCTGCATTAGTAGGGACGAAAAAGAAAAACTCCTTGCTGACAGGATAGTTGACCATGCGTTTATGATCCACGGAGAGGACCGGATCACTGAAGCCTTAAGTAAAGCAGTGTACGGAGATGAGAAGAATTTAAGCCCCACAAGGCTTGAAAGGTATGCAGAGTGTGCATACCGTTACTTCATGCTTTACGGATTAAGGGCTATGGAGAGGGAAGAATTCGGTTTTGAAAGAAGGGATCTTGGAAACGTGCTGCACTCCGTATTAAATATCTGCTCTGACCTCATCAGGGAAAAGGGCTTGAAATACGGGGATCTTTCCGACAGTGAGGCTGAACTCCTTTCAGAAGAGGCACTTCAAAAATATCTTAGGGAAAATGAGAATGTGGTGCTTTTAAGCTCTGACAGGAATAAGTATTTTATCAACCGTATGAGCCGTATCTTAAAGACCACGGTACATGCTCTTAAAACCCAGTCGGGAAAGGGAAGTTTTAACCCGGGAGCCTTTGAAAAGGAATTTAAGGGCGATGGTTTCTTTGGCCGGATTGACAGGATAGATACTGCAGAAAGCGGGAGCAAAGTCTATGTATCGGTGATAGACTATAAATCCGGAAATAAGGCTTTTGATCTCTCAAGGGTATATTATGCCCTGGATCTGCAGCTCGTGATCTATTTAAATGGGGCATTGGAGCTTACCCGTGTGGCTTATCCCGGGAAAGAGGTGAAGAGCGCAGGGATCTTCTACTATCATATCGACGATCCCGTGATAAAGGAAAGTGACTTAAATAGCGGCAGTGATGAAGAGATAGAAGAAAAGATAATGGACTCCTTAAAGCTCCGGGGGATAGTGAATTCCGACCCGGAGGTAATAAGGCTTTTTGACAGTAATTTTGAAAAAAAATCATCGGTAGTTCCGGTTTCCTTTAATAAGGACGGTAGTTTTTCCGCAAACTCCAGTGTGGCATCACAGGAGGAATTCAGGGTGATATCGGAACATATCCGGAGGAAAAGCTCTGAATTGAGGGAAGAGATGGAAAAAGGAGTGATCGATCCCTCTCCGAAGGTATTTGATAAAAAGAGTCCTTGCGAATACTGTGAGTTCAGCGACTGCTGCAGGTTTGACAAGGGGATTCCGGGTTTTAAGGAACAGAGATTAAAAAAGATCAAGAGTAATTCGGAGATCATTTCGCTGATGGAACCGGAAGAACCGGAAGAGAAAAAGACAGATAAAGCGCAAAAATAATGATATTTACAGAAGAACAGCAAAGTGTTATAGACACCAGAAAAAAGAATATACTTGTGAGTGCTGCTGCCGGCAGCGGAAAAACCGCAGTTCTTGTGGAGAGGATCATAGGACTTGTGATGGATGACAGAGACCCTTATGACATTGACAGGATCCTTACAGTGACCTTCACCAATGCTGCGGCTTCCGAGATGCGGGAGAGGATAAGGAAAAGGTTTTCCGACCTGAGTATCAAGGATCCCGGGAACGAGAGGATCGCAAGGCAGTTAAGCCTTATTCATAATGCGAACATCATGACCATAGATTCTTTCTGCGTTAAGGTCTTAAGAGAGAACTTCGAAGAACTGGCTCTGGATCCGGCTTTCCGGGTGGGGGATGAAAATGAGGTGGATCTTTTAAGGGAAGAAGCAGTGGATGAGATCCTGGATGAAGCATATGAGGAAGGTGCCCGGGAGTTTTTTGATTTCCTGGACGCCTGCTCTGCCCTAAAGGATGACAGAAATGTGGCGGAAAACATAATGCTGCTTTCCAAAGAAGCGGATTCCAGGGCGGAGAGCGATGAGTGGCTTTCATCCCTTGTATTACCATACGAGGATACGGAGAACAGCTGGGAGGGGTACATAATGGATCTTTCCGCTCTGTATCTTGAAAACGTTATCAGGGGCTATGAAAGATTGACCGGACTCTGCGATACAGCTGCCGGTCCCTATATGTATAAGGAAATCCTGGAGTCTGAAAGAGTGATGGCGGAAAATATACTTGATATTCAATCCTACATCGACAGGTATAAGGCATTTCAGGATCTTTCCTTTAAGAATCTTCCTTCAAAAAGGGATGAAAATGTGGATCCGGAACTTCGGGAGAGGGTAAAGAATGCAAGAGGTAAGCTTAAGGACAGATTAAATGATCTGAAAAAGGAATTCTTTTCAAAGAGCCCGGAAAAAGCAAGGGAGGAAATAAGGGGAGAAGTACCCTTTATCAGGGAACTCGTTGAACTCACTTATAAATTCCGGGAGAGATTCAGGGAAAAAAAGGAAAAACGGAATATACTTGATTTTTCGGATGTAGAACATCTGGCCTTTGAGGTGCTTAAGGGAGAAGCAGGGGACGCCTACAGGGATTTCTTTAAGGAAGTAATGACGGATGAATATCAGGACAGTAACAATCTCCAGGAGGCAATTCTGACTCTTGTGGCCGGAGAAGAGAACTATTTCTGTGTGGGCGATGTCAAACAGAGCATATACAGCTTCCGTCTTGCGGAACCGGGAATCTTTTTAAGGCGTTTCTCTGCATATGAGAATGATCCTAAGTCGGTCCGTATACTCTTAAATAAGAATTTCAGATCCAGAAAAGCCTGTACTGATGCAGTAAACAGCCTTTTCCGCTGCTGCATGCATAAAGAGACCGGCGGTGTGGAATATGATGAAGAACAGGAGTTATGTTATGGAGAGGGTTATGATGAAGACAGGGATGATCACAAAGCCGAATTTCTCCTTATAGAAGAGGGGGAAGACAGCGAGGCTGAGGGAATAGAGCTTGAAGCTGCCCTGATCGCGGACAGGATTTCTGAAATGAGGGGGAACTATGACATTACGGAGGTGAAGGACGGGGGAATAAAAAAAAGAAAGGCAGAGTACTCGGATTTTGCCATTCTTTTAAGGTCACCTTCCGGATCGGATGAGGAGATAAGGGATGTGCTCCGGAGCCGGGGAATACCGGCAGCAACGGATGGAAGAACGGGTTACTTTAAGACCCGGGAAATAAGGGATGTATTAAATTATCTTATCGTCCTCGATAATCCGAGACAGGATATCCCTTTAATAGCTCTTATGAAGAGTCCCTTTGGAGGCTTTAATGACGGAGAACTCGCTGTAATAAGAGCATCTCAGGCGGAGGGGCTTTTTATTGACGCTCTTAATAATAACGAGCTTCCGGATGAGTTAAGGAAGAAGGCGGATCTTTTCCTCAATAAGATCGGGAAATACAGGGATATGGTAAGCTATACCCCGATACATGAGCTGATAAGGATCCTTATCAAGGATGAGTATTCCCTTTATATCTCATCCCTTAGTACCAGAGGGGCGGAGAACCTTTCCCTCCTTATAAAACGTGCTGCTGATTATGAAAAAACAAGCTACAGGGGGCTTTTCCGTTTCCTTAAATTTATTGAGAAAATGAAGAAGTATGAGCTTGATTTCGGGGAAGCTTCGGATAACAGCGGAGGAAATGCGGTCCGGATAATGTCCGTTCATAAATCCAAAGGTCTGGAATTTCCCGTGGTATTTCTTGCCAATACCGATAAACGCTTCAATATGCGTGATGCAGAGCGGGAGATAGTCTGCCACAGGGATCTGGGAATAGGAATAAGTGTTACTGATCCCGTTAGAAAAGTAAGACATGACAGTCTGATCAAGAAGGCAGTAAGTAAAAGGATAAAACTGGACTGCATAGGAGAAGAACTCAGAATACTTTACGTTGCCCTTACCCGGGCAAAAGAAAAGCTTATTGTGACAGGATCGGTAAAGGACTATGACAAAGCCTTCGGAAAGCCCTGCAGTCCTTCTGAAGCGGGGTCATTTCTGGATTTCTTTATTTCGGCTTTTTCAGGTGCTGAAAGTAATGAACAAAAAAAGCTCTGGAAGATCGGGAAGGTACGTCCGGAGGAACTGATCGATGAAAGACTGGATGATTTTGAGATACTGGAAACTGAAAGGGCAGCTGTAACTGATACTCAGGATTTAACGGAGGCAGACTTTCCGGATAAAATATGGGAGAAAATAAGCTGGGTATATCCTCATAATTCTGCCATTACTACGCCTTCCAAGGTCAGCGTTTCCGAATTAAAGATGGCCGCCATAAAGGATCACGAATTCGTCTCCATTGCGGAAAGCGTGGAAACGGTTCCGATCTTCAGTGAAGAAGAGGATGCCATAAAGGAAGAGGAAAAGAGAAAAGCCTTAATGAAGCTTTCCGCAGAGAAAGGAACCGCTTTCCATAAGGTCATGAGTCTTCTGCCTCCCGATATGGAAAGATATGAGGATGATATTAAAGGCTTTTTAAGAGAACTCGCGGAAAAGGGAAGTCTTCTCCCTGAAGAAGAGGTGCTTATAGATCCGAAGGATATTTCCAGGTTCCTGAAGACCGGTCTGTATAAAAGAATGAATGAAGCCCTGAAAAGGAAAGAGCTTTTCCGGGAGCAGCCCTTTATCGTGGGAAGGAATGCTTCCGAAGTGTATCCTGATGCGCCGGAGGATGAAACCATTCAGATACAGGGTATTATTGACGCTTTCTTTATTGAGGACGGGAAGATAATAGTTATGGACTATAAAACAGACCATGTGAAGGATGCCGGGATCCTTATTAAGAGATACAGGACTCAGCTTGATCTCTACGCCGGGGCACTTACGCAGCTTTTGGGGATGAGTGTCAGTGAAAAGATCATTTATTCAGTCGCATTAAACAAGGAGATCGTGCTCTGATGTTCTATACCCCGGGAAAAAGATTTGAAAAAAAACTGCTGTTATGTGTTTTGCTGGGGGTAAGCCTTGCGGTCTGCCTCAATCTCATTTTCACAATGATACGGATGGACAGGTTTTTTCCTGCCTACACGACCAAAGTTAAACCCTGGCTTTTCCGCTTTTCATTGCCCGTGGGGATCATTCTGTACGGAGTAGTGACTCCCTTTATTGAGGAAATGATCTTCAGATTTTTCTTTTTCAGAAAGCTCTGCGTCTATGTGATCGCTCAGGCAGCGGGGATAGCATCTGCCGTGATCTTCGGGATCTATCACGGAAATGCTGTGCAGTTTATATATGCCTTTATTTTCGGGCTGGTTCTTGCATACGTTTACTGGCGTTTTGAGAATATCCTTTCCCCGATACTTGTACATGCTGCCGCTAATATATATGTTTATGTCATGTATTTTATGCCGGAAGGAGGGCCTTTTGAGAAACCCGGAATCAAGATAACCGTTATCCTGTTATCGGGACTTGTTTCGGTGCTTATAATGAGGTATTTTTTAAATACGGCTCCGGAAAAGAGTACATTGCCGGAGAAACCTTTTTTTCCGAAGGGATATTGAACCGATGTGTTTTACGGAGGCCGGACCACATAAATATTACAGGAGTTATTTTTGATGGATACATACGTTGAATGGCTTATAGAGAGGAAGAACGGAGCATTTGATAATCTTATCAGGATAGGGGGATATGCCCTTACTGCTCTTTTCATGTTTGGCGGGATATTCCTAAATCCCCTGCTGTTTCTTCCGGCAGTGATACTGGGGGTATGCTGTTATTTTCTTTTTCCCATGCTGAATGTGGAATATGAATACCTGTATCTGGACAGGAGCATCACCATAGACAAGATATTTTCCAGGGAAAAGAGGAAAAAGGCGGATGAATTTGACTTAAACAAAATGGAGATCTACGCCGAGGAAGGAGCCCCACAGCTGGATCAGTATAAGAACCTGAATGCCCGGATACTGGATTACAGTTCCCGCTATCCTGACAGAAAGCGTTTTATCATGGTCATAAGGGATGAGGACAGCGTGAAAAAGGTTATCCTGGAACCGGATGAAAAAATAACAGAAGCTATAAAAATACTTTATCCCTCAAAGGTATTCTTTAAATGACAGATTTAAGTATTTCTGTTAAACTATTACGATATACTTCATGAAGTTACTGAGGAGAAAGAAAGGAGCGGTATCAACTGGGAATGGGAAAGATCATTGGTGAAGGAATAACGTTTGACGATGTGCTGCTGGTGCCCTCATATTCGGAAGTGACTCCGAACATGATCGACATTTCGACAGATCTTACAAAGAAAATCAGGCTCAATATCCCCATGATGAGCGCAGGGATGGATACGGTCACTGAAAGCGCCATGGCCATCGCAATGGCGAGACAGGGTGGTATCGGAGTCATTCATAAGAATATGTCCATTGAGGAACAGGCCGATGAAGTAGATAAGGTCAAGCGTTCCGAAAACGGGGTCATCACAGATCCTTTCTTCCTTTCTCCGGAGCATACATTAAAGGATGCGGATGAACTCATGGGAAAATTCAAGATCTCAGGCGTACCCATCACCGAAGGGAAAAAACTGGTTGGGATCATTACCAACAGGGATCTTAAATTCCAGACGGATTTTTCAAGGAAAATAAAGGAATGCATGACAAGCGAAGGTCTTGTCACGGCAGAAGAGGGAGTGACCCTGGATGAAGCGAAGGAGATCCTTGCCTCTTCAAAGAAAGAGAAGCTTCCGGTGGTGGACAAACAGGGAAACCTTAAGGG
>JAEEGL014972456.1_pt1 | contig 15862 bp, 15 predicted proteins | sample 9134231 | NCBI WGS metagenome assembly JAEEGL01 (sample SAMN16246548, study PRJNA631951) | gut metagenome | biome: gut microbiome; feature: rumen; material: fiber-attached | host: Bos | place: Iran: Karaj | collected 2018-10
TCAGATGAGCAACAGCAAGTTCAACTCCAGAAATACAAATCCAGAAAATGTTTAAGATAAGAGACATTGCGCCACCGCTGTATGTAATTTTTCTTCCAAATGGAAACATGGCAACGCCGGCAATCTTAAAGCACTGAATCCCAAGCGGAATGCCAATGATTGTGATGCACCAGAGAATCTCCGCAATAATCCAGCCAAGTCCAAGAATAAACCCGCCCAACAAAAACCAGATAAGATTTCCAATAAAACTCATTTTGATTGCTCCTGATTATAGTTTAACAATAAATGGGGGAGGGGAGCAAGGAAATTTTTTTATTAAATGTTTTAGCTTTTTAATTCATCAACAAAAAAATAGTTTTGAATCGTGGTGAAAAAAACTAGGATTGTATTTTCAAATAGACTTTTTGTAAATTTTAAAATAATATGATATAATTATCAATTATGAAAAAAATATATATTTTGTTCTTTTTTATTATTATTTCTAAATTATATGGAATAGAAACTATTCCTTCAGAGAACCCTATATTATCTCAGCAGATAGAAAAAAATAGTTTAGATAATACGAAAGAAGAAATAACAGAACTTAAAGAAAAAATTATCATTTATGAATCCAAAATTACACTTTTACAGGAGCAGAATAATTCACTAAGAAACGAAGTTGCACAATTAGATAATTGTTATAAAACAAATATTTCTTTTTTTCAATGGGCTTTAGGTATTGTATTAACAGTAATAATTGCTTTTATTACTTTTTATGCAGTTAATATACATAAAGATAACAAAAAACAAATTTCTGATGTAAAAGATGAATATGGTAAGCTTTATACTGAATCACTTGTGACATTTAAAAATGAAAATGAGAATATTATAAATACTAAATTTGAAAATGTTGCTAAATTATTAAATAAAGAAATTAATAATTTTACAAAATCATATGAAACGAAATTATCAAATTTTGAATATCAAAATTTAATTTTACGATACAATATTGAACAAAATAAATATATGAAAATGTCTCTTGCTATTGATATCTTAGATATTATTGTAAATAAAAAATGTGATAAATATTTTGGTACTGATGATCTTGTTCAATATTTGGAATATATAAAAAAAGAAATTGAAGCCAATCATAAATTTAGTATGATAGAATATGATGATATAAAAGAAGTTATTTCCAAAATTCCTGATGACTTAATTGATTATAAAACTTTTATTTTAGATCATAACAACTTTGATAAATAAATAATTTATAATTACATTACAAATGAACTTATTATATTGAAGTTCTTTTTATATATTAGAGAAATGTTGAATGTTTAAAGATTCGCTTGCCAAATAGAAATAATGATTATTTCTTCGGAAAATATATTTGGAACTTATACAATAGCGCGGATACGCAATTATTTGGGACAAATGAAATAAAAACACATAAAAAAGTTTCGTAATTAACAGTGGGTCAAGCCCGTTGTGGAATATCTTTTTGTTACATCTTTCATTATTGTCCATAGTTTCCTGTACAGTCTCAAACGAGGGTGGCAAGGATGTTTTTGTCCATGTAATTCATACCTCCATTGTATGACAAAATTCCTTACGAATTATTCGATTATTCTTCTGCGATATATTTTCATTGACATATAAAATTTGTTGAATTAATATTTTAATGATAAGAAAAATTCATTATATAAAAGAGGGTTCTGTTATGAAGAGAAGAATAGTTTTTGGGATAATATTATTAATTGTTTTTCTGATTATTAAACCGGGTAATTTGAAAACAACACAAGAAGCAAATATAAGAACAGAACCTAACATTGAAGCAGAAGTTAAATGTGTAGTTTCTTCTAAAACAATATTACAAGCAGAAGAAATTAATTCAAATAATGAATGGTTAAAAATTTCAAAAATTAATTCAGAAAAAACAGATAATGCTTATATTCACAAATCTGTAGTTGAAAAAAGAACAAATTGGAAAAAAGTTTTCTTTATTTTGTTTATTTTATATGTTGTCGTTTCTTTTTTCAAAACTTGCCAAGAAACAAAATGTCCAAAATGTAAAAAACCTTTTGCAAAGAAAAGAATAAGTAGACAATATATTGGAAATGAAGATGGTTATGAAACAGTAACTAGAACAGATGTTAATAAAAACAGAAATGGAGTTACAATAGGAACAACAGAAAGGCAAGAACAAGTTCATGTTATATATAAAAATTATCGAAATATTTATAAATGCAAAAAATGTGGATATGAATGGGCAATAATAACTCAAGAGAGATAATATAGTGAGGTGCTTTTTATGGAAAAACAAATAAATACGACAAGTATCGAAGCTCAAAATTTAGTTAATAATGCAATAAATGAAATTAATGAAAAAATTAAGATGGTGTTAACAGATTATATAAACGAACAGTATTTAATTGGTATTGCAAAAGCAGTTTCTTACCTGGGTTTATCAGAAAATGATTTTCATAATTTATTTAATAATTTAGAACCAGAAAGAGCAAAGAAAATTTATAACTTATCAAAAAATTACAAAAAAACAGATCCTAGTGTTATCTTAGAAATTGAACATATTGTTAATATGTTTGATATAAAGTTTGATAAACAATATAAAATAATAAAAGAAAATTTAATTTCCGCAGGAAAAAGTTTTGCGAAAGAAGCTATTGATAAATTCCGTATAGAAACACCAATATTTCAGAAAAAAATAGATGATTGTATTTTTAGTTTTGAAGATATTATAAATCTTGATTTAAAAACATTATTAAAATTTTTACAAGAAGCAGATCAAAAAGAACTAGCCTATGCCCTGCATGGAGCCTCTACGGAAGTACAGGCTAAGATTTTTAATTCTATGTCTACAATTAATTCTGATATGTTAAAAGAGGATATGGAATTTATTTCTCCTGTAACATCAGAAAGGGTTCAGATTGCTCAAGAAAAACTTGTTAAAAATATTATTAAAATATTGGAAGAAAATAATTCTTGATTTATAAAAGCTCCCCATTTAAAATGCGTTTTTATGCAACAATTTTAAATGGGGAAAGTTTTTACATTTTTACCTTACAGCATAGAAAACGAAGTAGTGTCAATTTCGTTTTTTAGTTCTACGCTTGGAGTAAACAGAATGCGTTTGTTAGTAATAGATGTAGCACTAACATCTTCTGCTTTTTCTGAGCCTTTTGAAGAAAACGAAAGCTTTACACGGCCAAATGTGCCAAGCTGAATCTTAAAACCATTTTTAAGATACAAGGGCAATTTTCTTACAAGAGATGTAAGAACAGCTTCAACATCTGTAACGTTCAGAGTACATGCATCAGAAATATCTTTAGCAAGATCTCTTACAGTCAGTTCTTCCATATACTGTGGAGCAGCATAATACTTGAATTCAGTATTATCAAGTGGATTCATTCTTTTTACAATTCTGTATTTCATATAGTTTTTCCTTGTGGTTCTTTAAGGCGGCCGCTGCCTGTTCAAGGTTGTTTGTCACCATAGGCGACTCCTTGTGAAAATTAAATTAAGGTCCTAAAGCTTATGGCAACGCCAGTCTTTTAGGTAACTTGAAACAAACAGGAAAAACTGCTACAGTTTAATTACTTATACGGCAACAGTTTACCTGTTTGCTAAAAGGCTTTTTAATCACTGGTACTGATTAAAAAGCCTTTTTTTTCGTGCTTGCATAAGCGTATCCAAGAACGAAAGCAATCAACGAAATGCCAAGAACTGCAGAAGTTCCAGACAATTCAATTGAAGTTTCTTTTGAATCTGATTTATCAGAAAGCAAAAGAGAAAAATTGTTCTTATTATCCATATTTATCACCTCCTTGCGGTTATACCGCGTTTATTTTCTATTAAGGATATCTTCTATCTGCTCTTTATCGTCATCGTTAATTTTGCCCATTGCCTTAGCAAGAGCTACTATTGCGATTACAGCAGTTGCAGTTAGAGCTGTCCCGGCAAGAATTTTACCCCAATCTATTGAACCTGATTTTTCATCTTCAGGTTTCTTCTCATTGTTCCAATCATCTTTAATAAAAAAATAAGAGGTTGTTGTTCCAAGCGCCTCAGCTATCTTATTTAAATTATCTATGGACAGCTCTCTGTCACCGCTAAGCCAACGGCATACAGTAACTTCTGAAACTTTTAGTTTTTCAGCTAAATCTTTCTGAGTTATGTTTTTAAGCTTGAGCTGCATATTTATTCTGCTTATAACATTTCTATCCATAGGGCTTCCTCTTCTTTATTAAGATGTCTTTATGTTATAATAAATAAACCAAAATGTCAAGTAAAAAATTAACCAATTCGGTTAATAAGAGTGTATAAATTAGCCTATTTGGGAAATTTATTCCGAATTTTTCTTTAAAAGAAGCCGAGTTTTGAAAAATTCAAGCCGAATATTTCAAAAAAAATCTGTATTTTTTTTGCTGTTTCAAAACCTCGGTTCTTGGTGTCATTCTTTGGCACTTTGACCTTGTATAATTAGTTCTAGAAAATAGAAATTATGCAAGGAGAAAAGCATGTTTGAACTTATTATTCTTATAACTTTTGTATTATGGTGTGTTTTTGGAGGGTTGCTTTTGAAGAATAAAAAAGCTGTTGCACGAGATTCCCGATGTTAGCCTTTAATTATAAGAGTTGGATCGCTTGATTCTTCAAGCCATTCAATTATCTGGGAAGTGACATTTTCAATTTTCTGCTTGGAGTTTTTACCACGAATGGCACATTCCCATACAGTACATACACGCCAGCACTATTCCTGATAGTATTTAAGGTTTTCGGCATCATGTTCTTTGTTGCGCGTAAAATTCTTTTCCCAGAATGCGGTATTTGATTTTGGGAAAACAAAATATTGGCAGTTTTCATGAGCATGCCAAAAACAGCCGTTTATGAAAATTACTGCATAGTATTCTGAAAATATGAGGTCGTTTTTTCAGGGTAGCGTTTATCAAAGATACGATGTCTAAAGGTGAACTTGAATAGAGCAGAGCGGATTTGTTTTTCTGACTTTGTGTTCTTTGTGTATCCATATATATAAATTATAGATTACACTTTCATAATAAGTAATAAAATAATCTTAGAACAGTAATATTCTTAAAGAAATAATATATAATGATAAATTTTAAAATATTCTTACTGATATTATTTTAGTTTTAGATTATAATATAAAAAAACTTTTAAATAAAAAATGTATTGTTTATAGTTTTTTAATTCAAATTAACATGCATTATTATACCAGTATTGTTTCTTTTTATATATTAAAGAATTCTGATATAATATATATTTTTGGGTAAAGAAAATGAATATAAAAATTTTTTCTTTTTTTTCTGGAGTAGGATTTTTAGATCTAGGGTTTGAAAATGCTGGCTTTGATATAGAATTTGTTAATGAGTTTAATGAAAATTTCTTAAAGGCATATAAATATGCAAGAAGAAATAATAATACAAATCCAAAATATGGATATAGTCATTTATCTGTTTGTGAATATTTAAAAGACGACGTTTGGAATAATACATTTTATGATCTTGGAAAAAAAGATACATTGTTAGGTTTTATAGGAGGCCCTCCTTGTCCTGATTTCTCAATTGCAGGAAAAAATAAAGGATCCAGTGGGAAAAATGGACAATTAACGGAAATTTATTTTGAATTACTTAAGAAGAGGCAACCAGATTTCTTTGTTTTTGAAAATGTAAAAGGTTTGTATCAGACAAAAAAACATAGAGATTTTTATAATTCAATGAAAGATACTATGGTTGCAGATTATTATTTATATGATTCAATTGAGAATTCACTAGAATATGGAGTGCCTCAATATAGAGAGCGATTGTTATTAGTTGGATTCAAAAAGGATACCTTTGTTGGTAATAAAGCTTTTCGAATAGGTATAAATAAGAAATATAGATTTGAAGATATTAAAAGAAAATCTTGGCCTGATATGGATGCTTTTGTTGTTGATGGTAGATTGAATAAACCACGAAATATTATAGAAGAGTTAACAGTTGAATATTGGTTCAAAAAAAATAATGTATTGGAACATCCAAATGCAGCAGATATATTTCGTGTTAAAAATCTTAATCGATTTAACTTGATTCCAGAGGGTGATGTCGCCAGAAAATCTTTTAAAAGATTGCATCGGTGGCGATATTCTCCTACTGCTGCATATGGAAATAATGAAGTTCATTTACATCCATATAAAATTAGACGATTAAGTGTTGCAGAAGCATTGGCAATACAATCTTTGCCTAAGGAATTCGAAATTCTTCCAGAGTTATCTTTGACGGAAAAATTCAAAATGGTTGGAAATGGGGTTCCTTATTTACTTGCTTTAACCATTGCTAAATCTATTAAAGATTATATAATTAATACTATATAGATGATTATGGATAATATTGAGTTATTAAAAAATGATTTGTTATCTCTCGATCCAAAACAATTTTATGTAAAACATATTTTGAAATCTCGGAATTGGTATTTTTCAGAATATTTGAAAATACCAGACAATGAGATTATTGATAAAATTGATTATTTTAAAGAAATTGTATCAACAAGATTCAGAATTAGTTTTCATAGTGTTCAGATTGTTGGTAGTGCAAAAGTTGGATATAGTCTTTCAGATAAGAAGATATTAAAACCTTTTCATGATGAAGGTCCTGATTCTGAAACATCGGATATAGATATTGCTATTGTGTCAGAAAGGATGTATGAGGATTTATGGGAAAAATTAAGACATATAAAAGATGTTTATTTGAATATACATTATTATACAAATCTATCAAAGTCGATTTTTAAAGGATACATAAATGAAAAAGATTTATTGCATTTTGATGAATTAGGAAAAGATTGGACGACTATTACAGATAATTTAAATAAACAACTTCAAGATGAACTTTCAATTATTCACCCAATATCATATCGAATATATCGAAGTTGGGAAGATTTAGAGGATTATCAAGTTTATAGTATTTCAAAAGCAAATAAAAAACTCAAGGAGATAAATTATGTTTAATTATTCAAATAATAAAAAAACAATAAGTGATATTTATAATATGTTTAAAAACAATGAATTAATTGCAGATAATAGCTATCAACGCCGGATTGTTTGGATTGAGAAAGATAAAGTAAGGTTAATAGAAACAATATTATTACATCTTGTAATCCCAGAATTATTCTTTTGGAAAGCAGAAACTAATCCTGAAGATGGAATTTCATTAACTCATATAGTGGATGGTCAGCAACGTGTAAATACAATTTGTTCATTTATTAATAATGATTTTAAATTAAATAAAAAGTATTTACTTAATGAAACAATTAAATCAAAATTTGGAGATAAATATTTCCATGAATTTTCTCAAGAGGAGAAAAAAGATTTCTGGAATTATCAACTGATGGTAATTGATATTGATGTAAGTGCACAGAAAAAAGATATTATCAATATGTTCTACAGACTCAATTTAACAAATTATAGTTTGAATGAACAAGAAAAACGAAATAGTAAAGCTGGAAAATTTTCTGAATTAGCAAATGAACTAGCAAATGAACTATTTTGGGACAAATACAGAATTTTTAGTGGAACAGATATACGCCGTATGAAAGATACGGAGTTTTGTGCAAATATTATAGTTCTATATCAAAAAGGAATAGTAGATCAGACTGATCAATCTGCATTAAATCAAGCATACTACGATATGCAAAATGAATATAAAAACAGAGAACATGATAAAAAAGCAATACAAAAGGCAATGAATGATATTTCTACAATGCTTAAAGATGAAAGTATATTAAAATTTGCAAGAAAAAAAGCTCAAATGTATACTCTATTTTCAGTTGTTTTTTATGCATATAGGGAAAAGGTGTTAATCAATGATATTACATGTAATAATTTGAAACAATTCGTGTCATTATATTTAAACTTTTCAAATAATATAGATTTAACAAATAAACTTAATGACGAGGAGATAATTATTTTTGATTTGTTAAAGAGATATAAATTGGCATCTTCCGAAGGTTTAAATAAACATACTAACAGAATGATTCGTTTTAATGTTATGAAAGAGTTTTTATTCAATATTACAGAAGTTCAAAAGGAAGCCTGTAAATCATTGCTTGATAAATTAGGTACAATACATATTGATGATATTGATTTTATTGATGATCAAGAAGATTGAAAAAAGTATATTATTGTTTTTTTAATTTTCGGTTTTCTCTCAATTATGTAGTATAATTATCAAAATATAGATGTATAGGAGATTCTTTATGCTTTCAATGTCAGATACACCAATTAATCAATTTATTCCATATTTTGCAGAAACTAATACAAGTGTTGCTTTTCTTGTTCCTACTCCAACAGGTTACGAGAAATCTATCATGGATGCAACAAAACCTTTAAGAGAACTTTTACAATATACTGGTGTTCATGATTATGAGAAACAGGCTCAAGGACCTGAAAATAAGGTTGTAATAGAATGTCATTTTATAACAAAAGATGATGTTATAAATACAACAGCGTCTCTTTATAGACCAAATACCAAAAATGGAGATCCTCGTATTTGGTTTTCTGATTTAAAGAAGTATTGCAAACCATGTAATTTACTTGCAATTCTAATATATGATAAATCGCTTTATGTTATAAATCTTTCAAATAAAGATATACAAGATTCTATTATTAATCATGGACATGTTTATAGTTATCTTCAGCTTTCGTTGAGTGAATATGTAACTGTTGCAGGAGAATTATTACAAAAACTTCGTGAACTACATAAAAAAGGTTTTATTCCTTCAATAACAGAAGGTGATCCTGGAGTTGGAGATACTTTAGAAAATGCACTAGGAATAAAACGCAATAATGCAAAGACACCAGATTATAAAGGGATTGAGTTAAAGGCATCCAGAATAACTAAAAATGGTAGTGTAAAAACAATCACTCGATCTACACTTTTTTCTAAGACTCCTGATGGAGGTTTATCTTATTCAGAAATATTAGACAAATATGGAAAAATGCAAATCCCTCGAGGTCAAACAGAACCAAGAAAACAGATTTACGAAACAGTCTCAACAAAAAGGTATAATGCATATGGTCTGAAATTTGAAGTAAACTATGATGAAGATAAGTTGTATCTTGTGTATAATTCTAATCCAAAACCTGTTATTGTATCTTCGTGGAATCTTGACGTTCTACGCAAGACTCTCTTAATAAAACATCATGAGACATTCTGGGTAAAAGCTGCATCTGAAATAAGAGATGATTGGGAATATTTTAGATATGACAGAGTTATTCATACTAGAAATCCAAATGCTATGCTTCTTGCTCCTCTCATTGAAAATGGTGAAATAACAGCTGATTTAGCTGCACATATAAAACCAGATGGTACTTATAGAGATCATGGACTATTATTCAAGATTCTTCCTCAGAATATTAAAGATTTATTGGATGAAGAAAAAGAATATGATTTATCTATGAATGAATAATTTCCTGGACTTTTTAATTAATTTATATTATTATATTATTATGATTGGAGATTTATAAAATGCCCTATGCGATAGATTTATTTTGTGGTGCAGGTGGATGTTCAGAAGGTTTGTTACAGGCTGGTTTTGATATCCTGTTTAGTTCTGATATAAGTCCTATGGTTCAACAGACATATATGCACAGACATGAACAATTGGGTTTAATTCAAGGGTATAATACTTGGTTTGAATTATCTGATATTAGAAATCTTCATGGTAATGATATTTGGCAGCATATTCATAATCTTGAAATATTTAATAATGGAAATCAACAACCTCCTAACGATATTGATTTAATTATTGGTGGACCAAGTTGCCAAGGGTTTTCCCGAGCAGGTAGACGTGATAAAAATGATCCGCGAAATATGCTTTTTGGGGAATATGTAAGAGTCATAAATGAAATACAGCCAAAGTATATTGTTTTAGAGAATGTTGAAGGTTTTATGGATATGCAATTTATTGGATATGTTGGAATAACAGGTATCCATTATCCAGATGGAAGTGTAACCCCTGATATTCTTCGTAATGAGTTAAATGAAATTGGATACCATACTTTAGAACCAAAAATATTAAATGCAGCAGATTATGGAGTTCCACAGAGAAGACGAAGAGTTTTTTTTATAGGATATAGAAATGGGCAGGTAGTACCTACATATCCGGAGCCAACACATGCTAACAATCATATAACATTATCTGATGCAATTAGTGATTTAATAAGAAACGATGACATAAGAAATCAAATACCACAAAGTGAATATCAAATTGAAAGTCATCATGGTAGAACTCCAGATATTAATGGAAATCCTATTCAAGCTCCTGACGAATTTACTTGTAATGAATTATCCACAATGAGCAATATCGTTGAAGAACGTTTTTCTTTATTCTTACCAGGCGAAACAGGAACAAGTTTAAGAAGACGAATCCAAGAACAAGGTATTAATCTTACAGGAAAAAATAATCTCTTAAATTTATTACATGAAAAATGCAATTTAGATAATGAAAGAATTATTGAGATTTTTATTAATCATGAAGCGACAGAAGAACAGATAGATATTTTGCTTACAAAAAAGGGTATTAGACAAAGATGGTCTCCAGATGTTCCATCAGCAACTATTGTAAGTATTGCTGATGATTATATTAGTCCTTGGGAGAATAGGACCTTTAGCGTAAGAGAAATGGCGAGATGTCAATCTTTTGATGATTCATTTGAGTTTTTGGGCAAAAGAACTACAGGTGGATTAAAAAGAAGAGTGGAAGTGCCACAGTATACACAAGTTGGAAATGCAGTACCTCCTTTACTTGCAAGGGCTGTAGTAAATGAAATACTTAATTGTATTAATTGATAATGCCGAAAATTAAAGTAATGAAAAATAAGGAAACACTTTCATTTAAAATTAGTTCAGGCCTCAAAAATATTATCGGAAAAGATTTAGTTGGAAACAAATATGTTGCTATTTTTGAATTGGTAAAAAATTCTTATGATGCCAATGCTGAACATGTAACAATTTCATATCTTAGAGATGAAAATAACAAACCATCATTGATTATCTCGGATGATGGTATAGGAATGAATTATAATGATTTAATAAATAAATGGTTATTTGTTGCATATTCAGAAAAAAACAAAAGGAATAGGCCTGCAAATTATATCAAAAATATCGAGCGTACCTTTACAGGAGCAAAAGGTATTGGACGCTTTTCATGTGATAGATTAGGAGAAAACCTTACTGTATATACAAAGAAAAAAAATGAAAATATTGCACATTGTCTTGAAATAAATTGGTCTTCATTTGATGAGAATGATCAAAATCAGTTTATAAATATACCTGTTGATTATAGTACAGAAGAATATCTACCAAATAATGCCGAAAAAGGAACAATTTTAAAAATATCAAATTTAAGAGAAGAATGGTCTAGAAATGATTTTATTGCACTTAGACATTCTCTTGAAAAATTAGTAAGTCCAGATCTTGATAAGAATATTAAGCCATTCTGTATAAAATTAAATGTTCCCGAATTCACGGAACAGGACTCATATGAAAAAGAAATAGGCAACTTGCAAAATGTTATTAATGGAATAATAGAAAATAAGCTTATTGAACAACTTAAACTAAAAACAATAGATATTGAAGTCAATATTTCAGAAGATGGAAGAGAAATTTCAACTTCATTATATGATCGTAATGTTTTTATATTAAAAATCATTGAACACAACAGCCAATTTGCATTATTAAAAAATATAAAATGTCATTTAGTATATTTAAATCGTGCAGCTAAACTTACATTTACCTACAAAATGGGATTCCCTTGTAAAGATTATGGTTCTATTTTTATTTATAAAAATGGATTTAGAATTAATCCATATGGCGAACCAGGACAAGATTTTTTTGGAATAGATAGTAGAAAAGCACAAGGATATAATAGATATTTAGGAACCCGTGAAATAATGGGGCGAATTCAGATTTTAGGTGATAATGATGATTTTACAGAAACATCAAGTAGAGACCAAGGTTTTATTCGCACCCTCGCTGTTGATAGTTTAGAAACTTTTTTTTATAAAAAAGTTTTAATGGTCTTAGAGAAATATGTAGTTAATTTAATAAGTTGGGGTGAACCATTACGAAATGATGGTCACATAATAACTCCTGAAGAAATTTCTGATCAAATTATTTCTCAGTTCATAAATATTACAATTCCAGAAAATATTAAAAAAATAGAATACAACAAAGAAGTTTTTTTAAAAAATAATACAATCAATTCTTTAGGTATTACTTCAGATTTATCTAAGCTTGCACAACTTGCGGCGGAAAGTGAGAATACATCTTTTCAAGAGCTTGCAAAGTCAGTAATAAAAAATACAGAAAATATCCAGAATCGAAATATAGAACTTGAAAAAGAGAATCAAGAAAAAACAGAAGAGCTTGCTTCAATTACTAGTGAAAATGAAGCAAGGAAAAAACAAATTTTCTTTTTAGAAAAGAATTCTAATCATGATGTAAATACTCTGATAAACGAGTTTCATATTATTTATACTTTAGCAGATGGGAATTTAGCTAGGTTAAATTTATGTCTAAAGAAATTACAAGATACACAAATTGATAAGACAATTCAGAATAAAATATATGATATTTATAGAGTGACAAATAAAATACGAAAAATTTGTGACTTAGTATTTATGGGAAATGCAAATACAAAAAAGACAATAAAAGGAGATGTTTGTGAGTTTATTTCAGAATATATTGATTCAACACCTCATTCAAATTTAGAAATATTTATTAATGCTACTGATTCAAAATGTATTTGTAGTTTTCAGCCAGCATCCATAGGAATAATAATAGATAATGTCATTAGTAATTCTGAAAAAAATGCTGCTACAAATTTAATGATTGATGTAGTGGATGATAATGATTATATTTCAATATCATTCTCTGATAATGGAGTTGGATTATCACCTAACATTTCTGCAGATAGTATATTTGAGCGCGGTTTCAGCTCAAATCAGTCAAAACATGGATTTGGAATAGGGCTTGCAACTATAAAAGATTTGGTAATGGAAATGAATGGGAGTGTAAAATATATAGAAGATTATAAAAAAGGTTTTAAGATAGAGGTAAAAATAAAAAAATGAACAAAACATTTAAGATTTTATGGTTTGAAGATGATGAAGATTGGAGAGAGCCTATTGAAGATGTAATAAATGAAAATTTATTTCGCAAATTTTTAGAACCAGATGCACATATTTTTAAAAGTGCAGAAGAGTTTGATATATCTAGTATAGAAAAGTCAGATTACGATTTAATCTTGGTTGATAATTATTTATTTGATAATAATTGTAAAGGCTCGGATCTTATTTCAAAAATAAGAAAAAATCAAATTTTAATAGATGTTTTATTTTATTCATCAAAATATGACGAATTACTAACATATTTAAAAACAAATTTGTCTGATGATATAAATGGTGTATACATTACAAAAAGAGATAATGAATTATTTACAGAAAAAGTTTGCAAGTTAATTGAAAAAAATATTCGACGCACAGAGAATATTTGTAACTTTCGTGGAATTGTTATGGATTCAACTGCTGATTTTGAAACAATTGTTGAATCTAGATTAACAGAATTATATACAAACATTTCAGAAGATAAACAGGAAATATTAAATAATATTGTGATAGATAGTATTGAAACTCCTTTAATAACTGAAATTTCTCACATATTAGAAAAATTCAAAGACAAAAAATATTCATTTATACAATATAACGAGAAACCAAAAGGTTTTACAATGAATGACAGGCTAAAAATCTTTAAGGAGTTCTCAGAACAAATTAATGTCCCATTAATTATAAACGGGCAAAATATACAAGAATATTATATGGATTCTATTGGTACATATAGAAATAAATTAGGCCATTTAAAGGTTGGTGATACTATAAAGATTAAGGGAATAGAAGAACCGATCGATCAGGCTTTTTATCAAAAACTTAGAGGAAGAATAAAAGAAGTCGACGATAACTTAGATTCTACTCTTGAGAATTTTGTAAATAATGTGAAGAATTCATAAAAAATTATTATGGAAGTTGCTATATTATGCTATTAATATATGGTAATTGAATTAAAAGTAATTAATTGATGAAACAAGTAACAGTAAGTGGGGCTGTAATTCTTCGCAATAATCCACTAACAAATAAAAAAGAAATATTTGCAACTCAACGCGGCTATGGGGAATGGAAAGGCTGGTGGGAATTTCCTGGTGGTAAACTTGAAGTTATTGAAACTCCAGAGGAATGTATTGTACGTGAAATTCGCGAAGAACTTGCAACAGAAATAAAAGCAGAAGAAATATTAGGAGTAGTAGACTACGATTATCCAAATTTTCATCTGACTATGTATTGTATTTTATGTATTATTGTTTCCGGAGAACTTAAACTTCTTGAACATGAAGCTGCTAAATGGTTAACCAAAGAAACTTTGCGTTCTGTTGATTGGCTTCCGGCTGATCAGTTGATTTTGGATAAGATTGAAGATATTTTATAAATAAAGTTTCCCTAAAAAGTTATGATTTCAATGTATTTATGTTTTAAGATTCAAACATAAATACATTAAAGGGGGCTGTTATGAATTTTACGGCAAATAACATTATTAAACTTTTTATTGATGCCATTGGACAAGATGCTTTTAAAGATTTCTATGATTATAATTGGGAAGCGCGGAAAAAAGAAATCCAGAAATTAATGAAATTGGATTATGACTTTGATATTGTAAATGATAAAAATTTTCAACGATTTGTGGACATACTAAATGAATTTGTTGATTGGGCTAAAGAAAAAGATTATATAAATACCTGGGATAAAGGAGCCATTTTAGATTTACTTATCCCATATATGCATTCAGTTCTATTCACTCCACAGGGGGTAATACCAGAAAAAGATTTTATTGAATATACAATCATGTATTCGATTTGCTATGCTTATAAACGTTCGGTTCAGGAAGTATTAAAATCAAGAAGTCGACCAGAAGCAATTACTACAGCTATATATCAATTTAATTTCTATCTTGCTTCGAATGATTACACTCAAAATGTTGAACCATTGGAAGGTGTATTCGATTTGTTTCTGGCTCTTGCTAAAGATAAAAAGAAACTTTATGAATATTGGAATGATAGAAGATATGAACTTGATGAAAAAGATTCTACAGATTTAAAAATACTAATTAATAGATGGACTAAGAGTGAAACCTCAAGACCAAGCTGGAAGGTAATTAAATTATTTATGAACGAAGATTTACTTCCGGAAGAGGATTTAATATATCAACCTTTTCCAGATATTAACGGAAAGGTACATTATTTAACTTTTAGACGAAAAATATTTTCTGCATATTTTATTACTAATTTGTTTGACTCTTTATGCAAACAAGGTTTTATAAATGACACTTCAAAAGAAATGATAAAAACAGGAATCAGATTATTTTATAGACATTTTATAGTAACTAAAGAACAATATTGTTCTCAGGAAGACTTAAATAATCCTATGTTTGTTATGTTATACAGATTTCTTTTAAGAGATGATATGGGATACGACTTTAATACAGATACTGCACAGTATTTCAAGAGATATATATTTTAAGTTCAGAACGGTTGGGGGCGTTGCGGGGTCTCCCTGCTCGAAGGGGTAGGGCGCAACGTAGTGCGACCGAGGGGAAGGCTTTCCCCTCCTTATCTTTCTATCATGCCTGTGCTATAATAAAGAATCAAAAATTAGGAGAATCAACCATGCCAATGATCGAAGCCAAGGTGACTATGCAGTTGCCTGCAGAAAAAAGAGATGTTTTAAAAGCGGAGTTTGGAAAAGCTATAAGCATTATGGGAA
>JAEEGL016824762.1_pt1 | contig 15862 bp, 5 predicted proteins | sample 9134231 | NCBI WGS metagenome assembly JAEEGL01 (sample SAMN16246548, study PRJNA631951) | gut metagenome | biome: gut microbiome; feature: rumen; material: fiber-attached | host: Bos | place: Iran: Karaj | collected 2018-10
AAGCGCGGCTAAGGCATAAACGCTCCATCATCCTAAATAGGATTATCCTGATTTGGATAATCCTATTTCTTTTTCTATCTTTGCGCTAAAAATCAGCAAGATATGGAGGGTATATTGAAAAGCTAAAGGATGCTAACAACGTCCTATTTTTCCATTTTATGATTTCCATTTTATGGAAAAATTATTATCTTTGCAAGCGAAATGTTCAAATGAGTATGGCAAAGGAGAAAGTAAAGATTGACAACCCATTCGTAACCACTGGTTATGCAGGTGCCGAATACTTCTGAGCATTGCCATCAAGCTAATTCGTTGTCGATATCGGAAATGTGACCTTTGAGCGTCAGGTCGTTACGCTCGTATTATTCCCCGTAATCCCTCCATACTGCCACCACTCAACACGCTGATAATCAGTAAGTATTGCAATGGTGGCAGTAGTGGCAGTACTAAAAAAACTCTTTGTTGGTCTTATCTTCCCCAAATGCTCTGAGGCGTGTCGCTGATGTTGATGTCATCGTTGCCGCCCAGATTGGTGTTGGTTAGCTTGGAGAGCGTCTTCTCGATGTCGGCCGCCTGCACGGCATCGGCCTTGACAAGCGTACCGGAATAGCTGTCGTTGCTCACCGTCATACTGTTGTCGGTGTAGGTCACCTTTGTGCTGGAGACATCGGTCATATTGTCGCCATAACTGCTGCCGCCGGCAGCACGGGTGCGAGCCAGCATGTATGTCTCACCTGTGACAGGATCGCCAAGCAGTATATTGCCGTCGGCGAGCAGATGCCATGTGAAGGGGGCATCCTTTGGCCCGCCGTAGATGGCCAGCGGCTCGTCGCTCGTGTCGTTGAACACGCCGAGGTAGATGCAGCCCGTGTGGTCGGCATTGGCTATCACGGCCAGCAGCACACGGCTGAAGGGTACACCAGCCTCAGTGACGTCTTCATATTGATACTCGTCCCACCACACGCCGATAAGGCTCTGCTCCAGGGCTTCAATGTCGATAGGTGACGGACTGTCCTCATTCGAGCAGCCAGTCGTTCCCAACAGGAGCACTGCGGCTGCAAACACTGCAAAAAATATCTGTTTCATTGTCTTTATCTTTTAGTGCTTAATTACGACTATATTACCATTATTAATATATAGGCCTGCGCGCGTAGGCTTGCCGTCAAGCTTCCGACCGTCGAGGCTGAACCAGGCATCAACGGAATTCAATTCTTCAATTCTTGAATTCTTCAATTCTATTATGCCGGTGGTTTCATCGTCGCCGCCAAAGTCGATGTTAAAGCTGGTGAGGCGGCGGGCCAGTGCTGCGTCGCTGCCAATCTTGAAGTAGGCACGCTGGGCGCCGATGCCTGCACCGTTGGTGGGATAGAAGAGCATGTTCTCACCACCCATCAGCAGGATGCTCTTGTTCTCGCTGTCGAACGCAGTACTCTTGTACGTGCCGAGGAAACGGACGCGGATGTCACCACTCTGGCCGTTGTCATAGCTGCGGTCGGTCTTGTCGATGGTCACGCCGTAGAACACGGGGCTGACGATGTTGTTGCCGCTGGCCCACTTAATAATATAAGGTGTACCTGCTACGAGTTCCGTGACGGCATCGCCGAAGGTCAGGTTCAGCGTTGTGCCGCTGATGCTGGCTGCGGTGAGCGGACGGGCGGTAGCTCCTGCGAGGGCAGAACCCTCAAGCACAACGTCGAAGGGCAGGCAGATGGTGTTCCACGCGCCGTCCTTATAGAGCGTGCGGTTGGCGAGGGTGACGTCGGCCACATAGCCGTTGGCATTGCTTATGGCATCGTTGTTGTCGCTGTTGTCAGCCAGGCTGATGGTGGCGGGAGCCACGTAGTACTTGCCGTCGAAGAGGATGCCGTTCTGGTAGACCGCCACCATGCCGTAGTTCTGCACCAGGTTGCCGAGGTTGGCCGGGACATTGGTGACAGCGTATGCCTGCGTGCCCTGGTCGGTGGGCAGGTTGTCGGTTGCGACGTAGTAGCAGTCGGTGAAGGTCGGCTCATAAATGCCTCCATCGCCCGTATGCCAGCGGGCAAAGTTGCTGCCCAGCATATTTGCGCCCACGCTGCTGGGCTTCAGCAGCGAGTTCTTGATGGTGGGTTTGTTATATACCCCCCAGCCAATGAATCCGCCGCAGCCGATGGTGCCGGTAGTGGTGGCAAATGAGCCGTCGAAGACGCAGCCCTCGATGATGATGGCATTGTCCTTTCCGCTCAGCACGCTGACCAGGCCGGCATGTGTGCCGTCACCGCTCTTGCTGCTGTTGATAGCTACCGAACTGATGCAACCTGTGAGGGTCAGTGCCTCATGCGACTCTGACACGATGCCACCGGCGAATGGTGCGCTGGTGGTGATGCTGCCGGCCACGCGCAGGTTCTTAATCGTGGCGTTCCTCACGTGGCTGAAAGGAGCGGCGTTATTCTCAGAGGAGTTGTAGTTGACGGTCAGCGTATGGCCGCCGCCATCGAACGTTCCCTGGAACGAGTTGGCGTAGCTGGTTCCTACCATCGTCGATACGCTGATGTTATTGGTCAACTTCACGAACTGGCCTTCGAAGCTCATGCCACCATTGTTGACGTAGTTGGCGAAGGCGTTCCAATCGTCAGCGCTGCCGATGGTGTAGGGATCGCCCTCAGTGCCTGTGCCCGAGAGCGTGAAGTTGGGCACAATCTTCTTAATTTCGTCATAGATATTTTCGTATAAGATATTAGGGAATTTGGCAATCGTATTCGTGCCATAAAGGACGAACTCTTTCTTAAAGGTGATGCTCTTTACGGACCAGCCTTCATTATTTTTGTAGCTGCTACAATAGACAAAGTCGTCCGGGTTGGTCCAACTGAGGGTCAATGTGCCGCTTCTATATTCGCCGTGGATCTCAAATGTTTGGCCAGGACCAATACCGGCAGCTCCACCTAAATCGTATAATCCATCTCCACCTATGGCGGTCACCTGACCTCCATTGATGGTGATGTTGCCACATACACCCTGGTCTCCATTCTGACCATAGCCTCCGCCTATGCCTGCACCGCATCTATTTCCAGATCCGCCACCCGTAGCATTAATAACGCCACCATTGATGGTGATGGTGCCGCCGATGGTGTTCTTTAAGTCGCCGCCTATGCCAGCGCCACCGTCATGTCCTCCCGTGACATTGATGGTGCCACCGTTGATGGTGATATCTCCTACCCACTCGGCGCCGATACCCGACTTATCAGATTGGCAATCGTCGATTTCCAATGTGCCCGGGCCATCAATGGTCAATTTGGCATTATAAAGAGGATAGCCGCTCACTTCGATGCCTTTTTTCGCATATAGCGTAGTACCTTCGCCGAGGATTAGCCTGGCAGTGCCATTGACTTCAATGCGCTCAAGGATGGATAGGTTATCAACCACTCTGTACGTCTTGCCGTCCTCCAGTCTCTTTGTACCGTAAGTCATGGGAATAGAGCCATCTTCGAAAACGAAGACAGCCCAGACGTTGGCATCACCCCTCGGCATGGTGAACGTCCAGCCGTGGGTCTCGTCACCACTGAGGGCTATTGACTTGCCGTCGGCATCCGTCACGCTGACGCTCGCCAGCGTGCCCGACGTCTTGGTCAGCGTGATGGTCTGGCCAGGGTATGCCCTTTCTACATCGGACACAATGCTGCCTTCACCCACGTTGTGGACGTTGATGGCGTATGGGTACTTAATGGCACTGCGGTACATGTCTTTGCCGCTGGAGTCATTGTATTCACTCTGATTGAACGAGGTGTAATTATTGTTCAACGTCTTGTCCTGGTCGCCCACCCAGGTGTTGTCTTGGGAATGGTCAACCGACACGGTGCCGTAGAATGTGACGTGCTCGATGGTTCCTTCGTTGCTGCCAGCAATGCCACCTACACCATAATTTTTATCGGTGTTCTTTACATCGGCTGTCACGCAGCAATACTCTATCTTGCCGCCAGATTCATTCAAGCCGGCGATGCCGCCCAAGTCGGCATCTAACGAACTATAATGATTGCTCTCGACGTGACCAGTCACATAGCAGTTTTCTACCGTGCCGTAGTTGTCGCCAACAATGCCACCTACCATTCGCGCATTATTGACTTTTATATAGCAGTCCAAATGGAGGTTCTCTACACTGCAATTTGATGCAATCTCTTTAAACAGACCCTGACCGTTCTCGTTGGTGTTACTATCGATTTTGATTTTGATGGTGTGGCCTTTGCCGTTGAATATAATTTTTTTATTAGGACCATTTCTATAAGAAATAGGGGCCCAGTTAGCGGCAGTCATATCGAAGTTGCCATTAATGTCGATACAGTCCGAATTAGCAGACGTGATGCAATCAGAACCTGCCCATTCATTATAGTAATTAATAGATTTACCTGGGTGGCGCATCACCCAGGCCAACTCTGCAGCCGTGTTAATTTGCAAGACGATTCCGTAAGATGTGCGAGCACGGACAAAACCTGGCTCTGTTTCCGACACGCCGTCCCAGACGTCGAAAGTTTGTGCCCACGCCCCCTGCACAACTGCGCAGAGCAGGGCGAGGATCAGAAATAATTGTTTGGTTCTCATATTGTATTTATTAGTTATTTATTGATTATTCGTTGATACTAAAAACGATGCGCCCCCCTCGCTTCATAGCGAGAAAAGCCGTATATTCAGACGCCCGCGCGGGCAGTATATAAAGATGAAGCTATTGTAGGTGGGTACCTGAGAGAGAGAGAGAGAGAGAGAGAGAGAGAGTAGCAAAAATATCGAGACCACCAAATATTTCGGTGGTTTTAACATTTTGCTGTATGCTTGCTGCTCTCATCATATAATATATTCTGTATCGATGGTTAATCATTGCCTATGCAGGGTGGAAGACTTGGTAGATTTGTCACATCAAGTGAAGACAGCACCTGTAGCTGTCTGACGGCCATTTGTCGTAACATTTGCAGACGGTATGCTCTACCCATTTCGATGGGGTCATGACGAAGCGGTTTAGTCCGGCCTCGGTTCTAAACGTGTCGAATTGCACACGGTTAAAACTTGGATTATGAAGGCTCTCCCAAAGTCCGAGAAATTCAATGGTGTTGCGGTTGCGCATCCAGTTCTGTATGGCAAAGCGCGGGTCATCGCTGTTGCGATAGCGAGCAATATCCGTCAACGAAATGTACTCGTTACGGTAATCCTCGGTGTAGATTCCCACATCAATGCCCTTCACATGCAATGTATCGCTCTTGACTTTTGCCATACAAAATCCTTTTTAATTCAAAACCTTTGCAAACTTTGCGATGCAAAGTTACGAATTTTTCTCCAAACTAATGACATAATTACAGACTTTAACGTGTAATCCGGCTATTATTCCAGAAAGATGATGAAAGCGTTGGCAAAGACGTATAATGAAACCATCATTCAGATGTTGAAGAGTGAAGAACGAACACACGGGCAAACGCGATAAAATTATGTTAAATTTTGCTTTCCTATCGTTATTTCACAAATAATAGTGTATTTTTGCATATCAAAAATGCTCACGAAGAAAGAAGAATGATAACTTATCCACTACTGCAATCACAATTAGGCGTGCTGCTACAGAGCATGCAGCACCCTGAGTCTACACAATATAATCTGCCCAACTACATCTTCATGCCTTTGACCATGAAGATGGAGCGAGTCGCCAGTGCCATGCGTACACTCCTCCAGTCGGTTCCAGAACTGCATACGCGCTTTGTCACTGGTGAACAAGGTGAGATACGACAGTGGTGCGACAGGGGGATGAATATTCCCGTGATCAGCCGTAAGTGTACGGAAGCGGAACTGCAGGAATATCTTAGCGAGGGCTTTGTGCGCCCGTTCGACCTGTTTGGCAGTGAGCCGCTCTTCCGTGCTGAGGTCATTGAGACCGAGGAGCGCCTGTGTCTGCTCTCCGATGGTCATCATGCCATCGTCGACGGCATGTCGTTTGCGCCTATCCTGACTTCGGCCTTTGCAAAGATTTATGAGGGTGGGACTGTAGAGGTGCCGTCGTACGGCATGTATCAGGCTGCCGAGGACGAAGTGGCGGCGTTCGGCACCCCGCTCTACCAACACGCCAAGGACTACTATGCCCAGAAGTTTGCCGGGTTGGAGATGGTCACGCTGAGCCACAGCCCGTATGGTACCATGGGAGCCATGGGGGCTTGCACAACTGCCGTCAGCCGTCGCGCGTGTGACGACTGGTGCCGCGAGCATGGCGTGCAGCCCAACCTGCTATTCCAGGCTGCCTTTAGCCACGTTCTCTCCGTCCTCACCCGTCAGCAACGGGTAGCCTATGCTGCCGTTAATCACGGCCGTATGGACAAGCGGTTGCGCGGCAGTGTGGGTATGTTTGTGAAGACCGTCCCTCTGCTGGCCAATGCCGAGCCCTCGCAACGGGTTGTCGACTTTGTCAAGAGCCTGCGCGGTGAGCTGATGAGCACCATCCGCTATGGTGTCTATCCCTTTACCCACTTCTGTTCTGACCTCGGCATGAAGCCCGGCATCATCTTCGACTTTCTGGCAGTGGCCGACATGGAGGAGCACGTGATACTCAGCGATGGTGAGGTGCGTGCCGTACAGCCCATACGAAAGGAGATCGACTCTGACCTCAGCGTGGATATCTACCTGAAAGGGGACAGCTACGAAATACGCGTGCAGTCGAGCCTTGCCATGAACGACGAAGCAACCTTGCAGATGGTGGCTGAAGCCGTCAGAGTAGCCGTCAACAACATGGTGGCTCACCCGGATGCAACACTCGGCGAACTCGACCTCGTCAGCGACGAGGAGCGCGAAGCCCTCATACAGCTTGGCACTGGCGAGCACCTCGACATCGACCCGCAGATGACCTTTGTGAAGGTCTTTGAACAATGTGCTAACCAGCATCCCGACCGTCTGGCCGTAGCAGATGCTACCAACAGTCTGACCTATGGTGAACTTTCGCGACGCTCTGACATATTGGCTCACCAGCTGATCGCGAGTGGCGTCAAGCCCAATGATTTTGTGGCCGTCATGCTTCCGCGCACGATTGATTTCCCCCTCGCCGTCATTTCCATCCACAAGGCCGGTGCCGCCTATGTACCTATAGACATGGATTATCCGCAGGAGCGCAAGCAATATATGCTCGAACACAGTCAGGCAAAACTGGTCATAGATAGCCAGTTTATAGCAGAGACCGACTTCGCAGTTAGCGGTTCCCCCGCTGACAACATCGACCTCTCCACACCAGACGGACTGGCCTACATGATCTATACCTCCGGTTCAACGGGTCGTCCTAAGGGAGTTATGATACGTCAGGCTAATCTGTGGAATTTCATACAGAATTTCAGCCACGTCACCCGTATGACCGCCGATGACCGCGTGGCCGCTCACCGCTCGTTCTCGTTCGACGCCCATCTGAAAGACCTGTACGCTGTTTTGGTGCAGGGAGGCTCACTCCACATCATGCCTGAGGATATACGCCGCGACCTCCATGCCATCCGGCAGTTCATCATCGACAACAAGATTACTGTAGCAGGCTTCACCACCACGCTGGGAATGCTCGTACTTAACACATTCGACGATCTGCCCATACGGCTGTTGAACGTTGGCGGCGAGCGGCTGCACGACGTGTATAGCGACCATATCGTCATCGTCAACTGCTACGGACCGACCGAATGTACGGATGATTTCTTTTTCCATAGGATAGAGCCAGGTGAACGTCTCCACAATGTTCCGATAGGACGACCAGTGGCCAATGGTCACTGCTTCCTTGTCGACACACAGGGGCGGCTTGTACCCCGTGGTGCTGTGGGCGAGCTGTGCTTTGCCGGTGTCCAGGTGGCCGTCGGCTATTGGCGGCAACCCGAGCTGACAGCCGAGAAGTTCACCGACTGTCCCTTCCTCTCACCTCTCACCTCTCACCTCTCACCTCTAAGAATGTACCACACCGGCGATCTGTGCCGCTGGATTGCCGACGGACTGATGGAGTATGTAGGACGTAAAGACGACCAGGTGAAGCTGCGCGGCTTCCGCATAGAATTCGGAGAGGTTGAAAGCCGGGCCGCTCACTTCGATGGAATCAGTCAAGCCGTAGCTGTCATCAAGAAACTGGCAGGCAGCGATACCCTCTGCCTTTACTATACTGCTGATGACGCAGACACGACCATCAACACTGGTGAATTGCGCCGGTTCATGGCACAGACGCTGGCCGAATATATGGTGCCGGCAGCATATACCCAATTAGACGTCCTGCCGAGGACGCCGAGCGGCAAGGTAGACCGACGCCGGTTGCCGGAGCCGCACTTTACGCCCCATAGCGACTACGTAGCTCCCCAGACCAAGGCAGAAGAGGCAATAGCCCGACTGATGGCCGACGTCCTCTCCTTGAGCGATCCTGTGAGCATGAACGACAGCTTCTTTGCCCTTGGCGGCGACTCCATCAAGCTCATCCGTCTGGTAACCATGCTCCACGACGAAGGCTTTACGGCACCCATCAGCGACTTGATGCTATGCACCACCGTAAGCGACATGGCCCGAATGCTCGTCAGCAGCAGCGACGGCATCGATATATCACAGGAACCCGTAGTGGGAACCATAGCTCCCAGTGCCATCCAGCAACGTTTCCTTAGTTGGCAGTTGTCACAGCCCGGACGCTACACCCAGTCGGTGGTACTCCGCGCCCTGCAGCCCGTCGACGCAACGGTCTTGCAGCAGGCATTACAAGCTCTGGTTGTACATCACGACATGCTGCGCGCTTCTGTCGTAAACGACACCATCGTGATACGTCCCACGACCGACGACCACCTGTTCGCGTTCGATGAGATATCACTAGATTGCAGCGCCACACTCTCTCCGAGAGAAAGTCAGGATGACGTGGAAAAGGCAATAGCAGATGCTATACGCCACGAAGGAAATCAGATAGACCTCGAGCATGGACCCATCCTACGTGTCGTGTTGCTGCATACGGCCGACGGCGACCGTCTGGTGATGGTCTGTCATCTCATAGCCTGCGACGGCGTGTCGTGGCGCATTCTGACCGATGACCTTACCACGGCTCTGACCCAGATTGCCGCCGGTCAGCCTATCTCACTACCGCCGAAGACCCACGCCTTCGGCTACTGGACCGACATGGTAGCCCACTACCGCGACAGCTATCTGCTGGCAAAGGAAAAGCCCTACTGGCAGCAGACGCAAGCGCTGATGGAAAACATGGAGTTGACACGCGTCGATGATAGTCAGCAAATAAAACGGCAGGTGATGGTTACCTTAGAAGGCGAGCCACTGAGGCAGTTAACCACCACTTCGGCTAAGGCTTATAATACCGAGATTAACGACTTGCTTGTGACAGCACTATGTCAGGCATATTATCGTCAGACGGGTTCCACCGACGTGACCCTACAGCTGCAGGGACACGGTCGTGAGCCCCTGCACGAACCGGTTGTTACCGACCGTACCGTGGGCTGGTTCACCTCGTTCTATCCTGTCGTCATCAGCGGCATCAGCAGCGATGTGCGTAGTGATGTCCGTCACGTCAAGGAACTACTGCGTGCCGTTCCCAACAAAGGTATCGGCTATGGTATTCTCCAGTACATCCCGTCGCAGGAGGGTGACATAGCCCTCAGGACCGACCTCATGCCGCTCATGGGCTTCAACTACTTAGGCGAGGCAGCCGGCGGCGATGCTAATGACTTGTTTACAGCCGACGAAAGCCTTTTCCTGAGTGAAGGCTTGATGTCAGGCTACAGTGTAACCGTCAACTGCGCCATCATCGAAGGGCGCTTCGTAGCACGCTTTGAATACAACACGGCGTGCTGGACTGACGAAAAGGCTCGGCAGTTGGTTGACGGCTTCGTTGACAGCCTTGCCCAAGTGGCAGAACACACGGCACACATGGCTGTTCCAGAACCAACAGCCTCAGACTTCGGAGCTATAGGATGGAGTGAACAGCAGTACCAAAATATCGTCAGTCGTTTCGCCGCCCGAGGCGAGACGCTGCAGCGCGTCTATCCTCTCACACCTTTGCAGGAGGGCATGCTGGTATCCTATCTCTCCAATCCAGCCTCGACGGCCTATCGCCTGTTTTTCCGTCTGTCCATGTCGATGTTGCCCACCGAGGCCATGCTGCGCCGTACAATCGACTATCTTGCCGAGAAGCACGAAGTGCTGCGCACGGCTATCCTATACGAAGGAGTACCCCAGCCCTGCCAAGCCATTGTCAGCCGACAGTTAGGGATGGAGATGCTCGACCTGATGGGCGAATCCGACGTTGACGCTGCCGCCGCTCGTATTCATCAGGAGCAGCTACACCGTCCGCTCAGCCTGACCGACGACCCCTTGTTCCGCATAGTATGCATGAAGACTAGCGACGATAGCTGTCAGCTCTTAGTCTTCATGCACCACATCATTCACGATGGATGGTGCCTCCCCGTTATCTTCCGCGACTTCCTAATGAAGATGGAAGCCGAGGCAGATGGCAAGCCGCTGATTACCGACCTCTCACCGCTCACCGCTCACCCCTACGAGACATTTGTTCGCCAACTGCTGCGCCGCGACCGCAAAACCGGTCTGGCCTATTGGAAAAACTTGCTGGAAGGTTACGACACGCGTGCAGCTATTCCGTCCTATGGGAAACCAACCGATACAGTGGCAAAACCCCCATTCAGACATACCTTCGACGAGGCACTGACGACATCGCTGCGCCAACTGGCCGCCAACACCGGTGTCACACTGAACACCATCTTGGAGTTAGGCTGGGGACTGGTACTCCAAGCCTTCTGCCGGACTGACGATGCCGTATTCCTTAGGGTGGTATCCGGTCGTAATAGCTCTACCCGCGATGATAGCAAGCTTGTCGGACTCTGCATCAACAGCGTGCCTGTCAGGGTGCGCACAGCTTCCACGGAGACCGTCACACGGTCGCTGAAATCCCTTCAGGAACAAACAGCGCAATCGGCCGCTTACGATTTCTGTCCGTTGGCTGACATACTGCAACAGACCGGGCTCGGACCGTCGCTATACCAGTCGGTCATGGCCTTCGAGAACTATCCCCTCGGCGATACCCTTTCGACTGCCGGTCAAAGATGGTCTGTCAAGCCCGTCCAGATAGAGGAGGAAGCATTTGGTGAACTGGCCTTTACCATCAATCCTGGAGCCGACGGCACACTACAGCTGACTTTCACTTACGACACGTCGCTCTATGGTGAACAGCAGATGCGACAGATTGCCGAAACTTATGAGACTATTGTCAGAAACATGGCTACGATGTCCGATCGGCCAATCAGCGAACTGCCCCTGATACCCGAGGAAGCCAAAGCAGCATTGATACAGCTCGGCGCGGGCAAGCACCTCGACATAGACCCGCAGATGACCTTCGTGAAGGCCTTCGAGCAGCAGGCAAGAAAGACGCCAGACAGTCTGGCAGTAGCTGACGCTACCGACAGTATGACCTACGGCGAGCTGTCGCGCCGTTCCAATGTGTTGGCAAAGCGGTTGATAGAGAGCGGCGTCAAGCCCGGCGAGTTCGTGGCCGTCATGCTCGAACGCACCATTGCATTCCCGCTTGCCGTCATCGCTATCCATAAGGCCGGTGCCGCCTATGTGCCTATAGACCTGGATTATCCCAAGGAACGCCAGAAGTACATGTTCGACGACAGCGAGGCAAAACTGGTCATCGCCGACCAGTTCATGACAGAGACCGACTTCGCGGTCAGCGGTTCCCCCGCCGACAACATCGACCTATCCACGCCGAACGGTCCGGCCTACATGATCTATACCTCAGGCTCGACGGGAAAGCCCAAGGGCGCTGTACTCCATCATGCAGGACTCTGGAACTTTATCAATTCCATCATCGACATAGAGCATCTGACGGCCGACGACCGTATCAGCGCCCATCGGTCCTTTTCGTTCGATGCTCATATTCAAGATCTTTATCCTGTGCTGACTGTAGGCGGTTCGCTCCACATCATGCCCGAAAGCATCAGGAAAGATTTGGCGGCTATCCGCGACTTCCTGTTTGAGCACTGCATTACTGGCGGAGGATATGTTACGCCTATTGCTACCTTGTTGCTCAATACATACAATGATCTGCCCGTCCGGTTCATGACTACTGGTGGTGAGAAGCTGGCAGGAGTCTTCAGCGACCATATCGAGATTATCAATATGTATGGTCCTACGGAATGTACGGACGACACGTCATACTACAAAATCCAGCCCGGCACCCTCGTCAGCAACATTCCCATTGGACGGACTGTTGCCAACTGCTATCATTTCATCATTGACACCGAGGGACGGCTTCTGCCCCAAGGTGCCGTCGGCGAACTATGTTTTGCCGGCGTACAAGTGGGATATGGCTATTGGCATCAGCCGGAACTGACGGTGGAGAAGTTCACTGACTGTCCCTTTATCTCACTTCTCACCTCTCACCTCTCACCTCTAAAAATGTATCGTACAGGAGATTTGTGCCGTTGGATTGAAGACGGGCAGCTTGAGTTCATTGGCCGTATTGACGATCAGGTGAAGCTGCGCGGTTTCCGCGTCCAGCTGGGCGAGGTGGAGAGCTGTGCCTCCCGTTTCGAGGGAATCCGTCAGGCTGTGGCTGTCATCAAGGAACTGTCAGGCAGCAACACCCTATGCCTTTACTATACGGCTGAGGAGCCGGACAAGACCATCGATGCCGACGAGCTGCGCCGTTTCATGGCTCACACGCTGGCCGACTACATGGTACCTGCCACATACACCCAATTGGATGCCATGCCTCTGACACCCAACGGCAAGGTGGACCGCCAGCGGCTGCCTGCCGTTGACGAGAGCCTGCTGCATACCGATTATGTAGCACCAGAAAGCGAACTGGAAAAGCTGATAGTCAGTGGCTTTGAAAAGGTGTTGAATCAGGAGAAGATCAGTGTGAACGATGACTTTGTGCGTCTTGGAGGCGATTCGTTGAATGCCCTCAAGCTTGTCTTTTCCCTGGGCGAACGGGGCATTACAATTGCCGACGTCTTAAGTCTGCGTACGCCCGCTGCCATTGCACGTCATGCGAAGGGGATTTCTGTCAATCTGGACAAGTATTCGATAGAGAGTGGATGCCCGCTGAATAATTCGCAGATGTTCATCTACAATGATATCGTAAAGTTCAGTAAATACGATTCCTACCTGATACCCCTCGTTATTCCTATCGACAGGAAATACAGCGATGAGCAAATCAGGAACGCGTTGGACGCAGTGTTTACGGCGCATCCTGTGCTGACCATGCATGTGGCGCTGAGGGACGGTGTGCCGTATATGGAGAAGGGAGACAAGCCAGCTGTCATGAAAGGGTCGCTGAATCCGCTGAAGACACTGTCGATGCTGACAAAGGACTTCGACCTGTACAGCAGCCTGTCGAGACATGTCATCGTGAGGATTCCGGGCAGATGCTATCTGCTATCTATATTCCACCACCTGATTTTCGACATTGTATGCCACAATGTCTTCTATCGTCACTTCCAGCGTGCGCTGGAGGGCGAATGGCTTGATTTTGTCGATGACCATTTCCTGAAAGTCTCTGCCTTCCATCAGGAGGTGAAGAGCACGGAGCAGTATGCCGAGACGGACAAGTATATCCGCTCGATGCTGAGCAACCTCAATGAAGCCAACTTCTACAGGAATCTCGGAAAGCAAGGCCGACCGGGCTACCACAAGCGTGAGTTAGGAGTGGACCGTGAGCAGGTGAACAGGTTTACCGAACGCTTCGGCATCAATAAGAACATTCTGTTTACGGCGGCTATGGCAATGACATTGTCCAAGCTGGCGGGTAGCGACGAGGTGGCTTTCGGTTTCCTTGACAACGGGCGCGACCGGTTCAATAATTTCGAGGACATCGGTTTGTATATGAACGGCATGCCGATTGTTGCCCATGTGGATCATCACGATATGCAAGCTTTCCTAAACCGTCTGGCAGACGTCTATTATAAACTGAGCCAGAACGCGTTCTTCCCCTTCGCATCATTGGTGCAGGAATTCAATATCGCGCCCATTATCCTGTTCCAGTTCTTCCCCGACTGGATTACGGAAGACGGGAAATACGACCATCTGCCGCAGAACGAGACGCTGATCAACGCTGTTCTCTCCACGCAGAAGAACTTCTTGGTCGAGGCACTGGTAAACATCGTTGAAATGAACGACAAATACATTTTCAAAGTGATGTATTCCGGCTATTATTCCAGAAAGATGATGAAAGCGCTGGCAAAGACGTATAATGAAACCATCATTCAGATGTTGAAGAGTGAAGAACGAACACACGGGCAAACGCGATAAAATTATGTTAAATTTTGCTTTTCTATCGTTATTTCACAAATAATAATGTATTTTTGCACTTTGAAAACATTAACAAGGCATAGACATTAAAAAGTAACACTTATGAAAAAGATGATGAATTGGGTGATGGCCGCCATTCTGATTTGCGGTGCAGGTGTATTCACATCGTGTTCGTCGGATGACGATGAGAATGTGTCAATAGATGTAAATTACAACCCGTCAACCGAAACGCGTTCGTTCAACAGGGTATTAGACCGTGTGAAGAGCGACATGGCAGAGATTAACTTTCAGGACTTGGATATCTTGATCAAATCCCTGAGGGAAGGTACTGCAACAATCAGCTGTACGGACCACAACGATGCGGGCATCAAGAAGGCCGTCGTTGACCTGCGAGTGCTGTTGGAGAACTTTTTTGCCGTCGACAGCAAAACGGATACCGACGGCGGGAGCTGGCGTCTTGGAGATTTGAGCATGACGTTGAGGCTGGCTATGGAAGCGTGCATTTCCTTTGAAAAGACTGCCGACAAGCAGTATACCGGTGAGGGTCTGTATGAGGAATCACTCTTTGTCGAAATCAACGATATGCTAAGCTATGAAATCATTTATTCTGTAGATAAGAGAATGGATATCGTAGTGTCAGAATTGGGTACCGATGAGTTGCGCACGATGACCATCAAAAAGAACGGCGCGACGGTGCTGGCCATCGTCAACGAAGAAGTCTTCGACCACGGTTTGAAGGACCAGCAATTCTTCATCGCGAAACAGAAGAAGGGCTATGTGGAGTATGGTCATAAGAAATTCGTGTTAGACCGTACAGGGTATAATGCCGACTATGTCGTCTCTCATCTCAAGTATATTAATCAAGGCACTGAAGTGCTCGGCATCACGTTGCAGGCAGAGAGCGATCTCAATTGGGAAAACTTGTTGCACCACGACGTCGTATTCACAGGTGAACTTGGAATCAGCATGATAGATGGTGCTTTTGAGATAGTCAGTGACATCAAGAACATGAATGCATTCATGATTGAGGGTTTGAAACTGGCAGGTATTGCCGTGACAGGCACCACGAAGGAGAAATGCCAGAAGAGTTGCGACGACTTCAATGCCGTGGTTACCAGCAAATTGCTGTCAACGGGCAAGGATGCCGGTACAATTGACGTCGAAGCCGTAGCCGTTGACAGCGAGCGCGACATCTACCGTCCTGGGATCATCGTACAGTCAAAATTGATCAATAATGGTGAGAAAGCAACCTTCAAAGAATTCTTGGAGGCACTGGGGGGCACATTTGAAAGCTTGTTGAAAGGCCTGATTGAATGATAACTTATCCACTACTGCAATCACAATTAGGCGTGCTGCTACAGAGCATGCAGCACCCCGGTTCAACACAATATAATCTGCCCAACTACATCTTCATGCCCCTGTCGATGACGAGGGAACGGTTAGCCAGCGCCATGCACACGGTTCTCGAGTCGTTTCCTGAATTGCACACGCGGTTTTTCACAGACGAACAGGGTGACATTCGCCAGTGGTGCGACAGGGGGATGAACATTCCCGTGATCAGCCGTAAGTGTACGGAAGCGGAACTGCAGGAATA
>JAEEGL016996886.1_pt1 | contig 15862 bp, 10 predicted proteins | sample 9134231 | NCBI WGS metagenome assembly JAEEGL01 (sample SAMN16246548, study PRJNA631951) | gut metagenome | biome: gut microbiome; feature: rumen; material: fiber-attached | host: Bos | place: Iran: Karaj | collected 2018-10
GGGCGGTCTGCACCTTACGGTCTCCGAGACCGGCTGGGGCAAGGCCTCCTGGGGAAAGATATACGGACAGTGGCTGTGCGGCGCCGCCGTCATGGTCTACGATTTCGACAACTTCGATCCCAGGCAGATGTGCAACGTCATTAACCGCTACGGCGTGGATTCCTTCTGCGCGCCCCCGACGGTGTACAGATACATAGTGAGGAAAGGTCTCCCAGCCATGCCCGGACTTAAGCACGTGGCCACGGCCGGAGAGATGCTGGCCCCGGAGGTGTTCAAAAAGTTCTACGAGACTACCGGCCTTATGATAAACGAAGGCTACGGGCAGACCGAGACCGTTCTGCTGCTTGCGAACTTTAAAGGAATGAAGGCCAAGGAAGGATCCCTGGGCAAGCCTTCTCCCTTCTACGACGTCCAGCTCCGCAGCCGCGAGGGCGGACCCGTGGCGCAGGGCGAGGTGGGAGAGATAGTAGTAGTTCCAAGGGAAGGTGCGCGTCAGGAAGGCGTGTTCAGCGGCTACCTCTACGACGACGCCCAGTACGAGTACGTGTGGCGCCAGGGAGTATTCCACACAGGAGACGCCGCCTACATGGACGAGGACGGATACTTCTGGTTCTACGGAAGGTTCGATGACATTATAAAGACGGGCGGCTTCCGCGTAGGGCCCTACGAGGTAGAGAACGTGCTGATGGAGCATCCTGCCGTTGTCGAATGCAGCGTGGTGGGAGTTCCGGACCAGCTGAGAGGCCAGGCGATAAAGGCCTTCATAGTCCCCGGGAGCGGCTATACGCCGTCCAAGGCGCTGGAGCTGGACATAAAGAACAGCTGCAACAACAAGCTTGCCGAGTACAAGTGGATAAGGCAGATAGAGTTCGTGGAAGAGCTCCCCAAGACCATAAGCGGAAAGATCAGAAAGAACGAATTAAGAGAGATCAGCAAATAACTTTTTACAACCCCCCTAAAAGACTGCCGAAAGGGTGTTCCCCTTCCGGTGGTCTTTTTTTGCCGCTGCCAATTTGACTATCGCAGCTTTTCAGGTTATAATCTTCTGACAAAAGCTAAGCAAAAAAGGACGGCAACAGATGGCCAATGAAACAAGTCTTCCGGATCTCGAACTGTTCGAAAAGACAGTCCCCTTCGGGATCGTCAGGTTCTCCGGCGGACAGACATCGCAGATAACATACATAAGCGAGGGCATGCTGAGCATGCTCAGATCCGGCGCCGCGGGCGAAGACCCCGCCGAAAGCCTCAGGATATGCAGCCAGAGCATTTACATGCTGATAACTCCCGAGGAGCGCGGAAGGTTCTCGCAGCTGCTGGATAACGCTGCAAAGACCGAAAGGTCGGCACCTGAAGAGACGGAGCTGGTACGCTTTGACGGCACCACCATGCGCTGCATGGTATGGATCACCGCGGAAAGCAGCGGCGGATCCTGCGCGGTATTCGTAGACGTCGACGAATGGAGCAGGACGAGGCGCGGTCAGGAGACCAGGCGCTACATTCAGGCGCTCTCCGCCGTCTACGAGGACATCTTCGAGTTCGATTACGCCGCGCATACCGTAAAGTGCATATACAGCAAAAGGTCCCCCATGCTGCGCTTCATACGCAACGTGCCTATGAGCATTTCCGAAGCCACCAACCGCTGGATACTCCACAGGGCTCCCGCGGAAGACAAGGAAAAGCTCCGCAGTTTCTTCTCCGCCGAGGCGGACCAAAAGCGCAGAGCGGACGACGCTCCTGCAGAGATACACTACAAGGTGCTCTCTTCCGACGGAACGGAGTGGCAGTACATGGGGATATCGATCAAGACCTCTCCTTCGGTGAGCACCTTCTGCTGCAGAAAGGCCTACGAGGACATGCAGGAGCGCCAGCCCAAAAAGGCCTGGGCAGGCAGCGGTCCCGAGATAAAGATACGAACGTTCGGGTATTTCGACGTGTTCGTGGACGGAAAGGCCATAGCCTTCAGGAACCAGAAGTCAAAGGAGCTGTTTGCGCTTCTCGTGGACAGGCGCGGAGGCTTCGTGTCGTCGGATGAGGCGATAAGCTTCCTCTGGGAGGACGCTCCCGCGGACCAGCTTATGCTCTCAAGATACCGCAAAGTAGCCCTTCGCCTTAAGAGGACGCTGGAAGAATACGGCATCTCCGAGGCTGTTGAGTCCGTGAACGGCAAGAGAAGGATAGTAACAGACCGCGTCGAATGCGATCTCTACGATTATCTGTCCGGAAAGGAAGAATACGCTCCGCTGTTCAAGGGGAGCTATCTTACGAATTACAGTTGGGGAGAGACTACTTTAGCAGAGCTTCAGCTAAGCGCGAAATAGCGCTTTTATCCACCTTGCAGACAGAGCGGTCGTAAGAGTACAGGCCGTTTATCTCCTCTTCGATATCCGAAAGCTGAGTATAGATACAGCCGCAGCATCCCTGCCTTATGGCGGGGATGATCATTTTTTTGTATAGAGAGGCGATCTTTTCCGTAAGTTCCGTGCTGTCCGCGCACTTTCCGTAGCCGTAGGTCTTCCCTTCGGCACCGGAGACGTCGAGCGTGTACCCGCCGCACTCGCTTATGAATATGGGTCTGCCTTTTCTGCCGTGGCCCTTGATGGAAGGTGTACGAAAATATATGTGGCGGCTGTCGAAGTCCGAGAGGGCCTTTCCGAACCACCCGGACGCGCTGTCCACGAGCCTTGTGGGGTCCCACTCCTTAAAGAGCCTGTAGTGCCTGTCGGAATCGAACTGTCCCCAGCCCTCGTTGAACACAGTCCAGACAGCTATGCAGGGGTGGCTGTACAGGTGCTCCACGGTATTTCTGCAGTGCTCGGTAAAGAAGGTTTCCCTTTCCGGCGCCCTGCCGCCCTTGTCTGACACCGGCGCGCCTATAGTGCCCAGCAGCGTATCGCGGAGGAAGCTGTAATCCCCGCTGTTCACCATATCCTGGACAACAAGCATGCCGAGCCTGTCGCAGGCGTGGTAAAAGGCCTCGGGCTCTGTCTTTATGTGCTTTCTTATGGTGTTGAAGCCCAGGGACTTTACGCGAAGGACGTCCCTTTCGTACTCGGCGGGATCCTCAGGGAGCATCAGACCCGGGCTGAAATAGCCCTGATCCAGCACCCCGTGCAAAAACACCGGCTTTCCGTTGAGGCACACCCTGCTGATGCCGCCCACGTCCCTTATATCCACGGTCCTGAGCGCGAAATAGACCTCGGCGCGGTCCCTTCCGGAGCGCACGAAGGCAGTATACAGGAAGGGGTCTTCGCAGGTCCACAGATGCGGGTCTTCCATGTCCACCCTTGCCCTGCCGCCTTCCGTTATGTAAGTCTTTCCGAGTATCTCTATCTCCGCCTCCTGCGGGCAGTCCAGCTCAAAGAGCGCCCCGGAAAGGTCCGGCGTTATTTTGACGCCTCTTATGTATCCTTTCGGGACCTGTTCTATCCATACAGTCTGCCATATCCCGGACATGGGCGTGTACCACATGCCGCCGTGGTCCTTCTTCTGCTTGCCGTAGGGGTAGCTGTGGTCCAGCGTGTCTGTCACGGTAACCTTCAGCCTGTTGGAGCCTTCGCCCACGGCGTCGGAAATGTCAAAAGTAAAAGGAAGGTACCCTCCCCGGTGCTGTCCGAGATACCTTCCGTTGAGAGAGACCTCCGCTATCTGATCCACAGCGCAGAAATGCAGCAGCACCACGTCGTCGGTGCGGGTGAATTCGAAGTCCCTTATGTATTCAAGTTTTTCTTCAGTCCTGCACGCCGGAACGTACGCCGGAGAGCCGTTTATCTGCCAGGTACCGTTGAGGCACTGCCAGGACTCTCTTTTAAACTGCGGCCTCGGATATATGTCCCACGCGCTCATGCCTTCTTCTCCCTGTTGATGAACGCCAGGACAGCGCAGAGCACGACGGCCACTATCATCGCAGCCAGCCAGATATTGGCATTGGGGAGGAAGCTCTCCGTGCCGTCGCTGTTGATTATGGTCTCCGCGTTCCTTAAGACCGCGGCTCCGATGTAAGGCCCTATGAGCCCGGGCACGAACACCTGCCCTATTATCCTTACGCCCTGGAACTGGCCGGAGCGGTTCTCCGGGATGAGATCCCTTATCCTGGCGCCGAACACGGACATGCCGGTAAGGTAGCCGCTCATCATGAGAAGCGAGCCCGCGAATACCGGTACCGTGCTCCTGAAGAAGAACAGCAGCACGTAGCCGGCCATAAGCATCGCAAGGCTCGGAACTATGCTCTTTTCAAAGCCCCTGGAGTCGTAGACCCTTCCGTAGAGAGCGGTCACCACAGCCGCGACAATTATCGCCGGCGCCATTATCAGCACGTAGTTGGGCATCTTCAGGGTCTTCTCGTAGTAGATTATCAGGTAGGGCATGAACACCTGTATAGAGATCCCGAACACGGCAAAAGCCGCCAGGACCGCGTAGAGCTTCCTGTTGGCCTTTATCGTGGAAGGCCTGAAACTGTAGGCCAGGACCTGAGTTATGGGCTGGGTGCTGCGCTGAAGGTCCGGTGCGTCCTCTATGATGAACCACCCTATGACGCCTATCACCGCGGTAGCTATGCCTATTATGTAGTAGATGGCGGTCCAGCTGCCCTGTTTATCGAGGTCGAAGCCCATGAAGCCGCCGAAGACCACGAGTATCGACACCAGCGGCATCATGGAGTTGAAACCCTCTATCCTGCCGCGGTTGGTATCGTCTCCCCTGTCCGTAAGCCACGCGTTGTACGCGGCGTCGTTGGCGGTGGAGCCGAAGAATGTCATGACGCAGTCCATCACTATCGTGAGGATAATGCTCCTGATGTATGCAAAGCTTATTATCGTAAGGCCCCAGATGATGTATCCCACGCTCATGAAGGCCTTGCGCCTTCCGACCTTATCGGAGACCGCCCCCATTATGATCGTCGTGAGCGCGGCAACAACAGCGCTGGCCATCACCATGGCGGATATGTCCGCCGCGCCCGCGTTGAACATCTTGTAGATGAACACGTTGAAATACATGTTCTCGACGACCCACGCTATCTGGCCCATAAGGCCGAAGATCAGCATGGCCGTCCAGAATTTTTTACCGAGGCCCTTTTTCATGCTCCTGCTTTATTTCCTATTGTACGAAACCGTATATACCTCTGGTCTGAACGGTGCCGGACGGGATGCTTATGAACTGGACGCCGTCGTCGCTCATGAAGGTGATGTCCCTCTTCTCGCCGTTATCGTTTTCAAAGGTCGAGATGATGTTCGGGTGTCCGTCCTTGAACGTTCCCCTGAGCTCCTTGCTGCTGCCGAGGGTCATGGTCACATCGCCGTCGTAGAGTCCGTTCTTTACATTAGCCTGTGTGATCATTATCTCGATAGAGTCACTGTTGGTGTATTTCGTCCTGCGGTATTCCGTGAACGTTCCGTTCGGGAGGTCGTTGGACCAGTTTCCTACGCATATATATTCACGCCACGTGGCGCTGGTCAGCTGGTTATCCGCGCAGATCCACGCCCCGGTGCCTTCGCGCTTTCCGTCCTTGAAGCCGCCCATATACAGGAAGTATCTGTTGTCCGTATAGTAGAACGCCCAGGAATTGCCCTTCTCATTCGGATCGAGGATGAGCGGGTAATAGTACTTCATCTTGTCTTCCGACATTATCATATTGCGGTATTTGCCGCTGCCGCTGAGCAGTTCCTTTCTGATAAGATCGAAGGTGGCGATGTATCCCGTATCCGCGGGATTGCTTCCGTCCGCAGGAGTTAGTGTCGACTGAAGTTCCGTGGAGAACACGATGAGCATTATCTCAAGCTGAATACGTTCTATGGCCTCATCTGCCTGTCTTATCTCATCCTTCAGAAGCGGGAATTTCCCTGTTTCATATGCTTCAGCGAGCCACGACCGGAGTTCTTTTATCTTGCCCAGATCTGTACCGGACAGGACGGCAGCGGATTCCTTCAGGTACTCGGCCTGGATAAGGTGCAGCAGCTCTTCCTCGCTCTTGGGGAATTCCTTTATGTGTTCATTCGCTGCGGCTATGAACTCCTTCGGTCCGACCGTGCCGTACATCTGAAGGATCGGATCCAACTTGCACTTACGGTAGTATTCCTGAAGAGCCTCGGTGTCCCTCTCGTACTGGAAGGCCTCCTCTATCAGGGGTTGAGCAGCCGCATAATCCTGCTGCTCCATTGCAGCGTCTATCTGCTTTTTGAGCTTGCCGTACTTTGTGGAATCCAGGTTCTGATAGATGAAGTAACCAGCCACTGCCAGCACCACCAGCGCCAGGACTATGATGAGCGGAGCCTTGCTCTTCTTCTTTGGAGGCTGAGCCTCGGCGTCTGCCGGAATGGCTGCTGCCGCAGCTGCTTCTGCTACAGGCTCGGCAGCTTCCGGGATCGCAGTGGCGTCTTCCACAGCTTCGACTGCAGGCTCCGCAGCTTCCGGGATCGCAGTGGCGTCTTCCACAGCCTCGACGACCTCTTCGGCGGCTTCGACTGCAGGCTCAACGGCCTCTTCGACCGCCTCCGCGACTGTTTCCTCTGCTGCTTCGGCTGCCTCAACGACTTCCTCTGCTGCCTCTTCGGCAGCGGCGGGGATCGCAGCGGCTGCTTCAACTGCAGGCTCGAAGACCTCTTCCGCAGCTTCAACTGCAGGCTCTTCCGCCTTGTCCGGGAACAGCTCAATGGCTGCCACCTTCGTGCCGCAGTCCGGACAGAACTTCATGTCGTCCTTTAACTCTCTTCCGCAATTAGTACAAAACATTTTCTGACCTCGCAATATGATAAAATATTAAACTATCACTGTCTGCTCTTTTTTTCCTGTATTCCGCTGTTAATTCCTGTACCCTGTACAGGGTCCCGAAGCCTATCATATCCTTACCCCTTTGATCCTTTTACGCAGGCAGCTATCCATTCTATGACTTCCGCCGCACCGTCTTCATTATTTGATCCCGCGATCACCTGAGCCATGCTCTTAATGTCATCGCCGGCATTCCCCATTACTACCGCCAGCCCTGCAGCCCCCAGCATTCCGATGTCGTTGCCGTTATCGCCCATGGCGGCGATGCAGTCCTTCTCCGTGCCCAACAGCTTTGCAAGGTGCAGAGCCGCAAGGCCCTTATCGGCACCCGGACTTCCTATCTCAACGTCCGTGGGCGCTGTAAGCACTATCCTTGTGCCTTCAAGCGCGGAAGCGGTGCGGGCGACCTCATCCCTCAGCGCTGTATCCGGCGCCTTTATCCAGAGATTCTCTATCGTCCCCGCGGTATCTATGACCTCAAAAACATCCGGAACGCAGCGGCGGGTGTTCTCTATGTAGGGTTCCAGAGGCGTGCCCGCAAAAAGCTCCTGCTGTTTCCGCATCGAATACCCGTTGCAGTAGGCAAAACCGTCCGCTATGACGCAGAAGATGTGCCCTTTTTCCGCAGCGACGCCTATTATCCTTCTGCTGACGTCCCTGTCCAGGCCCGCGCTCCTTATGACCCTGCAGCCGGCCTTTTCCAGTGTGACCGCGCCGTTGGAGCATATGGCGAAACGCACCCCGGGAACTGAAAGGACGTCCTCAGGGATACCCGAGAACGGCCGTCCCGTGACATAGACTGGCTCTATCCCCAGATCCGCCGCGGCCTCTATGGCTTTGGCGCACCTTTCTGTGAAACTCTTGTCGTCCGTAAGGAGAGTGCCGTCCAGATCCATCGCCAGGAACCTTATCCCGGATGCCGTCTGCACGGCGTTTTTATCTATGATCCTCAAATCCGCCTCCGGATAATGTATACTGTTATTATATTATACAACAAAAAAGGCCTAAATGTAAAAAAGATACAGGCCTTTCGACCTGTATCTTTTCAGTTGCTGTCTTTTATCCGGATCTTCTGCGTATCAGTATGAGAACGCTGCACATCAGCACCGTGATCATTACGCCCGCGTAAAGCAGCGGTTCAGCCCTGTCGCCTGTCTCCGGGACGTCAGGCGGGAGTGGGACATGTACCGTCTGGGCCTCATCCTCAAGATCCTCGTGAACGGCTAGCAGCTTGTCCGTTCCCGCAAGGAAGAGCTTTTCGAACACCACTATGTCCATCCCCGCGAAGCGCTCAAGGCCTTCCACCTCGAAGATGACGTCCACGCTGTCAGAAGCGTCTTTTATCACGGTCGTCGTCTCAGACTCGTACGCGTTGCCTTCTTCATCCGTAAGCGGTTCTCCGGTCTTTTTGTCGACCAGCATGCCCTTTGCCGTTACCTCCGTTCCGGGCCTGATGTTCTCAATGATGACTCTGTCAACTATTACCCCGGCGCCATCTTCGTCGGGAGAGAGCTCTTTACTGCCGTCTCCGGCCGAAGCAGAGGTCCTTATAGCCGGCTCCGGATACTCAACGGTCTGGTCCTCATCGCTTAAGTCTTCGTGGACCGCCAGCACGTAGTCAGAGATCATCAGCGTCTCCGAGACTACCACCTTCCTGCCGACGGCCTTATCCGCGTCGACGGTGAATGTCATCTCCAGGGTCTTTTCGCTCTCCCCTTCTCCGGTCCTGAAAGTTACGGTCTCCTCTGCGCCGTCTATGTATACGGTCTTTCCGTCTGAGGAAGCGCTCGCATCTATAAGCCTTCCGATGACGTTGTATTCTTCCCCGCCTGCAAGTCCGGTGATCCTCACCGTATCACAGATCGTGATCGACATACCGTCTGTATATCCAATGTGTTCCTTGCTGTCCCTGTCCAGGGCAGTGGTCCTGACCTGAGGGCTGCAGTAGCTTACCGCCTGTGCCTCATCGGAAAGATCAGCGTGAGCTGCTATCTCCTGCGCCCCTGAGCAGAGAGACTCGAAGACCACGACAGTCCTTCCCCTCAGGAGCTGCTCCGGGATGCTGAACGCCATGACCACTTTGAACGGTCCATCCGGTCTTATTCCCTCCGGGGCAGTGAAGGCCTTTGATACCTCATCCCCGATGAAAACAGGCTCTTCAGGTGCGCCGGCATTCCTGTCCGCAAGCTTTCCCCTGAGAGTGTACTCCTTCCCTGCGATAAGGCCTGTCATTACGACTTCGTCCGTTATCGTGACGTTCTCACCGGCAGCGATGCCCTCATGGCTTTTTGTGCGGCCGTCCGCGGCGTTGGTCCTGACGGAAGGTTTCTGATAGCGCACAGTCTGCTCTTCGTCATTGAGATCCGCGTGCGAGGCCAGCTCCGTGCCGCCGTATCCAAGGGTCTCGAACACCACTACGGTCCTGCCGCTTACAGCGGATCCATCCGCTTCTATCTCCACGTCCACAGACCATTCGTCTTCAGGACTCAGATCATCCGGTGTCGTAAGCTCCTGGGCAACGGGCGGACAGACCGGAGCCGGTGATCCTTCAGGACCGGTATCCCGACCGACAAGTTCTGCGGTAAGAGTGTAGGTCCTTCCCGGGAGAAGTCCCTTCATCTTCACCGTATCTATGATGGTCACCCTGTCCGCTCCGGCAGCAGCCCCGGTTCGCTCTCCGGAGAGCTTGTCCCTTGCCGAAGTATGTATCTCCACAGGGATACGATCCTCCCTTAGGACGCTGTCCTCCGCTGTGTCGATGACTGCCCCGTTCTCCCTTATAAGGAATTCCGTTCTCCATTCCGTGTTTATCCTGTAGCCCTCGGGCGCCTTTGTCTCCTCAGCGTGGTAGGATCCGTACGGAAGCGCGTCAGCTGCCGTTCCGCACTTTCCTTCCTCGTCCGTCGTCAGGGTGAGCACTGCCTCACCGGGCGGATACTCCTTTCCTCCTACGACTACGATGCTCTCGGAGTCGTTATATATCGTTATCTCCGCACCGGCCAGCGTGCAGTGCCCGAAGCCTGACGCCTCACCTGTCTCCGCGTCCACTTTCTGAAAGCTTACGCCGCCTCTTACGACTTCGTTCCTGAACTCGTTTCCTTTTGAGGCGTCCACTATCTCTCCGTCCACTCGGATCCGGAAGACGCGCCCTTCTGTGTCTGTCAGAAGATAGCTGCCGTTAGAAGCCTTTTCCCTTATCTCATAGGTTCCGAACGGAAGCACGGCAGGCGTTTCTGCCGTTCCGTCCTTTCCGGTCTCCACAGTCATCACCGCGGTGCCCGGTTCGAAGGAAACGCCGTCCACCGTTACAGCCGCAGCGGACCTGTTCACCACCTCAAAGACTATCCCTTCCAGGGATGCATCGCCCTGAGGTACGCCGGACTCAAGATACCTGTCCTGCTTGCTTATCCTGGCGCCGCCCCTGACGATCTCATCCGTAAAGGACAGCTCCGAGGCCTCTCCGTTCCTGCTTATCGTCACCTCCGCGCTCTGCTCCCTGAAGAGCAGCCCGCCTGAGTTGGCGAGCACCGATGTACCGAGCCCGGACGTGCTGTTTAAGGCGTCGCCAACGGCTGCCGAAGCGTCAGCTCTCAGCTCGAATACCGCGTACTTTCCGTACGGGAGACAGTCCGGGGCAGTTGCCGCCCTTCCTGCCTCATCCGTGGTGATGACAGCCGCAACGCAGCCCTTTCCAACAGGCTTCCCGTCTGCGAGCACCGGCCCTTCCGACATGTTGACCACCGCGAATCTGACACCGTCTAAAGAGACGTCGCCCTGCGTTCCGCCGGAGGCGGTCTTGACTACTGCGATACCGCCCTTTACCACCTCATCCGAGAAGTCTGCGGAAGCGGTCTGCCCGTCTGAGAAGATCGAAAAGGCCCTGCTCTGCTCCCTGAAAAGATAGCCGGAGCTGGTTGCCAGAGAAGAGCTGCCCAGCTTGCCGGACCCGCTGTACACGTCTCCGACAGCTATGGTAGCATCTGATCTAAGTTCGTACACCCTGTAAGATCCGTATGGAAGCGCACCGGACACGGTGGAAGCCCTCCCGTTAACGTCAGTGGTGATAACTGCAGCAACGGCTCCGCCGGCTACGGTCGTGTTCCCTATCCTCAAAGTGTTTGCTGATTCGTTCACGACGGCGAATCTTATCCCCGAAAGCGATGCATCGCCCTGAGCAGCGCCGAGCTCCGAGTCAGTCTTGGTCACATTGAGCGTTCCGGCAAAAGGTCTCTCTGAAAGCACCGGTGAGGCATCCACCATGATCCAGGGCTCTGTGATCGAAAAGTCCGCCCTCCAGGACGTGTTGACGGCGTATCCCGCGGGCGCAGCGGTCTCCTTGGCGTAATATGTTCCGTACGGAAGCGCGTCAGCTGCGGTCTGAGCCGTTCCGTCCTGCGCAGTCCTTATCGTAAGGACCGCCGCGCCGTTCTCCGCCTGCCTGCCGTCCTTAAGCGTGATAGTCTTTCCGCAGTTGTTGTAGACCGTTATCTCGGCGCCCGCAAGGGAAGTCCCTGTCGATGACTGGGCGCTGCCCGTGACGCTGTCGGTCTTGCGTATCCTTACGCCGCCATAGACCGCGGTCTCCTCCGATACGACGGACAGGTCCTCGAGCGCGTTCGCCGTGTTCCAGGAACCACTGTCGGACCTTACCGTTCCGTCCTCCCTCGGCGTAAAGCGCACGGTATGCACCTCGCTGTTTATGACGTAGCCCAGAGGCGCCTTCGTCTCCTGTATAGTGATCGTCCCTGCCGGTATCGACGGCGCGCCGAAGCTGTCAAGGAAGAACGCGTCTCCGGACAGCTTGTGGATGTTGTCAAAGTAGATGAAACCGTCACTATCCGTCCTGAAGACCCAGGTCCTAAGAGGCGTGCCGGACGGCTGTCCGTCATAGTATTTTACTGTATATTCGGCGTTTTGAAGGGTGCCTGCCCCCTGTATCGTTCATAGCGTAAATCGCTTTACTGCCCGCACCGTGCGTTCGCCTTTCGACGAACACGGCGTTCCATCACAGCGTCTGTTGTTGAAAAGAGAAGTAAGCACAGACTATTTTTCGGCCCCGCAGGAGCAGCGCCAGCCGGTGATAACGGTCTCCTCGTGCCCCTCGGCCTCATGATGCACCGTCCTGTACTGTGCGGGATGTTCTATGACCCTGACGCCTGTCTTTTCCCGGAACTGTTTGGTGTAGTGGCTTCCGCTTCCTCCGGACATGACGTGCGCCTTGATGTGCTCAGAGCGCTCCGACTCTGTCATTTCATCAAGATAGGCGCCGCAGTCCGCGCAGACCTGATGCGTCACCGTGCCGTACTCATCCACGGTCTCCGCCCATGCGTCCCCTACGACTATCTCCTCATCCCATGCGGGAACGTCCTCCACCCATCTGGTCTCCGTTACAGGCTCCCAGACGTGTTCGTGCTCCGGAGCCTGCTGTTCCTGCTTTTCCGGAGGGTCTTCGTGTTTCCCGGAAGACTCCTTCCCGCTGCCCCCGGCGATCTCCTCCCGGGTGTGGAGCTCGTACCTGTCGTCCGGGACCACGGTCTCAACGTCCTCAAGTACGGCAGGAGTGTCCGGGATCACAGGTCCTGACGCGTTCTCCGGACCTGATGGGACTGAAGGCATGGGCTCGCGCGTATCGTTAACGTTTTCCGCTGCGCACCCGAAGAGGAAGAGCATAGCCGCCGCTCCTGCGGCGATAGCCGCGTTCCGTAACATCCTTATCATTTCAACGCCTCCCTTTTGCGTAAAGCTTTCTTATCCATACCCCTGCGGGATCCTTCCAGCGCTCCTTCTTTGACGACTTTTCCGCCCTTATGAGCGCCGCGGGGCTTATCCCCAGCTGCGCGGCCATCCGGATCTCCTCCTCCGACATCCGGCAGCGGCGCCGCGCGCCCCCGTAAGTAGTTTTCTTTCTCATGTGCCGCCCTGTTTTCTCTTCTCTTTTCAAGCTGCTGTGACTGGAGCCTGTCGGTCCGCGCCCGTTACAGGCGCATCATCCCTCGCTGCTCCGCTTTCACCACCGGCCTTGCCCGCTGTGGCTTCCCATGTTCCGTACGGACTGCTGTGGAAAAGACTTAGGTGCCTTCCCCGGCACCGGCCCACCGCCCGCGCAAAAGCGCTTCGGGGATTTTCAGCGATCAGGTACTTACTCATCCCGGGCCGGACGCGCGGTTTCCCGCGCGGGACCTTCCGGTATATCCGAAGGTTCGTCAGCTGTGCGCATTCTCACCGTATCTTTTCAGCACCCGCCCTTTTCAGGACCATGCCCTGCGGGTTTAGGTCCTTTTCGGGCGACTTTATCCGGCTTTACGCGCAGGGCTTTTGGCCCGGCACGCCCGGAAGTTTCAGTGCAGGGATCGCTCCCTGTCATCCGTACAGTTAGGGGATCTCTCCCCCGCCCCGCTTATGTTTTTACGGGGCAACATGTCATACCTCTGATCCGGTCTGTTTATCCAGTTTCCGCAATAAGACCCCCACGGGGTCCATGTTCGGGCAGTCCGCGAAACTGACTTCCTCGGTCTCCCCATCCTTTATTACAACCGCCCGGACGCTATCAGAGAGCGCGAACCCCGCCGGAGCCCTGAGCTCCTTCAAGTAGTACGTTCCCGGGTCCAGATCTCCGCTCTCGGCGGTCTTTCCGTCCTGTCCGGTGGTAAGCACCGCAAAAGGCTCTCCGCGCGCCGCATCTGCAGCCGCTGCTGCCTCAGCTTCCGTCCCGTACACCCCGAATATTGCTCCTGCAAGGCTGTAGCCGCTGAGACCCACTACGGAAGAGTCCGAGCTCGTCTTTGTTACACGCAGCCTCCCCGGGACTATCTCGAACCTGTAGGTTACGACGTCCTGACGGTTGGCGTTGTAGCTTATGCGGTAAGCCTTGAAGCCCTTGGGGATCGAAGCCTCGTCGTATGCCAGGACCTCGTCCAGAAGAGCCTGCCCTGCGGGCTTCGTCTGCGCGTTGCCCGTGTCATAGACCGCAGAGCCTCTCCTTAATGCGTCCGCCACGCGCGCCACGGTATAGTTCCACGGGAAGTTCGTTGCGGTGTAGCCCCTTTCCCAGGCAAGGTACATCAGCACCCTCAGGCTGCCCGTAAGCGGCGAGGCCGAAGCCGTCCAGCCGGGCTGTATCGTAGCGTCCTTGTTCGCCTCCAGGCAGTAGCCCTGCAGGTCCTCCCCGGTGTCCGATGCCGTAAAGATGAAGTTGTTCTGGTAGCTGCCGTAAGTCGTCACGATGGACTTGCACTTCACCTGCGTCAGCGGCTCCCTGGCCCTCTCTTCGCCTTCCGCGAATACAGGGACAGCCGCCCCCAGCGCAGCAGCCGCCAGAAGCAGCACTGCAAGCGCAAGACGGCGTTTTCGTTTAGATCGTGTTTTTGTCATGTCCTTTCCTCCTGCAATAAAAAAGGACCGGGATCTTTCCCGGTCCATAGCACATATCGCTTTGTCCTACGCTGATATTATATCACAGAAGCTTGTCAAAAACAGCACAGACTTAGATGATCTCATGCTCCTTCAGCACCTTCTGTATGATGTCCGCGGCCTCGTCGCAAAGAGCCTCGGTGTGGGATGCCATGAGGCTGGTCCTCAGCAGGCATTCTCCGGGAGCCGTGGCCGGCGGGAGAGTACTGTTGACGTACACGCCCTGCTCGTAGAGCTCCTTGGCTATAGTGAGCGTGGGGATGGGGTCGTAGGTGTATATAGGAACTATCGGAGTCTCGGACTGGCGTATCTTTATGCCGCGCTCCGTAAGGCAGTTCCTGAAGTAATTGGATATCTTAATGAGGTTCTTCGGCAGCTCCGGATGCGCTTCCAGATGCTTAAGTGCGGCCAGAGCCACAGCCGCGGTGGCCGGAGGCATGGAGGCCGAGAACATGAACGGCCTGGAATTGTGCCTGGTGTAGTCCACCACGACAGCCTTGGAGGCCATGTATCCGCCCAGAGACGCCAAAGACTTGGAGAAGGTGCCCATGTAGATGTCCACCTCGTCCTCAAGGCCGTAGTAGCTGGCAGTGCCTCTTCCGCCCTCGCCGATAACTCCGAGGCCGTGAGCGTCATCCACCATCACGCGGGCGCCGTACTTTCTGGCAAGGTCCACTATGTCGGGAAGCTTGGCTATGTCTCCGCCCATGGAGAATACGCCGTCGGTAACTATAAGGCATCCGCAGGTATCGGGGACTTTCTGCAGCTGCTTTTCAAGATCCGCCATGTCGTTGTGGTCGTAGCGGAGCATCTTTCCGTAGCTGAGCCTGCAGCCGTCGTAGATCGACGCGTGGTTCTCCTTGTCGCAGATGACGTAGTCGTGTCTTCCAACTACAGCGCTTATGATGCCGAGGTTGCTCTGGAAGCCCGTGGAGAAGGTTATTACCGCCTCCTTGCGGAGGAACTTCGCCAGCTCCGCCTCAAGCTCCAGGTGGAGCTGAAGCGTTCCGTTGAGGAACCTGGATCCGGAGCATCCGGTACCGTACTGCTTGAGGGCGTCGAGCCCGGCCTGGATGATGTCATCGTTTATGGTCAGTCCCAGATAGTTGTTGGATCCGAGCATTATGCGGCGCTTGCCTTCCATAATGACTTCCGTGTCCTGCCTTGACTGAAGAGCGTGGAAGTAAGGGTAGATGCCCATTCCTCTGTACTCGTTCGCAAGAGTGTATTCAGCGCATTTTTCAAAAATATCCATTTATCGTTCTCCTAAAACTGCTTTAGTCCTCAAATCTTTCCGGCACCGCTCTTCCGGTCACCGGGGAAACTCCCATCATATAGGGCGGAACGTCCTCGCACTTAAGCGCCGTGCGCACCCTGTTCCTGTAGCCCTCCAGGTATTCGCTGTCAAAGCCCTCTTTTCCGTAGATCCACGGATGGTCTTCCCTGCAGGTGGCGTTCCTTACCTTTTCTATGGCTTCCGCCTGCTGGTGCACCGCAAGGCCCGCCTCGCAGCCCGCCGCGTCCGTAAAACGCTTAAAGTACTCTATCGAGCACGCGTACTGCCTTATGGACGTCATGTCCGGCCATATCCCGCTGCCGCCCATGAGCCCTGCCATGATCCATTCTCCGCGGTACCTTACCGGGAAGATCAGAGACAGGCATCCGGGACTGTGCCCCGGCGTCAGGACGGACA
>JAEEGL017077493.1_pt1 | contig 15862 bp, 11 predicted proteins | sample 9134231 | NCBI WGS metagenome assembly JAEEGL01 (sample SAMN16246548, study PRJNA631951) | gut metagenome | biome: gut microbiome; feature: rumen; material: fiber-attached | host: Bos | place: Iran: Karaj | collected 2018-10
GGTTGCCCTCATTGAAACGCAGGAGACTGGCCGTCACATTCTTTATGAGTTCATCATGCTTCTCTGTCGGCAGGCCGATTGTTCTCTTGGTTATCACAATGCCGTCGCGAACCTCAAAATTGACGGCGTTCGATTTGAATGCCTGCGCCATTCTTTTGTGGTCGATGAATTCTGTGACCGTATAATAGTCATCGTTCTGCAAATCGAAGAGTGAATTGAGAGTAAGCGAAAGCTGTTTGCTTTCGCCTGGAGCAAACACCATGCCAGCAATTGGGTTCGCTTTTGGGGAAAGTGAGCGGACTGGTTTTCCTGAACGCGATGTGACATCGAAAAGCAGGCGCCCCTGAGTTTCAGTATCCTCACCGAACACAAGCGTGTTACCACTGTAGTTTCGCACAAGCAATGTCATCTGTATGCGCTCATACTTAAGATACTTGTCGCGTTCAGCCTTGAGTTTAAGACCCACCTGCGCCCAAGCCTCACTTCCAAACACCACAAAAATGGCAGTCATGAATATCAGTTGTCTAATCTTCATAGCTTTCCTCCGTTTTTCCTATTAATCTGCTCAAGAATTGCTTTTACAGTCTCCTCCACGGAACCGTGGTCTGCGCAGTTGCCTTGCATGGGGCAATCGTGCATGAAGCATGGACTTTTTTCGCATTTAGTCCTTATTATTTTATGGAAGCCACTTTCACCGTATGGACCTGTCAACACGTCATCCGTTGCGCCAAAGAGTGCGACGCAAGGGATGCCAATCGCCGCCGCAAGGTGCATCGGTCCTGAATCAACTGTCAACATTGATGACGCGCGGGAGAGCAGGGCGGCAAGCCCTGAAAATGATGTGCGTCCCGCCATGTTTACAGGCTTTTGAACATGGCATAGACCGACGAGTTGGTCGCCCGCCTCCGTGTCATCTTTTGAGCCAATCAAGACAACGCGCAAACCTGGAATGCTCCTGATTGCCTCGTCAATGCACTTCGCCATGAAATCCAGCGACCAATTTTTGCTGTGCCACCTTGACGAAAAGCAGACGGCTAGCACGGGCGAGTCTGGCATGTTCGGAACAGTGGCGTCAATTTCGGCTAGTGCTTCAGGCGAGAGTTTGATTCTCGGTGGTGGAATGGGAGTGCTTTCAGGGATGTCAAGCGCGAATCTGGTCAGCTGAATGTTTTTGTCAACAGCGTGTGTATGCAAATCGTGGATGACACAGCGTTTTTCGTAGAAGATAGGCGCACCTTCTCTTGCGTGAGAGAAACCAACTTTTCTCTTCGCCTTGCAAAGCATTGTCATCATTCCTGTCCTGAAAAGTCCTTGGTAATCAATGGCTACGTCGTAGTTTTCACTGCGAAGATTTTTCACGAACTCCATGACTTTTTGGGGATTGCAAAGTCCTTTGCGTGGAAATGGAATTATGCTCTTGACGTCTGGGCAAAGCCTAACCACATCGGATAGCGTGTCATTGATTACCCAGTTGATTTCCGCATCGGGAATCGCTGAGCGAATAAGCGCAACAGGCGGGAATGTATGAAGGACATCTCCTATGCTGCTCGGTTTTATGACCAGTATCCGCAATGTTAAACCCTCTATCTGCCTTCCGCTAGACGTACCGCTAACTTCTCAGGAAGACCTGCGTCGCGAATCTTCGCCTGGCATGTCTCTATGTCGTAATCAACGCGATATAACTGGACGGCATTTTCCGATGGCGTGTAAACAGTGAATGCCGCTCTTGGATCGCCGTCACGAGGCTGCCCTATGCTTCCAATGTTGAAGGTGTATTTCACATTTGGCAGCACCTCTACAGGGGAATCTTCAGGATAGTAGAATCCCTTTGTGTCACTATCCTCCTTCATGAAAAACAGCGGCACATGAGAATGCCCAAAGAAGCATATCTTGAATGGCATCTGGTTTTCCATTGACGCCTCGGCCTGCAGACGAGTGAAGATGTACCCCCAAGCCTCTGGATTGTCAAGAGTTCCATGAACAATCACAAATGGCTCCATGTCAGTGCCTTGGATGCGCACGGGCAGCTTGTATTTCAGCGACCTCAGCCACTTCTTATCGTCCTCAGTCAGCTGTTTTCGTGTCCATTCGACAGCCTTTGCCGCCTGAAAATTAAAACCCAAAAGGTCGTGATTTGTCGCGACATACTCATCATGGTTGCCCATGATGCAGGCTATTGGCTTCAGTCCTCTGACTATATCAAGGCATTCCTTGGGGTTTGCATTGTAGCCGACAATGTCGCCTATGCATACATAATGCGTCACCTCAAGTTCCTTCGCTTTTTCAAGAACCGCCGTCAAAGCCTCAAGGTTTCCGTGAATGTCGCCAATCAGACCTATCTTTGTTTTAACTTTGTCACTCATATATGTTCAATTTGTTATTATCTTAATTGTTCAGGCTGTGAATTGGGGCAGGAATATGGCCGCCAAAACGAATGAATCTGGATGATTTTCCCATGTTGGGAACGCTCAGCACTGTTCCACCGCCGAAAAGGCCTCCGAATTCAACCCGCTCGCCAGCCTTTTTGCCAGGGACAGGAATGAAGCGGACGGCGGTCGTCTTCTTGTTGATCATTCCAATCGCCATCTCATCCGCTATCATTGCTGAAATAGTCTCTGCTGGTGTGTCGCCTGGAATGGCAATCATGTCCAAGCCGACCGAGCAGACGCAAGTCATGGCCTCAAGCTTCTCCATGCTGAGTTCGCCTGCCGCCGCAGCTGCTGAAAGGGCTGAATCTTCACAGACAGGAATGAAGGCGCCGCTCAAGCCACCAACCGATTGCGAGGCGAAGGCACCGCCCTTCTTAACAGCATCGTTGAGCATTGCGATGCAAGCGGTCGAGCCTGGTGCTCCAATTGCATCAAGTCCAAGGACTTGCAGAATTTCGCCAATACTGTCGCCGACCTTTGGAGTCGGAGCCAGCGATAGGTCAACTATTCCGAAGCGAGTGTTGAGTCGTCTTGCGACTTCGCGACCGATGAGTTCGCCGCAGCGTGTCACGCGGCAACTGGTCTGCTTAATCTCTTCCGCAAGGTCATCGAGGCCAAGATTTTCCGCACCATCGCGCTCAATGCGCCTTTCCAATGCACGCTTAACGACTCCAGGCCCCGAGACACCGACGTTGATGACTGTCTCTGGCTCACCATGACCATGATATGCGCCAGCCATGAACGGATTGTCTTCAGGCTGATTTGCAAAAATCACAAGCTTGGCGCAGTCGAAGCCATCTTTGTCCTTGCTGGCTTCAGCCATCTGAAGCAGAATCTCTCCTAGACGACCTATGACTTCCATGTTGATGCCTGTGCGGCTGCTTGCAACATTTATTGACGAGCAGACTTTAGATGTGCATCTCATAGCCTCTGGCAACGAGTCTATGAGAGTATTGTCCGCCGTGCTTGAGCCTTTCTGGACTTGCGCACTATAACCACCGACAAAATCCACGCCGACTGAACGAGCCGCCTGGTCTAACGCCTTCGCCAACGCAATGAACCCTTCCTTGCCAAAGCCTGCGGCAACATCCGCAGCAGGACTGACAGCCAGCCGCTTGTTCACGATTGGAATGCCGTATTTGGTGACAACTGTTTCGCAGACATCGACAAGGTTTCCAGCGCAACGCTCTATCTTGTTCACGACGCGATTGCAGAGCACATCAATGTCAGAGTCTCTGCAGTCCATCAGATTTATGCCCATTGTCACTGTTCGCACATCCAGATTTTCTTTCTGGATCATGCTGACAGTGTTGATGATTTTGTCAGAGCTAATCATTATGCAATACCAACTTCCTTAATAATGTAGATTGCTGTAAACAAGACAGACGCAAGCATGTCGCTTATCTTGATGCACTCTGCGTCGCCATGTGCGCACTGCATGCTTCCCGCGCCTGATGTGATGACAGACATATCTGGATATTCACAAGCGAATATGCGTGAGTCGCATGAGACCGTCCAGCCCATGATAGGCTTTGAATCATCCCAAATTCCCGCCTCTTTGGCGGCTGCGATTGCGTTCCGCATCTGCGGTGAGTCTGGATTGCCGTCAAACGCGGCGTTGTGCAGTTTGTCGAAGGAGACTTTGACTGAAGGAACGTCTGAAATGCCTGCGAGATTGCAGTAGTTAGCGGCGCCATTCTTGGCGGCTTGAGAGATTCTTGACATGATTTCGTCAATGGCATGAGTCGGCACAAAGCCTTGGCCGCCCTCAAGTTTGAGTGATTCTGAAGGCTCCTCGCCATGCAGAGACATAGTGCAGGCACCGCCGCCGACCGCCGCGATGCGGCCTTTGCTGCGGAAAATGCGTCGCACGAACATAGCCATCTTCGTGATAGCTCCGTCGTTGACCATTATGGAACCCATGTGGCCTGAGGAGCCATGGACTGAGCATGTGAATGTGTTGCCATTTAATTTAAGGTCATAGTGATGATCAACTTTTGGCTTGCCTGTGACGCTGTCAATGGCCTTTGTCTTGTCGCCATATAATCCTATGTAATCAGCCAAGGCTGACTCGATGTCGTCTTCGATTATTTCCTGAACGCGTTTGTTTGCATTCTCGACTGTGATGTCGAACGCGACTTCGCCGCAGATTCTGCTGGGGTGTTCGCCGTAACCACCAATCATTCCATGGCAGGTCTGTACAGGACGTTGCGGGAAGAGGGCATGTCTGCTCTCCGCCTTGATGGCGCGTCCCTCAAGCTCCAGCTGCTCGTAGATGAACGCAGACATCTCGAAAAGATTTGCCTTCGGGCATTTCAAGCCAATCTGGTACCAAACCGCGCCTCTGTTTGCAGGATAGATGCCGTTGTCGGCAGTTTCCATGACGAGGATGCTGTCATAGTATTCCTTGAGCTTTTTGTCTATGGCGAGTGAAAGCGAGCCGTTGCCGCCTGTCTCCTCTTCGACAACAAACATGCCTAATAGGTTGCGTTTCAATGACTTACCGCAATTTGCAAGCGCCTCTGAGAGGATTTTTAAGGCGGTGATGATTATCACGACAGAGCCTTTGTCGTCGCCGCTTCCTCTGCCAAACAGATATTCATCTGAAAGAGTTGGAGGGTAGTATGGCTTGACTACGTCGATATGCGCATTGAGCGCAAGACCGTTCTTCTCTGTGCCGTCTGAAGTGGGCACGAAGTAGAGGAGGTTACTGCGGTTGGCGTATGCCTCCTCTGGTGTGAGCCCGTCGGGACGTTCCGCCGTCTTTGTGAAATGCAACTGTGAATATGCAGGATGGTTCTTGATTGCAGGATTGATTTTGCGGCGCTCGACGCGCGTCCCCTTGAATTTTATTGCTTCAAGGGCGGTCTCAAGCCTGTCGAAGACTTTTGATTCAGCCCTCTGCATGATGCTGACGTCCGCAAAAGGAGTCGTATCCTCTGCGCAGATGTCCATCAGAAGATTCAACGCGAACGCGCGGTTTTCGTCCAACGCAAGAAGACGTTTGAGTTCCTGAATGAGTTGTTCCATTGCGGTCTCCTCAGTACAGTGTCGCCATGACTTCGTCAATCGCCTCGGTCAGAACGGCAATGCCTTCTTCAAGCGCATCCTGTGGCGTTGTCAATGGTGGGGCAATCTTGATGCAACCGCCGCCGAGACCGACTGGCGCTAACATCAGCAGACCTTTCTGCATGCACTTCTCGTTGATGGCGAGCGCGACCTTCGCGTCTGGCTCTTTGGTTCCAGGCTTCACTATCAGCAGGCCGCCGACAAGACCTCTGTAAAGAGCCTTGCCGATACGTTTTGGATACTTAGCAGCCAATGCTTCAAGGCCTTTGCCCAGAACTGGTTCCATCGCCGCAGCATGCTCTGTGAGCTTCTCGCGAAGGATGTACTTGAGGTTTGCTATCGCCGCCGCGACTGGCAACGGACTCGCGGAGTGAGTGCTTGTCATTGAGCCAGGCGCGTACATGTCCATGATGTCGTTGCGTCCGATGACCGCCGAAAGCGGAAGGCTTGAAGAGACGCCTTTGCCGCATGTAATGATGTCGGGCACAAGGTCATAGTGCTCCCAGCAGTAGAATTTGCCTGTGCGTCCGCATCCAGACTGAACTTCGTCCATGATGAGCACAACGTCGTTTGCCTTGCACCATTTTCCGAGTTCGCGGGCATATTCGTCTGGGAAGAAGTTAGGGCCAATGCCTTGATAGGACTCTGAAATGACGCCCGCCACTTCGTCCGCCGTGATGCCATTGTCCTTCAGCGTCTGCAGGAAGAGGTCGAAGCTTGTGTTCTCGTTACGGAAACCATCGGGGAAGGGAACATAGACGAAACCACCAGGCAGATCGACAATCCATTCCTTCTGTCCATCCATGCCGCCCATCATCTGAGCTCCCAACGTCCTGCCATGGAACGCGCCAGAGAATGTGACTATCACATGTTTCTTCGGACCGTATTTGCGGACGGCGTATGTGCGTGCCAGTTTCATGGCGTTCTCGGTCGCCTCTGTGCCAGCGGAGAGAAGGAAAACTTTGTCAAGCCCAGCGGGAGCAGTCGATGCCAGAATTTCGCAGAGTTCAGCGCGGCCTTCGTGCGGGAAAACGTATGTCGCAAGAAGCGGCCTGTCAATGATTTCACGCAGCGCAGCGACTATTTCTGGATTGCCATGACCAGCGTTGGTGATGAGCACGCCGCTTGACCAGTCAAGCCACTTGTTGCCCCAGCGGTCATAGACGTTTAACCCTTCGGCCTTGTGCCAAATCACAGGCGGCTGACCGCCCATGCTGATTGGCTCGTGTGCCGCCAACTTCTCGAATATTGGCAACGATTCGGGCACGGGAATCTTTGTCACTATCGTGCGGTATTTGGTGTGGACTTCTGGAACTGTCTGGGGTTCAAGATTGTACTTGTGTGCCATTTCTGCTCTCCTTTATTTTAGTTATTGTAAGTGTATTTCGTTCATTTGATGTCAAACGACTTCGTTAAACCTAACACTATAACACAAAAACCATAGAAAACAACCTAGTCATTTGGAAATAGGTTTTCAGTAATCTGCCGTTTACATCACGAGGGTGTTCACGATAGTTCCATCGGGAATGTAGTGATGGATATTCCATTGGTCGAGTTGCCATCCGCCCCATTCAGGGAGATATTTAATGATGCTGACAGAGGCATTGGTTGGCAGAGGGAGTCTGTTTGTCTCTTTTACGGCGCCAGCCGCCATGCGAAAGATTCGCTGCATTGTGCCGCCGTGAGTGCAAATGAGTACAGTCTTGCCGATGTTTTCCAACGCGATTCTTGTAAAGAACTCTTCTATGCGTTTCTGGAAGCACATTCTATCTTCGCCGTTTGGCATGGGGAGGTTGCCTGCTTCTGACGAGAAGACCTTTAGCACTTCTGGATGTTCTTTTGCGAGAAGATTTTGGTCTGTGCCGTCATAGATTCCACAGTTCCACTCACGCAGCTCTTGTGTGCTGTTAAGCGCGACATTTGGATGGTATTTCAAGGCGATTTTAGCTGTTTCCACTGCGCGTATGAGGTCGCTGGAGTAAGCGACATCAATGTGGATGTCCTTAAGATATTCTGCAGCGTATGATGCCTGCGCGCGTCCGTTTTCATTCAGACCGAACTTATTGAACCATCCTTGAAGAAGATGGCTCTTGTTGGCGTCGGTTTCGCCATGCCTTAGAAGAATGAATTTGGTGATGACTTTTTCCATGATTTGCTCCGAAATACATATAATAATGTATATAATATAGCATTTAACCGTTGAAATGGTTTGTAAATCCTGCAAATTGTGGTAAAATATCAAGAATCAATTTACAATAAACAGGAGTTGTCATGAGAACACTTAAAATTTCTATGCTTGGCGCAGGTTCCTTCTTTGTATTAACGATTGCAAAGGAGCTACTTAAGAATCCAGTCTTCAACAATTGCACATTCATGCTCATGGATGTCGCGCAGGACAGGCTTGATGTCGCCAAAAAATCTGTCGAAGAACTTTTCACGCCAGAATCCAACAAAATCAACCTTGAGACCAGCACTGACATGGCGAAGGCGCTGGACGGAGCGGACTATGTAATCTCCTCCTGTGAGAAGAACCGCTATGCCTTCTGGGCGCAGGATTTCAAAATAGCGGAGGCAAATGGCGTCTATCAGATTAAGGGCGAGAACGGCGGACCTGCAGGACTCATCCACAGCCTTAGGCAAATCTGCCTCTACAAGGACATTCTTGAGGAAATTAGCAAACGCTGCCCGAAAGCTTGGTGGATGAACTTCTCGAATCCAATGTCAACCTTATGCACATATGCCAAGAACTACTTCCCAACCATCAAGACCCTTGGCTTCTGCCATCAGGTCCATGGGTCGTTTGGTCTGATCGCAGAGGAACTTGGCATGAAGCCTGGCGAACTAGAGGTCATCTCTGCTGGCGTGAATCATCTGAATTGGCTCTTTGACATCCGCAAGAAGGGCACTGGCGTCAGCTGCATGGACGAGTTTATCGAGAAAATCTCCAACTCGAAATATTGGCATCAGGTCTTCAAGAACATTCCGCCACAAACGCTGACGCTGGACCTATACAATACATTTAAGATGTATCCCATCGGCTATGACGAACATATCGTAGAGTACATGCCGTTCATGCATGATCCAGAGCAGTGGGCATCCTATGGGCTTCATTCTCATGCCAAAGATGTCGAAAATATGTGCAACAGCCACACGCACACGCTGGAGATGATCAAAGGGCAGGAGGGAACTCCAGACAAGCCGCCGTTCCCTGTTGACCCTGACGATCCGTATTATGCGGAAAATCCATGCGAGGTCATCAACGCGCTTGAAACAAACACGCCACTCTTCCTTGACGCAATCAACATCAAGAACAACGGCGCTGTCGATAACCTGCCAGCAGACGTGATTCTGGATGTTCCTGCCGTGATAATCGGCGGTGAGGCGCGTTCTGTGCATGTCGGCGCATTGCCGCCGCTTCCGTGCGAAGTCTGCCGCCGCCAGACAGTCCTGCACGAGATGATAGCGCAGGGCGCCGCGGAGGGCAACGACGATTTGATGGTTCAGGCACTTTGCCTTGACCCGTATGTCTGCAGCTTCCAGAAGGCAAAGTCCCTTTGGGCTGACTACAGGAAGGCATACGCCGCCGAACTCACGACTTTTAAGTAATAATTGGTTGATATTCAATAAGTTAGAGAAAACAAGGAGAATTTGCAATGTCAAAGACGCTCTCAGTTGACTTCAATGAGAAATGTGGAAGGATTCGCAAGGAACTGTATTGTTCAGGTCTTCATGTGTTCGTATCGAACAGAAGGATAAGGGACAATTATGATACATTCAAGGCACTTCGGTTTCCTGTTGTGCGCAACCATGACTGGGCATTGAACAATCCTAATCAGCGCATGATAGACGTCCATCATATCTTCCCATTGCTTCATTTGGATCCGACAGACGAGCGCAACTATGTTTTCGGTCCTTCTGACGAGGCGATTAGGCTTGTCTATGAGACAGGCTCGAAGGTTCTGTATCGTCTGGGCACAAGCATTGAGCACACGAAGGACTTCCATTTTAATGCGGTTCCGCCGAAAGACTACCATAAGTTCGCTGAGGCTTGTGCGGGAATCATCAGGCATTACACGCAGGGCTGGAGCAACGGCTTCCACTATGACATGAAATATTGGGAAATCTGGAACGAGCCAGAAGGCCGTATCTCAATGTGGACAGGCACGAACGAAGAGTTCGCGGAGTTCTTCGCAATAGTCCTCAAGCGCCTAAAGGACGAATTCCCAGACCTTAAGATAGGCGGTCCTGCAAACTGCACATTCCGCCCTGACTTAGTTGATATGATGAAGAAAGAGTGTGACAAGCTTGGCGTCAAGCCCGACTTCTACTCTTACCATATGTACGCCAACAACTTGGATACACCGCAACGTCTCTGCACAGAGCCTAGGGAATATCTGGACAAGATTGGCTGGAAAGGTGTGGAACTCTGCCTCAACGAATGGCATTTCATCCGCGCGTGGGAAGGCGTCCACTCGAACGTCACCGAAGCCTCTTACAACCGCTCTGTCAATGGCAAGGACGGACTGCATGGCATCAATTCTGCCGCCTTCAACATCGCCACATTCTGCATTTGGCAGAATTCTACTCTTGATTCCGCATATTATTATGGTTGCGGGACAGGCTCTTGGGGCATTACACGTCCAAGCACCCTCTTCAACAAGAACTACTATTCTCTGCTCATGATGCGCGACATGGTCTATGATTATCCTGTAAAGGTCGCAGCGGCAAGCGAGAACGAGACGCAACGCATCCTTGCGGGACTCTCTGAAGACGGCACGAAGGCTGCGGTTCTTGTTTCGGACTTCTGCGGACCGGACATTGAAATAAAGGTAGCCGTCAAGGGATTCGAGAACGCAAAGTCAGCCAAATGCATCATTCTTGATGATGTCTGCGACAACTACGAGATGGACTGCCCCATCGGTGAAGACGGCTTCTACCATCTGAAGAAGAATGAGCCTGGCGCGGCCGCTTTCATGCTCAAACTTGAGAAATAAGGAGACTAATATGGAAGATTTGACAAGGGTTCTTGGAATTGACATCGGCGGTACGAAGATTGCCGTCTGCGTGGCTGACAATAAAGGCAATGTGCTGGCAAGCGATCGTATTCAAGGCGCAACACAAAGACCATATTCAGAGGTGCTCCCTGAATTGATTGCGCTCTGCAAGTCGCTCGTCTCCAAACTCAATCTTTCGATGGCCGACATCAAATGCTGCGGCATCTGCGCTCCAGGACCGCTTGACATGGTGAACGGACGCATCATGAAGTCCCCGAACATGGTTTGGGACGACGTGCCGATTGTTGCTGATGTCAAGAACGGTCTCGGAATCATGACCGTCATGGAAAACGATGCAAACGCGGGCGTCCTCGCCGAACTGTTCTTCGGCAGCGCGCGTGGACTCAAGAACGTTATATACCTTACTATGAGTACAGGCGTTGGCGGCGGCATTGTCGCCGACGGCAAGCTGCTCACAGGCACGACTGGCATCGCGGGCGAATTGGGCCACATCGTCCTTGACACACATGGACCGCTGTGCGGCTGCGGTCAGCTTGGATGCCTAGAGGCTTATTGCGGCGGAAAGAACGTCGCAATGCGCCTTCAAGAGAAGCTCCGCAACCATCCAGGCCATGCAATGTTCAGGCTGCCTGGCGTTGACGGCAAACTAGAGAATCTTAATTTCCAGGCCGTCCGCGAAGGCGCAAAGGCTGGCATTCCGCTCGCGATTGACATGTGGAACGAGATTTGCGAACGCCTTGCGCAGGGAATCGGAATCATCATGGTGACATTCAATCCTGAAATGATTATTCTCGGGACCGCTGCATACTATGCGGGCGACTTCATGCTCAAGCCTGTTCTTGACCACCTCCCGCGCTTTGCATGGAAGGACTTCATGAAGCCATGCAAGGTCATCATCACTGAACTTGGACCAAAAGTTGGCGAACTGGCAGGAGCCTCCGCCGCTCTAAACGCAATTAATTGAGGCACTAATGGCAAAGACATTTCCACACATAGAGAAATTCAAGGAATTGGCGAAGCTCCCCAGAAAGGAGGCTTACGAACATTACCAAGAGATAGTCGGAAACACAAACTACGACGAGACGCAGGTGCCTGAATACACCATTCCTTCGCCGTTGGACATCATTCCAGGCAAGCGCATTGCAACCGCCGCCGACTGGATCCGCGAAGGGCGTCCTGCAGTCTTCCGAATGTTCCAGAACGAGATGTATGGCCGTATTCCGCCACGTCCTGACAAGATGGAATTCACGCAGATTTCACGCAGGGACGACGCACTTGACGGCAAGGCGATCCGAAAGGAGGTCCGCATTACTCTTTCAATGGACAACGGCAGACGTCACTCGTTCGACTTGCTCATGTATGCGCCGAAATCCGCCATTGAAAAGCCAGTTCCAGCATTCTTGGGACTAAATTTCAAGGGCAATCAGGCCACGACTGATGAAAAGGACGTTCGCATGACTGGCTGGAAAGCTCAGAATCCCGCGCTTATGCAGGAAGACAACAGAGGAAGTCAGACGCATAGATGGCATTTCAAGCAACTTGTTGAGCAAGGTTATGCTGGCGCGACGATCTGCTACCATGACATCTTTCCAGACCGCGCGACAGGCTGGAGCGAAAGCGTTCTTGCTCTGTTTGAGGATTTGGATGGATTCGAGGGACCGCATCCGTACTACAGCTCCATCGGCGCATGGGCGTATGGTTTGTCCAGAGCGATGGACTATCTTGAGAGCGACCCGCTGATTGATTCTTCTCGTGTGGCGATGCATGGTCATTCGCGCCTTGGCAAGACGGCTCTATGGGCTGGTGCCTGCGACAAGCGTTTCCGCATTGTGATATCCAATTGCTCTGGCTGTGGTGGTGCGGCACTTTCACGTCGTTGGTATGGCGAGACTTATACATACATCGCGAACGTGATGCCGCATTGGTTTGTCGAGCCATTTAGAAAGTACATCGGCAATGAAGACACAATGCCTTTTGACCAGAATGAGCTGATTGCGCTTTCTGCGCCAAGGGCCGTTGCTGTCGCCAGCGCGACAGAGGACCAGTGGGCTGATCCGAAAGGCGAGTTCATTGCCGCAAAGGCCGCCGAGGAGGTCTATAGCCTATTTGGCTCGAAGGGTCTTCCTGCTTCAGAGCATCCTGCTCCTGACGTCTATGTCACTGGCGACATCAGCTACCATCTTCGCACAGGCAAGCATGACCAGACGCCATTCGATTGGGAACATTACATACAGTTAGCAAACATTTACCTAAAATAAGAGCGTTTATAAAATGACATCCAAAAGTGCACAGCGTGTCCATTGCGATTATCTTATCATTGGTTCGGGACTGGCTGGTTTGACAGCCGCCCTGCAGGCCGCAGAGCATGGCAAGAAGGTTATGGTCATAACAAAGGCTTCCGCCGAGCAATGCAACACTAGGTACGCTCAGGGCGGCATCGCTTGTGTCGTTGACCATGACGACACTTTTGAGGCGCACATAGCTGACACACTGACGGCTGGGGCTGGTCTCTGCCATCCCGATGTCGTCCGAGGCATCATAACTGCTGGCCCAGACCGCATAAAGGACCTTGAAAAATATGGTCTGAAGTTCACAAGGCGGGGCGAAGTCCGCGAAACGACTTCAACCAGTCAGGCCAATGAGTTTGATTTGGGACGAGAGGGCGGACATTCTGCGCGGCGCATTCTGCATGCAGGAGACATCACTGGCCGAGAGGTGAGCGATGTGCTCCTTGCGCGTTGTCGCGAGAATCCTAACATCACGATTCTCGAATACCATCTGGCTGTTGACCTTATCACCAGCCGCCACTTTGATTGGGGAGGCGAGAACGCTTGCTACGGTGCCTACGTCATGGACACCAAGACACATGTCATCAAGACATTCTTGAGCAATTTCACGTTTTTGGCGACAGGCGGCGCTGGCAAAGTCTATCTCTGCACATGCAATCCAGATGTCGCCTGCGGCGACGGCATTGCGATGGCATATCGGGCAAGTGCGGAAATCGCCAACATGGAGTTCTATCAGTTCCATCCAACGATCCTTTTCCATCCTCAGGCAAAATCGTTTCTCATAAGCGAGGCAGTCAGAGGAGAAGGAGCGATTCTCAAAATTCGCAAGGGCGGAAAGTTCGTGGAGTTCATGCAAAAGTACCATCCGTTGAAGAGCTTGGCCCCACGCGACATTGTCGCAAGAGCAATCGACAACGAACTCAAGCGCACGGGCGAAGAGTGCGCTTGGCTTGACATTACGCACAAGTCAGAGGAGTTCCTCCGCAAACGCTTCCCGAACATTTTCGGCGAATGCCTAAAATATGGAATAAACATGGCAAAGGATCTGATTCCAGTTGTGCCAGCCGCACACTACTGCTGCGGCGGCGTCAGGACGGACATCAACGGTGTCACAACTGTCAAAGGATTGTATGCCATCGGAGAGGTCGGATGTACAGGACTTCATGGCGCCAACCGCTTGGCCAGCAACAGTCTGCTTGAGGCGACAGTCGTAGGCTACAACGCCGTTCAGCACAGTTTGACCGCCGAGCGACCAGAGCCGTTGCCTGACACTGACATTGTTCCAGACTGGCAGCATGGCAATGCCGTCAATTCGGACGAGATGATCGTCATCACACACAACTGGAACGAGATTCGCAGATTCATGTGGGACTATGTGGGAATCGTCAGAACTGACAAGCGTTTGGAGCGCGCCAAGAACCGCATACGCTTGCTGCGTCAGGAAATCGAGAAGTACTATTGGAACTTCCTGCTTACGCCTGATTTGATAGAACTGCGCAATCTCGCCTCTGTCGCGGAGATGATAATCGACTGTGCGTCTGCCAGAAAAGAGAGCAGGGGACTTCACTACAATCTTGATTGCGAATCCTGCGATAAGCTCCACTCCGAGCCAGTCGATACCATCCTTCGCAGACCTCTTAAGCCGATTCTCAGATTCGACAAAATCTGACGTTTTTTATTGCCATGCACCTGAAGAATTTTACTCTTGAACTGAGTTCCAAGCCGTTCATTGACGATTCAGAGGAGACGATGCGTGGAGTCGCCACGCATCTTTTCTCCCAATGGGCGGATGTCTGCAAGACGGCGGATGTAGTGTCCGTCATGCTATGGACTGCCGATGGCAGCGAGATTCTAAACTATTCTGGTGACCTCTCGCAGACCTTTGAGTGGGCATGTTGGTTCGGATGCGCCAATCCGTTGCCTCCATACGAGAATCCGGATGAGCGCATGAAGCGGGACACCCATCGCTATCCGAAAAAATACAGAAGCGATGTTACTCCTAGAAGTTATGCATGGCTCAAACGTCTCATAGAGGTGCTTCGGGAGGTCGGTGCGGAAATCACTGGCAAGCCGATAAGAGTTGGCGCGACATACGACAATGGGCCCGAGTTTGCCATCTCTGATTTCAAATATCGCCTCCATCCTGAAATTGCGACAGCGCACACGATGTATCCTAACAGCGTTGTCTCCTGCACCGCAAAGTTCCATGCTGATTCGCGCAGATACGCAGCGTTTCCTGACGGCATTCCAGAAGGAACATCCGTTGGCTCATTTCTTGGGGCGCAGTTTAGGGAGTTGGCGAAGGATGTTGGTTTCGACTATCTGTGGCTATCAAACGGCATGGGATTTGGCACAGAGACGTGGGGCATCACAGGCATGCTTTTTGACAAGAAGCGTTTCTATCCAGAGAAGGCGGATGAGGCGGCTGACCTGATGCTTAAATTTTGGCATGATTTCTTCGAGGCCTACCCAGCCTGCGTCATAGAGACTCGTGGCAGCAACTTTTCCGCTGGAGTCGAGATGGGAACAGACGCATGTCCATTTAATGAACTATACCATATATATAAAATAGCCCCGCCAGTGAACTCTCCATGGGCTGCGCTTAATTTCAACACGGGCCTTGAATTGGCCGCTTGGATGTCTCATATCGCGGAACTTCCTGCCGACACCATTCCCTTTAGATTTTATGCTCACGACCCATGGTTCCTCAATTCGCCATGGCTGGATAGATTCGGTCGCGAGCCTTGGGACCTTTTTCAGCCCATGAGCATTTCGCGCATCGCGGACGATGGTACCGTGCAGATTGCCAACAGCCTTGCAATCCTCTCAGCCGATGATTCATACGGCAACATGCCCGATCAGGTGCCACGCGAACTTTCACCACTTTTCCATGACGCATTTGACACAGCCGCCGATGTTCCAGGCCCATTTGTATGGCTCTATCCATTCGATGAATACTGCGAAATGACACGAGGCAACTCCGCCAAGCCAGAGGTTGTCTTCACAGAGGACATGTTCATCGCTGAGACGCTACAGGACGGCATGCCTCTGAACACTGTCA
>JAEEGL010258531.1_pt1 | contig 15861 bp, 9 predicted proteins | sample 9134231 | NCBI WGS metagenome assembly JAEEGL01 (sample SAMN16246548, study PRJNA631951) | gut metagenome | biome: gut microbiome; feature: rumen; material: fiber-attached | host: Bos | place: Iran: Karaj | collected 2018-10
CAATTCGACGCACGCGTCTTGACGGCTCTTTTTGCGCCTGTTATGACGTCGAAATCAGGTTTCATTCAAAGAATGAAACCCAAAAACCGCCTGTTTTCCTGCGATTTCTCAGTCAAAACAGGCACAAAAATCTCTCGCCAATACACGCACGCGAATTGTGCGGTATTGCCTTAAGAATGCTGAGTCGGTGAATTGCGCGTGTTCCTTCAGTCGCCGTACGGCGACAGCTCACGCGCGGTGTGGAGCCTAAATAGACCGACTAAAAACAACTAATCCGGCGGCGTTCGCCGCCACCTGTCTCGCTGCGGCTCGGTCACGGCGCGGCTCTGACAGCCCCTCGGGCTGCCATTCACTACCGCGCCGCCGCTTCGCTACCCCGAGGAGAAGGCTTAGGATGCGGCGATTCTTGGGGTGCCGCTATCGTTTCTAAACACTTGTAGTTATTAATATTTGGGATCGACAGTGTCGCCAGTTTGAACGATACGCAGTGACTTGCCTTCCCCGGATGGGGAAGGGGGACCGCGACAGCGGTGGATGAGGACGGCGTAACGATAAGATACATGAAAAGAAGTGCCCGCCTAACAAAGCGCCTCTGGCTATAAAGACATCTGATCGAATCGGTAACCCTCATCCACCGCTGACGCGGTCCCCTTCTCCAGCCGGAGAAGGCGAAGGAACGGCGATCATATCGGCGACATTGTCGTTTCTGCGACCGTACCGTTTCGACTCGCCCCCCTCATCCTGTCGCTACGCGACATCCTTCCCCCCGAGGGGAAGGTAGGGGACGCGGCGAACATTTGGGTGCCGCTGCCGTTTCAAAATGTCAGTCGTTATTGGCGGTTATTGCCGTTTAATATAGTTCGTGCCGCCCGTATGAGCGATGCCCGCCATTTTACCTTCCCCTCGGGGGGAAGGATGTTGCGGGAGCAGTTTATTATCGTTTTTTCGCTGTTTTTTAATCCCGCAACAGGATGAGGGGGGCGAGTCGGAGCGGTTCAGGAGCAAAAACGAAATATCATCCGGTGCATCTGTCTTTTCAGATTGCAGAGGTGAAGGCTTCGGTCGAAGCGTTCCGACAGTTCCGGCGGATCTGACATTCCCCTTTTTTTATCAGTTTCTTTTCGGTATACGCGTCGAAATCAGGCTTTTTTCAGGATTGCCTTTTCCTTCCGCTTTCCTTCAGCTCCCGCTCGAACGCCTCCGGGTTTTTCAGGTAGTAATCCTGATGCTCCTCTTCGGCTGAGAAAAAGGATCTGAAAGGCTCGACTGATATGCACGCCTTTCTGCCGGCGCGTTCTTCAAGCTCCGCGATCTTTACGGTCGCGGTCTTTTTTTCTTCTTCCGTCAGATAATATATGGCAAGGGTGTAGGAACGACCCCGGTCGATGAACTGACCTTCGCCGTCGAAGGGATCTACGTTTTCGAGAAAAATATCGACGAGCCGGTCAAAGGAGAGTTTTTCCGGGTCGTATTCGATCCGGACCGTCTCGCGGTGCCCGGTCATTTGGGATTTTACGTCGTGATAGGAGGGGGCGGCTTCGGATCCTCCCGAGTATCCGCATTCGACGCGCAGGGCGCCCGAGTCGATAAACACCGGGGTCATGCACCAGAAGCATCCTCCCGCAAAATACGCGCTTGCCATATCATTTCATCCTTTATACGGAAGAAGTTTTTTCAGCTTTCCGTCGCTGTCGAAGCAGAAGACCGGCCTGCTGGAAAAACCTGTCGCTCCGTCGGTGCTGCGAAATACGACGCAGGGCTCGGAGACGTATTCGCCTTCCAGCACGCCGCGGATCACGTAGCTGAAGCTGACGGAAAACTGAGTCGGGACCGGGGCGCCGTTTTCGTCGGTATTCGCGAAGACGAAAAATCCGCCGGTTATTCGCCTGCCGGAGTAGGACAGATTGAATTCTTTCTTATCGTTTTCCGGGAAACATGTGAAGAGGGCGCCGGTCGGGATAAAATCGTTTATCTGATAAAAGCCGTCCTCTCCGTCGGTCCACCCGGAAACGGTGACGGTTACCGTCACGTTGTTGGCTGTATTCTTTTGCCAGTTTGCGGTTTTTTTCACCGTCAGTTTTCTGTTGCCGGCCGCAAGTTCGGCTTCTTCAAGACTTTGCGGGTAAAAGACGCGGACTCCCGTTTCTCCGGTGAATGACTTAACGGAAAGGCTTTCGAACTCTGCTTTCGAGAGGGTCATCGACTGCGAATGTCCCGCCTTAAGCGTTATTGTTTTTTCAATCCCATCTATTGAATAAACGATCTTCGCGGCTTCAGGCAGATCGGAGGGCAGGTAATAACGCAGGTACGCCGAAAGGCCGGGAAGCGCGAATTTCGATACTCCGCCTCTCAGGAGATATTTTACCATCTTTTCTGCGGTCCCGCGGCTGGTCCTGGCCGCCGAAAGCAGCGCGATACCGGTAAGTTCTGCCGTTTCGGTACCGTCTAAGCCCTGAACGGACGCGATATCCGCGATGCCGTCCCCATTTTCGTCGGTGAAGGTCACGACCTTTGCAAGTATGCCGTTTGCCGATCTGTTGTCTCCGCAGACGGCGTAGGCAAGGGCAAGGAAAAGCTTTCCTTCCGTCGTAAACTCTTTCAGCTCATTCGCCGCTTCGTCGATTTCCCCGAGCACCGGCTCTCCGTACGCCGCGAGGGCGGCGAGCGTCGCCGCGAATTCGGTCCTGTCCGGCTGTTCCCGGGACAGAAGCGTTTTGCCCAGCGCGGATGAAAAATCATAACCCGACAGTATTTCGGGACAAGACGCGAGCAGCTCGGCGAGGAGTCCGGCGCTTCCCTCCGAATACGTGAAAAGCGCGGGATATTTATTTGTTCTCGAGGCGTTGTTTCTGATATAGGCGCTTATATTCGACGGAACGGTCAGGTTCTGATCGGTACCGTAGGTCTGTATTTCGGCTTTTATCGAAACGTATCTCGCCGCGATCGCGTCCAGCCGTTCTCCGCCCGCCGAGCGCAAAAGACCGATGATCTCGTCGTAAATATCCGACGGATTCCTGTTGAAGAAGGATAGTGTGACGGGGAAGGACGCGGGGTTGATATCTGCGAGTCCGGCGATATCCGTGACGGTTACCGCGTTGACCGTTGCAGCGTATTCGACTACGCGGACCGTCTTTTTCAGAGCGTCTCGCGCTTCTCCGCATTCGGCGTAAACGGTGACCGAGTATTCACCTGCGGCAAGCTTTCCGAAATGGAGCCAGGCGGCGATGCTGCCCTCGGAGGAAGCGGACGCCTCGGAGACAGTGTCTCCGGCGGCGTTCTTTATTTCACCGCGCCAGGAAACGGTGCCCGCGACTGCGGCGCCGAAGGCTCTTGCTGAGACGGTCACGTCGTCGCGCTCGAGATATTCGGGGAATATCCCGATACTCGCGAACATCTCCTGAGTGCATATCACGGAAGATACTCCGCTGCCCGCGTGCAGCCCTGCCACGCCTTTCGGCGCATCCGAGACGGCAACGGCGGTTATCCGCCAGCGGGTGATATTGTCGGGAACGCGCATCGAAAGGGCGCCGTTTCCGTTTTCGTCGAGTTTTATTTCAACAAATTCCGGGTTGTTGGCAAAGTATTTTCTAACGTAGGCAGAGGACGTCCCGGAAGATGCGTCGATGTTTACACTATCCGACGGGGCTGCTTCATAAAGGTCCGCCTCCGCGACCGGATCGTAGCGCTTTACCGAAAGGCGCGCGGGACCCGGGGAGAACGCCTTGCTCGTCACTTTCGGAGATAATTTCTTCGAATTGACCGAGGATCTCAGAAATCCGACCGGATCTTCCTTCTGATCTCCGACGGCAAAGCAGGCTTCATCCACCACGCTGAGAAGTACCAGCGCCGGAGAACCGTTTTTCGTCCTGACCGAGATCACCGCCGTATCCCCCGGAGAATAACTGTCTTTGTCCGAACTGATCTCGAGATTGATCGACGCTTCTCTTTCGAAGTCGTAACTGATCTGGAAGCTATCAGTGTCGTATACGCCGGAACCGGTGTTGTAATACAGCGCCGTGAGGCATGCTCCCGATATCATTTCCTCGGTGAGTTCAAACGATACTTCGCCGTTTTTCCGTCCCCACAGGGTTATTCCTTCGTGAGTGCACAGAAAGACCAGAGCCTCCGCGGGGCTGTCCCCCAGGACAAGCCGTACGGTGTATTTTTCTCCCAGCGCCAGAGGAGTCGAGAAGGATTCGGAGAACTGCATCCGCTGTGTCAGATATGAAGACGACCCCGAAGAAGATTCGGAGGGCCTGGCGCGTGAATACCGAAGGGATTTGGAGCCGGTGACGGTGTTTCCGTTCGAATCGTCGTAAAAGGTCCAGCTGACCGTGACGGATGTCGTCGGATCGTCGTCGCCGAGTTCGAGAGCCGGGATAAGAGCGCGTCCGTCGGTAAATGTCACTTCTCCTTCTGCCGCGATCGCCGTCCTTTTGACGCTCTGGGTTTCAGTCACGGTTTTTCCGGTGTAGGGATCGTACCGGGTGACGGTCGTCTGTTCATTCCAGATCTTTTCAACGCTGTATTTTACAGGCCACGGATATTCCCCCGCGACCGGGGAGGTGTTTTCAATCGAGTTGAAAGTGCCGCTTTCCGTTATCTCTTCATAATCATTTGAGAAAAGAAAGAGTTCAACGGTATTGACAGGTCTCTCGCCTCCGTCGCGGTCATACGACAAAAGCATATAGTCCGAGTAAAAAAAGATGACTGTTTTACTGATTTTCGTTATCTCGAAGTCAATGCCGGAGATCTCGGCGGTCACCCTGGCTATCCCGGTGTACGCGTCGTTGAAGGGAGAGGGAGCGGGGATCGAAAAACGCACCGTCCCGGCACCGTCGGTGATCATGGTCTGGGGGGCGGGAGTCCTGTTGTCTTTGTTTGTGCTCAGTTGGTATTGGAGATCCAGAACAATCCCGACGCCCGGAGTCCCGTCGAAGAAACTGACGCTGACGGTTCCGGTGATATCCTCCCCTTTTGTGAAAAACGGTTTATCGAAAGTCAGATCCATACGGTAAACCGGATAGGGATCTTTCGAAACGGTGACGGATCTGGCGACGATCGTATTTCCATCGGAGTCCGACAGAACCAGCGCGATCCTTCCGGTGCGTTTCTCTCCGACGTCGGCGTATGCGGTGAAGGTCCCGTTTTCGGAAAGAATTATCTCTCTCCTTCCGGATTCGCCTCCGACCGACAGATACGTTACCTGCGCGGACGCCGTGCCGGCGAGCGGCGACGCGTATCCCCAGATATTGATCCGGTCTCCCAGGCGGTAAACCTGTCTGTCGGTATAAAGATACCCGAAGTATCCGGCCGTATTTGCGGACGTATTCTGACTCCCGAAAAACAGAAGGTCGCCCGAGCCGGAAACGATTTTGAGAATACAGTGAGTCCTGTCGGCGGAGAAGCTGAAAACGCCGTCTTTATCCGTCTTTCCGACGATCTTTTGGGATCCGGATCCCTCCGGGTCGACGTTCCATCCGCTCCCGAGCCGGTCGTACGCACTTCCGCTGACAGCAGCGCCGGGGACCGTCTTGCCCGTCGACGAGTCGTTGACAGCGAGGCTGCAGTATCCGCCGTAGGAAACGAGCGCCGCGCGGATACCCGTCACCTGAAAGAAGAAGCAGATATCACGCTCGTATCTTGCGCCCGAAACGAATGTCTCGACCCGCGCTTTACCGAAATAAACGCCGTTTTCAAGGGAGTTTCCGAGATCGAGTCTGATCATGCCTGCCTGACCCGAAGACGTCCCGCTTTCCTCTTCTTCTGCCGATATTTCGCAGATCCTGACAGTATCGTTTTTCACGAAGGAATCGGGAAGGGAGGTCTCGCCGCAGTTCGCTTCGAGCTCGATAACGGCGCGGTATGCGTCTTCGGTCGATTTGAACCGGAAGATCTCGGCGTCAGCCCTGGCGGGGATGGATCCGCTTCCTTTTAAGAAGCTTATTACGACCGTCGCGTCTTCCCCCGGAGAAAAGGTTTTCCAGTTCTGGGCGGCAGGATCGAACAGGTAGCTGCCGGAAATTTCCTCTTCGGCAGCCGTCCGGAAGACCGCGCTTTCTTCTTTGCCGAGTTCTTTTCCGGATATGCTTTTCACTCCGTCGCCGACGCGTATCTCGTACTGGGTATCCGGCTCGAGTTCATTATCCGGCGTAAAAACTATCGCTTTTCCGCCGGATATGAGTTCGGCTTTGCCCTTAACGTTCGGATAGAGGGAAATCTGTTTGCAGGCGCCGTCGTCAAGCGCTTCCGAAAAGGACACCACTATCGCCGTGTCGACGGGAACGCCGTCGGAATAAGCGGCGGGGAAGAAGGAGCGGATGAGCAGCTGCGAATCGGTCTGGAAGGCGTAGGATATCGCCGGGTTTTCGGGATCGCCGAAGGAAAGACGGTATATCGCGCCTTCGTTCAGTTTACCGGACGCGGGGGATATTCTGAATTCCCGGGAAGAGAGCGCCGTAACCGAAAAATCGGTCGACGGCGTCAGCGAAAGGTTCGCGGCAAGCTCTTCGGGTGACGTGTCGCCCGACGTTTTTACGGTAAAGGTCGAATCCGCCGGGATGATCCTGCCTTTTGCCCCGTCCGCCGTCACCGTCGCTCCGCGCAGAGCTTCGGGAAGGACCGAAAGTCCGCGGGACACGTCGTATTCCGGCAGTTCGGGCTCGGGTTCCGTAAGCGCTCTTTTCGACAGGAAGATGCCGAGAGGGACCGACGTCAGTATGATCGCCGCGGCGGCTGCAATTGCGACGGCGCGCAGTATCTTCCCTCTGCGCGGCGCGGCGGGCGCCGAAGCCGCCTCGTCTATCCACCGGTCGTCTATGCGGCTCATGGCCGAGCGCAGAAGCCCGCTCCCGCCGTTGTTGTCTTTCTTTTTCACAGTGACCACCCCTCTTTTTCAAGATGATTTTTCAGCTTTTTGCGCGTTCGCTTCAGAAGCGATTTTACGGCGTCTTCGGAAAGACCGGTGATTTTTGCTATCGACGCGATACTCTCCTCCGAAAAATAGCGCAGTACGAAGACCCGTCGCGAGCGGCCGTCGATCCCGGACAGAAATGCGTTGATCGCTTCTCCGAGCGCGTATTCGTCGGCCGGGTCTCTGTGCGGACTTGCCGCGGCAGGAAGCGCGTCGTCCAGCTCGCATTCGATCCGGGGACGCTTCTGCGCCGCCTCCGCACGCACCCGGCTTATCGCGAGATTTCTCGTTATGCGCATCACGTAGGCGTGAAGGCTTTCCGGACGTTCGGGAGGGATCGTGTTCCACAGCTTCATCAGCGCGTCGTTGCGGATCTCCTCGGCCGTTTCGCGGTTTCCGGTGATATTGGCGGCAAGAGAGAGCATTCCCTCCCCGTAAACGCGCTCGGTCTGACGGAGCCCCTCCTCGTCGCGGCGGAAAAGAAGGCCGACGATCGTTTCGGTTATTGAATTCCGGTCTCCGATCATTCAGTCTTTCCTCCGTTCTTTCCGATTCGGGTACCGCTCATCTGTAAAGACGCAAAAATACGCCCCGGGGTGTCACTTTACAGACAATAGAATATTATATTTTTTCTTTTTTGTCAACAATTTTATAATATGCCGCAAAACGATTGACAGCGGCGGCAAATTGTGTTATGATGTTGTCGATGACCGGCGCAGACCGGAACCGATCGGAGGTGTCGATATGAAAACAAAACTGACGGCTCTTTTTGTTCTCGCAACGGTCGTTTTATCGTTGCTTTCCGGATGCGGGACGGATCCGTCCGGAGCGGTGACGGATGAAGAAAGCACGCGGGCGCGCGGAATGACCGGGGCGCCTGAGCTGGTCTTTGCCGAACGAAACGACGGAGCATATCTCGGCGCCGTTGAAAATCCAGGGAAATATGATTTTCTCGAGGTGACCGTCCCCGAGACCTTCAACGGAAAAACCGTCGTGGGCTGCGATATCGGGACGGATTGCAAAAACAGCCTTCCGCAGATGCTGACCCGCGGGGGAATGGAAAAAATCACAGAACTGTTCGCCGATACCATAAATGCCATGGCTGCCGATATCGATGGAGCCAGGAAGGTCGACTGGAAGGATTATTACAAAGACAAGCCGATCACAGAAAGAGTAAATGCGATCAAGCGATCGAACAACTCCAACTGGTGGTATCTTAACGTGTTCCTGTCGTATTATGATTTGAAAAATCTTTCCGACGGCGCGAGCGAAAGAGAATCGGATGCGCTCCTGAAGCAGTATCCTCAGTGCGCGGAGACGGATATTTACGTACTTCGTGAAGGCGCGACCGAAGCTGAGTACGTCACTCATGTGTATATGAATCTGAAGAAGTACGCGCCGTCCTATTCCTTTGACGACAAGCTGGATGCCGAACTTGAAGCGGGCTATTATCGGTGGCTGATTTATGAATCCGAATGCAGAATGAAGGGAGCGCCCTTCGGAAGGGAAGAAGCGGAAAAGCGCTGGAAGGAGATAACGGAAACGGGCAGATCCGCCGCCATCCCGGATAATCCCGGAGTCGTTACGGCGCTGTCTCTTCCCGACTGTGTCGAAAAGCTGACGGGGCACCTGGCGATGGGGACTGATCTTTCCTCCTTCGTCATCCCCGCCGGAGTAAAAAGCATAGAATGGGACTTCTTCGCCGGATGCCGGAAGGATATGAAAGTGACGTATCTCGGGACCGAAAACTGGACGGCGACCGATGAAAAAGGGGAAAAATATACCTATCCGCAGCTTTGCGACGCCCTGCAGAACGACCTGAAAAAAACCGGCGGCAAACTTGAACTGAGAGCAGAAGAATGATCTACGAGACCCTTACCGAATCCGATTTCAGAAAAAAGATAAGACCCGGAGTTCCGGGCGGCATACCGAAAAAGTATTTCTTTTACGGGGACGAGGATTATCTGAAAAAATACGCACTGGGGCTGGCAAGAAGCGCCTTTATTGCCGATCCGTCGTTCGACGTGACGCGCTTCGACGGCAATTCCTTTTCGCCCGACGCCTTTTCCGACGCCCTCGCGGTGCCGCCTATGTTCGGTCAGCTCCGGCTTGTCGAGATAACGCTCTCGCCTTCCGATCTGCGCCCGAACGAGATGAACGATTTCCTGTCGATCCTCGAAGGAATATCCGACGACGATCTTTCGATGGTGATAATAGTCTTTCCCGCCGGCTCCTTCGATCCCGGATATCCGAAAAGGCCGTCAGCGATATTCAAAAAGTTTGCCGCGGCTGCGGTGCCGGTCTGCTTTGAAAAGGTCACGGGCGCCCGTCTCAACGGCTGGGTGGGGAAGCATTACTCGGGAAACAGGGTGACGGCGGACGGACCGGTCTGCGCCTTCACCGTGTCGGTCTGCGGAAGCGACATGACACGTCTTTCCTCCGAGATCGACAAGATATCATGGTACGTTCTCGCATCCGGCAGGGACAGAGTGACCGAAGACGACGTGCGGGCAGCAGGATGCGCGACACAGGAAGCAGAGGCCTTCGCGCTGTCCGACGCGATACTTTCCTTCGACCGCCGGGCGGCGCTTTCCGCCCTTGCCGTTATGAAGGAAAGACAGGCGGAGCCGGTGGCGGTTATGGCGGAGATCGTAAGGGTGATCTGCGATCTTGCCGCCGTATCGGCGTGCAGGCGCGACGGGATGACGCCCGAAGCAATATCGACGGCGACGGGGATCAAGCCCTATCCGCTGTCAAAATATCTTGCGGCCGCCGACAGGACCTCTCCCGAAAGGATCCGCGCGCTTCTCGCGTCGGCGGGCAAGGCGGACGACGGAGTCAAGGGATATGCGAAGGATTTCCTTCCTGTCGAGACCTTTATCTGCGGGCTCTGAAAGCGGATTTCGGGCGGCGCAAGCGGTATTTTGTAAACTTTTGTGAATTTAAAAAAAAATAGTTTTCCACAAGCATTTTTGTGACTATAAACAGCAAAAAAACTGAAAAACAGGTGAAAAAGCTGTCAAAACCCGTATTTTTGATCAGGTTTTGCACATTTGCCACAGAGTTTTCCACAGAATAATTGTTGCGGAATTATGAACGGAGCCGGCTGGAGGAGGCCGTTATGAGAGAAATAAAACCGGTAACGGGCAGGCGGAGAGCGGCGCTCGTCATCCTTTTGTGTCTTGCCGCCGTGCTTGCCGTATGCTGGATAGCGGCGGGTATCGCGTCGAATTTCAGACCTCATAATGCGGCGGATTTCGGCTTTGACGACCTGCAAAGCGGCCGCGACGCCGACGGCGACGGGATCGACGATTTTGCCGATATGGTCGCCGGAGCCAGGGAGTATATCGCGACCGATCCCGAGTACGTCAGCAAATACTACGCCGGCGGGTATCCCGACGAGGGAGAAGGCGTCTGCACCGACGTGATCTGGCACGCTTTCGCCGCCGCCGGATATTCCCTCAAGAATATGGTGGACGCCGATATCGCCGCGGACGCGGGCGCGTATTTTGCCGAAGGAGAGGCGCACGATCCGAACATAGACTTCCGGCGCGTGCGCAACCTGCTCGTTTTCTTCAGGCGCAACGCCGAAGAGCTGACGGTTTCCCTGCGCCGTCCCTCCGACTGGATGCCGGGGGATATCGTCGTATTCGACGGACATATCGCGATCTGCTCGGACGTACGCAACGGATCGGGCATACCGTATATAATACATCACGCGGACAATATCAGGCGCGCCGTCGAAGCCGACGATATCGGCTCGATGACGGTCGTCGGACATTTCAGGTTTTCACGGGACGGTGCGGAAAAATGACGTTGCTTGAAAAATACATTTACGCCGACGGAGATATCACGAAGGTCGCTCCCGAGCGGCTGACCGTCGAGGAGAATCCCGCCCGTCTCGGACGCGGCAGGGACAGGATCGATATAATCGATCTTGAAAAGCAGGAGATCTTCGGATTCGGCGGGGCTTTTACCGAGGCGAGCGCCGTCAACTACAAAATACTTGATTCCGAGGGCCGCAGACGGGTCATCGAAGATCTTTTCGGAGATGGCGGCCTGCGGTACAATTTCTGCCGGGTATGCATCAATTCATCCGATTTTGCGACCGGAGAGTATTGTTATACGAAGGACGGCGACGCGGATCTTTCCACCTTCGATATTTCGCGCGACAGGGAAGCGGTCATTCCGTTTATCCGCGACGCTCTTGCCGCAGCTCCCGACGGGATCTTCCTTTTCGCCTCGCCCTGGTCGCCTCCGGCTTATATGAAGACCTCCGGCTCGATGATCGGCGGGAAGCTGAAGCCGGAATTCTACCGGCCGTGGGCGGAGTATTTTCTGAAATTCATCGAAGAATACGAAAAAGAGGGAATCGTCATCTCCGCCGTGACGACTCAGAACGAGCCGGGTTCTCACAAATGGGAAAGCTGCGAGTGGACGGACGAAGAGTTGACGGAGTTCACCCGGGTGCTTTCGGAGGTGCTGTCGGGATATCACCGTGAAATAAAAATCCTCTGCTGGGACTTCAACCGCGGAGGAATGTTCGACCACGCCTCGAAAATATACGCGGCGCTGGGCGACAGAGTTTGGGGCGCCGGATTTCACTGGTACAACGGCGTGCACGCGGGAGAACTCGAGGCGATGCACGCGGCGTTCCCGGACAGGGTGTTGGTCGAGACCGAATTCTGTCACGGGCTGTCGGCAAGGATGTACGGAAAGTACCGCTCTGAGATCATCGGCGTTCTGGACGGTTACGCAAACGCCGTCGTCGAGTGGAATCTTCTGCTCGACAAAGACGGCGGACCCTATCACAGCCGTGACATCGGCTGCTGCTCGCCGATTTTCCGCGACGGAGAGCGGGTCGGCAGGCGAAACACCTATTTTCAGTCGTATATCTACTCTCACTTTATCCGGCCGGGCGCCAGAGTCCTGTTTACCTCGTCGGCGTACCGCTCCGTCAGGACACTGGCTGTGCGCAATCCCGACGGAAAGATACTCGTATATACCTACAACGATTCGACGAGAGACGAAAACGTCACCTACTGTCTTGGAAAATACAGATGGACCGCCGAGGCGGTGGCGGGACTTGTGACCCTTTACGTTATTGACCGTTGATTTTTCACCCTGCCGTGCGGTTTTTCGCAGGCAGGGTGAAAAATTCCCGGTTTTACTTCGGGATTTTGCCTCGATTTTCGTCTAATATATGAAAAGCGGCTTCGGAAGAGCGGGAAGGAGAGGAACTTGGAAGATTTCGGCAGCATTGAATACGAAAAGTTCCTTTCCGGCGACCCGGCGGGATTTGAGAACGTCTTCAGGCGGTACCGCGACGGAATGATTCTGTTCATCCTCCGGTACGTCGGCGACCTGCAGACGGCCGAGGATATCTCCCAGGACGTTTTTGCCCGGATCTGGCTCGACAGACCGCGTTTTTCGGGGAAATCGCTTTTCAAAACCTGGCTTTACGCGCTTGCCCGCAACGCGGCGATCGATTATATGCGAAAGCGCCGCCGGACGGCGCCCGACGTCGCGTCGGTGTCCGATACCGAAGACACGTTTTTCGAGCGGGCGTTCGCTGAGGAGCGGCGACGGGCGCTTCACCGGGCGCTCGGCGAACTGAAGCCGGAATACGGGCGGGCGCTGTATCTCTGCTATTTTGAGGAAATGCCCGTCAGGGAGATAGCGGCGCTTGAAAAAAAGAGCCCGCGGCAGATTTCCGACCTGATTTACAACGCGAAACGGGCGCTGAAGGCGGTCATCACGGAGAGAGAGGAATATGAGATCTTACGAAGAGGCGTTGAGTGACGTATACGCAAGAGCGGAAAAGGAAAAAGGGCGCCGCGCCGTCCGCGCGAAACGGTTTCGGGCGGTCGTCGTCCCCGCCGTATCCCTGTGTCTTGTCGCGGCGATCGGTATCGGTCTTATCATCCGCCGCGCCGGTCGCACCGGACCGGGAGGCACGTTTACCATACCCGCCGGTTACGCGTCGGCCTGGAAGGGTCTTAACGCGGTCATAGTAAAATGGGGACAGAAGAGTGAGGAAGCGTATTCTTTTGCGGATGACGCCGGACAGTCAGGATACCGCGAGGTCGGGATCGAAGTCGGGACGGTCTTTTCCGGTACGATGTCCGGAGAAGACGTCGAGGACATGATAAAAAGCGCGTCTTCGATAATTATGCCCGACGGTTCTCTGCCCGAGAACGGCATGACGTCGCTTGTCTTTCTTGACAAGCTTTGCGGCGTCAGAAACGTTTTCGAAGAGGCCACGGCTCCGGAAGCGGCGGATCTGCTCACGGCAGAGCCGACCGGATTTTTCGTCGATCCTCCGTCGGTGGATATAATCGACGGGAAGCTGTCATTCGACAGCGAGGCGTTCGAATCCAGATACGGCGGCGAAAACTATATGCCGGTCATGGACTATCTGACATGCGCAAACGAGTACGTCGAGGCGACCGGAGCCGACGTCGGGCTTTTCGGAGACGGCATGAGCGTGGAATCGCTGCAGAGGTATTTTGAATATCTGGCATCGGCGGCAGAGGAGGAAGGGACCGCTGCGGAAACCGGCGATCCCCGGGAGGGAAGTATTCTCGGTATCGGGGTCAGGATCGACAACGTCTTTTCGATCATGAACGGAGTTAAATACGAGATCCTCGTCGACGGAGAAAAGATCGGCGCATCCAGCGTGTTCCGTGCATATTACGGAGAGGTCAGGGTTAAAGACGGCGAGCATACCGTTACCGTCAGGAGGGGGTCTTCGGACATGCATCCGGACGCGGTACAGTCTGTCACCGTCAGCGGCGACACCTTCGTTTCCTTCGGACTTTCATACAGCGGCTCAAGGATAATCAGCGCGGAAATCAACGATCTTGTCATCAGGAACGCGGACGGAGGCGGCGGACTGATCGAGGTTCCGAACTGCACGGGAATGACCTATTCCGAAGCAAGAGCGCTTCTCGAACAGTCCGGATTTGTCAATATATACAGCGATACTCCCGGAGTGACGGTCCGGGATACCTCGGTGGCGGTGGTTTCGATGAAACCCTCTCCCGGCAGCAAAACCGATATGCTGACGTGGATACATCTTGCGTTTTCTCCCGTCGGCGACGCTGTCAACGAAATGCTGGAGAGTTTTACGGGGAAAAGCGCCGCATATATAGAAAACGGTTTCCCTTACGAAAAATATGCCGATATCTGCGGATCCCGGGATATGCTTTACTACGTTAATACCGATCTGTTTCCGGACAGCCGGTCGCAGAAGAATTTCAACGAATATATGAAAAAGGCTCCAGACGAAGAAAAAGAATGCTGGATATGCGAGAAAGCATCATATAACGAATCTTCGAAATATACGTTTGTCACCGTCGTTCCTTCGGGACTTGAGCGGCTTGAACAGACCTTCACGAAGGAGGACGCGATAAGAGTTATCGAACTTGCGCTGACGAATCAGCTGTGTCCCGACTCGCTGAGCGGCGGTGAATACAGCACCGCGAAACTCAGAGGCGCGGATTACGACGGAATATACCGTATCAGACAGCTGACGCCCGACCCAGACGTCTGTTATATTCCGGTGTCCGATAACGGCTGGATCGTCACGGGAGCGGATTTTTCGCTTCCCGGATATCCGGTGCGGCCTGGCCTCGGAGCAGCCGCCGTCCGGTGGAACGGGACCGACCGGTATCTTCTCGGAGAAGGAATGGCGCAGATCGAAATACATGAATGCCGCGTTACCTTTGACGGAGGAAAATATATACTGTCGGGATTCGAACCCGAGCTGCCGGTGAGCGCCTGTATTCCCGCCCCGGCTTGCGCGCTCCCGCTCACGTCGGTTCCGGCCGGCCTGGTAAAAGGGTCGGGCGGCGTTTCCGCGGCCGGGGAGCTCGAACAGGCGGCGCTTGAGAAACTTGAAGAGGATCAGAGGCGCGTGGATGAGAACCGCACGGCATTCGAGAGGATTTACAGTCTGTTCCTTGATCTGTACTATTTCAACGAAAGGATCGCGAACGAAGAAGACGCCGGATTTGCGGAAGGAAGCGAAACTCTGATATATTTGCCGGGGCATATCGCTGCCGGCAGGGACGGAACGGTCCGCGCCGTTAAGCTTGACCGCGAACGGCTGATCGCGCGTTATTCGCTTCTGTTCTGCGACGAACCGGTGCCCGGGCTGATGACCTCGGCGCCGACGGGGAACATCGAAACCGACGGAGAGTATTATCATATTTCGGGATATGCCCATAACGCGGGAGACTGGTATATCGGACCCGACAAAGACCACGTTCTGCCGTTCGGCGTCATAAACTACCGCGAGGGATTCGGGACTCAGCTGGCGGCCGACTCGGTCGTGATCGGCGACGGCACCGCGACGGTAACGTTTACCCTGTGGCGTTCTTCGATCGCCGATCCGGGATACGATACCGAAAACCCGGCGGGGACCTTCGACCTGACGATAAAACGGACCGAAAGCGGCAGGTGGAAGATATCCGGAGGAAGTTTCCTTGACTATATAATGCCCCGTCAGGGTTGAAAAAGGCGGTGACAAAGATGAAAAAGATACTTTCTGCCGTGTCGGCGCTGGTTATTCTGACAGCCGCTCTGTTGCTTTTCGTTTTCCCGTCTTCCGCGGGACCCGGCGGTTTGACCGAATACGACGCAAAGCAGCTGATTCTCCGCGCGTTTGATTTCTACTACAGATATCAGTTCGGCGAAGAAAAAACCGTGATAAATAAAGACGGTATTTCCGCGCAGGCGCGGGAAATATATGCCGACGGCATCGCCGACGATATGTGGATGAAGCGGTGTTACGGCTCGAAAAACAGGCAGCTTTACAAAGATCTTTGCGATTCGCTGGACAGACTGAGAACCGGAGAACAGAAGACGGCTCCGGGGTACTATACCGTTGCCCTCGACTATTACCAGAACCAGATCGACCGGCTGTTCGGCAATAACGGACTGAC
>JAEEGL012413503.1_pt1 | contig 15861 bp, 6 predicted proteins | sample 9134231 | NCBI WGS metagenome assembly JAEEGL01 (sample SAMN16246548, study PRJNA631951) | gut metagenome | biome: gut microbiome; feature: rumen; material: fiber-attached | host: Bos | place: Iran: Karaj | collected 2018-10
GACAGCCGTGACCACGGCTTTGATAATCTTGGAAATGAGACCTTTTTTCTTCTTGCCTCCCGACTTTTCGGCCTTGGCGTCTTCTTTCAACTCCTCGGCTTCCTGTTCGGCGGCCAATGTCTCGGCCATGAGCACCTCGAAAGCGCTCTCGCGGTCAATGGGCTTGTCGTATTTGCCGTAGACACGCGACTGGCGGATGATGTCGCCGCGCTGGCCCTCGGTGATGGCGCCTATCTGACTGAGCGGGAAGAGGATTTTTGCCCGTTCCACCACGCTGGGAGCACCCTTCGTGTCGAGGAAGGACACGAGTGCCTCGCCCGTTTCGAGATTCATGATGGCCTCGTCGGTCTTGAACTCGGGATTGGGGCGGAACGTGTCGGCCGCAGTCTTCACGGCGCGCTGGTCCTTCGGGGTGTAGGCGCGCAGGGCATGTTGTACGCGGTTGCCGAGTTGGCCCAGGATGTTCTCGGGAATGTCCGACGGGCTCTGGGTGACGAAGTAGATGCCCACGCCTTTGCTTCGGATGAGGCGGATGACTTGTTCAATCTTGTCGGTCAGAGCCTTCGAGGTGTCTTCGAAGAGCATGTGAGCCTCGTCGAAGAAGAAGATGAGTTTGGGCAACTCCATGTCGCCCACTTCGGGCAACTGCGAATAGAGGTCGGAGAGCAACCACAGTAGGAAGGTGGAGTAGAGCTTCGGCTGCATCATCAGCTTGTCGGCAGCGAGCACGCTCATCACGCCTTTGCCGCCTTCGGTCTGGAGCAGGTCGTGGATGTCGAAGGCCGGCTCGCCGAAGAAGAGGTTGGCACCCTGGTTTTCGAGAGCCAGGAGGGCACGCTGGATGGCACCGACCGTGGCGGGCGAGATGTTGCCGTAGGTGGTGGTGTACTGCTTGGCGTTTTTCGAGACGAAATCGAGCATGGCGCGCAGGTCCTTGATGTCAAGGAGCAATAGTCCGCGCTCGTCGGCGATGCGGAACACGATGTTGAGCACACCGTCCTGCGTTTCGTTCAGACCGAGCAGGCGCGAGAGCAGTTGCGGACCCATCTGCGAGATGGTGGCGCGCATGGGGTGGCCCTGCTCGCCGAAGACGTCGTAGAAGCGCACGGGGCAGCTCTGGAATTTCGGGTCTTCAAGCCCGAACTCGGGCAGGCGTTTCTCGATGAACGACGACATCTTGCCGACCTGGCTGATGCCGGAGAGGTCGCCCTTCATGTCGGCCATGAAACACGGTACGCCGGCCTGGCAGAAGCTCTCGGCGATGACTTGCAGGGTGACGGTCTTACCCGTACCCGTGGCACCGGCGACGAGACCGTGGCGGTTGGCCATCTTGCCGATGATGCTCAGCGGCCCATTGGCGCAATGGGCAATGTAGAATCCTTTTTCGTTATCGTACATAATCGTTCGGAATGTAGTGTAAAACTTTTCAGGTACAATATTACGCCAAATTTATGAATAATCAAAATTTTCAGTCGTAAAAATACGTGTCGCACCGCAGAGACGCCGCCTTGGAAAACACAAACGCCTTTTCGGGCGCGCAAGGTCCGATGTGTTTTTTCCTAGATGCGGTATGGAATTTTCTATATGCGTTTTCGTTTTTAGCCTGCGCATGTGATGATTGGTCACGGTGTTTTTTGTAATTTTGCCGTGTGAAATCGAATGGCAATGGAAACGTTTGAGAAAATCACGGAGCAAGCTTCGCTCTACGACCATCTGGAAGACATGTCGGTGGGTGAACTGCTGACGCATATTAACGAAGAAGACCGCAAGGTGGCTCTCGCCGTGGAGCGTGTCATCCCTCAGGTGGAACGCCTGGTGACCCTCCTCATACCGCGCATGCGGCAGGGCGGTCGCCTGTTCTATATCGGTGCCGGCACGAGCGGCCGCCTCGGTGTGCTCGATGCTTCGGAAATTCCGCCTACCTACGGTATGCCCGCTTCCATGGTGGTGGGCATCATCGCGGGCGGCGAATCGGCCCTGAGGAACTCCGTTGAAGATGCCGAGGACAACGAGCGGAAGGGATGGGAAGACCTCATGGAACGCAACATCAACCATCTGGATTCCGTCGTGGGCATTGCCGCATCGGGCACCACGCCCTATGTCGTCGGCGCCCTGCGCGAAGCCCGCGCACACCACATACTGACGGCGTGTATCACCAGCAACCCGGGCGCGCCGATAACGAAAGAGGCCGACGTGCCCATCGAAATAGTCGTCGGCCCGGAATTTGTCACCGGCAGTTCACGCATGAAGTCGGGAACGGGGCAAAAGATGATTCTCAACATGATCAGCACGGCCCTCATGATAAAGCTGGGCCGCGTGAAGGGCAACAAGATGGTGAACATGCAGCTCACCAACCAGAAACTCATTGACCGCGGCACCCGCATGCTCGTCGAAGAACTCGGCTTGGGCTATGGGCAGGCCAAACAGCTGCTCCTGCTCCACGGTTCGGTGGAGGCCGCCTTGAAAGCCATGCAAAAGTAACCGCCGGAATGCAGTGAAACGTCTTTGTCGCTATATTTCGGACTACATGGGTGTGTTGGTGTTGCTGACAGCTGTACTGGCATTGGCTTTTCCTTCCGTTTTACGCCCCGTACCGACCATCGTCATCAACTATCTGTTGGGCGCAGTGATGTTCGGGATGGGTCTGACACTTAACCTGTCGGATTTCCGTATCGTATTCAGCCGTCCCCGGGACATTATCATTGCCTGCATAGCCCAGTTTACCATCATGCCTTTGCTGGCATGGACTCTAGCCCGGCTGTTCTCACTCGACGACGCTCTGGCATTGGGCGTGATATTGGTAGGCTGCTGTCCCGGCGGCACAGCGTCGAATCTGATTACTTATTTGTCGAAGGGCGACTTGGCCCTGTCGGTGGGTGTGACGGGTGTTTCGACCCTGCTGGCTCCACTGATGACGCCGTGGCTGACATGGCTGTTGGCCGGTGAAAGGGTGCACGTGGACGTGATGAGTATGTTCCTGAGCATTGTATGGGTTGTCATTCTGCCCATCGTGGTGGGCTTTACGGTTAAACGCCTGTGCCCCGAATTTACCCGTAAAGCCGTGGACTACCTGCCGGCCTTCTCGTCGCTGGCCATAGCCTCCATCGTGGCCATCATCATTTCGGCCAATGCCGGCAAACTGTTGCTCGGCGGTGTGACGATAATTGCAGTTGTCATGCTTCACAACCTCACCGGCCTGGGATTGGGCTACATGTTAAGTCTCTTGCTGAAACTGCCGCTTGCCAAACGCAAGGCCATCGCCATTGAGGTGGGTATGCAGAATTCCGGTCTTGCCAGTAGCCTGGCCGCGGTTCACTTTGCTGCCTATCCCATGGCTACTATTCCCGGCGCCATCTTCAGTGTATGGCACAACATCTCAGGTGCACTTGTCGCCAAATATTTTTCACGGAAGACGGCCTGACTTGAAATCACTGGAATCCTGGTGCAATGTCGGTCGTGCGCGTGGCCCAGCGTTTGTTGGGCCGTGTGGACATGACGAAGTGGAGGGCACAGCCGTCCTTAAGCATCTCCCAAGTGAGGTAGGACTTGGTGTAGGGCTTCCCATTGACCAATACTTTGTCTATATAAAGTGCCTCGGGTGACCAGTTTGCTGTGGTGACGCGTATCTGCTTGCCATTGCTCAGCTTGGTGGTAATGGCAGGCAGTGCGGGCGAACCAATGTTGTAGATGTTGCTCGAGGGACACACGGGATAGAATCCCATGCAGTTGAAAATGTACCAGGCAGACATCTGTCCGCAGTCGTCGTTACCGCAGAGCGAGCCGGGTTGATTACCATAGAACTTGTCGATGACGGTGCGCACCCATTTTTGGCATTGCCACCCTTCGCCGAGGTAATTGTAAAGATAAGCCACGTGGTGACACGGTTCGTTGCCGTGCCAGTAAGCTCCGATACGTCCTTGGATGTCGTGGGCACCGGGGATGTCGTCGGGCAGTTCGTGTTGGAACAGCGAGTCGAGCCGTTGCTTGAACACTTTGCGTCCCATGAGATTCATCAGGCCTTTCACATCCTGAGGCACGGTCCAATGGTACTGCACTGTGAATCCTTCGGTGATGTCGCCCCAACCGTTGTCTGACCCCGGCCCTTCGTAAGCCAGCGGTGAGAACGGTGTGCGCCACCGGCCGTGTGAATCTTTGCCTCGCATGTATTTGGTTTGCGGGTCAAAGAGGTTGCGGTAGTTCATGGCACGGTGCATGAAGTATTCGTAGTCTTGCTGCCGGCCCAGTTTGCGTGCAGCTTGGGCAATGGCATAATCGTCATAGGCATATTCGAGCGTCTTCGACACAGACTCGTTTTCTTTGTCATAGGGTACATAGCCCAGCTCGCTGTATTCGGGCAAGCAGTCGTAATGGTCGTTCATGGCCGTTTGCTTCATAGCCTCGAAGGCACGTTGGTGGTCGAAGCCCTTCACGTCTTTCACAATCATATCAGCCAGCACCGACGCGGCGTGATAACCGATCATGCACCAGGTTTCGTTGCTGCCGAAAGCCCAATAGGGAAGCATGTGTTCCACGCTCTTGTCGTAATGGGCAAGCAGCGAATTGGCCACATCGCCCTGCAGGTCCTGATGTACCAGATTCATGAGGGGGTGGAAAGCCCGGTAGGTGTCCCAAAGGGAAAAGACAGTCAGCGGCGTAAAGCCCTCAGCCCGCTCTATGTTCTTGTCAAGGGCGCGGTAGTTGCCGTCTGCGTCGGAATAAACGAAAGGACACAGGGCGGCATGGTAGGCTGAGGTATAAAACGTCTGCTTCTGCTCCAAAGAACCTTCAATTTGGTATTTGGAGAGTTCGTCTTCCCACATATGGTCGGCCTGTGATTGGACATCATCGAACGTCTTTCCTTCCAGTTCCTGCATGTTCAGCATGGCCCCGTTGGTGCCCGTAGCCGATACAGCGACTTTGACGCACAATTCTTGCGATGCCGTGTTGTCAAATTCTGCCGTAAACATCAGTTTCTCGCCCCAGGCCTCACGGTTACTGCGGAAACGGCTGGTGTTATATATGACAGGTTTCCCCTTCTGGTAAATCATGAATCGCTTGAAGGGTTTGGAGAAGACGGCACGGAAATAAATGTGGCGTTCCGGTCCCCAACCGTTGACAAGTTTATAGCCCGTAAGTGTTGAGTCGTTTTCCACCCGCAGATTGGCCCAGGCACATTTGAACCAAAGGGTGTGGTTGAGATCGATGAGTACGGATGCGTTCTTTTGCTTAGGATAGGTGAAACGGAACAGGCCGCTGCGCAGGGCGGCTGTCATTTCTGCCATTACGTCGTAATCTTCCAGATGGACGCGATAGTAACCGGGCCGCGCCTGCTCATTCTCATGAGAGAAACGACTGCGGTAACCTTCGTCGGGATTTTCGTCAGTCCCAGGCTCCAGTTTGACTTCACCCGTGAAAGGCATAAAAAGGAAATCACCCATGTCCGGTATGCCCGTGCCACTGAGGTGCGTCAGTGAAAAACCCTGAATGCTCTTGCGGTTCCATTTGTAACCTGAGGCGCAGTCGTAAAAGTGTTCGTCCGTGTCGGGACTGATTTGAATGCCACCGAAAGGCACCTGTGCCCCGGGATAGACGTTACCGTAACCGTCGGTGCCAACGAAGGGATTAACATACTCTGTCAGCCCAGCATTGGCACAAAGGCTAACAGTCAAAGCCAATAATAATAGGAAAAGTTTCATCATGGTTTTATTCTTTAATGTCCCCGACAGCCACTTGGTATTCATGCCACAGAGTGTCGACGGTATAGTCTTTCCCTAAAGCATACTGCACGGCTCCGTCCCATGACCACGGAACGACGTGACGGCAGGAACTGTTCATTTTTCGGATAAAATCTTTGTCTTTGTTCACTCGTATCCAATTGAAGAAATAGCCGACATGACGATAGCCGTCGTGATAACTGCCGCCTTTGGGACGGTCTTTTTCTCCATGGAAACCGTCGCAGGCCACACGCACGGCATCAGCCATGCCTTCGATGATTTCCCAGACAGTCTTATTGGAACCACCGTAAGACCCTATACCTTGAGGTTCCAGTTGAAAAGCGTGGGTAAGTTCGTGAAGCAGCACGCCACGTGTCTCAAAGTCCACTTTTGAGGTATCCCCGCCGGAAAACGAACGTTCCACATGCCCCGTGGTATAAGTGATGTTCACATGGCCTTTGCCGCCTCCTTTCCATGAAATGCCCTTGGCATTTCGAAGGATGTAGTCCAATTGCTTAAGCACGGGTATGCTGTCTTCAGGAGAGAAGTACAGACATTTCATCACCTCGCGTGCCACGCTGCGGATGTAAGCCTCGGGGTCAGGTATGAGCGCACGGTAAATTTGTGAGCCATGGGTGTCCGGGTCGCGGTCGATGAAACGGATCTGTTGCAAATGGGTGTTCCATTGGCGGTCCTCCTCACTCAGGTTTATGGACATGCGTCCGGCGATGGTCTTATACGCCGGCACTGACGTCACAGTCTCCCCGTCCAAGTCCGACGACATGGAATAAGGTTTGTCCGAAGCGTCCAGTCCACGTCTCTTGTTCGGTTTGGCTCCCATCTTAAATTCTATGGTGCATCCGTCCGTGAGCTGTGCATGGGTAAAATAGAGTTTCGTATAAGGTTTGCCGTTGAGTGAAACACTCTGCACATACCTGTTTTTGTCGCTGACACCCGGAGCTTTTATTTCAATGGTCTTGCCGTTTTCAAGCGTTACTTTCATGTATGGGAGGTAGGGCGCACCTATGACGTATTGGTCACATCCTGGAGCCACGGGATAGAAACCTAAGGCCGAGAATACGTACCATGCCGACATCTGCCCGCAGTCGTCGTTGCCGCCCAGTCCCCGTATGTGGTTACGATACATCTTGTTCATAATGGTGCGCAGCCACGTTTGAGTTTTCCATGGCGCGGACGTCCAGGCATAGAGGTAGGGAACATGGTGGCTGGGCTCATTGCCGTGCACATAGCCTCCGACCAGACAGTCGGCCGTGATGTCTTCATTGTCCTCATAGTACTTCGCCGGCAAATTCATGGCGAAGAGCCGGTCCAACTTGTCAAGGAATGCCTGTTCACCGCCCATACAGTCGATGAGTCCCACAACATCATGGGGCACGTGGAATGAGAAATTCCAGGCGTTACCTTCGATGAATCCCTCGTTGTACGTCTGATAGGGGTCAAGGTCTTTCTTAAACTCGCCGTTGGCATAGCGTGGAGAAGCGAAGCCGACTTTCGGGTCATATGTGTTGCGGTAGTACAAAGCCCGCGGACGGAACTGACGGGCGATTTCGTCCTTTCCCATTTTCTTGGCCGCATGATAGATGGCCCAGTCGTCGAAAGCATATTCCAACGTATTCGAGGCGGCCGTCCCGTCGTGGTCATAAGGAGCGTAACCCATACGCTTATAATCCTTGATGGCAGGGAAATAGGTATTGTTGGCCGTGGCCGTCATGGCCTTGAACGCTTCGTCGGCATCGATATCGGCACCTTTCACAAGGGCGTCAGCCAAGACCGTCACCGCATGGTAGCCCGTCATGCACCAGCCCTCGTTGCCCATGAGACTCCACACAGGCAGCATGCCCACAATGTTCTGTTGCCAATGTTTAATCATCGACCGGACCATATTTGTGTTGCGTGAAGTTTTGAGGAGGGCCAACAGAGGATGTTCGGCGCGGTAAGTGTCCCAAATGGAAAAGACCGTATAGTTGTCAAAACCGTCTGCGACATGGATGTTGCCGTCGACACCGCGGTATTGTCGGTCCACGTCCATATAAACCGACGGATTAATCATGGTGTGGTAGAGCGACGTGTACAGCATGGCTTTCTGGTCATCGCTCCCCCGGCAGTCTATGCACGCCAACTCCCGTTCCCACTTGTCCTGCGTTTCCTTGAGAAGGGCGTCAAAACTCTTTCCGGCGGCTTCTGCCTGCAGGTTTTTCTTCGCGCCTTCCGTCGAAACGGCCGAGAGAGCCACTTTCACCACCAATGGCTCGGGGTCGTCGGCGTTAAAATTGAAATAAGCCACAACGCTGCGTCCTGCAATGTCGGGGAAATTATGGTAGCGGTCAAACTTGCCCCAGAACCCGTTGTATTTTTCACGCTTCATGTTCTTATACCCGTAGCTGGCAATGGGCTTCGACAGTGTGATTGCAAAGTAAGTATAGTTCGTGCGTGCCCAGCCGTCGGTGATGCGGTAGCCGGTCAGCAGGGTGTCGTTCTCCACGCGGAGCGTTGACCACAACACCTTGCCGTCGTAGTTGTAGATGCCGTGCGTCAAGTCCAGTATGATGCGTTGCACGCCGGCATCGTCGGGGAAGGTGTAGCGGTGGATGCCCACGCGCTGGGTCGCCGTCATCTGGCAGCGCACCTTGCTGTCCGCCAAGGTGACCTCATAGTAGCCCGCTTTGGCCTGCTCCGTTTCGTGCGAGAAACGCTGGCGGTAGCCCCCGTCGGGATTTTCCTTCGTGCCCGGGTTGACCTGCAGCCGGCCTGTTTGGGGCATTATCAGGATATCACCCAGGTCAGAGTGTCCCGTGCCGCTCAGGTGGGTGTGGCTGAACCCCACGATGGTGTTGTCCGTATGTTGGTAACCGGCGCAATAGTTGTACACCTCACCTTGGTAACGTCCGTCGATGTTATGCGGGATGGTGTCGGTCTCGGGCGACAACTGCACAATGCCGAAGGGAGCGCAGGCCCCGGGGAACGTGTGCCCCATGCCCTCCGTCCCTATCATAGGATTGACATACTCCAGATGCTGTGCCGGCAGGTTGATGCAGATACAGACAGCCATCAGCAGCAAGAAATTCTTCATGTGATAAAGTCTTTAAACAAACAATAACGGGGAATCCGAAGATTCCCCTCTTGCGATTTCTCTGGTACCCAGAGCCGGGATCGAACCGGCACGCCTTGCGGCATTGGTGTTTGAGACCAACGCGTCTACCAATTCCGCCATCTGGGCATCTTTTTCTCAAACACGGCGCAAAAGTACAAATTTTCTTTGATATGACAGACGATAAACACGTTTTTTATTGCGTAACCACAATATTTTTAAGTGACGCGCCCCCGTTGGAGGCGAGGGAATGAACAATTAATAATTAATGAAGAATGCCGCAGGCACCGCGGGAACGGAGTTCGAGAGCGAAGCAGTAATGAAATCAGAAGCGGCGTTTCAAAATTTTGAAACGCCGCTTCTGCGGCCCGAAGTCCGATCTTTGAGGGCGGAAATCTGGCTCCCGGATGGAAAATGTCCCCCCAAACGAGCGTTTTGAAGGGAAGATGCGGCCGTTTTCTTTCTGTATTCCGTTGCGGGTGTGGCAACTTTGTTGTAATTTCGCGCCGCAATGGGTACACGAGGACAGAGAGTGTTGCGTTTCATGAAGGACTGGACGTTGCCGCTGGGCATGGCGGGCGGTGCGCTGGCTTATGTGCTGTTCCACTTCGTTACGGAACTGGCGCCGCTGAAGCCGGCGGCCGAGGTGGTGGCGTCCGACGTGATTCCCTGCCTGATATTCCTGATGTTGTTTTTCACTTTCTGCAAGGTCAATCCGCGCGAGCTGCGTCCCTGCCGTTGGCATGCGTGGCTGCTGTTGATACAAGTGGCGGGATGCTTTGCCGTGGTGGGACTGTTGCACTGGTTGCCTGCGTTGGCCGGCCGGTTGGCATGGGAGGGTGTCATGGTGTGCCTCATCTGTCCCACGGCTGCGGCTGCGGCGGTGGTGACGGGCAAACTGGGCGGCAGCGAGACGTCGCTCACGATGTACATGATTCTCAGCAATACGGCTGCGGCCGTGGTCATCCCCGTGGCCTTCCCGATGGTGGAGCCGTCGGGCGCGGTGTCGTTTTGGTCACAGTTTCTGCTGATTCTTTCGAAGGTGTTCCCTCTGATGATTTTGCCGCTGCTGTCGGCGTGGGCGGTGAGGTGGCTGTTGCCCGGGGTGCACGCCTGGATAACGAAGCACTGCCGCAACGTGGCGTTCTATCTGTGGGCGTTCAACCTGACGGTGGTCATCGGCCAGGCATTGCGTTCACTGGTCAACGGCACGGAGCCGTGGGGCGAGAAGGCGCAGCTGGCCCTGGTGGGCCTCGTCTGCTGCGTGCTGTTGTTCGTGACGGGCAAGCTCACAGGCAGCCGCTACGGCGAGCGCATCAGCGCGGGGCAGGCCCTGGGACAGAAGAATACTGTGTTTGCCATTTGGGTTTCGTACATGTATCTGCCGCCGGTCATCGCGCTGGCGCCGAGCAGCTACATCATTTGGCAGAACATCATCAACAGTTGGCAAATACAGCGCCGCCAACGGGTCGAGCGGCGAGACACGGAACACGAGTTGAACGGATAAAAAAGAACGCGTCCCCCGATGGAGACGCGTTCTTCAGTTTACAACGTTATCGTCAGTTACTTCATTTCTTTGATGACAGCCACGATGTCGGCTGAGTCGATGGCACCGTCACCGTTGACGTCGGCCTTCTTGTCGCCGCCGGGCATTTCCTTGATGACAGCCACGATGTCGGCGCTGTCGACCACGCCGTCACGGTTGACGTCGGCACGGGCGTATTCTACGGCACCCAGCTGGTTGACATGAACGCCGGAGAGAGCCACGTTCCAGTAACGGAGCTCGGCGATTTCTACTTCACCTTCTTCTATGCCATCGCTGTTGTCGTCAGCGAAGAAATAGGCCACGTCGCGGAGCGTCCACTTTTCGGTGCTGGGCGAGCTGGAGCTGCCGACCTTTTCTCCGTCAATGTAGGTGGTGATGTTGCACTCGTCCACAACGAAGACAATGCGGTGCCATTTTCCTTCAACGACGGTTCCGCCGTAGCCCAGACCGCCCGTGTTGATGCCGAGGCGTGTCTTGTTGAGGAAGAGGTCGGCATCATTGGCGTTGTCGACATCGCTCTGGAACAAGGCATTGTAGCCTGCAAGGCTCTTGGGACGGATATCCATCATGATGGTGAAGGTTTCCTGGTCGCTGCCCTGATTGTGAGCCATCTGGAGATAAGCGTCAAGGGGAACAGTGATGGCACCGTTGCCGTCTTTCGGACCGTTCACAGGCACAATGCCTGCGGCTTCGAGGTCATCGGTCTCTTCCGGGCCGCTCTCTCCTTTGACAGCGGCCTTCAGTTCAGCTTCACCGCTACCGGCCAACAGGTCGGACGTGTCGTCGAAGGTCCACACGCTGATGGGATCTGCAATGGGCTCGTCTTCCCAATTTTGGTCAACGCCGCCGAGCTGTTCAACGTGCGAGTCGGTGAGAGGAACGTCCCAGAAACGCAGTTCGGCCACTTCGTTGTAACCGTCCTCATCGTTGTTGTCAGCGAAGAAGAGGGCCTGGGGCAACAGTGTCCACAATGAACCGCCGGGCCTTAGACTCTGACCTACCTTCTTTCCATCCAAGTAGGCATAGGCATAGCAGTCTTTTACGACAAAGACAACGCGATGCCACTTGCCTTCTTCCATGACGCCGTGGTAGCCCAGGTCGAAGTTGTTCAGACCAATGCTGTTGCCTTTCATGAAGAAACTACCGTCGGTGGTGTTGCGCGGGTTCGTCTGGAAGAGGGCGTGGTAGCCGGTCAGATCGCCGGGCTTTATGTCCATCATGATGGTGTAGTCCTTCATTTCGGGAATTTCCTGATTGGTTGAGAGCATGAGGTATGCCTCGACAGGCATGGTGACAGCACCGTTGCCTTCCAGAGGTCCTTCAGTGGGTATGATGCCGGCTTCTTCCGGATCGTCTGTGGTGGCAGGACCGTCTTCCGTCTTAAAGGCGGCCTGTATCGTGGCAATGCCCGTACCGGCCATCAGGTCGGAGGTGTCGTCGAAAGTCCACCAGCCTGAGCTTTCGGGTACATCGGCCCCCATCAGAACCTGGAATACGTTCACGGCTTCGGGCGAGAAGTAATCTGAGTAGACGCCAATGACGTCTTCGCGGCGACCGGGCTCGTCCATGTCTTTAGCATGGAACTTGTAAGCCTTTTCGCCCTCGACAAATTCATCGTCAACCGCTTCAATCCATTCGGGCAGTTCGAAATAAACAGGAACATTCGACTTGACCGATATGGTGAATTCGTTTTCATTAATCAGACGGACAGACTGAGTCTGAACCACGAAGTATTCGTCAGCATCCTTATAGACGTCGCCGAGTCTCTTGGCCTGGGCATCGGAAAGGGGCAGGTCCCAGAAACGAATTTCAGCCACGTCGAGTGGACCTTCTTCGTCGCCGTTGCTATCGTCGGCAAAGAGCAATGCTTCCTTGTTGATAGGCCATCTGCCGTTGGCGTTGCTGGCCTCGGCCAGCTTTTCACCGTCGAGATAGAGAATGGCGCGGCCGTCCTTGACAACAAACAGCAGACGATACCACTGGTCCGGTTGCAAGGTGCCATGATATCCTATGGCACCACCAAGACCTACTTGATTGCCCTTGATGAAGAGACCACCGTCTTCCTTGTTCGTAATGTCATTTTGGAAGAGAGCCTTGTAGCCGTTCAGGTCGGCGGGCTTGATGTCAAACATAATGGTATAGTCGGAAAGCACCTCAGTGCTTGCATTGGTCGTAAGCCACAGGTAAGCGTTCTTAGGAACGAAGATGGCTCCGTTGGACTCGGTCGGACCGCCTTCTTCGGAGGCTTTAAGCCCGGTAATATCCAAATTCTGCCTTTTCTGAGGACCTTCGCTTGTGTTGAATGCTCCTTCCAAGACAGCAGTACCTTCTCCCTCCAGTAGGTTGGACGGGTTGTCGAAGGTCCAGACACCCAGTGCCTCGGGAATGTCGTTGCCCGAGAAGATTTGGGTAACCGGAATCTCTTGGTCTTCCAGACCGTCGCTCTTCACGGTAATGGTACCTTCGCGGCGTCCGCTAGCATCCATAGCCTTGGCGCGGAAGGTGTAAGCCTTCTCTCCGGCAAAGGGTGTGGCGTCAACAGCTTCGATCCAGTCGGGAAGGTCGAACGTGAAGGATGTGTTGGCGTCAATCTTGATGGAGAAATTCAGTCCATCTGAAACCTTGACAGCCGAAGTCTTCACGGTGACGTAGGGGTTTTGATTGTCGTTGATAGGATCCAAACCGGAGAGGCTTCTTATTTGATTCTCCGAGAGTCCTCTTTCCCAATAGGCGACTTCGGCCACTTCCGTGTCCACCATTTCGCCGTCATTGTCGCAGAAGAGGTAGAATCCCCACGGGTCTAATTCCCAACGCAGTTCACCGCCACAGTTAATCAGATTTTCTCCGTCCACATAAACGGCAATTTTTCCGCCACGGTTCACCATAACCACGCGGTACCATGTATCGTTTTTGATTTCACCGAAGTATCCTCCCATGGCATTCATACCAATCTTGTTGTTGCCGTAGAACAGGTCGCCGTCGTTGTTGTTGTTGACATTTGTCTGAAGCAGTCCGTTGAATGCATTGGCGTCAGCCACCTTGATGTCCATCATGATGGTGTAGTTCTGCGTTGCTTCTTTATTGACGCGCACGGCTTTCAGAGCCGAGAACTTGGGAACCATGATGGCCTTGTTGTCGGCTGTCGGACCATCAATGGATGTGATGTTTGCCTCTGTCAGACTTTCAGCAATTGATACGGAGCTGTTGCCAACAAGGCAGGGAACCAAGGACATGTCGCCCTTCTCCACTTTCAGGAGGTCGTTCTTGTCTTCAAATTTCCACTGGCCGTCAGCTTCGGGAATTTTGCCTTCCTCTATCGTGGGAGCCTTGAAGGTTGCGGTAAGCGGTGCCGATGCATTATCGTAGGAGTCAAAGGCTACGACCTCCACGTTATAGGTGGCGTTCGAAGTGAGGTTCTGAATGGTATAGCTCAGTGATTTGGGCTGATCGGTGTTCAGGTAGAACTGTGAGAAGATGTATTTCTCGGCGACTACCAGTCCGTCCTTGCTGACGCGGACACGATAGCGGAAAACGCAGTCGTTGTCAGTAGCCTGCGGGAAGGTGGCTATGGCGTCGAAATCCGTAACGTCCATCGTGATGGTAGCGCTCTTTGTGAATACCGGGGCGGGCAGACCGTCGCGGAGAGACACGTTGTTGGGGTTGTCGTTGGCATCGCGGATGTCGGCATATTCAAACTTCGAGCCGTCGAAGGGAGCCTTGAGCACCCAGTGCTTTTCGGCACCGATTTCCAAGTTGCGGTAGGTGTCGTAACGGCAGATGTCGATATCGCCGTTCTCCAATTCGCTTACTATCATGCCTTCGGTCACATAGGCATAGCCTTCGGGGTGAATGCCGGCGCCGACGGCTCCGGGGTTAATTTCGGAGTAGGTCGTGCTTGCCGTGTTGATCACGGTGAAGTAGTTCTGATGTTCCGATTCGGGGTTGGCACCCTGGTGGATGCTGCGCGGGTCACCCAGGGGATAGTGGCTGTGTCCTGCGAACACAACGGCTTGGGGATACTTGTTCAGCACGGGGTTGAGGACGCTCATTGACCACGTGCTTCCCGTCTCATACTCTGACCATGAACCGTAGACCGACCAACGGGGCGGGACATGGGTGAACACGAAGATAGGCTTGCCGGGGCATTCGTTGCTGGCCTGAGCCAACCATGCGTCCAGTTGGTTTACCACATCTTCGGGATAGGCGGCTTTGCCTGTTGCACTGCTGCTCACGTCATTGCTGCCACCGGCGCTCATGCTGATGGTGATGAAGGGATAGCCCTTGATGACACGATAGGAATGGAAAGGATAGGGCTGTCCACCATTGAAGGACTTCAACCCTTCCTGATAGTTTGACTTTCCGTTTTCATCGGAAAAGTCGTGGTTTCCCATCATGAAGAGGAACGTTCCCACGGGATTCGTGAAGTTTGCCTTGTCTGAAAAGACACTTGCGAGCATCTCGTATTGAGATGCAGCTCCCGTGTCGGCCAGGTCGCCTACCACGGCCAAGGCGTCGAGGGCCTTGTGCGAGGTCAGGTTTTTCAGGGCCTTTGGCACTTTTACCATGGCTCCTTCGCCTACATGGTTGTCAAAGTGGACGTCTGAGATGACACCGAACGAAAGCCGTTCGTTGTTCTGAGCCCACACACTCATTCCGGCCATACAAATCAGCATGGTCAGAAACATGGAAGTAAGTTTCTGTTTCATTTCACTTATAATTAGTTTATTGTTGTTTTTTGACCTGTTGTCTTTAATTTACCTAATAATATAGATAGGTGCAAAAATACAGATAAGCGTGGAAAAAACCAAATAAATTCAGTTTTTTACATAAAAATTTTTGATAAAGTCAAAGGGAAACTATGTAAACCTAAGGTGTGTGGGGCGGTTTCTGCGAATCAGGCAGTGATGACGAGCCACGTCATGTAAGCCAGGAAAACGGCCAGCAGTGTACCGCCTTCCCAACGTTCCACGCGCAGTTTCGTGTAGGAGAACAGCCAAAGCAGCAGGATGCTGCCCAGCAGCACGGCCATGTCTATCCATGTGATGCCGCCGAGGTCCATAGGGCACACCGTTCCCGTGAGTCCGAGAATCAGCAGGATGTTGAACACGTTGGAACCTATGGCGTTGCCTATGGCCAGTGCGCTTTCGCCCTTACGGGCTGCCACAACGCTGGTGGCCAGTTCCGGCAGACTGGTGCCGCAGGCAACGATGGTCAGGCCCACCACGGCGTCGCTCACGCCCAGTTCGCGGGCCACGTCGGAAGCATAGGTCACGAAGATGTCGCTGCCGACAATGAGGCATGCCAGCCCCAGGAGAATGAGTCCGATGCTTTTCCAGACACCGTGGAGTTCTGGCTCGCTTTCCTGGCTTCCGGTGTTTGCCGCCTCTTTGTGCCCCTGCCGGGCGAGCCGCAGGGTGTAGGTCATGAAACCGGCGAATCCGGCGAGCAGCACGATGGCGTCGATGCGGCTGAGCCGGCCGTCAGAGAGCGTC
>JAEEGL012719460.1_pt1 | contig 15861 bp, 16 predicted proteins | sample 9134231 | NCBI WGS metagenome assembly JAEEGL01 (sample SAMN16246548, study PRJNA631951) | gut metagenome | biome: gut microbiome; feature: rumen; material: fiber-attached | host: Bos | place: Iran: Karaj | collected 2018-10
ATAAAATGGAAAATAATTATTATTAATAGATAATTTAGAAAATAATTAGTAGTAAGGGGTAAATGGAAAATAATTATTATTAATAGATAATTTAGAAAATAATTAGTAGTAAGGGATAAAATGGAAAATGTAATAGATAAAGATATAATTGGATCATTAAAAGTATTAGGTTTAAGTTCATATGAAGCAATAGCATATTATACTTTAAACTCAATGATTGAAGCAAAAGCTACAGAAATAAGTAATAAATCAAATATACCTAGAACAAAGATTTATAGTGTATTAAAAGAACTTACAAAAAAAGGATACATTGAAACCCAATTTGGACATCCAAATATTTATAGGGCTGTTAATCCATCTATAATCTTTAAAAATGAAAAAGATAAATTAATTGAAAAATTAAACAACTCTCAAAATGAATTAATCTATAATTATGAAAATCAAATATCTAAAGTTCCTGCTCCAATGTGGCTTATTAGAGAAGAACAAAAAATAATTAATAAAGAAATTGAACTTATAGAAAAAACTAGAAAAGAATTAAAAATGAGAATAGGATTTTTATTTGAAGATGAATTAGAAAGTTTAAAAAAAGCCTTACATAAAGCATCAAAAAATAATATTAAAATAAAAATTCTCGCATCAGCTAATTGTATAATAAATGGTAATACAATAAATATTAAAGATGAAATAGATAGTCCAAATATTAAAATAAAAAATGCTAATATACCATTTGTTAAAATGATGATAAGAGATGGAAAAGAAATGCTTCATATGTATAGTAAATTTAGTAAAGATAAAAGAATACCTCTTAAAAATACTTCAATAGCTATGTGGAATCAATATGAAGATATAAGTAAAAACTATGATGAAAGATTTAATAAAGCATTTGATAAAGCAAATAAAAAGAATATAAATTAATTTTGGTTTTCATCACGATATTCTGCATAAAAACCATCAGTATCGGCATATATTGTATGGAAACCATATTTTTTAGCATTTTCAATAGTATAAAGAATATATTCCCTACCCCATGCAGTAATTGCTTGAGCACATTCAAAAGAATACCATCTAAATCTTCCATATCCATAAACACCATACATAGTATTGATTAATCTTTTAATAGCTAATTGTTGAATATCTAAGATTTTCTTTTCTGTAGGATTAGTAGATTCTTTCATCTGTTTTTTAATTTTTAATCTTTGATTTAAAATATTACCAATGACAGATGGAATAAAACCTTTAGGGTTTTGTAAAAATTTATAATTGTGTTCTGGTGATATAAAATACCTTTCATCATCATTAAGTGTAGAATCAGTATTATCTAAAGGATTATTATCATCGATTACTAAAACATCAGGACATATATTTTTTGATATAATAATACTTGGATACAAACTTCTAAAATCGAATTGTATAAGATTTTCATGTAAACCTGGTACAGGTTCTTTTACAAATCCCCCCTCATTTTGATCATGAACTCTTGAGGTATCACCTGCTTCCGGTTTATTTGGAATAACTTCATCAATCTTATATGCTTCTTTTACTAAATACCATTCTGCCTGTTGACCTGTAGTCATACGTGTAATATCAAAGAAAGGTTGACCAACAATACGTGTCAGCTCTAAGTTTAATGGTAATGTTTGCTCTGCTATCATTAAAGTTGATACTACATCATCAAGAGAATAATCAAATAATCTGTCCAAATCCTCTCCATCACTATCCCAGTACTCATAAATAAATTCACCAGGAACATCGATTTTTTCCTCTCCAAATAACTCTAAATATACTCTTTCCAATGTGTATCTATCTAAGGTCATATATCTTCTCATAACTAAATATAAATCAACATGAATAAGTCCTTTAAATGATGCTGCCTCACTAAATCCTCTTTTTATAAATTTTAAATCTGATCCATCGATACTCCAATTTAATTCAATTCCATGAATTTCTGCACGATCTTTAAGATATGGAAAATCAAAATTATCAGAATTATAACCTACTATAATATCTACCTGATTAGTCTTTATAATCTCATCAAATCTTTTAATCATTTCCTTCTCAGAGGGTAGTGTTTCAATAAATGAATTATCTGTCTGCCCAACTTTATTTTTTGTTGATAATACTTTTTTAATACCAAAATTACTGGTAATACCTATCATAATGATTTCATCAATTTCAGAATTTGGTAATCCTCTAGGATTATAAACCTCTAAATCAAAACTTAATATATTGAAATCATTGAAATAATGTTCATCTAACCTTTGAGGATGACTGTTAAGTTTAATAATCTCTAAATTTTCATAGGTGTTTTTAACAGAATCATGGTTTTGGATTATTTCACCTTGAATTTCTACAATAGTCATTGGAACAACATCATTATCCATTAAATAACGTCTGTAAAATGGAATATCGTGTTCACGAATATTGATTACAGAGTCTAAATCCTTGATTTGGCTCCTATATTTCGGAACTTCCTGAGGATGAGTAAAAGTTATTTTAATAAATTTTTTAGGTATTTTAAAATCCTTTTTATCTACAACTTTTACTTCCTCTGTTTCATACTCTTCTAAATCTTTTAAACATTGATTAATGTCATTTGGTTCAATGTAGAAATAAGGAGTGAAATTATAATCTAATGCAATAATTTTTTTAGGATTCTCTTTATTTACTTCTCTTGCAAGTAAACGTATTACAGGTTTTTCATCCTCTGTAATATAATCAATATCTAATATGACAATATTTCTTTTAATCATAATACCAACTTAAGCTTATTAATCAGTGATTAAGTTTGATTCCTTTTCTTCTTTATATGTTTTTATAACTGCAAATGCTACTCCTAAAATTAAAGGTCCTAAAATAAAACCTACTATTCCTAATACTAAAGGACCTGCGACAAAACCTAAAAGTAAAATTAAAGGATGTATTTCAGCATATTTACCTGCAATAGCTGGACGAATATACATATCACTTAAAGATAAAACGGCACCAACCATAAATACTAATACAACCCTTGGATAATTACCATTATATAAATCACATATAGCTAAAGTCCAATAAATAGGCCAAGGACCAATAACAGGAATTAATTGGAATAAACCAGTTAAAATTCCTAAAAAAATAGGATAAGGATAACCTAATAGACCATATCCAATAAATGCTATAATACCTATAATTACACTTGTTAAGAAATGACCATAGAATATACTTTTTAAAACCTCTTTTATTTGATTAAACATATGATCAAAAAATCCATGTTTATCTTCCGGAATAAATACAAAAATATAATCCCAGCACCTATCTCCATCACGAGCAAAGTAAAATGTTGAAAATATAAGGATTAAAATTTGTACTGAAATATCTGGAATATTTTTTAAAAAACTAACGATATAATTTAATACACCTTTTAAAAGAGTGTTAGATGAATTTAAAATAATATTTGATATTGTCTGACTTAAACCATTATATTGAGAAGGTAAATGGGAAAAAATAATATTATTTAAACTATTCAGATTAAATGATGAAATACCACCAGTATTAATTAAAAATGATGAAATTATATCTACAGTTTGATAAAGTAAAAAGAAAAGAACTAAAAGTACTGGAATCACTATTAAAAACATTCCTACAATATTTGAAAATGTAGGGGAGTTTACTTTCCTTTCGATTTTTTTTGCAAGATGTTTAACTGGTAATGCTAAAATAATACTTAAAACAACCATATTTAAAATAGGTGTTAAAATAAATATTGATACAATTATAAAAAATATAATTATCAATATAGGTATAGAAAGTTTATCCTGAATATTAATACTCATTTTATCACTTAAAAAAATAAAATTTTAAATCCTCTCTCCTGTAGGAGCTCTGCGATAATTGGCAAACTCTGTAATAAATTTTATATCCTTATCATTAAAAACTGGTCCTTCCTTACAGATTCTCCAGCCAGTTTTATCTACACAACATTGACCACATATACCTATAGCACATTTCATATATCTTTCAAGAGAATATTCTGAAGTAATATTATTTTCTTCTAGAATATCATATATTGGTTTCATCATAACCTCTGGACCGCATACAACTGCAAAATCGTATGTATTAGACTCTAGTAAATCTGTTGTTCTATTTGTTGCAAATCCTTTATATCCTGATGAACCATCATCTGTAACATTATATACATCTGCACCTGATTCAATTAATCTATCTTCAAATAATAGTTCATTTTTAGTAACTGCAGCACATACAACATCAACCTTATTATTTTCAAGTGCAGCATCTGTAAATGCTGCTATTGGAGCCATTCCTACTCCTCCACCAATAGCTAATATTTTTTTATTATTAGGAATATTAAACCCATGACCATATGGCCCTCTTAAACCTAAATAACCACCAACATTTAAATTATGAACTTCACCAGTAAATTGACCAATATTTTTAACAGTTATACCTATTTCACTATTTTCCAAATCAATAGATGATATAGACATTGGTTTTTCATCATTAAAATTCCATACCATTAAAAATTGCCCTGGAGATGGAAGATCCTCATCCATATCCCAATCAAAATAAAAACTTTTAATTGTAGGTGTTTGTGTAACTATTCTTTTAATTTTTAAAACCTTCGGAACATTCATCTAATCACCTTAATCTTTATGTCCATATCCTACCATTTCACTAATGGAATTAAAATTATATTCATTCATGAAAGCTTCTAATCCTTCAGATATTTTAGAAAATATTTCTACACCCTCATTCATTATAGAAGTTCCAATTTGAACTGCAGATGCTCCAGCATATAAAAATTCAACAACATCTTCATAATTAGATATTCCTCCAACACCAATTACAGGAATATCAACAGTCTGATAAACATCATAAACACATCTAACTGCAATTGGTTTAATTGCGGGACCACTCATACCACCAAATTGATTTTTTAATATAGGTCTACCCGTTACAATATCAATTTTCATCCCAGGACCTAAAGAGTTAATTAAACTTAAACAATCTGCACCTGCTTCTTCTGCTGATTTTGCAATTACCCTTATATCTGTAACATTAGGAGTTAACTTTACAATCACAGGAATATCTACACTTTCACAAACTGCACTTACAACCTTACTTGTTAAAACTGGATCTTCTCCTATTGATGCACCATAACCTTCCATTGCATGAGGACATGAAACATTTAACTCTATCATACTAACTAAATCTTCTACCTCCATTGCAAGGGAAGAAAATTCTTCAGGAGTTGCTCCATATATAGATGCAATGGAAGCCTGGTCTGGAAGTGGCTCTACCTGTTCAAGCTCCTGTTTAAAAACATCTACACCTGGAGAAGATAATCCTATTGCATTTAATATTCCCCCTGTAACTTCAACTGTAGTAGGGTTATGATAACCAGGATTTGCTTCTTTTGAAAAAGATTTACAAATAACTGCTCCTGCACCTGAACGTAAAATCCAATTTAGACTACTAGCATTACTTCCCATAATACCAGCAGCTAACATTAATGGATTTTTAAGTTTTACTTGGCAAATTTCACATTCTAACATGATTAACTACCTAAAATATTGATAATATAATAATTTTATTTAGAATAATACTAAACATTAATAATTATAGATACTATTTAATTTATAATTATGTAATAATCTAAGAAATTTATCTAAAACTTATAGTTAAAAAGTAATTAATAATAAATCTAATAATTGAAAAATTTATCAAAAAATTATATTACTATAAAATTCTAAATGATGTAAAAATATAAAATAAATATAAAATTATATTGTTTAAGATATAATTCTAAAATATGAATTTATGTAAAATTTATAATAATGTATATTTAAAATATTATTATGGAAATTTATATAACAAATTGTATTGGTGGTTTTTTATCATTTGATTCTGATTTGAAATTAAATGATTATGTTCTATATAATGAAAATGAGATTGTCTCAAAAATTTATAATAATATGAATAATCTTCTAAATGATGAAGAAATTAATATTATTGAAAATGCACCAGAATGTGATAAAATTATAATTGAGACAAATAAAAGACTTTCAGATTATAAAGACTTAAAAAATTATGAAAAAATCCATATTCAAATTCCAAGTAAAGGTGGAGAATATTTAAGAGAGAATATGGAAAATATACTAAAAGAAATAAATTATATTGAAAATTATGAAGACTATAGAGAAAAAATAGTCAATATACATAATGAACTTTCAATTTTAAAGATGAAAGAAGCTTCACAAGAAGAAGATAAACTATTAATCCAGGCAATAAATTCCATAGATGAAATTGATGAAAGTATTTCACAATTAATTGAAAGAATTCGTCAATGGGAAACAATTTACTTTCCAGAAATTGAAACCATACACAATAATGAAAGTTATATAAAACTAATATCAGATTATTCCAGTCGTGAAGAAGCAATTAAAGATAATCCGGATATATTTAAGGATATATTAACAAGTAATGGTGCAGATTTAAAACAAGAGGACATATTAATTTTAAATGATTTTGCAAAATCTTTAAAATCACTTCAATCCTCAAGAGTAAATATTGAAAAATATATTGATAGTAAAATGACTACATTAGCACCGAATCTTAAAAATCTTATAGGTGCAAGTTTAGGTGCAAAATTAATCTCACATATTGGAAGTCTTAAAAGACTTTCTACATTATCTGCAAGTACTATACAGATTATAGGTGCAGAAAAGGCAATGTTTAGACATTTAAAAACTGGTGAAAATCCTCCAAAACATGGGTTAATTTATCAAAGTCCATATGTTAGAGGAAGCAATTATTGGATACGGGGAAAAGTTGCAAGAAAACTTTCACTAAAAATTACATTTGCTGTTAGAAAAGATGTTTACACAAAAGAGATTGATACTACATTAAAGGAAGATTTTGAAAAGGAACTTGAAAAAATCAATAAGGATAATCCATTTCCGAAAACAAAAAATCAAAAAACAAAATCAAAAAATAAAACAAAATCTAAAAAGAAATCTAGAAAAGACAAATATCATAAAAAAACTAAAAAACAAAGACGCAGTAGAAAACATAGAAAATAGTAAATTAAAAATAAATATTTATTAAAGAGTAAATTTTTAAAAACATGAAATACAAGTAAATAATAATTAAAAAATAGATTAAAGTTTAAAAATATTAAATGATAAAATTTATTAAAAAAAAAATGAAATAAAAGGGATACGATGGATATATTTAAAATTGATGATGAAATAGCTACAATAAATAGCATTCCGTCTAAAAGAGTATATGGTGAAAAACTCATAATTGATGAAGAATCAAGTATTGAATATAGAATATGGAATCCTAACAGGTCTAAACTATCAGCAGCACTACATAATGGTTTAAGTAAAATAAACTTAGATAAAAATTCAAAAATTTTATATCTTGGGGCATCAACTGGAACAACTGTATCCCACATATCTGACTTAGTAAAAAATGGAATAATTTATGCTGTTGAATTTTCACCTGTAAGTATGAGAAAACTTTCACGTTTATCCCAAATAAGAAATAATATTGTAGCACTTTTAAATGATGCGACTAAACCTAAAGAATATTTAAATAATATTGAAAAAGTAGATCTTGTTTACTGTGATGTAGCACAAGCAAGTCAAACAAAATTATTTATTGATAATATGAATCTTTTTTTAAAAGATGATGGTCAAGGAATATTCATGATAAAATCTAGAAGTATTAATGTTAATATTAAACCTAAAACCGTTTTTAAAGAACAAGAAAAAATATTAAAAAGTAATGGATATTCTATTATTGAAAAAATTAAATTAGAACCTTATGAAAAAGATCATATTTGTTTAATTGTTAAAAAGTCTTTTTAAAATAAAATATAAATTAAAAATATTTTTTTAATAATAATATAAAAAAATATAGTTTTAAAAAAATTTTAAAAGAAAAACTTTGAAAAACATGAAATTTTAAAAAATAAATTAATATAATCTAATTATTATAATTAAATTAATATTTTATATAAAAAATACTTGTGTAGAAATTAAGTGTAGAAAAAAAAATAATTTATTACTATACTAAAAAATTTATTGAAAAATAAATATAATGGTATATGGAAAATTAAACTATTATATCTAAAATAAAATTAAGCTAAAAAAATGAAAAAAGTATTACTATTGATACCTTTTTATAGTATTAAAATTATAATATAATTTGCTAATGCAATATAAAGATTAGTTCGAAAGACCGCCTCTAGATAAAATTCACTCAACGGGAAATACTATCACTTAATATCTAGAGGATTGAACTTATTTTTAAAAATACACTATTTTTAACTCTTTAATTTATCTTATTTTAAAAAAAATTATTATATATGAAAAAAATTTAGACTATAAATAAACATGAAAAAGTATTACTAATTTTTTAATCATTTTATGGATAAATCATCAAAATTACAAGTTTAAAAAAATAATTTATATAAAAATCATATAATAATTGTAAAAAAATTCTTTAAAAAAAATTTAAATTAATAAAAAAAAATATTATAAAAAGCTAAAAAACTAAAATAAGAAGATAAAAATATAAGAATATAATAAAGAGCAAAATTAGTGATTACTTATTAAAATTCTAAATCTTTTTCTATTTCATCAAAGATTAATGATGCTAAAACATTTTTAGATGATAATGGGACTTTTCTAAACTGTCCATTGTTTTTAAATAAAATTATTTCATTGGTTTCTGAACCGAAACCACAACCTGTATGTGCTAAATCATTTGCAACAACAAGATTAGAACCTGCCATTTCAATTTGTGATTTTGCATCGTCAATTAATTCCTTTTCGCTTATATTATATTTAGCTTTAAACCCTACTAAATAAACATCTTTATTAATTTTTTTAATTTGTCTGATAATCTTTTCTACAGGCTTAAATTCTAAAAATAATGAGTGGGAAGAAGAAATCTTAGTTTCCTCCATTTCAATAGGTTCAAAATCACTGATTGCTGCAGTCGCAATAAAAATATCATAGTCAGGAATTAATTTTTTAATACATTCAATCATCTCTGATGTTGTTTCAAGATGAATTTGATTAAAAATAGATGGAATTTTAATATCCACATTAGCAACTACTAATGTTAAATCAGCACCTCTAATATATGCCTCTTTTGCAAGTGCTAAACCCATTTTACCTGAAGATTTATTTGATATACCTCTTATAGGATCTATAGGCTCATATGTTCCACCTAAGTTGATTAAAACTTTCTTACCTACAAGTGATTTAGACATAGAAACCTTCTTCTAATCTTTATTTAAATTAATTAATCTTAATGATTCTAAGACTATATTTTCAATATCTGGAAATTTAGCTTTACCCTCATCCATTTTAGGGTCTAAAAAGTGAATACCTTCTTTTTTACATTTTTCAAGATTTTCACTAATTGCTGAAAACATTGAATCATGCATTGAAGGAACCATTAATATAGGAGTATTATGACCATATGCTGTAATAAGTAATGTATTAATAGGATTATCAGATATTTTATATGCAAATTTACTGATTACATTAGCTGTAGCTGGTGCAACTAAAATCAAATCCTCTTGAGAGTATTTGACATGTTCAATATCCCCAGTTAATTTAGTTATAACTTCTTGGCCAGTTGCAAATTCCATAGAATTTGGATGAATTATATCACAAGCTGCATCACTCATAAAACATTTAACTTCAATATCATTTCTTCTTAAATCTCTAGCGAGTTGTACACATTTAGTAGCTGCAATACTACCTGTAACACATAATATTATCATGATTTTAATCCTCCATTATTAATGAATAAGGGATTATAAACTTATTAAATATAATTATATTTGAATTGTTAATTAATTTTAATATTTGATAAGATAAAATCAAAGTATTTTTCTTCACTATTATACTTATTTACAGGGGCAGTGAATAAAATCACATATACTTGGTCTTGTTTTTCAACCCAAATCGCTTTATGCTGTTTAGGTTCTGAATCAAGATCACTTATATAATCAGCTTCAAGAGAATTTTCATTGGAAAATGATGATGAATTACCTAAGGAAATTATTTGATTTGAATCATTTGCAAGTAAGGTAGAATAGGTTTTATTAAAAAGTGTATCCACTGAACTTCCATTTAATTGCCTACATTCAATATTGACATTTACACTACCCATCTTTGAACTGTTATCAATAGATTTTAAATCTGTAATTGCAATAACACTATCATTGCTCATAGCCTGAGCAACAACCCAATCTGAAGGAAATTTAATTACAACACCATTTTGAGATACTGTTTGTATTTCAGTTTGATTAGTGTCTGTTTGACTTTTTTCAAAATTAGATAAACCAATAGCTACAAAAACTAATAAAATTATTATAACTAGGCCAATAAATAAAACAGATTTTCTCATAAGCTCACCATAATAAAATAATTAATAATTAATAAAAAATTCATTAATTAACTCTAATTCAACTAACTTTATTAGAATCATGCTCATCATCACCACCAGAATCAGAGCCTCCACCTTTACCAGAATCAGAACCCCCACCTTTACCAGAATCATCATCTGGATTAATAGGAGTATCAGTTGATGAACCAGATGAAGATTTAGGACTAATAGATGTAGTTGAAGAACTATCTGTTTTTGCAGAAGGAGATGTGGTACTTGAATTTAAAGTAGAAACATTATTTAATTCTATAGGAAATGCAGAATCTGCAACGAGTACTGAAGAGTTTGTATTTGATGATTGGAAATCAAAGTTTACCATTCCAAAGCCAATCCCTGTAGTAAACGCAAAAATTAAAAATATAGTTGCAATAATAGCATATTTACCTTTATTAGATGTTTTATTTTTAGATTTATTACTTTTACCTGTTCTAGGATTAACAACATATTTTTTTACTAATTTTTCATCTTCTCTTCTACTTAATTCTGCAGCTCTCTTATCTGGTCTATAATTATGTGGTTGATTAAAAGAATTTGGTCTACCTTGCATAGTTCGAATTCTACTAGATGCATCAATATTCTTTAATTTAAGCATATATTGTCTAGAAAGCTGTCTATACTTTTCATCAGAAATTTTACCTGCCTGATGATCAGCTTTAAGTTCTTTCATAATCTTAATAAGTTTTTCTTTATCTGGATTAATAATACCATCAACCTAAATAAATTTTAAATGAAAAAAAATTTCTAAATATAAAATATTATTTATTTAATATATATCTTTTAAGATATAAAACTATTATGAAAAAAATAAATATTTTGTAAAATTATTAATTATATAAAATAATAATATTTAAAAAAGTAAAACTGTATGTTTATATAAACATTTTTAAGTCTTTAAGTTATTTTTTGTATAGAAACTAATCATAGGATTCCTTACAAGCGATTTCAAGTATTAATTATCCATATAGTATAAAATAATTAAAAAAATTGTTGAATTAATATAATAAGAAATTATTCTATTAAATAATAAGAACCTAAAACTTTAAAAAAGGAAGTGTTATTTTCAATTAAAGTAAGGATTTTAGAGATGTTTTCATCTTTTCTATGGCCTTCAAAGTCTATGAAGAAAATATAATCTCCTAAATATTTTTTAGATGGTCTAGATTCTATTTTAGTTAAATTAATATTAAATTCGGCAAAAATACCCAAAATACCATATAAACCTCCAGGGTTATCTTCATAAAGAGAAAAAACTATAGCTGTTTTAACATTTATCCTATTATTACTATCATTATTGGACAATACTATAAACCTTGTTTGGTTGTTTGTAGCATCTTGAATATTTTTTTTTAAAACATGAAGATCATATAATTCAGCAGCTTTTAAGGTACCTATTGCAGAAACATTTTTAGATTTTTGAATAATTTTAGCAGCATAAGCAGTACTAGATGTAGGATGTATCTTAAAACCCATTTTTTCAAGATAATTATGACATTGAACTAACGCCTGATAATGAGAATAAACATCAGTAATATCTTCTATTTTTACTCCTTTTGGAGCTAATAAATTATGATTAATATTTATTATAATTTCGGATTCAATCTTTAAATCATAATCATGTGAAAGTAAATCATATGTAATGTTTATAGGTCCTCCAAGTGAATTTTCAATAGGAACAACCCCTTTTATACAATCACCAGAAGTAATTGCATCCATAACATTATTAATAGTATCAAAATCCTTTAAACAAATATTATCAATGTCCTCATCTATAACTGATACTAATTTACTTGTAGCTTCATGAGTGAAAGTGCCTTTAGGGCCTAAAAAAGCTATATTTAAAATAAAAAACCCTCCAAAAATTTAAAAAAAATAAAAAAAGAGATATTGAAAAAATATTTTTATATTTACTCTATATCTGCACAAAGAGCAAGTAAATCAGTTTGTGTAATAATCCCAATTACTTCATTATTATCATTTATAACAGGATATCCATTAAATCCTGTTTCCATCATCTGATTTGCAACATCAGCAATAGTATCCTCACTGGAAACAGCTGAAACATTTTCGGACATTATATCATCAACAAATAAGTTTTTAATTTGTGATTTTTGATATTTTTCAGGAGTATGTTTTTTAAAGTCTAGTAAAACTCTAATAATATCTTTTGAAGTAATTATTCCAACAAGTTCATTATTTGCATCAGCAGTTACAAGTAACCTACCTATTTTATTATCTATAATTACACGCCTTGCATGGATTAATCTATCATCCATTGAAACAGAAATCACATTTTTTGTCATTACTTCCCCAACAGTAATTTTTTCATAGGGTTTACTGACACATAAACTAACAAAATCTGCTTTAGATACAATACCTACCATCATATCATCATCTTGAACTGGAACAGAACCAATACCATTTTCTAACATAATATTAGCAACTTCAACTAAATCCATTGATTTATCTACAGATATAATATCTTTTACCATAACAGAAGATATGTGTAAATTAGATGGAGATAATTTATCAATTTTAGATGAACCTAATTTATTTGCAATATCCCTTTCAGAAACAATACCTACTAATTCTTTTTCATTATCTTGATTAGTATTTACTACAGGTAATCTAGATATTTTATTTTTTCTAAGTAATTTTAAAGCATCTAAAATATTTTGATCCTTATTAATAGTTATTAAATCTTCAGTCATGATATTTTTAATTTGCATAAAATCTCTCCCAAGTTTATAATAAAATTTTTTTAAAAAAAAAAAATTAAATTTTATAAATTAATGAAATAAAAAGAAATTAAAATTAATTATTAATTAAATAACTAATAAAAAGAAATTTAATTTCCGTTAATTGCCTTTAAAATATCTCTTTCAGTGATAATTCCAATAAGTTCTTCATTTTCAACTACTGGTACACCACCAATATTAGCATCTTTAAGTAATTTAGAAAAATCACCAAGTTTAGTTAATGGTTCAACAGTTCTTGCACCTTGAGACATAACTTCACTAATTTTAAAATCGTCTAAAATTTCACTAGCCTTGATTGAAGTCATTTGAGAAAATATTTTTTTATCCACGATGAATTTTAAAATATCATGACTTGTTACGATTCCTCTTAATTTTTCAGGAGTTTTATCAGGAATCTCCTCATCTTCACTTACAATAGGTAATCTTCTAAAACTATTTCTTACCATAAATTTAGTAACATAATCAATAGATGTACCTGGTGTTACTGTAATAACATCAGTAGTCATAAAGTCTTGAACCAATTCATCAGTTAAAACACCACCTAATGCAAATGCAAAATCCCTTTCAGTTACAATACCAACTAATTTATTGTCTTTATCTACAATAGGCATTGCACCTACATGATTATCTACCATAGCTTTAACAGTTTCACGGATATTAGCTTTATGATTCATAGTGATTAAACCACGAGTCATAATCTCTTTAACAGGTTCATTAATTGCAGAGAGATAATTATCATCACATTTGTATTTAATAATATTATATTTATCTCCACCACCTAAAAAGTTTAAAATATCCATACTTGTTACTATTCCTAAAAGTTTGCCAGAACCTGGGTCAGTAACAGGTATTCTTCTAAATTCGTGTTCTATCATTATTTTTGCAGTGTCTTTAATAGATTTAGTTGGAGGTACTGATATAACATCTTTTTTTACCAAAGTCATAACATCTCCATCATGTTCAGATAGTTTTGATTCACGTTCGACAGATCCCCTATTTCTAGATCTTTTTAAGCTTTTTGAGTTTATATTTTTCATAGAACACACCTCATATTTTTAAAAAAAATTAAAATAATAATTATTTTATTCAATATTCATAAACTTATGTAATTGAGGAATAGTTAAAACATCCATATATTGACCCATAACTTGAGATATCTCAAATAAATGAGTTTTATCATTTTTCCATAATTCCATAGGACTTACCGGTTGAATGACTACAGATACATTTTGACTATTATTAATATTATATTTTAAAGTCTTTGCTAATTTTTCAATTGTACTTAACCTTGTATTTGGAAATACAACTATCTTACAATATACTTTTATAGATTTATTTATTAATATATTTACTGATTTAATTTCATTAATTAAAATCTTTTCACTATAATTAGAATCAAAATGTTGAGCTAATTTAATATCCAAAGATACATAATCTAAATTATCTAATTTATTAATCTCCACAGGTAAAGTACCATTAGTTTCAAGGAAAGAAGGAACATCTATTTTGTCAATAACTTCCTTTATAAAATTCCCATAAAGTAAAGGTTCTCCACCTGTAAAAGATACTGAATGTAAATCATCTGTTTTTAATTCATTAATTTTACAAACTACATCATCTACAGTATTTAAAATACCGTTTTCTTTTGATTTACTACTTCCAGTATCACAATAATTACAATCAAGATTACATCCAGCAAATCTTACAAAAATTTGTCTTCTACCTACGAAAAGACCTTCTCCCTGAATACTAGAGAATATTTCAACAATTGGAGCTTCTAACATAATATTCCTATAAAGATTTAATATTTTTTAAATAATCAAATTTAATAATAAGATGAAAATAATTTATAAATTTTTGGTAAACATTGCACCTTGCCCTATACCTTCATTTACACATGCGCTGATTGATTTAATATTTTTATGATTTTTAAGAGCATCATACAACTTTTCAACAAAATATTCAGATAATGATTCTGCAGAACTATATTTTAAAGGAAGTAAAACACAATCATCTTTTGGTATAGTATATACTTTATCCTCAATTTTAAATTGTATAGAATCATGTTTAAGAAAACTTTCAATAGATAAATCATCTTTATCCATACCTTTAAAATCCATTTTATCATTATATATAGGTATTAAAAGTCTATGATCTAAACTATAACATAATTCTTTTACAATAGATTTAATTATTTTAAAATCCACCACAAAATTATATTCCCCTTCTTTTTCACCCTTAATTTCAATATCTACAAAATAAGAATGACCATGAATACATCCACATGTTTCATGAGCAGGTATTATATGTGCTGCGGAAAATCGTAAACCTGCATTAATTCCATTTATCAATATTTTCATAAGTTACACCTTTAAAAAAAATTAATATAATTAAAATTAGCTATAGAAAACAGTTAATAATAATTAATAAGTAAACACTCTTAAAGCATATGAATATAGTATGCTAATTAATATTTATAAATCAAACAATTAGCATCTAATTAATAATAATTTAATAATATTAAACTAATATTATATTGGAGTTATATAAATAATTAATATAACTATAATAATTTAACTATATAATTAAAGTATACAAGGAATAATAATTTATCCAATAATAATTTATATTA
>JAEEGL012916651.1_pt1 | contig 15861 bp, 20 predicted proteins | sample 9134231 | NCBI WGS metagenome assembly JAEEGL01 (sample SAMN16246548, study PRJNA631951) | gut metagenome | biome: gut microbiome; feature: rumen; material: fiber-attached | host: Bos | place: Iran: Karaj | collected 2018-10
GAAATTCCTAGGCAAGGGAGGGATAAAAGTGTCGGAAGTCAGAGTCAAGGAGAACGAGAGTCTGGACAGCGCGCTCCGCAGGTTTAAGCGTCAGTGTGCACGTTCGGGGATCCTTGCCGAGGTTCGCAAGCGCGAGCATTACGAGAAGCCTTCTGTCCGCCGTAAGAAAAAGGCAGAAGCTGCCCGCAAGCGCAAGTTCAAATAAGGATACTGACTAAGGGCGTTGCGAGCAACGCCCTTTTATCATATTCAAGGAGAAAGAAATGGGAGTAAGATTCGGCCCGGCAGGCAACTCAAACAGTTTTGCCGATGCAGGTTTCAAGAGCACTCTTGACGCTCCGGCATTCTGCGCCTCGATGGGACTTGATGCATATGAGTACCAGTGCGGCCTCGGAGTAAGGGTCAAGCATGAGATGGCGGAGAAACTGCGGCTCAAGGCACTTGAAAACGGAGTGCAGATCAGTCTGCATGCGCCGTACTACATCTCGCTGTCTTCGCTGGAGGAAGAGAAAAGGAAGGGAAGCGCAAGGTATTTCCTGGAGAGTGCGGAAGCGGTGAAGGGAATGGGCGGGACAAGATTTGTGGTCCATTCAGGCTCCTGCGGGAAACAATCCAGGGAACAGGCACTGGCACTGGCGGTGGAAACTCTCAGGTATTGTCTTGACGAGCTGGATGCCGCAGGGTTCACGGATGTCACGGTCTGCCCGGAAACGATGGGAAAGATCGGGCAGCTTGGGACACTCGAAGAGGTCCTGGAGCTGTGTTCTGTGGATGAGAGGATCATTCCCTGCATAGATTTCGGACATCTCAATGCCAGGACGATGGGCGGCATAAAGGGGAGAGAAGACTACGAATTCATTCTGGATACGATGGCCGCAAGGATCGGTACCGAACGGGCTTCTGTATTTCATTCTCATTTTTCTAGGATCGAATATACGTCGGGCGGGGAAAAGCGGCATCTGACCTTTGAAGATACCGTGTTCGGACCAGAGCCTCAGCCGCTTATGAGACTGATTGCTGAAAGGGGATGGAGCCCCACGTTCATATGCGAGTCGGACGGCACGCAGGCGGAAGATGCGCAAACACTCAGAAAACTATATATGGAGGAACTGGAAAAGATATGAACAGGATAGAGAAACTGATAGCGAAACTGCCGGAAAACTGTGACGGAGCAATAGTGTTCTCAATGACGAACAGAGGTTATCTGACCGAATTCATGTCATCTGACGGAACACTGCTGGTATTCCGCGACGGAGCGTTCTTCATCACCGATTCCAGATACATAGAGATCGCAAGGAAAAAGGTGAAGGGTGCTGAAGTGATACTTCAGGGAAAACTTGCCGATCAGGTAGCGGAGATCTGCAAAGATCACGGCGTAAAGGAACTGATCGTCGAACAGGAACTGACACTGGCGCAGTTCTCCATGTTCAGGGAAGCTTTAGCTGACATCAGACTGCTGGACGGACCCGAACTGTCTGACGCCATAAAAGGGCTCAGGGCAGTAAAGGAACCCGGAGAGATCGAGATGATCTGCGCTGCACAGGATATTACCGACAGAGCTTTTCTGGAGATACTCAACTATATCAGACCCGGCGTAACCGAGAAGCAGGTGGCGGCAGAACTGGAGTATTACATGAGGAGACTCGGTGCTGACGGCCTTGCCTTCGGCTCCATTGTGGCATCCGGTGAGAACGGATCAATGCCTCACGCTGTCCCCAGTGACAGGAAGATAAGAAAAGGCGATCTCGTGACCATGGACTTCGGGGCAAAACTCGGCGGATACTGCTCCGACATGACAAGGACGATCGCCGTGGGGCAGATCAAGGACGAGCAGCTGAAGATCTACAATACCGTACTGGAAGCGCACCTTGCTTCGATGGCTGCAGCCAAGGCGGGATGCTCGGGCAAAGCGCTGGATGCCATAGCCAGAGGAGTGATCGACGCTGCCGGATACGGCGGCTGCTTCGGACACTCTCTTGGCCACTCGCTGGGACTGGATGTCCATGAATCGCCGATGTGCACACCATCCAGGGATTATATCCTTCCCGCAGGCACCATCATGACCATCGAACCGGGAATATATGTTGAAGGCAAATGGGGAGTGAGGATCGAGAACATGATCCTCGTCACGGAAGACGGTTACAGAAATCTTACGGGAAGCGAGAGAGCGCTGATCACTCTCGACTGAACAGGAAACTTGTGTTTTTCAGGACCGTAAAATACAATTGATATGGATCGTGTGCTGATCCGTACAGCTGCGGAAAGGTTCGGAAGTGAGAATGTTCGAAGAGTTTCTCGGTAATGATGAACTTAAGGAAGAGATCTCTGCGCTTCTGGAGTCTGACAGTTTTCCGCACGCGGTGTTCTTCTCGGGGGAGGAGGGCACGGGCTGTGACTTTTTTGCCAGGCTCGTGGCGGCGGAATACCTGAGAGACCGCAGCAGTCTGGTGATGAGAAATGTACATCCCGATTTCGTATCCGTACAGGGCAGCGGATCATCCGGACAGGTGTCTGTATCTGATGTAAGGGAAGCTCTTTATGAGATGAATAAAGCAGCGGTCATGACAGACGGCAGACGCGTGCTCCATATAAGACAGGCGGAAAACCTCAATGCCTATTCGGCAAATGCGCTGCTCAAGATGATGGAAGAGCCTCCGGAAGGAGTGGTATTCATCCTTACAGTGAGGCGTCAGGATGATCTTATGCCTACTATCCGCTCCAGAGCAGTCGGATACCGGATAAGACCGCTGGATGCCGGACTTTGTGCTGACGAAGCCGTAAAAAGGATACCGGGACTGGGCAGAGAGAAGGCGGAAAGCCTGTCTGAACTGTTTGGGGGCAGGCTCGGACTGGTCCTGAGAGCAGCTGAGGATCAGAAGTATTCCTTCTGTGTGCTGTCCGCGGAAAAACTGATAGATGCAGTGTTCGGACGCAGCAGGTACGGGATAATGGCGGCCCTTGCCGCTGCAGAGAACAGAGACCAGTTGTCGCTGATCCTTAGGATCGCTCTGTCAGGGATCGCCCGTAAAGTTGAGAAAGATCCTGAGAACGCCGATTTCTCAGGATATGCATATGAATGCATCATGGATGCGCTGGAACAGACAGACGCGTTCGTGAATGCGAAGACAGCGGCTGCAGTTTTGGCCGCAAGAGTCGCTGAGAGGTAGAGATGACAAGAATAGTTGGAGTTAAATTCAGAGGTGCCGGAAAAAGCTACTACTTTGATCCCGGCGCTGAAACATACAAAAAGGGAGATAAGGTCATCGTCGAGACTGCCAGGGGGATGGAACTCGGTGACATCTCTTTTGCACCGTGTGAGATAGATGACAGCAAGGTCAGGGAAGATCTCAAGCCTGTTATAAGAAGAGCAAACAAAGACGATGAAGCGGTATTTGAGGAGAATCTCATCGACGAGAAGAGAGCTTACAATATCTGCCTTGATAAGATAAGGATCCACGAACTGGACATGAATCTTATCGGAGTGCAGTATACATTTGACCGCAAGAAGATCACGTTCTACTTTACTGCAGATCAGAGGGTCGATTTCCGGGAACTCGTCAAGGACCTTGCCTCCGTCTTCCATACAAGGATCGAACTCAGACAGATAGGGATCAGGGACGAATGCAGAATGCTCGGAGGAGTAGGTGTATGCGGCAGAGAGTTCTGCTGCAGCAGATTCCTTCCGGATTTCCAGACCGTTACTATAAAGATGGCAAAGGAACAGGGAAAGACCCTTTCTCCGACAAAGATCTCCGGATCCTGCGGAAGACTGATGTGCTGTCTCAAATATGAACAGGATACCTACGACGAGCTGGTCAAGCTCACTCCTTCCAATGGTACGAAAGTCAGTACTCCGGACGGTACAGGCGTGGTGGTGGATGCAAATGTACTGATGGGGAACGCCAAAGTAAGGCTGGACGGAAGTGAGGCGGTCAGACCTTATCCGAGTTCTTCGCTCAAGAGACTGTACGGAGGCAAGCAGCCGAAAGGTTCTGAGGAGACCATTGATCCCGAGTTGGAGGATTTGTCTTGATTTGTGGTCTGTGTATGCTATTATAGTTTCAGCCAATCGATTATAAGGAGGATAGCAATATGCCGTATGTCATCAGTGATGATTGCGTAAACTGCGGTGCCTGCGCTGCCGGATGCCCTGTCGGAGCCATTTCCGAGGGTGATGGAAAGCATGTCATCGACCCTGAACTCTGCGTCGAGTGCGGCGCCTGCGAGGCAACATGCCCGGTCGGCGCTCCTCATCAGGAGTGATCTAAAACACAAGAAAAACGGCGGGCACATCCGTGTCCGCCTTGTTTCTTTAAGAGGTTGATTTATGACCGATTCCTATCTTCTGCACAACGGCACAAGAGTGTTTACCGACAGCAGTGAGCGGCCTTCCATGGCATCGTTCATGCTGGCGTATTTTTCTGCGGTGAAAGGGAAGAAAAAGGTCCTTGAAATGTGTTCGGGAAGCGGCATCGTTTCCTTCTGGAACTATGACAGGGGCTTCTGCGGGAAAACAGTCATGGTGGATATCAGAAGCGATCAGCTCAAACTGGCGGACATGACCGCTTCGGCAAACGGGCTCGATGTCGAGACTGTGAACGGCGATGCTTCATCGTACCGCAGCGATGAAAGGTTCGATGCCGTCATCTGCAATCCTCCTTTTTTCAACGAACAGGATCAAAGTGCAGACCCGGACAAAAAGGCTTTCAGACATGAGAACGGGCTGGATCCGGATTCGCTCTTCCGGACCGCTGCTCTGAATCTGAAACAGCGCGGGCATCTGTATTTCTGCCATGTTCCGGACCGCCTTGCAGACATATTTGAGAGCCTTAGGAAAAATGGACTGGAACCGAAAACGATCCGGTTCTGCAGACACAGTGCAGACAGGCTTCCTTTTCTTGTGCTTGTCGATGCCATATTCAAGGGAGGAAAGAAACTGACGGTGCTTCCCGATCTCTGTGTCATGGATAAAGAAGGGAATTACACAGCCGAGATGATGGATATATGCGAGGAGGATTACGTTTGAACAGCTCACCGGGAAAACTCTATGTGGTTGCTACGCCCATAGGCAACCTGAACGACCTCTCTCCCAGAGCGGCCGAGACTCTCGGCAGCGTGGATTTCATAGCTGCTGAGGATACCAGGGTCACCGCCAAGATACTCAATCACATAGGTGTGAAAAAAGGGCTCGTCAGCTGCCAGAAATACAACGAAAGAGAGAGGGCGGAGCAGATCGTTTCCAGGATACTGGCCGGCGAAAATGCGGCATTCTGTTCCGATGCAGGGACGCCTGTCATAAGTGATCCCGGCGGGACACTGGTATCCAAGGCACTAGATGAAGGGATAACAGTAGTGCCTGTTTCAGGACCCTCCGCAGTAGTGTCTGCGCTGTCAGTGTGCGGCCTGAGGTGCGAGAGGTTCTGTTTCGAGGGATTTCTTCCGACGCCTAAAGGTGGAAGGAGAGAGCGGCTGGAAGAGCTGAAGAACGAGAAGAGGACCATGGTATTCTATGAAGCTCCTCATAAGCTCCAGAGGACTCTTGGAGATATGCTCGATGCGTTTGGAGACAGACCGGTCACGGTATGCAGAGAGATGACGAAACTGCATGAGGAGATATGGAGGACCGGCCTGAGGCAGGCCAAGGAGTACTATGACGATAATCCTCCCAGAGGGGAGTTCGTTCTTGTCATATCGGGATACAGCGGGCCTGAGCACGGAGAGGTCACGCTTGATGATGCTGCGGAACTGGCAGCTGATTATATGAAGGAGGGAATGTCTGCATCCGATGCGGCAAAGAGAGCCGCCAGGGAGACGGGATTCTCAAAAAGTGAGATTTACAGGGCTGCTGGGGAGAAAAGAGATTGAAAAGACTACTGCTAATTTCAGATTCGCACGGCATGAGGGAACAGTTCGAAGAGATATGCACGCTTCATCCTGAAGCTTACAAGATCATCTTCCTTGGCGATGGAGCCGCGGAGTTCGAGAAGATAAAGGCAGATCATCCGGAATGGCCGCTTATCGGGGTCAGGGGTAACAATGACTTTGGTTCTCAGCTTCCTTACGACAATATCGTAGTGGTAGATTCGTGGAGGATATTCATTACACACGGACATTATTACGGAGTAAGGGCGGGAGTTAACGGACTTACTAACGAAGCGCTGGAAAGAGGATGCAATGCGGCTTTCTTCGGGCACACTCACAACCAGTTCAATGGAAAGGAAAACGGAGTCATAGCCGTCAATCCCGGCGCAGTATTCACATACCCGATGTCGAAATATGCGATGGTGGATATCCTTGATGACGGGAAGATGGTGGTGAACCTGACAGAACTGAAGAACGGCAGGCCTAATGAGAGCAGACTGGCGTCATTTTTTAAATCGTTCTAAACAAAACGGAAGCTCCGGATCATGTTTCGGTTGAGATGTGATCCGGAGCTTTTTGATGTCATGTATTGTTTCAGATCAGAGAGGGGATCTCTGTTTCAAGGAATCTTGCTGCGGCCCTTGCTGCAACTTCGTGATCGTACTGATGATCGTTTCCGGATGCTATGATGAATCCGAGAACGCTGCCATTGAGACTGCGCAGAGGAATACAGCCCCCGTCTACGGCATAACTGGAGAGATTGTCAAGAAATGCCGGGGCTTCGCGGAGACCAGCTTCGATCTCACAGAACAGCCTTAGGGTACTGATGCCGGTCTCTCTGGAAGTATTGAGTTTTTTGTCCATCCACCACTCGTTTTCAAGACCGGTGCCGTCCATGAGGTGAGAGAAAGCTGCAGCCCCGTTCACTATTACGCGTATGGAGAAAGACATGCCCATGCTGACGGCTTCTTCGACTGCGTACATGCCAAGTTTCAGCGCGTCACTGTTGCGCAGTGCATCCGGAAAGACCAGTACCTTATCCTGGGTACGGAGCTTGTCCAGCCAGGCGGGATCATACGGCTTATTCATTTCATCCTCCAGAAAGACATATTCAGTATATTGCCTGTTTATTGTAATATAATTATGAGCGCTTTATCGAGGTATTTCAATAAAGCGCGTGGAGGACGGACTGTGATCGGTCCGTTGTCTATGCAGTAAACCGAACGAAGAGAACAGTAGCGGAGGTCAGGAATGGAATTCAAAGAGTTGATCAACGAACGCCGCAGCGTAAGGAAATACAGCAGCGGAATAAACAGAGAAGATCTCACAGAGATACTGAGAGCTGCTCAGCAGGCTCCATCCTGGGGAAACAGGCAGGCATCCCGTTGCTATGCCGTAATGACCCCTGAGACGCTTGAGGAACTGCGTTCAGCCTCGCTTCCGGCTTCAAATCAAAAAATCTCGGCAAATGCAGTCCTTGTGGTCACTGCGTTTGAGAAAGGAGCCGCAGGGTTCCGGGATGGAGAACCGGCCAATGAGATCGGTGACGGATGGGGAGCATATGATCTGGGTTTGCATGACGCATTTCTGATACTCGCAGCAAAGGATCTGGGATATGACACGCTTATAATGGGGATGAGAGACTCAGACGCTATCAGGAAGATCGCAGGTGTTCCAGATAACGAGGAGATACTCTCGGTCATAGCCATTGGCAAACGTGATGAGGAACCGTCAGTCAGACCGAGAAAAGAGTTGGATGATGTTGTAAGGTTTGTTTAGATCCGGGGAGAAAAATGACATGAAGAAGATAGCAGTGATATGGTCCAGCCCTAACACCGACGGACTGACGGCGTCCGCAAAGGAACGGTTCATCGGAGGAGCGGCAGCAGCCGGTGCACAGATAGAGGAGATACATCTCAACAGAAAGAAGATAGAGCACTGTATGGCCTGCGCGAACGGATGGGGGACCTGCAGAAACGAAGGAACCTGTGTTATCAGGGATGATTTTGCGGATATATATGACACGCTGAAGGAAGCTGATGGAATCGTCTGGATCACGGCAGTGTACTGGTCTGATACTACAGAATGCTTCAAGGCGCTGTTTGACAGAATACGCAGGTGTGATGCCTTCTGCAACAGATCTCTCGCTCAGAAACGAAGCGTGATCATTGCCTGTGCCGGAGGATCAGGAAACGGAACTCTGGAGTGCATGATGCAGATCGAGCGCGGCCTCAGGCATATGGGAATGAATGTGTGTGACCGCATACCGGTCGAAAGATACAACAGACAATACATGCTCCCTGCCATTGAGGAAGCGGGAAAGACATTTGCTGATACGCTGGATAACGTTTCCGGTCAGTAAAGAATCCGATGGGTCATCTTGGGAAGGGTAAAAGTGGATCTGAGATCTGAAAGGATAAAGTATACGGTCGCGGTGCTGCTGTACGGAACAATAGGTACGTTCCTGAGGTTCGTCGGGACTCCAAGCGATGCTGCGGCGATGTTCAGGGGACTGCTGGGATCGGTTTTCATTCTCCTCTATACAAGACTCAGAGGAGGAAGGATGGATTGGGAGTCAGCGAGACGGAATCTCAAATGGCTGATCATCGGAGGCGTCAGCCTTGGTCTCAACTGGATCTTTCTTTTTGAGGCATATCTGCGTACGACTGTTGCAATTGCAAGCCTGTGCAATTATCTCGCCCCTCTGATAGTCGTACTGATCGCTCCTGTGGTACTGCATGAAAGAACTGATATCCGGAAACTTCCGCTCGTGGCTGCGGCGTTTGCCGGGATAGTGCTTGTCTCCGGTGTTCCGAACGGATCCGCAGGCAGTATATCCGGAGTGCTGATGGGACTGGGAGCGGCAGTATGGTTCGTTATCATAGTTATAAGCAACAGAAAGATCTCTGAGATCTCATCGCTGGATAAATCCGCCTTTCAGCTGGCCGTCTCGGCGCTGACAATACTTCCGGTCGTCCTGATAAAGGACAGGGCGGCTGACCTTTTTCCCGATCTGCGTTCGCTTCTGATAATCATACTGCTCGGCATTCTGCACACAGGCATAGCATATATACTGTATTTCAGCGGTATGGGCAGTCTTCCTGTGCATACGGTAGCAGTACTTGGATATCTGGAACCTGTCATGTCCGTGCTCTGCTCTGTATTCTTTCTGAAAGAAAGGATGGATGCTGCAGGATGGATAGGAGCTGCTATGATAATCGGAGCGGCGGCTGCCAGCGAACTGATGCCTGACAGACGGGACAGCTGATATAAGTAACAGTCTATATAAAAACGGACTGAAGCAGCCGATGCAGCAGTCCGTTTTTTGTTTCCTATAATACTGTAAGCCCGCACGGATCATCAGTCTCTGACGGTTTGATGATCCGTCATGCCGATGTATCCATCCAATTAATGGCGGCTGTTTTGAAAAGATGCAGACGGGAACTGAAAAGCGGATATCACTCGCAGAATCCCATCACGATTATTCCGGCTATGGTAAACAGCAATGCTATATAGTGGTTTCTGGAGAGACGCTCCTTGAGGAACAGCGCAGCCCATACACATGAGAGAACGCAGTATGAGCTGATGATGGGAGCTGAAGTCACGGGATTGTCGTTGAGAGCTTTTACATAGGCGGCCTGGCCGGCAGTCTCACAAAGAGCCCCGGAGAGCATCGGCAGGCTCTGACTTACTGAAAACCTCGCTTTTCTCACACATACCAGATAGATGAGTATGACTACTGCGCAGGCGAACCAGGTCAGTTCGTAGGCGCAATTTGCTGAATCCTCATCCATGTTGACGAGTATCGCGCTGTCTGCAAAGGTGCCGAGCGTGTCCAGAAGGCAGTAAACGATGGGAAGCAGGAAGGCTCTTATGTCTTTTTTGTAAGTGCGTCCGGAGAGCTCCTGACGCCTTTTCCTTGACTCTTCGTCTTCTCTGGATTCTGCGACCCCGAGGAGGAACACACCGGCCGTGACAAGTATGATGCCCAGGGTCTGAAGTCCGTCGACGGCTTCATGCAAAAAGATCAGACAAAGAACTGCAGAGAATGCACCTGAACAGTTGCAGATCGGAGATGACACGGACAGCTCGATATAACGCAGCCCCAGATAGCCTATCACCATTGAGAGGATGTAGAGAGCGGAAGCAGGGAGATAATTGATAAGGTCAGAGACTGTCACGGTCGCTTTTCCGGAGAAGATCATGGCGAGAGCATGTATACCCATCACGAATCCGACGACGACTGAGATCTTCAGATGAGAATCAAGATCTCCTTCTTTTGCTCCGACTTTGGTGAAGATATCAGAACCGCTCCAGAAAAGAAGCGCCAAAAGCGACATTATGAACCACATGTGATAGACCGCCTGTATTATAATTGGGATGTGATAATTGCCAGAGATGATATTACAGTAAATGGGCTCCGAGTGCAAGTTGGATAACTCTGGCAGAACGGAGGAAACCGTTGAAAACTAAAGTCAGGAACGCAACATACGATGAGGTCATGGCATTGCCCAGGGAACCTCATAGACTGCCGCAAAAACCGGGGATCCTGTTCAGGACTCTTATGAGAGTCCTTGGTGAGCCTGATCTCAGACAGACGGATTTTTCATTTACCGAAAAGGATATGGAGCGGGCCGGCGACGGACCCTGGCTCATTTTGATGAATCACTCTGCCTTTATCGATCTTGAGATAGCTGCCAAAATACTGTACCCGCGTCCTTATTGCATAATCTGTACTTCGGACGGATTCGTCGGCAAGGATTGGCTCATGCGAAAACTGGGATGCATACCGACACAGAAATTCGTAAGTGATATCACTCTGATCCGAGATATGCAGTATGCTGTCGGCGAACTCAGGACCAGTGTGCTGATGTATCCTGAAGCCAGCTACTCCTTTGACGGAACCGCAACCCCGCTGCCGAGAGGATTGGGAGTCCTGGTAAAGAGACTTGGAGTCCCGGTAGTCATGATAAAGACGGAAGGCGCGTTCGCGAGGGATCCTCTCTACAACTGCCTTCAGAAGAGGAAGGTCAAAGTGTCTGCAGAGGTAAGATGTTTGCTGGACAGCGGCCAGATCTCAGACATGAACCGTAAAGAGATAGATGCCATACTTGACGAAGCATTTACTTTTGACAATTTCGCATGGCAAAGGGACAACCGTGTAGCAATAGATGAACCGTTCCGCGCTGACGGGCTTGAAAGGATCATGTACAAATGCCCGCACTGCGGAACTGAAGGCGAGACAAAAGGTGAAGGCACAGTGCTCAGGTGCAGTCACTGCGGCAAGGAATGGTCCATGGATGAATACGGACAGATGCACGCTGTGAACGGGGAAACGGAGTTTGCGCATATTCCGGACTGGTATGCCTGGGAGAGGGATGAAGTGAGAAGATCGCTTCTCGACGGAACATATCTTCTTGACACCGATGTCAGCATCGGAATGATGGTGGATCATAAGTATATATACATGGTAGGTGACGGACATCTCGTGCATGATGTGAACGGATTCAGACTCACCGGATGCGGCGGAAAACTTGACTACGAACAGAAGCCTCTGGAGTCATACAGCCTGTATTCGGATTATTTCTGGTATGAACTCGGAGATATGATCTGTATCGGAAACAAAGACTGTCTGTATTACTGTTTCCCCAAGAAGAACGGGGTGGTGGCAAAAACGAGGATAGCGACAGAGGAGCTTTATAAGATCTGTGATCCCAAGAACCGCAGATGATACCTGCACGAAATAAAGCGGAGAGCCATATTGCCCTCCGCTCTTTTTGTGGATAAACGGTGTTATTCGGCTGCCCAGAGACCGTGGAGGTTGCAGTACGCAACACATGACACGACTTCGTCTTCAGGGAACACAGCGAATCTTACTACCGGTTCACTGCCCGGAGCGAGAAGTTTGCGCTGATTGCCGGAAGAGGTCTGAAGAGCGACCCACTTTATGTAGTGTTCTTCCAGCATGGGGTGAGCAACTGAACCGACAGTGACAGTAACAACGTCACCTTCTCTTGAAACGACAGGAACGTGTTTCTCCTGTGCAGCGTCTGTGGTTCCGGGAACTATCTCTTCCATGGGCTTGCCGCAGCACATAACGTCACATCCGGGATGTTCCGCGTACGCAATGATGTTCCCGCACATCGGGCATCTGTAGAATTTCATGTATCACTACCTCTTTTATTTGTATTGTGAGATGAGAGCCAGCAGCTCTCTCTTTTCCCTGTATCCTGATACACGGCTCATCTCTTTTCCGTTCTTGAAGAATACAAGTGTCGGAATGAACTGGATGCCGTACCTGACCGCAAGTTCTCTCTGTTCATCGACGTTGACTTTTCCGAGGGAAAGATCCGTTTCCCTGACGATCTCTTCGAGGATCGGAGCAATCATTTTGCAGGGACCGCACCATGTGGCCCAGAAATCAACGACTGTCAGTTCCGGAGAGCTTACGGTGCTCTCAAAATTCTGGAGTGTAAGGACTTTTTCCATGACTGTCTCCCGGTTCTTCAGCTTTCAGAGACTACTTCGAAATAGGCCTGGGGATGCGCGCAGACAGGGCATACCTGAGGAGCTTCGGTGCCTACATGGATGTGGCCGCAGTTGCGGCATTTCCAGATGACGACGCCGTCTTTTTTGAAGACCTTTCCTTCTTCCAGATCCTTCAGAAGAGCGAGGTAGCGCTTCTCGTGCTCTTTTTCTATTGCTCCGACGCCGGCGAAGCGGGCGGCGATATCGTCGAAACCTTCTTCCTTTGCTTCATTTGCAAAACGGACATACATGTCTGTCCATTCCTCATTTTCGCCTGCCGCGGCTGCCTTGAGGTTCTCAGCCGTGGTGCCGATGCCTCCGAGATATTTGAACCAGAGCTCGGCGTGCTCTTTTTCGTTAGCGGCTGTCTCGGTGAATATTGCTGAGATCTGCTCATAGCCTTCCTTCTTCGCCTTGGATGCGAAGTATGTGTACTTGTTCCTGGCCTGGCTTTCTCCGGCAAAAGCAGCCTGGAGGTTCTTTTCGGTCTTGCTTCCTTTGAGTTCCATAAATGCTCTCCTTTTAAAATGATGGTTTTATGACTTGCTGATACTGTTTTGACAATCGGGGCACAGATGCTCGGCTATGATCTCTGCTTTTGTAAGAGTATCGCCGGCAATGCGCCTCAGTTGATCCGCTAAGGAATTATCCTCGATGTCTTCTATCTTTCCGCATTGCGAACATATGAGATGTCCGTGCAGGTCGGATGTCCGGTCATATACGGAAGACCCGTCCGGCAGTACCAGTTTTCCGATCTCTCCGTCATCGAACAGCCTGCCCAGATCCCTGTATACGGTCCCGAGCGAGATGTTAGGGAGCTGTTTCCGTGCATACTCAAAAACCTGGGCCGCTGTCATGTGACCCGGGGAGTCTCTGAGTATCTGCAGGACTAGTTCCTTCTGTCTGCTCATGTGACCCTCAATTCAGGAATGATTCCTAATACAATCATACTTTGTTCTGATATAATAATCAATGTGTCAAACAGGTTTTTGTACCGCATAAATAATTATATTGTGCAGGAGGCCTTGCGATGTCAGAATACAACGGGATAGATCCTTCCTGTCCGTTTGATGCCTCTGAGTTTGTTTCAAAAGGATCAGCAGTAACAGCATCGGGAAGAGTGGATGTCAGAAAGCTGCTGGCTGAAGCGGACGAGCTGTATGCCATGAATGACCTGCTCGGTGCAGCCCGGATGCTCGAGAAAGAACTTGAGACGGCTGATAAACTGGCCGACCGGGAAGGAAAACTCGGAATACTGAACGAATTGCTCGGATGCTACAGAAAGACGGGCAACGCGGACGCCGGGCTCAGAACAGTCAATGAGAGCACCAGACTAGTGAGCGAACTCGGGATGGAAGGAACAGTCACAGCGGGGACCGTCTTCCTCAATGCGGCCACCACGATGCGTGAATTCGGAAAGGCGGAAGAAGCGGTCAGACTGTATGATACCGCGGCAAGAGCCTATTCCGGCAACCTGGACCCCGGCGACTACAGATTTGCCGGTCTGTACAATAATTACGCGGCATGTATGGAGGCGTGCGGAGATCTCATATCGGCGGAAGATTATTATAAGAGAGCTCTAGCCATCGTCAGCAGGCTCAGAGAATGTGCTCTGGAGGAGGCTGTCACATGCGTGAACCTGGCCTGTCTTTACGGGGAAACGGACAGTGAGGATACCAGGATAGAAGAATATCTGTTGAGAGCCAAAAAACTTTTCGACAGAGATGATGTACCCAGAGACGGATATTATGCTTTCAATGCCATGAAATGTGTCGATGCATTCTCGCATTTCGGCTTTTTCAGGGATGCCAAGGAGCTCAGGCTCAGGGCAGAGGAGATATATGGATTACTATAGAAAAGCAAAGATGCTTTTCCTGTCTAAAGGAAGAAGCGCCATAGCGGAGTTCTTTCCTTACGCTGATGACAGGCTCGCCGCAGGTCTTGTGGGGCAGGGAAGCGAATGTTTCGGTTATGATGACGGGATCTCTTCAGACCATGACTTTGTGCCCGGATTCTGCGTCTGGCTCAGTGATGAGGACTATGCAAGATACGGACGTGTGCTGCAGGATGTGTATGATTCCATAATACTGGAGGAATATCCCGATTCCGTTAACATGAAGATCAGCGCTGGAGCGATCAGACGGAGAGGTGTCTTCTCCGTTGACGGATTCTATGAGAGCCTGATAGGCTGTCCCGGGGTCCCGCAGAACAACATGATATATATGGCGATACCTCAGTACGCACTTGCGGAAGCTACTAACGGATGGGTGTTCGAGGACGAGAGCGGTGAATTCAGTGCGGTCAGAAGAGAGCTCATGAAGGGATACCCGGAAGACGTAAGGAGAGCAAAACTGGCTTCCTCTCTTCTGTTGATGGCGCAGAGCGGGCAGTATAATTTCCAGCGCTGTGTGAATCACGGAGAGGGAGGCGCGGCGGTTCTTGCACTGTCGACATTCGTAAGAGAAAGCATCAAAGCTGCATTTCTGCTGGAACACAGTTATGCTCCTTATTATAAATGGGCACTGCGCAGGATGAGAGAACTGCCCGGTATGAATATGCTGGAGGCTTCTCTGGAATATATACTCCTCGGAAGCAATGAGGGAAGAGGGATCTCTCAGAAGATACGCGCAGTTGAGAGAGTAGCATCATATTTCATTTCAAGGCTCAGGGATGAAGGGCTCTCCTCATCAAACAGCAGTTATCTTGAACCGCACGCGTATGAGGTAAAGGAGAAGATAGGGGACAGCGCGATAAAGAACACATCCATCTTCTCTGACTAGGGAAAAAGCAAAAGAGCACGGCTAGGGAGGCGCTTCGTAAGGAAGAGCCTCCTTCTCTTTTGAACACGATGCAATTGACCACGCCGGTCAGCAATGGTATGGTGGCGCAAGAAAAACGGGATTTGATGGATGGATTCCTATTGTAAACGAATCGTCGGTTGACTTTTGTTAGGCAGATGGATATGTTGTTTTCGGAGGCGATTATGATGAACATTGAGCAATTTGGCGCATATATCACAGAAAAAAGAAAAGAGCGGAATATGACCCAGAATGACTTGGCTGAAAAGCTAAATGTGACGCCAAAAGCGGTCAGCAGATGGGAAAGAAGTATTGGGTATCCGGATATCGAAAACATCGAACCGCTCGCGTCAGCTCTGGGGATCACCGTTTTGAATCTGTTTGCTTGCAGTGACACGAGCAAGAATATCGACGCTCACGATATGATGAAGCTTGTTCATGACTCTGTAGAAATCGACAGGAAAAACAACCGCATTCAGGAGAAGACGGTCAGTGGGATTGTAGGTGCCGTGACCCTCCTTGTCGGGTTTCTGTTCTATGTTGGAGGATTCGGTAATATAGGCGGCTCCGTCTTTTTCGGATTATTATCTTCCGGGATTGTAGTTTCTTTGTTTTACCTGTTTTCAGAAGAGGACGTCAGAAACAGGAGAATCTATGGGTGCATACTGGCAGC
>JAEEGL014453525.1_pt1 | contig 15861 bp, 9 predicted proteins | sample 9134231 | NCBI WGS metagenome assembly JAEEGL01 (sample SAMN16246548, study PRJNA631951) | gut metagenome | biome: gut microbiome; feature: rumen; material: fiber-attached | host: Bos | place: Iran: Karaj | collected 2018-10
ATCAATGAAAACGTACGGATTAAGCAAGCCTGCCCCTGCATTAAAGAACTCTTTTCTAACTGCAGGATAACGGCAAAGCAGTTCTTTACACCATCTCAGCCAGTCCACATGCTTTTCAGGGGGCACATATTCCTGTGCAAGCATAACATCAAGGAACCGGCTGACATCAGCATGAACCGGTAAGTCAGCCTGTATCGTAGGCTTGCACAGTTCCCGCTTATCAATGTCCACAATCACTTTAAACGCATTTTTTGCAAAATCAAAATGATTATAACCGATCATTCGGATATTCAGCCTGCAGCCAAGGCTTATCAGAAAGTCGCTGTTCTGTACCGCAAAATTTCCGGAGCGAAGACCTACCGTACCAGGCATCCCGACATAATACGGATTATCATAAGCAATTGTATCATTAGCGTTCCAGGCTGTAACCGCAGGTATCTGAAATTTGTCAAGAAATGCCAGCAGTTTTTCCCTTGCGCCGCCCAGGCTGATGCCTGTACCGGCAAGTACTAACGGTGCCTTCGATTCTTTAAGTTTCTGCAAAATAATATCAACCACTGTTTGCTTAACATCCGGCGTTATCCACGGCAATTCCTGCTTTTCGTCAAAATGAAGTAACGTGTCAGTTTCTATCTTTGCTCCCTGCACATCCAAAGGAATATCCAGCCAGACCGGGCCGCCTCTGCCATTTAACGCAAGAAACAGCGCTTTCTCCAAGTGATAGGCAATCTCCTGCGGATTCGTAACCATAACGGCATACTTCGTCATGTTACGGACGGAATCAACAATATTAAATTCCTGGTCTCCCAACTGACGCAAGTTCAGTTCCCGACATGCCCAAACCGTGGTTTCCCTTTTTACCTGACCGGAAATGATAAACATGGGAACGGAATCCAGCCAGCCGCCCAACACACCGGTAATCGCATTTGTACCGCCGGGGCCGCTTGTCACACATACTGCCGCTATTTTCCCTGTCGCTCTGGCATATCCTTCTGCCGCTATCGCGCAAGCCTGCTCATGATGGTTAAAGACACAATGCATTCCTTCCTGATGCCCGAATGCATCGTCCAGATGCATGGCGCCTCCGCCGGTCACCATGAAACAATCCGTAATATTATGATCAACAAAAAATTGGGATATGTATTTTGCAACTTTGATTATCATGTCGTTCTTCACCTCGTCTGATATTTTGACGGAGTTAAAAATTCTACATGGATTCTGTCGGAGATCCCGGCAAAGAACTTTCTTGCGTAGTCATTCAGAGATGCAGCCTTTTCTTTTAAGAAGCTGTACTCTTTATCTACATCAAAGTAATTGATGCTGTCTGCTGTATAACCATCCAGACCCGCCAGAACAACTTCTTTGCACCCGCACCGCATCAATGTGCGGATCAGCATGCACATGGAATTGTCCGGGAACTCCGCATCTTCGTCAATTACACCGGAATAATTAATTACATAATCAAAGTCCCTGACCTTTTTCGTCAGGTTCGACGAAGCAATCACCCTGATATCCGCGTTGTTGCTTTCAAGCAACCTTGATGCAGACTGGACATACCTTGTAGCATTTGTAATAAAAATATAATCCGGATGATATTGCATCGGAATATAATTGATGGAAATTACGACAGGTTTTTCCTGTTTAATATACTCATTGATTCTTTCGCTGCAGGTTCCCACGCTTGAACCCGGACCAATGATTAAAAGCCGTTTCCCCTTTAATTCCCCGGCAAGCTTTTCTATGTCTTTCCGGTCGTCACACTCGTGTTTCTGATAATCAAGATAGAGCTGTTCAATCAACTTCATATTCTTTTCCAGTTTCTGATCTTCCGGAATCTTCTTAAGAATCGCATTTACGGAAGTAACTGACAGCGTTCTTTTATTCATCAGATATGATACATAATTGGGGTGGACCTTATTTGAGGCTGCAATGTAATAAAACAACTGATAACCCCATGGAGAACGCTTTTGAAAATCCATAATACTGCTGGTAATGGCTTCCTGCATCTCAGTGACCACATACTGTTTCCCGTGATGCTCGTTCATATACATGGCCACTAATTCAAGGGGCGCATTGCCGGCGCTTTTGCCCATGCCATACAATGTTCCGTCCACCAAAACATCCCTGGCTGTATTATATTCCAAAACCGCAACAGTATTTGTATAGCCAAGCTGGAAATTATTATGAGCATGGAAACCAAGAACTATTTCCGGAGCCAGGCTGTCATCAATTATTTTCATAATATGCTGCAGCGCCTGGGGATTCAGAAGACCGTAAGTGTCCACCATCGATATTGCAAAAGGTTTAACCTCATTTGCCAGCCGGATTACCTCCGACAACTCTCCGTCAGAATAACTGCCCACAGAAACAAGCTGTGCAAACACCTTATATCCCAGCGCTTTCACCTGACGGCAGTATTCCATTGCCGGATACATTTTATTTTTTTTAAAGATGACCCTGATGGCGTCAAGATATGATTGTGAACTAGGTTGAAGATTCTCAATACCACAGGTACCATAGTCAATCATACCAACAACCATTGAAGACTTTTTATCCAGTTTCCCTAAAATCTTCGCTGCGCACTCAGTTGAAGGCATGATACTCCGGTTAATGTCAAAGGTTCTTCTGTCGTCCAGAAAGCCGATTTCAATTACATCAACACCGGATGCCACGAGCCTTTCAAAAATATTGACAATATTATCATGACCGAATTCCCAATCATTGATATAACCGCCGTCACGGAGCGTACAGTCAAGCAGGTAACGTTGTTTCATGATAAATCCTTTCATAATACAATTAGATTATACTTTTTTAAGAACAGCATTTAACAATTTTTGTCTTCGCTCGTCGCTCCATTTTGAAAAACACTTTTCTCGAACAAAAATTTCCCTCAAACATTTATCAACAGAATACGTTTGTGCAGAATTGATAATGTCTTTATAGTTGTCCCAGTTGATTATAATTACATCTTTACAATCATTATTTAAATAATTATCAAGTTTAATTCTTCTGTTTAATCGTTGCTGAGCAAACCGAAGATTTAAAAAGTTATTTGAGTTTTGAACCCAAACTTTCAACATCTTATACTGATAAACAAGACAATAATTTGGAACAACAACACTATCATACCAACTAAGTATATCACGTTGTCCGCTACGTTTTCCACCTCTAAATACAGTTTCATGGCGATTCCAAATGTCTGGAGAAAAATCATTCCATATAACCATTTTCGGAGGATTCTTCCTCAATTGCATCTCTCCTAATGCCGCAATACTGTCTGGACAAACATCAAAATAATATGCAACAGCATACATGCCTGTGCTTCTATTAGTCAAAATATTAAAAAGTGGAATATGCGGAAAATTAAAAACTCTGTCTTTCCTTTTAGAATATAAGTTAATAGCATCTATGATATTTTCATATGCCTCTTCTGTATCTACATCGAAAGTAAACCCTTTAAGTCCGGATATTTTTGAATTAACATAAACCTTATCAGAATTATTAAGACCAACAGAGCTCCAACACCACCAATTATAAGGCATTAATTGTTTCTGCGTAATTGCTGTAAATACAACAAAAATCACAACAACTAACAATACACCCTGAGTAATAATTTTGTTCGAAATTAGAGAACGCCTGAACAGAAGAGCCATTACCAATGCAAATACAGGCATAATAAATAGTTCTTCCATCCATGCTGTCGAAAGGAAATGCATTGAAACAAAACATACATATACAATCGAAAAAAACTGTGCTTCTTTTAATGATTCCCATTTTTTCGTTAGATGTAACCTAACCAGCAACGACAAATTGTAAATGAACAATACCCAAAAGACTATATTTATCAATATTGTTTTTACGTGATAAACTGAACCATTCACAAAAAGCCAACGCCTTAATTCAAATCCGTAACATTTACATAAAATTATAAGACTCGTTACTAAAATTAAAGATACAATAAGCGGGCATTGGGTAATAAGTTGATTAATAGAGTTTGTAGTATTAATGCTTTTTAAATCAATAAATATTGTAGGAAAACATGAACTTTTTGATTTAACATAATAATATACCAAACAAAAAACGCACAGTACCACACACAAAATTGCAAAGGTTTCCGAATTCAGAAATAAAAAAGTTTTCTTAAAAAGCAAAAGTAGCATGCCAAAAGAAAAAACTTTTAAAAATAGATTTTTGCGTCCATTCAGACTCATGAAAGGCCGGCCAAGATTCGAAAAAGAAGGTCTGCATATATAGTATACGATTAATATTGCACATAATAATTCGACAAATGGCAAGCTAATAAAAATAAAACGATATAAGATGCTCGTTAGGGATCCTTTGCTTTTTCCTGCCCCCATCATGAGATCAAAAAGTAAAGATAACGTATTATTCGATGATAAGAATAGTATCCCAGGAATTACGGATACGGCAACCCCACTAAAAAAAACAAATAATGCTTTACGCATCTTTTTTTTTGAATACTTTTTTTCCCCTACATAAAAGAGAATAAATGCTGTAATAATAATCAATACAAACAACGTTTGTTTCATCATTGCAACAAAGCCAAAAAGAACCCCCCCTACAAAAAATAACCCTGTACGCTTCTCGAATAAAGCAAGTGAAACTACGTAAATTGCTACAACTACAAGGTCAGCAATTAAGACGTTATAATCTAAAGGAATATACATCAAATAACTATATTGTAATACTGCGCCAGAAAAAGAAAACAAAAGGGCCCATACTGGATGAATCATTCTGCAGAGCAGTTTAAACACTATTATCGCGGCTATTAATTCAAAAAACACACCAACAACATAGTATAGTAAAACTTCATTACCAAAAATATAATAGAATCCTGTTTGCAACCATACATAATATGGCATTAAAAAGCAGTATAAATCCTTGTACAAAACCGCCCCTTCAGATATCCGTTGTGCATAGTAATTCCACCAGCCATATTGCGGAGGAAGCAAAGAGAAAATAAACGTAGAGAAAAAAATAACTAACCAAAAACATAAAACCAAAAATAAAAGAAGATTATTCTTTTTTAAAAAACGTAATAATGAAAACTTATTCATCTTTTTCAACTTTCAAATAATGCATATATAAACCTAAGTTTTCCGGTTCTTCAGAATTATTGATGTTAAAACGGATATTTAATAGATTGTTATTAACAATTGTTGCTGGTATTTTCAATGAATGCATATAAGTGGTTTCAGAACCGGTATCAAACGATGAAACTAACTGTTCATTTGCATATACCTTAATAGTCCGTACTGACCGGTTAGTTAAATAAACAGAAGTCGCAAATGATATTTTTAAATTCTGATGCTTATAATCCTTGATATTTAATAGCAAATCTGCATTTTCTCCAATAAACCAAGAACCGTAGATTTCTTCTTTACTCCAACCGTTCAATTTGTATCTTTGCGAATCTCCATTATGTGTAAAATCTATCACATCACCTAAACAATATGAGTTGTCCATATTATGGTACTTCCAATTCTCCAACTTATTACCTTTTATCCAAGATGAAACATTTTTGGCATCACCAACAATTTGGTATTCAATGAACTCATTTCGTGCAGTAGTGTAATAAAATACTCTCTGTCTATTTTCATTTTTTATATAATAGCTCCTATGATTAAATTCTTCAAATAACATCAAAGAAAAATCTAAAAATGAAATTGAATCCTTGGATACTACTAAATCTGTATTACTAACATTCCTCTTTTTAAAACAAAACAATGGCCTACTTCCAATTTTATTATGTTCCCCATGATCAGCCATTATAACAAAAGTAGAATTCTCAAAAAGGCCTTGCTTTTTCATCTGTTCAATATACTCTAAAACAATTTTCATTACTCCAACAGATTGTTCGTACTGACTACCTTTTACATATTTATTGACAAACTCTAAATTCCGATCAAGAATAATAGGATAATGAGCACCGTTCAAATGATAAAACCGAAAACAGTTTTGATTATTTTGCGTCATTAAACCTTTTTTTAAAGACAAAAAAAACTTTCTATCATCTTCCTTATATGCCTCTATCTTTCGGTTTTTAATCAACCGTAACCTTGCATTAGGGTCATAGTTATAAAAATTATTTTTTGCATAATGAGGTGACATTCGAAATAAAACAAGACGATTAAAATCTTTCATCGCTTCATCGTTCAATACGGTCTTCTCGCTTGTCAAATTGAAAATCGGCGCATCTTTTGAAACATAACTCCCAAAAGTAAAAACCCCAACATTGTAGTTGTTTTTCAATAATTGTTTAAAATATAAATTGTTTTGCCAAGCTTTCTTGATATATTCAACATAAGGTATATCATTATGATATACCTTTCCTGTCAATATCTGTGGTACTGAATAATCTGAATAGCCATAAACAGAAGTGGTATCCGGATAAAAAGTAAAACCATTTAACCCTTTTATGATTTCAGGATCTTTTTCCATTATCTCTTCAAAAATCCTTGCATCAAAAGCATCTAATAAAAAAACAATAATATTATCTTTTGAAGAGATATTAAACATATCTTTTGTGGTAAGGACATTAATCGAATCTCTACCCCATAAAGCATTTTCTGGTAATGGATTTTTAATTATTGTAAACGATAAAACAACACATTGTACGACTACGATTCCAAACGTAATCGGTTTTACAATTCTTTTTATTATTCCTTTTTCAAATTTCAACCGTCGGAAAAAACAAAATGGACCAAATAAACAAGCAAACCAGATAAATGTATTACAAAAACCTATTACTGTATATTTTCCCCACTCAATTTCATGACCGTCAAAAAGACCGTAATCTAAACTAATAATGTAACTTTGCAGAAATACACCTAATAATGCACCAATCAAAATTGAAAGATAGATGAATTTAACTTTTTTATACCTAACAATAATGAGCGCTATGTAAATTAAAAAAAACACACAAAAATATTTAGCGCTATTTTCAATGAGAAACTTCAATACATCCTTAATTCCAAACCATAACTCATTTGCATTCTTAATGTAAATTTCCAGCGGTATCAATAAACCAACCGTTAATGATAACGCAAATATGATATGCAATGCTAATTCGTTTTCTGAAATATAATCTCCCAACCAACTCAGTTTTTTACTCAGTAACTTGTCTAATAATGACCAAATAAGATTGCATGTCCAAAAGATAAGCAATGCAGAAGGTGCCGAGTACAACAATACTAAAAAGAAAACACCTATCACGACTGTTTGCAGTCTTTCCTTCTTACTGATTTCAGGCATTACAAAAGCATATAGAATTGTTACCAAAGCCATCACAAAGGGCAAAAGATTGATACCTGCTAACAGCTGATCCGGTTTCCCAAGATTAGAAATTACGCCCCATGAAACCCCCTGTATTTCCTCACAACTGGCAAGCATATAGAAAACTGCCAGTAAAAAAGGAAGTTGAAACAGCAGTCCTAAAACAGAACGGACTGCCATAATTGGATGGTAACTGTAACGATCATATAACCGCTGGATTGTTTCAAACTGCTCTTTACCAGAATACTTATCTTTTATATCTTTTATTTGTTCCTGGAGAATCATCTGCAGGTGTAATTCTTCCTGCTGTACCTGATGTGCTTTTCTCGTAAAAGGATATAAAAGCGCAAAATTAAACAAAGACAGTGCAATAACCGCAACTCCATAGTTGCCGGACCAACCTGCCAAACACAAATATATGTTTCCGTAAAATGCCTCAATTGGATGAATGATATAACTATGAAGAAACATGATTGTAATCAGCCTTATGCATCAGATATTCAGCAATTACTTCACCGGAATGTCTAAAATTATAAATATTATTCTCCCTAAACCCCGCTAAGTCTTTTTGATTCCGATTACCCAACAAGGAATATACGATTGCGTCTATCTTGTATATTTCCTCTTCTTTTACTGTATGGCCGATTTGAGCCAGCGCTTCTTCTTTCCAGGAAGTTTTTAAATCAGCCATCTCAAACTCCTGCATGTTTTCAAAAGGAATAGGCAACGTAATGAAAGGTTTCTGGTAAAGACACAAAAAATCCACCCTTACAGAAGACGTGTCAGAAATTAAGATATCTGCTGCCTGCATAGATGCAGAAGAATCTACCGCAAAATCCCATTTAACATTTTCATACTTTGACAATTGGTTTTTTATTTTATCAATAAAATCCTGCTCAACTTTTAAGGACTGCGGATGCGGTCGTATTATAACCTGAAAACCTGCCTTAGCCAACACTTCAATAAAAGGAATACCGTAATGTCTCAGGCATCCCTTTTCTCCCCAGGAAGATGCAACAAGTACAGTTTGCGCGTGATTGTCAGACTGTTGTGCAGTAACAGGTAAAGGCATTTCTTCATTATTACTATTTGTGTTTTGTTTTTCATACAATTCATCTAAATATGGCAAACCAGCCGGATACAATTCTTTTTCCGGCAGTTCCCTTAGTTGTTCTAACTTGCGTATAATTGGTGTTTCAAAAGGCCCTACCAGCATAACGGCATCATAATTATCTAATGAGCCTTTATGATAACAGGTCAGATCATCAAAAGCATGAAATACATGAACCAGCGTTCTTATTCCATGAGAACGCGGAATAGGAAATCCCTTAGTTCCTATATTAGGCGTCGTTGATAAAACTACATTGGCTTTCAGATTACCTATTTTATGAAAAGCTAAAGATCCTTTTCCTATGTATTTATTACGCATATAGGGATTATCAATTAAAAGGCAGGGGTCATCCACATCCATTGTATAATATGAGAAACGAACCTGCTTTTTAATCAAGGCTTCTACGACAGGTTTAAAAGTATTCCAGTAAATACGTCCTTCGTTAAACAAGACTATACTATTATCCGCTTTGTAATCGCTAACAACAGGGTCATTATCTGCTATAGTTTTGTTCCTCTTTTTAGAGGTAGCGGTAATTTTATAAAATGCATTCTTTGCAACATAAATAACCGCGCCACCCAAACTTAACAATACATAAATCAAGGCATTACCTGTGCCGGGATCTAAATATGCAAAAGCTGTTGATGGCACAAAGAAACATATAACAAAAAAGATATATACTGTCAGGAAATCAAAACTCATACGCTATCCTTCACTTGATTGGGAAATATTCTTATACATGAAGTACAATTCATTATAATTCAAAGGTACGGGGTGATTTTCCAATCTTTGTATATTTACTGTTTCGGTCAACTGTTGAATATCATTTTCTGTAACAAACTGTAGAACCGGCATTCTCAGCTCTTTCAGAATGAATCCGTATTTTTCCAGCGCATCTTCTTCGGTAACACAACCGAACGCCTGGCTTATTTCTCGTAAAACAAATTTAAGTTCACTGGTATTCTGCTTAAGTAACTGACGCCAAACCTGAAGCATGCATAGTGCTACTGCATGCCCATGTGCAAGACCAAACATTTTTGTTATGCCATAACTCATAGCATGTGCTGCAGTTGTAGCAGTAATGTTAATAGCCTTTCCTGCATAATGAGCTCCTAACAATATACTCTCATATACCGCTTTTTTTGTGATGCTATCTCTTTCATCCAAAAATAGTGAAAAATACCCCCTGTAATTACTTAATAAAAGGGATATTGCCTTTTTTGAGTAAGCAACGCTCTCTTCATTTGCCTTTAACGACCACCAGGATTCAACAGCCTGACATAACGCATCAAGGAAACAAGACTTTTTCTGATAAACCGGCAATCCATATAAACATTCAGGATCCAAAGCAACATAATCAGGAAGCATATCTTTACCCGATACAGAATACTTCTGGTTGTTTCGATATATAACAGCAAAATGGGTCGCTTCGCTTCCGGATCCCGCGGTCGTAGGTATCGCAAACATTTTTATCGTATTGCCTTTGGGGGCTTGAAGCAGGCAATCTTTTGATAAATCCATACAGGAAAACCGCCTGGCACACTTAGCTGTATCTATAGTGCTGCCCCCGCCAACAGCCAGCATAAAATCACACTGCTGGTTTTTAAAGATTCTGGCTGCGTTAATTGCGGATTCATAATCCGGATTGGACTGAAAATCTGAAAACACAACAAATTGACATTGTGAATCACTTATATAATCCAACAACTTCTTTTGTTTCAGAATATGCTTTCCACAGACTAACATAGGCTTTTTGCTTTGTGTTTCCAACAAAACCTGCTGCAAAAAATGCAACCAATCTGTCCCTATGTATACATTTTGTTTCTTCATTTGCATTACTCCGGAATCAACGTTATGATTTCCTTAATAGGCATGCAGGTACTGTCAGTTTCCAGCGACCGATGATTTTTCAGTATAGATATCGCTACTTTCTGCATAGCCGGAAATTCTGCCCTAATCAGATGATTAGCATAAATAACGATATTGGCTCCATGCTTATGCAATTCTTCTTCCGTAACTGAATTGTAGGTTGTCGGCACAACTACCAAGGGTGTTTGCTTATCCTGCTCCCTGAACCTGTCGCAAAACTCAAAAACCTCATCAGGATTCTTCTCCTTTGAATGAATCATAATAGCATCTGCCCCAGCTTTGATGTAAGCGACTGCTCGTTCCAAAGCATCCTCTATGCCTTGTTTCAAAATCAGGCTTTCAATTCTGGCAATAATCATGAATTCATCTGTCTGTTGTGCTTTTTTCCCAGCTCTAATTTTAGCGCTGAAATTTTCAATACTATCTTGTGTTTGCTGTACATCTGTACCAAATAAAGAATTCCGTTTCAATCCTTTTTTATCTTCAATGATAACCGCAGAAACGCCCATTCGTTCCAACGTACGTACCGTATAAACAAAATGTTCAGTAAGACCGCCTGTATCTCCATCCATAATAATCGGCTTGGTTGTAACTCCCATTATTTCATTTATGGTGGTAAAACGCGAAGTCATATCCACCAATTCGATATCAGGCTTCCCTTTCGATGTGGAATCGCATAAAGAAGATATCCACATGGCATCAAAACTTTTTGCAGACCCCTGGTTATAAACCACAGTTTTTTCAACTATAAGACCTGTTAATCCGTTATGCGCTTCCATCGCTGTAACTATCGGTTTCAGTCCAATCAGCTTTTTCAACGTTCCTCTGCGATGATCCGGAATCGACAATTGCGTTACTGCATTCTTTTCAAGAATCTTATATTCTTCGTTCTCTGAATATGGATACTCTATCAGCTGACCACCATATATTTTTAATGTGTCAATCACTTCCTGCCGAACAGGTGCCTGAATCCCCTCTTTCCACTCATCGCCATGTACAACAATATCCGGCTTGTATTTCAAGAGATTAGGAACATAACTCAATGTTGTTTGTTCCACAATTTCTGAAACACCTTTAATGTTTGCAATAATTTTATGCCGTTCCTCAAAACTTAATATGGGAAACCGCTTATAGGTTGCCACAGCCTCATCCGTCATCAGGCCAATTACAAGTCTTCCCAATTTGGCAGCTTTTTGTATGATAGCAACGTGCCCGCCATGGATAATGTCCGTACTGAAACATAAGTAAACTGTCTTTTCTGATTTTAACAATTCTGAATGTATCCCTTGTTTCTTTTCCATCCCTGTCACTACGCTTTCTTACTTAAATTTAAAACTTGTTTTGCATACTCGTAATCAGCGATATTATCAATCTCCATACATAATGAATCCTCTATGTCATAAGGTAAAAGTTTACAAGAATCAGAAACCGTATTAAACGCGTTTTCCGCATAACAACTCCTGTTACCTTCTTCACAAAACTTAACAATTTCTTTTAGCCATATTTCCCAATCATCATCAATCAATTTATACAACGGTTGCGCCGCCATTGCATTTTCAAAAACATCTACACCTATAAATGTAATCCTGCCATATGCTATCTGTGCTTTAAAATCCTTTTTCGGTAAAGCTGCAGTACTGCTTACCACCATCCTGCTTCCATCTACTTGTAATATGCTCTGAAGAATCGTTAAGTCAAAAGTCAAATCTCCATGCAACAATACCAGGTCATCATGTAAAAATCTTTCCGCCAGATAAATGGAATATATATAATTAGTGCTGTCAAACAAATCATTTAAAACATATTTTATCGAAATGCCTAACTGTTTTCCCAATTTGTTTCCATATTCCATCAGGTTTTCAGCTTCATAACCTGTTGTAATAACTACATTTTTAATACCACATAATGTAAGACTTTTTAATTGCAAACTCAAAAGAGTCTCGTTTTCGCTTAACTGTGTCATACACTTTGGTTTATCTTTTGTCAACGGAAGCAATCTGCTTCCGATACCGGAATTTAAAATGAGCGCTTTCACTATTTAACTCCAGATTCTTTGGCTATAAAACTCATAAACAAATTTCTATTCTCTACAGGTGATTCTTTCGGTCTTCCTAAATCAGATCGGGATGCAATAGATATTTTCACCTCTATAAAACAACTTTGGTTAATCGCTTTTGCTTCAGTCAACGCTTGTTTCAATTGAAATTCGTCTGAAACTTTAATTGCATATGTGTAGCCGCAGCCTTTAGCTATAGATATTAAATCCAGCTTAGAAGCAACTGTTGGCATACCGCCAACCGATTCATGTGCTTCATTATTCATAACGACATGAATCAGATTAGGTAACTTTGACGAGCCTATCACTGCTGTTGCGCCCAAATGCATAAGCAGAGCGCCGTCACCGTCAATACACCAAACTTTTTTATCCGGTACACTCATAGCAATTCCGTAAGCAATTGAAGAACAGTGACCCATGGAACCCACTGTCAGGAAATCTTTTTCATGAGAATGACCATTACGCTCTCTGATTTCATATATTTCCCGTGATATTTTCCCCGTCGAAGATACTATAATATCATTATTGGCAATTCGTAGAATTTGTTCCAGTGCATCTTCTCTACACAACCTATTATTATTTTTATATTCGAACTTGTCATCAATCTGTAAGGCACCTTTTGAAACGAGGTAAGCTACACTGTTACCGTTTTCCAAACACGTTTGAAATAAACCAACCACTTTCTGCAATTCTTCTTCTGTTGTTTCCTTTCGCAAGTTAAACACCGGAATATCAAGTACGTTTAATAACTCTAAAGTTGAAGCGCCCTGAAATAAATGCTGTGGTTCATCCATGGTATCAGGTTCACCGCGCCATCCAACTACAAAAATACAGGGTATTTTATAAATTTTAGTTAACGATTCAACAGGGTTAATAATATTACCAACCCCACTGTTTTGCAGGTACACCAAAGGAATCTCTTCAGTCGCCAGATAATGACCTGCCGCTATCGCGACACAATTACCTTCATTAGCCGCAACAATATGCTGTTTGCAGATTCCATATTTTAGCATTAAATAGTCACATAAAGCCCGTAACTGTGAATCTGGTACTCCTACAGCAAAAAGAGTTTTCTGTTTTATTATTGTTCTGACAAAATCAACAACAAACATTACAATCACCTAACCCTATTGAAAAACCTCACAACAATAGGCATCTTACAATTAATTATCTTTGATTATTCTATTGCTCCTATAATAATTCTTGCCATATAATCAATCATTTCATCCGTCATTCCCGGATACACTCCAACCCAAAACGTGTTGTTCATAACATATTCTGTATTAACTAAGTCTCCTATCACACGATAAGCATCTGTCCTACGAATCTGGTCAAAGCAGGGATGCTTAATCAAATTACCACTGAACAGCAGGCGCGTTTGAATGTTATGCTCCTCTATATAACGAATCACTTTGTTTCGATCTAAACCGCTCCCAGGCTTTATAGAAATCAAAAAACCAAACCAGGACGGCCTGCTGTTCTCTGCCGGTTCCGGCAGAACCAGCTTGTCCTGCACATTTTCCAGTGCTTTATGCAACCGCTTCCAGTTATGACGGCGTCGTTCAACGAAAGTCGGGAACTTTTTCAACTGCTCGCAACCAATGGCTGCCTGAAGATCTGTAACTTTTAAGTTATATCCAAAATGGCTGTACACATATTTGTGATCGTAACCTGCCGGCAGCTGACCGTGCCGGCTGTCAAAACGGTGACCACAGAAATTATCGTACCCAGAGGGGCATATACAATCTCTTCCCCAATCACGGTAAGATAAAATCAACCGGTGCAACAGCGGGTTATCCGTATATACGCAACCGCCTTCACCCATGGTCATGTGATGAGGCGGATAAAAACTGCTGGTACCGATATCACCCCAGGTTCCGGTATATTTGGTTACGCTGTCTATTGTATATTGCGTTCCCAAGGCATCGCAGTTATCTTCAATCAGCCAAAGGTTATGGTTTTTGCAAAATGCTTTGACTGTTTTTAAATCAAATGGGTTACCTAAGGTATGGGCCAGCATCACTGCTTTGGTTTTCGGCGACAACGCTTCTTCCAGCTTTGTTACATCTATATTATACTGCGGAACGGTCACATCTACAAATACCGGGACCGCGCCATACTGCAAAATTGGCGCAACCGTTGTGGGAAACGCGCAGGCTACTGTGATTACTTCATCGCCTCGTTTAATCTGCCGTTCCCCTAATTCCGGCGCCGTTAAAACAGAAAACGCAATGAGATTGGCTGAAGACCCGCTGTTCACCAGATGAGAGTACCTCACGCCAATCCATTGCGCAAATTCTTTTTCAAATTGTTCGGCAAACCGCCCTGTAGTCAGCCAGAAATCCAGCATGGCGTCCGTCAAGGCGCACATTTCTTTCTCATCAAAAACACGGGAAGCGTAACTGATACGGTCTCCCGGTTTAAACTCTGTTTTCGGTTGTTTAAAGTTGCGATAGTATTCACGTACTAATGATTTTATTGTTTCCCTTGCTTCTGCCTCATTACTCCAGTTGTTCATAAAATGCCTTTCTATTCTGTCAAATCCCAATTAATTGATTTAATAGGCCCGGATAGAGTTTTTGCCAAATTCACACGAACATAATCTAACCTCAGTCTTCAATTAACATCAATCTTACGAATTAACTCATCAATATTTTCGGTGGTTACATATTGTCCAAACCCTTGTCGATGCAAATCTCCAGATTCCGTATTGTTAAAAGTAGCATTTTTATCAGCTTCAAGCGTTTTAATTATCATATCGCCAACTTCAGCTTTATAATGTGCATTATCTAAAAAATTATTATAATTCAGTGTTATATCGTTCAGACCGCTAAAATTATAAAAGGGCGTTATCCTGACCATTTTTTCCAAAAATTCTAAATATCCATTATTTATAGATTCTAAAAATACCGTCTTATACAACGGATTAGTAAATACAATCAACTCGATTTTATTCTTTTCACAAATTTCTTTAATTTCCTCTAGACTTTGTAAAGTAACTTTCATATTATTTCTCAAATAACATGAACTTATAATACGTTTTTTCCATGTTTTACTCAATTCTTTTTGCCAATCGAACGTTGATTTACAGTTATAATCAGTAGTCCAGCCATATTTATATATTTGATTACCACCAATATCTTTTCCCTCATGGTAAACTTCTAGTGAACTACAAACCTGAATCGGATTCGTATATAGTTTTAGAAAGAATATCGGATTATCTCTTAAATACTCGTAGGGACATCGATAAAACATCCTGTTATTCTTTTCATCTTGCACTAACCCTAAATCATCCACTCCCAAATATATTTTTCTGAACCTTAATCCACTATCCAGCAACGACTGCAAATTATGTAAATGCATAACCGGCAATCCAAATGAACAAGTCATATTATATGCTTTTACACCGGAAAACCTATCGACATGTATGGCACCTACCCTGGATGAACCAAAAAGCAACGCATTGTATTTTGCAGGTTCACTCAATAAATATTTCATTTTGATGTAATTTCGATTAGGTTCTATGCCA
>JAEEGL014600477.1_pt1 | contig 15861 bp, 11 predicted proteins | sample 9134231 | NCBI WGS metagenome assembly JAEEGL01 (sample SAMN16246548, study PRJNA631951) | gut metagenome | biome: gut microbiome; feature: rumen; material: fiber-attached | host: Bos | place: Iran: Karaj | collected 2018-10
AGGTCGGCAGGCGAGCCTTGTTCGACTATCCGGCCTTGCTGCAGAACCACGATGCGGTCGGCTCCCGAAATGGTGGAGAGACGATGGGCGATAACGATTGCCGTACGACCGCGAAGGACCTCGTCGAGTGCCTGTTGCACAGCGCGTTCGCTCTCGGAATCAAGAGCCGATGTGGCTTCGTCGAGGATAAGTATTGGGGTGTTGCGAAGTACGGCGCGTGCGATAGAGAGACGCTGACGCTGTCCGCCGCTAAGGTTGAGTCCGCGGTCGCCGATAGTCGTCTGGTAGCCATTCGGCAGTTTCTCGATAAACTCGTCGGCATGGGCCACCCGCGCGGCTTCGCGGATCTGCTCCATAGTGAAGTGTCCGCCGAAGGCGATGTTAGCGGCAACGGTATCGTTGAAGAGGATGCAATTCTGGCTCACGATGCCGAACTGGCGGCGCACGGAGTTGATATTGAGGTCAACAACCGGCTTTCCATCGATGATAATGCTGCCCGAAGTGGGGTCGTAGAAACGCGGCAGGAGGTCTACCAACGTACTCTTTCCCGCCCCGGAAGGACCAACAATTGCGAGGGTTTCGCCGACAGGGATGGTGAGATTGATATTGGAAAGGACTGCGGTAGAGGGAGAATCGTAGCAGAACGACACATCACGGAGCTCGATGCTGTCGTGGAAAGGGGGCAGGTCGGGTGCTGCGGGCTTCTCAAGTATAACCTCGTCGGCGTCAATCACTTCGAGGAAACGGTATGCGGCTGCCGAGCCTTTGAGGAGACTATTGTAGGCTTTTACCACCGCCTGGATGGGCGGAATAAGGCGAGCAAAGATGATGACAAAGAAGATGAATACCGACGGCAGGATGTATCCGTCGATTACCTGCCAGCCGCCTACGATAAGGATAATAACCAAAGCCAGAGTACCCAGCACTTCGGAGAGAGGATGCGACAATTCGCGACGTCGGGCCACACGAACCATCGAGCGGCTATAGTCGGCATTTGCACGCTCGAAAACATCGGCCCGGTCGTCCTCGCGGCCGAAACTCTTCACCGCCCGCAAGGAGGCAAGCGACTCGTCGAGCAGAGCGAAGAGGCGCCCCAAACCCTCCTGACCTCGTTGCGAGTTGCGCTTGAGGCTGCGTCCTATACGTGCAATAGCCCATACTCCCGCCGGCAGCACAACCAGGAAGATGACGAACAGTCGCCAGGAGACGAATACCAGCGTCAAGCTGAATACAATGACGTTGATAGGATCTTTGACAAGCGACTGCAACGTGCTCACCACACTCCATTCCACATCGGTGAGGTCGTTCGACATGCGGCTTATCAGGTCGCCACGACGGTTGCGATTGAAGTAGCTTACAGGCAGGATGGTAATCTTGTGATAGAGGTCGTTGCGGAAGCGCTCGATAAGGCCGTTGCGTATCGAGGCGAGGAAGAACATGGCGAGGTAGCGGAAGAGATTGCTCAAGAGCGAGCAGGCCAGGTAGCCGCCAGCAATCCATAGCAGGCAGGGCCACACGCCCACGGTGTCGCGATAATTATGCAGGTGCCAGAAAGCCCAATCGGCCACACCTTGCTGGGAGAAGGTGAACGTCGGTTCGGCATCGGGCACATCACCCAACCCAAAGAGCAGTTCGACAAACGGCACTATCATCACATACGAGCCCAAGTTGAACAGAATGTGCAACAGGTTGAAGAACACGTTCAGCCCTATCTTCCAAGGAAAGAACTTGAGGTAGGAAAGTATGCGCAAAATGGGCTTCATATCATTGGGCAGTATTTAGTTTTATCTGGGGTGCTTTGATATCTGTACCGCCACGATAGGTGATGCGGTCGGGGCGGATGCCTTTGGCGCGAAGGCGGTCGTAGACGGCGCGTGCGTCGGTGCTTCGGGGACATCCCACCTCAAGATGCACCAACGGGTGCCTTACAAGCCATGCCGCCAACGCATCGACCACAGTCTCGCCCTCTGCGTCGAGACGGCTTCCTGGCAGGTATCTGACATTAAGCGGCGAGAGGGTATCATTCAGGATGACGGTACGGCGGCTGAAGTCGCGGGCCTTACCGCAGATGATGACTGGCAGCGAAAGCGAGTCGGCAAAGGTAACAGCGGTGGCGTATTGCTCAGAAAGGACCAGCAGAGTGTCGTGCGAGCCGCGAGGACCCGCCACATTTACACGACGCATAGCCATCGGTTCGGGGCGTGCCGCCGGATAGAGGTCGAAGATGAGGATATCCTTGCTACGCGAACCTTCCACCTTGCCGCCGAAGTAGGCGCGTCGGCCGTCGGCAGTAACACCGAACGATATCTCGTCGCTCTCGGTATTGATGGGCAAACCGAGGTTGGTGGGACGGTTGCCGTAGGGGTCGGCCAGATTGGTGAAATAGATGTCGTAGCCACCGAAACCCTGCCATCCGTCGCTGAGGAAATAGAGTGTGCGGCCGTCGGCAGCAAGAAAAGGGGCTTTTTCGTTTCCGTCGGTATTAACGTTGGCACCCAGGTTCTCGGCGCGGCTCCAGTCGCCGTTGGGCAGCCGGTGGCAGCGCCAGATATCGATACCTCCCTGCCCTCCCTTGCGGTTCGAGGCAAAAAGGAGGGTCTGGCCGTCGGCACTGACCGTCGGTTGCGACTCCCACGAGCGGTCGTCGTTTACCTGTGCTCCAAGGGCCACGGGCTGCTGCCAGCGTCCACCTTCGCGGCGCACACAATAGATATCGCTATTGGCATAGCCGTTCACCGTGTGGATTACAGAATAATAAAGCTCCGAGCCGTCGGCCGTGAGGCTCACACCCCCTTCCGGGGCGCCGCTATTAAACGGGGGCGGCAGAGGTGTGCCGCGGTCGAAGGCCGTATCGCGGAAGCGACTGCTGCAAAGCATCCACTCCTTGCGTTCCAGTTCGCGATGATATATTGTAGGGCCTTGTTCTTCGGGCAATTGGCGAAGGTAGTAGGCCTCCGTGCCGTCGACGGTAATGAATGGCAGCATCTCGTCGTGCTTCGAACTTACTCCAGCAAGGGGTTGCGGATCGAAAGGTGCCATATTGAGGGTGGCTTCGGCCAGAAACTGCGACCAATAGAGATAGTTTGAAGCCTCCTCATAGACGGCCCCGACGGCACGGTCGGTCGAGCCGTTGGCCAGGTCGAAATACTGATTAAGCTCGGACACAGCGTCGTCGTAGCGGTCGTCGGTATAGAGAATCATGCCCATATAGAAATGGGCCAACGGGTTGGGATAGTTGGGACAAAGCTCGATGCAGCGAGAGAAATAGCGACGGATGGCGGTTGCGTTGAAGCCATCCTTGACGGCGGCCATACCAAGCCAGAACTGCGGGTCGGCTGCCTTGGGGTTGCGGCCGGCCACATGGCGCATTTGCTGCGCCGATTCGTGGAAGCGATGGCTTTCGTAAAGGCGAAGCGCCTCATTGTATGCTTTGGTGTCGGCGGGCTTCACCTTCACGCCGCATTGGGCGAAGGCAGTACCGGAAAAAGAAAATTGGAAATTGAAGAAAATGCTTGCGCATAACACAAGCAAAAAATTATGCCTTCTTAATCTTCCAATTTCCAACTTTCAATTTATCAATTAATCACAATTTGCTGGGGTCAATCACGAAATTGGCATCGGGACCGTTGCAGGGTGTGGTGCAGGCAATGGCGCAGTCGGCACACGAAGTGAGCTCGCCATGCAGGCGTTTCTTCACCATATCACCCACAGCGTCGCGCAACCCTTCGACGGCGATGCCGCGAATCACCTCGTCGCAGAAAGCATAGCTGAGCATAGTGATAGCGGTGCGGTGGGAGATTCCTCGGGTCTTTAGGTAGAAGAGGGCCTGCTCGTCGAGCTGGCCAATGGTCGAACCGTGCGAGCATTTCACGTCGTCGTTATAGATTTCGAGGAAAGGACGGGTGTCGACATGAGCCTTGTCGGTGAGGAGGATATTGCGGTTGGTCATGTAGGCCTCGGTCTTCACGGCACCGTCCTGCACCAGCACATGTCCGTTGAAGCGGGCGCGTGCCGAGTCGTCGACTATGCCTTTGTAGAGTTCGCGGCTGGTACAATGGGGCTTTGCATGCTCGACAAAGATATAGTTGTCGCACTCCTGCTCGCGGTCGATAAGGTAGAGGCCGTCGGCCTGAAGGCTGCAACCTTCGCCCTGCATGCGCACCACGACGTTGTTGCGCACATGGCCGCCACCGAGGGTAACGGTGCACATTGCAAGGCTGGCGTCGCGCTGCATGGTGATATGGGTGTCGGTGATATGGCGAGCATCGGTGAAAGGTCCCTGAAGACGGTAGAGATGCACCGAAGCACCTTCAGCGATATCAAGTTGGAGCGAAATGTCAGACATGTGGTTGTCGGCACAACCGAAGAGCGGAGCGTCGCGGTCGCCGCAGAGAAGCAGCGTCGTCTGCTGGCCCGCCGCTACTTTAACAACCGCAGAAGCACCCTCTACATGCCAGTTGTCGCCCCAGATATTGGGCAGTTGGTCTTTCAGAATCATAGTTCCAACCTCCTAGTTACTAGTGCCTAATTCCTCACGAATCCACTCATAGCCTTTCTCTTCCAATTCAAGAGCCAGCTCCTTGGGGCCGGTCTTAACGATACGTCCCTCGTAGAGCACATGGACGAAGTCGGGCACAATAAAGTCGAGAAGCCGCTGATAGTGGGTGATTACAATGGTTGCATTATCTTTCGAGCGCAGCTGATTGACGCCTCCGGCCACGATGCGCAGGGCGTCGATATCGAGACCAGAGTCGGTCTCGTCGAGAATCGAAAGGGTCGGGTTGAGCATCGCCATCTGGAAAATCTCGTTCTTCTTCTTTTCTCCACCGCTGAATCCTTCGTTCACCGAACGTCCAGCGAGGCTGGCTGTCATCTCCACCACCTTCTTTTTCTCCTCCATAAGTTTGAGGAACTCGCTACCCGAAAGGGGGTCGAGGCCATGATATTTGCGCTGTTCGTTGACGGCGGTACGCATGAAGTTGGTGATACTCACGCCGGGAATCTCAACCGGATACTGGAATCCAAGGAAGATACCCTCGCAAGCGCGCTGGTCGACAGGCAGTTCGAGGATATTCTTGCCGTTGTAGATAACCTCACCGGCGGTAACAGTATATTTGGGATTGCCGGCAACCACACCCGCAAGGGTGCTCTTTCCGTTGCCGTTGGGACCCATGATGGCGTGCACTTCACCCCTATTCACTTCGAGGTTGATGCCCTTGAGTATCTCGCGGTCGCCAATCGAGGCATGCAAATTACGTATTGAGAGTAGCGACATTATTCTTTATATTTTATTAGTATTTAGCAATATACAACATTTCGACATTCAATTGTCGAATAGCAAAGATACAAATTATTTTTCTATTTGAGGAAAAAAGTGTATCTTTGCACTCACTTATGGAAACGCCAATAGTAACACTCACAACCGATTGGGGCTCGCGGGGCTTCTTTGCCGGAATGGTAAAAGGAGCTCTATGCAGCATGATTGAGGGGGTCCGCATTGTGGATATCGACCACAATATCGAGCCCTTCAACAAGATTTCGGCCACTTTCGTCGTGAGGCACGCTTGCACAGGCTTTCCCGCCGGCACGATACATATTATCGATGTCAACTCGAACCTAACACCCGACACACCTTTCATCGCCCTCCGCTCACGCGGCCAATACTATATTTGTTGCGATAATGGAATACCTGTGGCCGCCCTCGACGACAGCATCGAGACGGCCGTAGAGCTTCCCGTGGAGCGGGGCGGAATCTATAATTTCGCCGCTTACAACGTCTTCACCAAAGCCGCTGTAGCGCTTGCACAAGGTATAAACCTAGAGGATCTGGGGCCGCGACGCACCGAACTCACCCAGCTCATCCAGTCGCACTATGTGAAGATTGGCGACAGCTACCGTATTTTCGTGCATTATATCGACAACTACGGCAACGTCTATCTCGGTATGTCCTACAAGGAGTTCGAGCAATTGCGGCAGGGACGCCCATTTGTGCTTCAGGTGCGCGACAAATCTCTGACCGAAATCACAGCCTCCTACATTCCCGAAACCGGAACCAACGACCTCCGGAAGCGCCTGCGCCTGACGGTATCGGCCACAGGTCTGCTGGAGTTGGCCTATAGCGAAGGCTCGTTCCAGCAACTGCTAAGCGGCATGAATGGAGGAGAAAGTGTGATGCTTACATTCAACTAGAAAAAGAAACGGGGCGACTTAAGCCGCCCCGTTATATTTGTTACTCCTTTGGAGTTTTCCAGTTGAAGAATATTTGCACTCCGGCCATCTGGTATATCTGCCAATGGCCCCACTTGCCCATACCGCTGAAGTCGGTATCCCACCTGAGGTTGGTGGCGAAGTTGGCCGAGATATGTTTGGAGAGTCGGTAGTCGAGTTTCAACTCGAAGTCAAGGTCGGTCTCAAAGGCACGCTGTGCAAACCAGCTCTTGTCCTTCAGGTCGTCCCAGGTCTCTTCGTCAGCCAAAGTGTACTTGGTGCCAGTCGGGTCGTTGACTCCATCGTATGCGTCGATGCTGCTCCAAGCCATATTCTTCGGTTTCTTATAGTCGTAGAAGAGCTCTATACGGGCGTAGAGGTCGAGGTTCGGGAGGACGTCCTTCTTCAGATACTGAGCCTTTACATAGCTACCGAGAGCGAAGTAGGCGTGATTGAAGGTGGTGGGGTCGGTTGCATCGAAGTTGTCGGGCTGGATGACACCATAGTTTTTCTCGGCAGCAATCAGCGAATCGTCGCAGACGAAGGTGGTCTTACCGGTCAAGAACGAGAGCGATACCGACCAGTCGGACTTCTTATACTCGAAGGAGAGAGCGGTGGTGAGGTAGGCTGGAGCGAAGAAACCGGAAACAATAGTCTTGGTCTGGTTCACACCGATACCTTCATACTCATATCCGTTGCCGAACTGAGTTTTGAGGTTGGCCGTAAACGAAGCGCCCCATCCTTTATATGCATTCCAGGAGATTGCGCTGGTGATGTCGATTTTGTCGTTGCTCTTGCGACGGGTTTCGAAAAGGCCACCAGCCGAGTCGGCTGTGCTGTTGTCGAGATCCTGCCAAGCATAACCGTAGGCGAGGTCGACCACATTATCCCAAACAAACTTGGGATGCGTGTACTTGTAATTGCCGAAGAAAGTACCAGTTACATCAATCTGAGAGTTACCGCTCTTCGACCAGTTGTTGTACATAAACTCGCTGGCCTTCAGCGCTGGAGTGCTGCTGGTGGACCACACGCCGCCCGTGGTGGCTTTGGCAGGTTCCTCCGTCTGAGCCATAAGGCCCGCTGCAGCCAGCATTAAGGCACAAAGGGTAAAAATACGTTTCATAGTTGTTTTATTTTTGTTAATGTTTGATTAATCTCATCCATAGTGTAGCCCCGTTGAGCTAGGAAAGCCATCAGTTTCCGGCGTCGCACAGCAGGGTCGCTGTCGCGAACGGTTGTCTGCTTCTTTATTGCAGTTTCTTCAAGCACAGCCATATAAGCCTCGTCGCCGACCGCAGCCAACCCTTCGTCGATAGCCTCACGCGGCAACTGCTTGAGTCGCAACTGATAGAGCACCTTCATCCTTCCCCAACCCGAACGCAACATCTTGCTCTCGCAATAGGCGCGCGCATAGCGTGCATCGTCCAAATAGCCCTCATCCACCAAACGTGCGACAATCGCTTCTGCCGAAGTGCTGTCGGCACCCCAATCGCGCAATTTCTGCATCACAGCCGAAACGCATTGCTCGGATGAAGCGCAGTAAGCACGAGCCCTTCCGAGCAAAGCCAGCTGGCTATCGTTCATATTTTCAACGCCGTACACGCTACAGCAATTATCTGTTTCAAACTGCAAATATACACAATTTTCTTTAATTGCACAAATCAAACACCAAATTGCTGCACATCAACACCCTATCAAGTCCGTATCAACTCCGACCATTAACGAAGAACTATCGAAGAAATGCCGGACTTAATACGGACTTAATACGGACTTAATACGGAGTTGATATGGAGGAAAAGGGTCCGAAAACTGGGGTTATGAAAAAAAGATTTTGCCATCTCAGATTTTTTTCGTAATTTTGCACATTGGATAATTATATACATATAAGTATGGGAAAAGGGAAAATACTGTTTGTAAATCAGGAGATTGTGCCTTATACCGACGAAAGCGAGCAGGGCATTCTCGGGCGCTACCTGCCTGCAAAAATGCAGGAAATGGGGCGTGAGATACGTGTGTTTATGCCCAAATTCGACAACATCAGCGACCGTAAGCACCAGTTGCACGAGGTGATACGCCTTTCGGGCATGAACCTCATCGTGAACAACTGCGACCATCAGCTTATCATCAAGGTGGGCTCTATCCCTACGGCGCGGATGCAGGTCTATTTCATCGACAACGACGAATACTTCGTGAAGCGGGCCGCAGCCAAGGAACCCGACGGCACCCTGGGCGGCGACACCGACGAACGACTGCTCTTCTTCGGACGAGGTACACTCGAAGCTGTGCGCAAACTGGCATGGAAACCCCACCTGATCAACTACATGGGTTGGTTCTCGGCCATGATTCCGTTCTACCTCCGCCGCATCAACAAGGAGAACGCCTTCTACAACGGCACCAAGATGGTCATCACCCTCACCGACGACCGCTTCGAGGGAACCTTGGGCGACGACCTTGAACGCAAGATGAAGACCGACGGCGCAACCGCCAAAGACCTGCGGCTCTACGGCGAGAACGACTATCGCGGACTCATGAAAGCGGCCATCACCTACTCGCAAGGCGTCATCATCGGCTCGGCCAACGCCGACCCCGAACTGGTGGCTTTCGCCAAGGAGAACAAGCGCAACGTGCTCGACTTCTGTCCCGACCGCGACGAGTTCTACGCCCATATCAACAAATTCTACGACACTATCATCGGCAAAATCGACTGAAACTGGAAATGAAAAGAATACTCCTCCCTGCGCTTGGCGCTCTGCTGCTGGCTTTCGCCGCCTGCAGCGATAAGGAAACGGAGATAGGGCTCGGCCTCACCGACCCATCCACACTCTACAACGGCAAGTCCGACACCCTCTACGCCACATCCGCCTACAGCCTTCGCGACGACTCGCTGCTCACCTCGAACTACAGCTACGGAATCATCGGCAACTATACCGACCCCGTCTTCGGGCGCGTGAGTTCTACGCTCTACAGCCAAATCGGCCTCGCTTCGGGCATGAGTTCGATCAACTTCGACGAGGTAACAATCGACTCGGTGGTCCTCTCGCTGGTGAGCGACGGCCTCTTCCCCGACACCACAGGCTCCTACAGCCTTCATTTCGTGGTGCGCCAATTGGCACAACCCCTGCTGAGCGACACCGACTACTATAGCTTCGACAGCCTTCCGGTCGACCTCTCGGCCACCTTCTTCGACCAAACGGTAACCGTAAACGCCAACGACACAATTGTGCGTCTCTGCCTATCGCCGGCTATCAACAGCGTGCTGGCTCAGTCGGGCGAGAGCGAAGAATTCCTCGAAAGCACAAAAGGACTCAGCATCAGTATCGCCAACGACGCCGACGAAGGAATGCTCTCCATCAACTTCGCCTCGAGCCTCACATGCCTCACGGCCCACTATCACTACGGAACCGACACAATCCCCTACCACTACGAGTTCCTCGTTGGCGGCGGAGTTGCACACTTCACGCATTTCAGCCACGATTACAGCGGCACCATCTTTGCTGGAAACGACAGCATCGACGGCAGCCAGCTGCTCTACCTCGAACCTATGGCCGGATTCAACGCCCGCCTGAATTTCGACAGCGCCATCCGCTCATTCCGCGAAGCTCACCCTCTGGCCGTAATCCATCATGCCGAGTTGCTGCTTCCAACCGACGCATCGGCTCCTGCGGCCAAACCCGACCAACTGGTGCTCCTGAGTGTGCAGAAGGACGGTAGTCAGGCGATGGTTGCCGACTATACCGACGCCTACACCTATCGCGGATTCGACGGCACCTACGACAACGACCGCAGACTTTACCGCATACGCATCACCCAGCATCTGCAACACCTCCTGCGTATGGGACACGACTACGGAATCACCGTGCTGCTCGATGCACGACGCAGCTCAGCTCTGCGCACCATCCTCACTGGCCCGCAGAACAGCAACAAACCCAAGATAGCATTCATCTATACCGAATAAACAACGATTCCCAATACCATGAAGAAGATAGCACTCATCCTTGCCGCATTGGCGACCCTTCCTCTCGCCACAACTGCACAAACGCGCTACGAGCGCACCTATACCGACAGCAAACAGCTCTCCGTCGAGGGCACTATGGATGCTGCGGGACGCCGCGATGGCGAATGGCGCTGGTGGTATCCCAGCGGACGCATATCGCAGCAGGGCACCTACTCGGCAGGCAAGAAAGTCGGCGTATGGACCGTCTACTACGAGGACGGCAGCCGCATGAGCGAAGAGTGCAACTCGGGCGACGGCGTGAGCCGTTCGTGGTATCACAACGGCGACCTCCAAAGCGAGGTCAACGTCCGCAACGGACGCCGCGAAGGCACCTACCGCTCGTGGCATAAGAATGGACAGATTCAGGAAGAATACACCTATGTGAACGGCAGTCGCGAAGGCGAAACCCGCCAATGGCATCCCAACGGACGCATCATGTTCACCGGAACCTACCGCAACAACGAACTTCAGGGCAAAGCCTCTTGGTGGTTCGAGAACGGCAAGCCCGATATGGAGGGCAATATGGTCGACGGCGAACAAGACGGCGAATGGCTCTTCTACTGGCGCACCACGGGCAAACTCGGCGTGCGTGGTAACTACGCCAAAGGCAAGGAGATAGGCTCTTGGATATACTACTACGAAACTGGCGAACGCTGGCGTTCGGGCGATTATCGCAACGGCAAGCGTCAAGGTGTATGGACCACATGGTACGAGAGTGGCCGCAAGCTGCACGAAGGTCGTTATGCTGACGACCTCGAAGAAGGTCTTTGGACCGCCTGGTACGAAGACGGCAAGGTCGACTATACCGGCAACTTCTCACAAGGCATGAAGGACGGTGAATGGCGCGGTCTCTACGACGACGGCTCCGTGCGCTACATCATGCACTACGCCAACGACGAGAAAGACGGCGAAGAGGTTCGCTACTACCCCAACGGCAATGTAGAAATCCGCCAGAACTTCCAGAACGGAGTGCTCAACGGGAAATACGAGCGCTACAACGAAGCTGGTGGCCTTGTGGAGAAAGGTCAGTTCGTCGATGGTGAGAAAGATGGCAAATGGGTGTGGTACGACGGTGGCCGCGAGGTCTACCGCGCCAAATTCAAGGCCGGGAAAGAGGTGAAATGAAACTCCTGTTAGCCTCCAAATCGCCCCGAAGGCGCGAACTACTCTCTCAACTGGGATTCCCCATAGAGTTCGTTGATATCGACGTCGACGAGCATCTCCTCTCTCCCCTACCCCCTTCGCAAGTGGCCGAATATCTGGCCCGCCGCAAGGCTGATGCATTCCACTTGGAGCAACTGCACGATGATGCCGTATTGGTAACAGCCGACACCATCGTAGTTCACGGCGAGGATATATTGGGCAAGCCCCATTCTCGCAACGAGGCAGTAGCGATGCTCCGCACCCTATCGGGCGACCGCCATACTGTATATACCGGCGTTTGCCTGCGCTCGAACAAGAAAGACTATTCCTTCACCGAAAGCACAGACGTGCTGTTCAACGAACTTCGCGACGAGGACATCGACTATTATGTCGACACCTACCGCCCTTACGACAAAGCTGGTGCCTACGGAATACAGGAATGGATTGGGATGATTGGGATTAGGGCAATAGAAGGATGCTACTACAACGTGGTGGGCCTACCCGTAGCCACACTCTACGACAACCTGAGGAAGAGGTTCTTGTCCAACTGAAGCTCGCCTCGGTCGAGCATCCGCCTCACCATAGGTTCCACTTCCATATAATTCTGCTCACCGAGCAATTCGCACAAAGTGCCTACAGTTAGACGGCCTTGGGCTACTGCTTGTAAAACAGCCTGCTCGACATCGGCATCCGTTTGCGTCGCTTTGAGACATACATCGCATTGGCCGCAGTCCTCCACCCCTTCAGTCTCACCAAAATAGGCACGCAACTGACGACTGCGGCAAACGCTATCGTTAGCCATATATCGGACCATTGCGTCAATCCTCTCGCGGGCCGAGGTCTTGAGCATATCATAATTGGCATTATTCAGACATATCGACCGTTCGTCGATACGCTCTGTGCAGAAAGTGAGCTGCATAGCGTCGGTGCTAGGAAAATACTCCACCACATGTATGTCGTTCATCTTCTTCAGCATCTGTCTCACCTCTTCGCTACCCACCATGCACTGCGAAGCTATGCGCTTCTCTTCGATAGTAGTACGCTCGGTGAAAAGCCCCGGATAGAGGCGAATGATTGCCATAAGCAGGTCGCCCATACGCATATGATCAACCTGGAAGCGATAAAGCTCGTCACGCCCAATGGGTATATATAACTGCGAACGGACAGCATCACTGTCGTTCATCGACACAAGTCCCTCGCGCTCGAGGTAACGGCAGCAGGAATAGAACTCGCGCGGCGAAAGATTATACATCGAGCAGATACCTTCGATATCGAAATCCACCGTTGTATCCTGCCCGCTTCCCATCGGAATGCGATAATAATTGCACAGAGCGCGGTAGGTATTACGGATATGTGTCGGCGACGGGAATTCGACAGAGAACGACTCATCCAACCGCCGAATATCTCCGTCGTCGCAAAGCAACATTGCTTTCGCCGGATTTCCATCGCGACCGGCACGCCCCGCTTCCTGATAGTATGCCTCAAGCGAGGAAGGGGCGTCGATATGCACCACAAAGCGTACATCGGCCTTATCTATACCCATACCGAAAGCATTGGTAGCCACTATCACGCGGCAGCCGCCATTCATCCAAAGCGACTGCCGCTGGTCGCGCTCGGCGGCCGAGAGGCCGGCATGGTAGAATACCGCCGAAATCCCATGTGCTTTCAGGTGAGCCGCCAACGACTCGGTGCGGCGTCGACTGCCAGCATACACAATACCACTGCCTTCGCCACTACTTTGGCAGATATGCACCAGGCGCGACATCTTGTCGCCGCTGGTCGAAACAATATACGCCAAGTTGGGGCGTCCGAAGCCCGTGGAGAAGATACGCGGCGAACGCAACTGCAACCGCTGGCATACATCCTTTACCACCGTCGGCGTAGCGGTGGCAGTCAAAGCTATCATCACGGCCTTCGGCTGATATTGTCTTATCTCCGCAATCTGGAGATACGGCGGACGGAAGTCGTAGCCCCACTGCGAAACACAATGGGCTTCGTCGACAGCGATAAGGCCAACATTCATCCTCCGGAAATGCTCTATAAACGAACGTTGGCGCAACCGTTCGGGCGAGACATAAAGATACTTCAGGCTGCCACTCACAGCATTATTCAGCACCATACTGCTTTCATTGGCACCAAGGCCCGAATAGAGGCAGCTGGCCTTAAGATGCCTTGCGTTGAGCTGCTCCACCTGGTCCTTCATCAGAGCGATAAGCGGCGACACAACCAGACACATCCCCTCCATCATCAACGCCGGCAACTGGTAGCACAGGCTCTTTCCCCCTCCGGTGGGCATAAGGGCAAAAACATCCTGCCCCTGCAGGACAGAGTCGATTATCTCTTCCTGACAGGGGCGGAATTCTTTATAATGCCAGTAACGGCTGAGGAGTTGCCTCTTATCGGCCATTGTTCGCCTACCTCACCAGCGTGATTGAACCGTTCTTGGTTACTAGCGTGGTAGTGCCGGTCTTGCGGTAGTTACACACGTACACGTAGGTACCTTGCACGCAGTTCTCGCCATTGTAGGTGCCGTCCCACTCAAACTGCGGGTCGGTCGACTCGAATACCAGCTGGCCACCGCGGTTATAAATGTAGATATGGAACACCTCGTAGTCGTTGTAGTTGAGGGTATACAGCTTAAACTTGGCGTTCTCGTCCTCGCTGCCAGGGGTGAAGATATTGGGAAACCATGAGTTGAACATCAACACCGGTATGCCGAACACCTTGTCGTTGGGGCAGTCGAGCACATTGTATGAGATGAGGTGAGTGTATACAGAATCATGGTTCATAGCTTGTTGTACCGCTTCGTCGAAGGTATGGGTTACCTCACGACCTTCAACCACACCATCATTATTGTAGAACTCCCACTCGCTACGCACACCGTTGGGCGAGATATCCCTCAGGATAATGGTGGGGTCGTCGGCATCGACATAGGTCGGAGTGGTCGTAATTCTCGGTATGGCTAGCGGCACGACGGTTACCGTCTTGGTGAGCGGCGAGGCGTCGCAATTGTTGGTTCCGTGTCCAACCATCGTATATACTGTAGTCTGCGATGGGCTCACATGGATCACATCGGCGCTGTCCTGACCCGAAAGGCTCGGGTCGGAAGGACTGGCTGTCCACGTATAGTGGTCGGCGGCACTGCCGGTGAGCACAGCCTCGTCGCCCGGACAGATACGTCCATCGGTGGGCTGCATGGTGAGCACCGGACGCACCAGATAGGCATGGACGCTATCCCATGCCACACAACCTTCCTGGGTGGTAACGCGAACATAGTAGACCGAGGTATCGGCATAGGGCATCACGGCCAGGTGGCTGCCGGCAGGGATACCGCCGGTGATGGCGCCGTAGGTACGCGACCACTCATAGGTGCAATTGCTCACACCCACAGCCGTAACCGTTGCATCCGTAGGGCTACCTTGACAGACGATGGTATCGCCGGTTACCTCCAAGTTCGGGTGGACGAACACAGCCACCGTGTCGTAAGCCGTATTCTCACACCAGATGGTATCGCGGATATTGGTCGGGTTGAGGTAGTACATACCGTTGCGCACCAGAAGCTCAATAGGCTCGATATCGTGCGTGAAGCCACGGGTGATGGAACGGTTGTCGGTGTAGTATCCACTCACATAGTCGTATTCTGCAGCAGGGTCGTTATACGAGGTGGCACTCTCCTTGAGGAATTTCCACGTGCGGTAGTAGGTGCTCGACGTGGTGTCGGTTATCGTCGTCTCGTCGGCGTCGCAAAGCACACGGCGCGAAAGCGTCATACCTGGGTTGGGGGTGATGCGGGGCTTGATGCTATACTGGGCTTCCGACCAGCAGGCTGTGTCGGTGGTAAATGTGCGGACCACCACGCCCTTGACATCAGCATCGGAATACACATACGAGGCTGTGTCGCCAATAAATGTCGCCACAGGGCTACCACCACAAGCCGCATTGTTGTAGAACGCCCAACGGGTAACCGAGTCGACCACAAGCGACGGGTTGCCGGGCACAAAGCTCTGGTTACGGAGGAACACACGACCGTCGCAGGTCGAGAGGCTGTCCACTCCCATAGTGGGCTTGGTGTTGGTAACGTTGGTGTAGAGGCTAGAAGTGAAAGGCTTGGCCGGGTCGAGAGCCGACGTCATCTTGCAGCGGATGGTCTGATCCATACCGACCGAGTCGATAATGGGATATTGGCCAGCGCCATTGGCACGGTTGCGGCGGGTGATGTGGAAGTCGGAGGCTTGCACGGGATAGTCGCAGTAGTGGACTGTATCGCGCTGGCTACCGCGGACGATAATCGAGTCCTGCGGGCCTGCGGCGGGCAGGCCGTTGGGCATGGTCAACGTGCGGAAGGTGAAGTGCGCATTCGTCTGGCCGGGTTCGCAGTCGTTAGCGGGGTCAGACTGGCCGAAGTCCGAGGCGGCCCACTCATAACGGAGCATACCGCGGGGGGCGGAAAGGGTGGTTACGTTGGTGGCACGGCCGGCGGGGCAGCCGGTGCTGTTCAGTGCCAGCGGGCGGCACTC
>JAEEGL017450693.1_pt1 | contig 15861 bp, 9 predicted proteins | sample 9134231 | NCBI WGS metagenome assembly JAEEGL01 (sample SAMN16246548, study PRJNA631951) | gut metagenome | biome: gut microbiome; feature: rumen; material: fiber-attached | host: Bos | place: Iran: Karaj | collected 2018-10
CAAGAACAGGAAGGACGTCAAGGCCCTTATCCGTGCGCTGGGGCTGGAATTCGTGTCGGTGGAGAAGATCGACGAGGAATAGACTCGACCAGAATAGGAACAGTGATCATTTAGGACAGCCCCGTTGCCGGGGCTTTTCTCATTTGTACTTCTGACCCAATTGCCTGACCGGATCGTCTTCATCCCTCAGGTCAATTGTGTCCGGATTCGTGTTGTAATACGCCTTGACCAAGGCTTTTTGGGTAAAGATGCGGCTGATAGCATCATAGGCAGCGAGCAAAAGCTCTTCGCAGGAGACGGACTTTTCGTATCCGTCTTCCTCCAACTCCACCGCTACGGTGAGGTTTTCTTGTTTGATTGAGATAATCATACTGATAATTGTTTGTTCGCTGTAAATATCTGACAATTATCTCTGTGCACGTGCTCAAGTTTACTGTGCATTGGCACATTTATTCTGTCATTATTTGAGAATCCGAAGAAAGACGCTAAATTTGCTGGTGCATCAAGAGTCTCCCAGGAGGAGCACCAACCGAGCAGCCAGAAGCCACGGTGGTAAAGCGATGCGGATGTTCAATCAAAAAAAGTCTGTATCATGGACAAGTACAATTTCTTCAAGCAGGGCGGAGAACGCCCTACTGCCGGGCAACTGCTCGACACCAAACTATTCTACCAGCATTCCGCGGAAATCTATGCCCGTTTCGATGAATGGAAGGACAACGACAAGTTCTACTTCATTCCTCTTTTCATGGAGATGACCTATAGTTGTGCCGGATGGGTGGCAGAGATGGCTCCTGATCCGATTTGGCTCGGATCGTTCGTCCGCTGCACACTGGAGCATCCAGAACTCTTCCAGTACAAGTGTCCCAACTGCGGCAAAACAATTCTTCCTTTTCGCTATTGCGGTTCTCCTCTGTCGGGCCGCGTAGATTTGGAAGGAAAGTGCGAATGCGGTTGGAAAGGCTTTGAAAGCGTCTCTGGCTGGCGTTTAAGGGCAATCGCTTTACGCGACCAACTGGCCAGCGACAAAGTCAGGTATCGGAAACACAGTCTGCTGCATCCGGGAGCGGAGGCCTCAATAGTTAAGGAACTCAGAGATTGGTTGAGACAATAAAGGATAATGGCCATCTTCGTGTTCTCACGTTGATGGCCACATCTTTTGAGTCCAACAATGCTCTACCCATTGAGAATCTTTTCAAACATGATATCCAAGTAGTTACTGTCTTTTTGGAAAACCACATGGGATTCAGAGAATTCCGGGCGAGTTCCCCAGAAACTGACGTCTTTGTAATCTGTATTACTAATTATGTAACTGTCTAGGATGATGTCAGGGTCATTCAAGGACGGTTGTACTTCGTTCCGAAGTTGTTTGAATAGTTGAATCTTGGGGTCTTTAAGTCCACTGAGGTTTCGGATACCCTTGGGGTCTATGAATGTTACGTGCTGTTTCTGACCATCGTTCACCCATAGAATGAAATCCGGATAGAAGTTACTGGCCTCAAAGAAACCAATACCTTTACGGCTTTCATTACGGAGCAGATACAGATCTTTTCCTTTCAGGAAATCATCTTTATGTGCCTGATAATATGTACGAACATGTTTGACAAAGGTGCTTTCCCCAGTATTCAATGCTACCGGTGAGATCTTGATCAGCGGCTCATTTGTGTCTTTATCCACCAGGACTTTATTCCCGTTCATATCTCTGTCGGTCAGGCACAGAAGCGGGAAATATAAGTGCTGGTCGAAGCGGACAGCTTGAATCCAAGGGGCGTCGATAGCGAAATCTGAGACAAGATTCCCTGATTGTATCTGCTCATTGAGTTCTTTGAGTTTATCGATCCATGCCTGTTTATCCTTGCGAATTTCAACGGTGTATTCTTCGAAGAAATTCGGGTCATTAGCATCAATGTAAACGGTCTCCATGTACTTGGATTCCCATTTGCCCTTGCTGCGTTTATATGCGCGGTCAATGAAGGCACGAAGAAGGGCTATGGTTATCTCTTCCCATCGAGCAACGTCCTTACCATAGTCATGGAATTCAAGACCTTCTTTCGGTATTGTTAGTTCATACCAATCTCGCTCCTTCATAAGTTCTTGGAGTTTCTTCAGACTGAGCTCCATATTGTACCAACTACGCTCATTCTTCATCTGCTCGATGGCGAAAAAGATACGATCCCAGTTCAGTAGGCTCAGGTGGCGGTCTGTGAGATACCGTGTTCCGGTGGCATTCCCTTCAGTTACTTGCGTGCCCGTACTCCAAATGGCCTCAACCTTGGGAGTCCAGTCCAGCTTGATGGTGATGGAATCTGCCATATCAAAAGGATGCACGGTCACTTCCTTCTTGAATTCGAAGCCCTTACGCAGTCGTACTATCTTCAGACGTTTGTCTGCGAGGAGATTGACTGTGGGTACCTGAATAGACTCATATACCTCCTCATTGGAAGGAAGGCCTTCATCCTCCAGGTACTTCCGGAAGGCATCCATGTAATCTGCACGCACACCGAAGATGTTCAGTGTTTCAATGCTCCGGAGGCCTTTTGGAAGGTTCCCTGGATTGTAACTGGGATCCAGAGCAGAACTGCGCTTCAGCGAGAACTGATAGCCTTTGAGGCGCACGCCACGGCCAAAGAGCTGGATGATTTCAGAGCCCTCGCTGCGGCCGACATTCATGAGGCCCATGGCGCTTACCCGCCAGCTGCTCCATCCTTCGCTGAATTTCTTGGAACCAATGAGAATATTGATTCCGGAATCTGCATCGTTGATATGGCTGAACAGTGACATGTCTCCAAATTCGCGAGACTCTGTCAGAAAGCCGTTCTCCGCGCACAAGTTGGTCAGTTTGTCGCTATCACCGACGTTGATTACACCGAAGAAATCACTATTGCCTACGCATAGGCCAATTTCCCCGTCACCGCCTTTTTGCTTGATGATATGCAGACGAGCGCCGGAGATGTTGCTGTGGAAAATGGTTTTCAGCACGTCATCATACACCTTGTGGGCATGTGGCAATTCCTGCCCCAGTTTCATCCCCGCCTTAATCATGGGGAAGGAATTGGCAAAGAGTGCATAGCCACGGGCATTTTTAATGCCGTCCTCGGGGTCGAGCAGGCGTTTGATGTAAACTGAGAAGGTATCCTTCTTCTCAATGAAGTCTTGCAGGAACAGAAGAATCTGGACAACGTCAGATACATTGCGCTTATTCTCAGAGCGTACAGCATTAACACTACCGCCGACGAAAATTCCAAGAGGCTTCTCAACCAGAAATTTGTTGTTGATGGCCGGATCACGATTATATGCCAGGGTCTGCTCGTACAGGCAAAGCAGATAGGCGGTCATGTACATATCCAGCAACTCCTGATCATCCCAGGAAGCCATGTTCATAATTCTGTAGTCCTTCCCGTAACCGTCGTTGTAGAAGTAACGGTAGCTATAATCGAATAGTGTGGCCTTGCCATACTCCATCAAAAGCGAGTCCTTTAGCGCGGCGCTGCTGGCCGCGGCTATCGCCTGTCCAAACGTAGCGGAATACTCGAAGGAGAATCCTTCCTGCGTGAGCTTGTTGCGATAACCCTTCCAGACCTCACCACCGGAGCCCTTGTGGCCTTCATCCACCATGACCAGGTTGTTCCCTTCGAAACTCTCCACAGCCACAGTTTTGTCACCATCCTGGTCTGCCAGTTTATTGATGTCAATCACCTCAATGCTCTGGCCGCGGAACATGGCGCCGGCATTTTTGGAGAAGAGTTCTGCCTGCATGTGAGACTTGGCCAGCTCATCCAAGTGCTGGTTGGAAAGGCCCTCGTTAGGCGTCAGGATTATGACACGGTTCAGTTTCGGCGCATTGTACTTCTTGGCGTAGAAGAGATATTGCTTGATGTTCACATGCATCAGCAGCGTCTTTCCTGAGCCGGTAGCACACCAGAAAGCCAGTTTGTTGAGGTCATCGTCCTCAAAGCGCTGGATGCCATGCCAGGTGTCCGTCCGCACGTTAAAATCTGTCTCAAGGAAGTGGTTAATATCCTCCAATAAGGCTGTCTTATCCGAGAAGTATTTATCCAGATAAATCTCTGTGAAAAGCAGGGAAAGATACTGGAAATATTTCCACTGAATCTTATCTGAACGCTTTTCATTGATTTCCTTGGTGTGCCGGATGATGTTCTGGTCATAATCATACAACTGCTCCTTGGAAACCTTGTAATTGTACATGTGCTGAATCAGCGCATGATACAGGTAGGATTCTCCCTCTTCGTTGAGGCCTTCCAGCTGCGGATCCTTCAGGTTGGCAGTAAACGCGGAAAGGTCTCTGGCACCAAAGAGGCTCAGCATGTATTTGAACAGGACCAGGCTGTCTTGCAGCTTTCCCTGTTGTCGTGTCCCTTGTCTTGGCATGGCTAATCCTCCTCGAACATGCGTTTGCGGAATTCTTCCTCGATGAGGACCACTTTCCACCTGTCGTCATCACGGCGGAGGTTGGGAAGCTTGTTGTCGCCATTGACATAGATGACATCGAAGTCGTGTGCCAGCGTACTGTAGTCCATTTTCTCAAAGAAGCGGTTCAACTGGTCGTTGTCCACCCGTGTGCAATCACGCCAAATCACCAGCGTTTTTTCATTATCTCTGTGCGTGATGCCTTCCACGACGCAGATAGCATCATCTTGATGCCAATGGATGGTTTCCACATTGAGGCCGATAAGGAAGTTGAAGGTTTCCACCATATCCACCTTTGTCTCCACCAGTTCGTTGTTCTTAGTGGTTTTCAGTGTCATGGCGAAAGGATTCACGAACCAATCCAGGTTGAACAGCGAGCCCTTTGTCTCCGTGTCAAGCATATAGCCGAGCATATAGCTTTCTTTGAAGGATTTGTCATCCCCGTTCGAAAAGACATTCTCCGCTTCTTTGACAATGAGATTGTTCAGAGTATCTTCGTATTGTTCAAGACGTATATATTTGAAACACTGTGAGATGCCATTTCGAGATAGAGGTTTACCACCATCCCAGTCAGTCGAATATATAACCTTCTCGACTCTTGTGCGGGTAACTCTATCAAAATATTCGCCCATTTCACATAGGATAAACTTTCTATCGCCACCTTCTTCTCGATTGATTTGCATAACTGCATGAGCTGTTGTTCCTGAGCCTCCAAAGTAATCCAAAACAGTGCTGTTATCATCGTTATAGGTTCCGGCATAGACGGCTGTCATCACGGTGTATAATGATTTTGGGAATGAAAACAGACCAGACTTGCCAAAAATCTTGGTTAGCAGATTTGTGCCATTTGTGACAGCGCTGTATTTACTGTCCACCCATAGACTTGGTAGCAACTCCCAGTCCGATTCATCATTATACAAACGAATAATAGTATTGTTCTGCGTGCATTGAAGCATACCCTGTTTTATTGCTTCTTTAGCAGATTCATACCCCAAGCTCCAGCACCTTTCAACACCATCAGCTCCTAAAGGATAAATACGAAGGTAGCCTTCAGCAGTATTACCTTTCGGATAGTTTTTCTCTTCGAGCGGAGGTGGAGGTTCAACTCCAACTATCTCCTTCGTTGATGCATTAATTAGAACGGCATAGAAACTATTGGGACGGCCAAAACGGTGGTTATTATCGCCAGTACCGCTCCTACAGAATCCTCTTGTTCTCTGCCTCTCGTCAATTTTATTTCCACGAAGTAAATCTAAATCTTTTGCCAGTGCAAAGATATTGTATTCGTGAGTTTTGGAAACATTGCTGCGTCCAGTGCCAGAACCAGGATAGTGATTTACAATGCATTGAAACAAATCTGAATCCCAAAAAACAGATTCCATTACCTTATAGAGGTTATGAAGTTCTACATCATCTATGGCCACGGAATGGAAACCGTCTTTCTTACATAAACGAGCACTTAGATTCAGCCGATCCTGCATCAAGGTCATCCAAGAAGAATCTTTGTATGAATTCTTATATACGATAGGAGTGGCGTCAGTATTGTAGGGCGGATCAATGTAGATACCTTTGATGGCAGACTGATACTTCTCTTGCATCAACTGAAGTGCTTGATAGTTATCACTGTTAATGAGCAAGTTACCACACTCTACATCCACATTCTCCATACGAGCCAACAGCTTATGCTTGAATCCGTCCGAGAAGAAAGCCGTATCCAGTACCAAGAACGGATTCGCTTTCAGGAACTCCACCGTCAGCGGATCACTGTAGCCAACTTCAAAAAAACCGGATCCTTCAATCTCATCAATGGCAAACAGCCGCACCCATTCCTTGCGCTGCGCATCATTCGCACAAATCTCAGGATACAAATCCTCCGGAACACGGTCCAGCGTGATGCAGTAATCCGTCTGAACCACGAACTTCTTCTTCAGCCAAAGTTTCTTCTGAAAATCCTCAAGGCTGGCCAGGAAGCGGATAATCTTCTCGCCAACGCCCTTGATGGCCTTAACCTTGGCCAGCTGTGCAGTGATGTGGCCAACATCCAGGTCATCAATGTGCATTACCTCATTCTTGATATAGAAGTCCAGCTCACGACGGAGGAAACCTCCCAAATCCTTATGAATGAAGTAGTCAAACGAATTCTTGGCTGTATAGTCGGTTATATGCTTCTCCAGTAAAGAACGAGTGTCTGTGGTGTTGACGGGAGCTATCAGCACTTCCCATCCTTGCGGAAGCAGGCCTTTAGCAGACTCTAGAGCCTGCGCATTCAGGTCCTTTTGCTTGGTGGCCTTGGGCATGAGCTCATAGGTGAAATAGATGCACAGCTCACCATTTACGACCTCAACCGAGGGGTTCCCATCTTCAGCATAGAGCGCAAAACGACGTTCCATGTTGTTCTGGCTCTTGTTGTTGTTGAGCTCCGTGCTGGCGTCCTTGAGGATAAAATGCACCATCTTGCCATCCGGAGTCTTGAAGGTATAATTCTGGAAATACTCCGATGTCTTGATGTAATATTGGTCGCTGTTCGCCCAGTGAAGTTTCACTTCTTCTCCATTGTACGGAATGGCATAAGTGTTATCCTTGTAACGTCGCTTGCTGATGAAATCACCACCGTCGTAATACCGGCCAAAGAAGGTGGTAAGATGGGAATATACTTCGTTCTCCAGAGACTCGATATCCGTACTTTGCTCCAGTTTGGCCTTCAGCTGTTTGTATTCCCGAACCATGGGGATGGAGTCGGGAAGGGAGTCGATATCAGCTCCTAACTGCTGCTGAAGCTCCGCGAGACGGGCTTTATCCGCTTCGCCTACACCGCCGGCATTCTCAGCAAGAATCTTCTTTACCTGAGGAAGCAAGTCATTCTCCAGAAACTGCTTGATGTCGCTTCGTTTCTGGTTCATGATGCGGTAGATGCCGAAGTCCAGTTCGGCGTGGTCCATCATGAAGACTTCTTCAAGTTTCTTTATAAAACTGTCGTAGTAGGATGTTGCCATTATGTTGAATTCTAGCTTGTTATCGTTATTTTGTCTGCCAGCGAATCATGAAAACCGGCTTGTTGTCCACTTTCTGTATAAGCTTTTTCTCAATGTCGCTGATCATGGCCTTACGTTTCTGGGCTATCTCGTCTTCCCTGTCATCCAGCTCATTGCGCAGGCGACGGCGCTTGCGCTTGAGGTCATCCACCTTGCGTTCGGCTTTGAGTTTTTCCTCAACATTGGTGGCGTTTCGGGCTTCGCGTTCTGCCTGCTGGATAGTTTTCCGAAGAATATGAATCTGATTCTCCAAGTCATCGAGCATGTCATGTTCCCATTTAAGGATGCGTTCCTCCTCCTGTTTGATGTAGGTTAGATTTCGGGAGTCGATGGACTGGAGTTTGGATTTGCTATGCTGCTGGTGATTCTCTTCCAATTTCTTCAGTATGTTTTCAGGTATGACCGCTTCACCAGACTCGGTGCCGCCATTTAAGAAAAGCTTTTCGCATTCTTCCTGAGAGAGGAAGCGGCCATCATCAGTGAATGCTGTAAAGAGATTGTACTGTTCTTTCTCTACAGAGGAGATATTGAGATTGGAGAGAAGGAGATAACCTTGCTGCCCCTGCAAATACTCCGGTAAGTTGGCATTCATGCTCAGAGCCTGTTGGTCGAAGGTAATATCGGACACTTCATCCAGTTTGATTGAGAGAGCCGTATTGATGACATGCTGGGCCAATGCGTCATTGAGACGGTAAGGCTGGGCATCTTTTGCATCGCCGAGCAATGCGTATTTCCCACGACGTTTCCCCGCCACAGGGACAGTCAAACGGAAGGTATGGTTATCTTCGTCGAAGATGGCCTGGCTGCTGAGGATGTATTTCGTGAGTTCCCAAAATATGTGCTGATAGCGATTGAGGAAGGCGCCGGTGTCATCTTTGCGAGTACGCAGATGCTCCTGGACATTGATGTCAAAATTCTCGATGACTTCTGCCCTGACTGAATCCATCCGTTCATCAATCTGGTCCTGCATGTCCGCCTGAAGCTTTTCGAAGGCGGCCTGGATCTCTTCGTCGGAACGGCACTGTTGGTAAATTTCCCAGATGCGGCTTTCGATATCGAGGTTGTCTGCACGGCCAAGGACTTCGTCGCTGGCGCCGAAGACATCATCAAAAAGCTTGAATTTGGTGGAGAGCAGTTCGAACACGCGGACATCGGCGTAGTTGCGGATATTGATAAAGATCACCACGACCACGTCGAATTTCTGACCGTAACGGTGGCAGCGACCAATGCGTTGTTCAATGCGCTGCGGATTCCAAGGAAGGTCATAATTAATAATCAGCGAGCAGAACTGAAGGTTAAGGCCTTCAGCTGCCGCCTCAGTGGCGATCATGATTTCCGCCATGTTCTGGAAGTAATCCACGATTGCAGCACGACGGTCGGCTGCTTTGATTCCGCTTACCCGGTCAGGATGGGCGGTACACCAATTCTTGTATATCTCATTGGTCTGGGGCTCGCTGGCTTTTCCGTTGAAAAGGACAACGTTGCCCGCGTAGCCGTTGGCTTCGAGAATATCTCGAAGGAAAGCCTGTGTTTTGGTGGATTCTGTGAAGATCAGAGCCTTACGCTCAGCTCCTTCCTCCTGGAGCTTTTTGAATGCCTCCTTGAGAGCTATAAGCAAGGCAGATGCCTTGGACTCATTTTTGATGGATTTGGCTTTCTTAATGAATCCTTCCAGTGTTTTGATTTCTTCCTTCAAGCGCGGAATATCAATGACTTCCTCATCGAATTCTTCCCGCTGGGACAACTCAGTATCCTCTTCCTCAAGCTCTTCAACCGTTTGCCAATCCTCAGGATCATCAATGTATTCCGAAGGATCGAAGTCCAACTTCTTATTGGCTTCCAGCATCCTTTCGAGACGCGACTTTATGTGAGTCAACGTGGAAATCAGAGCGAAAGTTGAGGATGCCAGAATTTTCCTGACGATCATCGTTGTAAGCTTTCGCTGAGCAGCAGGAACGCTATAAATATCATCTCTCCTCAGGAAATCGGATACGGCCTTGTAAAGCTCGTATTCGTCATCTGAGGCGTTGAATTTCTGTGTAAGAGGAAGGCGATGCGTGTAATTGATGTATTCCTTGACGTCTTTGCGAAGTGTACGAGTAAAGTAAGGAGCGACGCGTTTACGCAATTCTGCCAGGTTCTCACCTTTCCCGTATTCTGCTCGGAAACTCTTCTCACTACCGAAGATGTGGTCATCGATGACGCTGGTTAGACCGTACAACTCCAGAAGGGAGTTCTGGAATGGGGTCGCCGTAAGAAGGAGTTTCTTCACGCCGTAAAGGGCATCGCGGACAGCGGCGGATGTTTTGGCAGAGGATCGATAAACATTACGAAGTTTGTGGGCTTCATCGATGATGGCAAGGTCAAAGCCATGTGTCAGGATGTCTGCTTTGTGCTTTCCAGCAAAGTTATAGCTGCATATTATGACGCGTTTGGGAGAAAGTGGATTCTTCCCTTCCTTGACATAGGCATTGTAGTTCTTGGTGTCCAGGATTTCGCTCTTAATGCCGAATTTATCCTGCAACTCAGATTCCCATTGTTTACGAAGAGAAGCAGGGCAAACGACAATGATCTTCTTCTTGCCTACGGACCAGTACTGACACAACACGAGGCCAGCCTCAATAGTCTTGCCCAGGCCCACTTCGTCTGCTAGAACGACGCCTTTATTAAAGGGCGATTTGAATGCAAATAGCGCAGCATCAATCTGATGGGGATTGATGTCAACTGTCGAGCTAAGTAGGGATTGAGACAATGAATCAATATCTCCTCCCACGGCACTACTCGACAATAGCGATGCGTAATATTTTGCGTGATAACGGGTTATCATCAAGCATTCAAAGTATAATCAGAAATAGGAACAAAATAATGGCATAATATGCAAATTTAGCGTTTTTCCTCAATTCTTTTGCACGGAACTCCCACAATTGTTGCCTTGCCCTTATTATGAAATAGTAATTAGTCTTTTCCTCATTGGGCATGGACTCCATTTTTGCTATATTTGCGTATATAAAGCACACTTTTCCATTCACGGTTGTTCTATGCTGTATGTCTTGATCATACTGCTGGTCACTGCGAGTATCCTGCTCGCAGTGTACGCTGTTAGGACCTCGAAGCAGAAAAAACACCAGGAGCGGCTGGAGATTATCGAACGGAATATCCCTGAGGTAGCACCTGCTTTCAAGGACATCAGCTCGTTCTACAGTTACAGCCACTACATCACAGAGTCAGAAAGGATCCGTCTTGATGAGAAGTACGCTGATCTTCTTTCTGATGTCAACAAGGTCTTGGGGTCTGAAGAGTTGGACAAGCATCCGGAGAAAGACATCATCGAGCGCTTCCAAAAGGCCATGTCGGACAGCAAAGGGTTCAAGAAGGTCAACAATGAGGAATTCGTCAAGAAGCAGCTGAAGGACTATGCCCAGTATTTCGATACGGTACTCCCCCATCCTCTTGATACCCAGCAGCGTGAAGCTGTCGTATCCCTGGAAGACAATGTCCTTGTCATCAGCAGCGCCGGCAGCGGAAAGACTATGACCACTGTCGGAAAAGTTCGTTACCTGATCGATGTCCAGAAGGTGGATCCATCCAAAATCCTGCTGATCACTTTCACGCGCAAGGCCGCCGAATCCCTTTCCGAGCGGCTCGGGGAAAAGAACCTCAAGTGCCGTACCTTCCATAAACTCGCCCTTGAAATCATTGGGGAGGCAACAGGAGAAAAACCCACGATCGTCCCGACTGATTTCTCCGTACAGGTATACCACAAACTCTTCGATGAGAATACCTCTTTCCATCGGGCCATCGCTGATTACATCGTCCGCTCCAGGTACAAGATGAAGGACCAGTTCGAGTACTCATCGATGGAGGCCTACATGCTTGACCGCAAGAAATACGGGGTCCAGGCATACTACAAGGACATGGACGGCCGGGCGGTCTTCTGCAAATCCGACGAGGAGAGCCAGATCTGCGATTTCCTGGGAAGCCGTGGCGTTCCGTTCCGTTATGAGGAGAAGTATGAATTCCCGACGACCGACAGCGAATACCGCCAGTATTGCCCGGACTTTTCCATTTACTACAAGGATTCCGAAGGAGTCCAGCGCAGGGTATATCTGGAACATTTCGCCGTAAACGAGCATGGCCGCTGCCCGAAATGGTTCACTTCAGAGGAAGAGACCAAGTACAAGGAAGGCATCCGCTGGAAGAGAGATCTGCACAGGGACAAGGGAACGGTCCTTCTGGAGACATCCAGTGCGGGGTTCCACCGGGGCGATGTCTTCACCGATCTCGCATCCAAACTGAACGCACTCGGAATCACTTTCTCTTCGGCAGGCTCCGATAAGATGTCCCGTGAGCTGGTCCGACAGGAGGAGAACATCCTCGGCATGCTCACCGCCTTCAATTTCCTTCTCAAGTCCAAGGACACCACCATGTCCTCGGTAGCCGCCCAGGCCGCTTTCTCCAAGGACAGGATTACCCTTAACGAGATTGTCGCACCCTTCGTGGAAGGATACCGCAAGATGGAGAAGGAGCGCGGAGAGATCGATTTCACGGATGCCATACTCCGGGCGACCCAGCTGTGCGAGAACGGTCACCGGCCCGACTATGATTATATTCTCGTCGATGAGTTCCAGGATATCTCGCTGGACCGTTACCGTTTCCTGCAGTCACTAAGGAGAAAGGATCCGCTCACGAAACTCTTCTGCGTCGGTGATGACTGGCAGTCCATCTACCGTTTCGCCGGAAGCGACATGGCGCTCTTCAAGAGTTTCGAGAAGTATTTCGGATACACGAAGAAGTGCCTGATGGAGACCACCTACAGGTTCGGCGAACCGGCCATCGAGGCTTCCTCCAAGTTCATCCTCGAGAACCCAGAACAGGCTCCGAAGAAAGTCCGCCCTTTCCGTCCGGACGCGGAGACACAACTGGATTTCATCTCGACGGATCGTGGGAATGATGTCGCTGAGACGGTCAAATGGATTCTTGGAAGCGTTCCGCCTGACAAGGAGGTCATCCTCCTGGGACGGTATTCCTTCGATGTCAAAGTCCTACTGGGCTCCGGCATGACCGTCCATGACATCAAAGACCGGGCGTATGTGACGTTCGGAGGCCGCAGGATGCCCTTTATGACCGTACACCAGTCCAAGGGCTTGGAAGCCGATTACGTCATCCTTCTCAACTGCAACGGCGGCACGCTTGGATTCCCGTCTAACATCGCTGACAGCCCCATTCTCGAGTACGTGCTCAGTGAGCCGGACAAGTACGAATACAGCGAAGAGAGGCGCATCTTCTATGTCGGAATCACTCGCGCAAAGAAGCATACCTGGGTCCTGTACGACATGAACAATCCCTCCCCTTTTGTCAGGGAGTTCGTCCAGACTCAGGATCCGGAGGAAGAAAATGAGACTATTCCTGAATCGGAGCGCTGTCCCAAGTGCCACTGCGGGCGCCGCATCGAGATAAAGAAAGGAATTGCGGTGAACGGCAATCCGTATTCGGTGTATGCCTGTTCCAACAGGAAGTACGGGTGCGATTACCAGGAGACCGTTTTCGTGAACCTGAATGCCAGACGCCAGCAAACCAGAAGAAAAATAGGATTTTAATGGAAACAACGATATGGAAGACAACAACAGCTTTCTGATCAAGACAATCGCCGGGGCCCTCATCCTCATCCTGGCTTTGAATGTCTATCGTACTGAGTCGACCAAGAAGCAGATGGATCGACTGGCCAGTACGGTGGACAGCCTGTCCGTCCGCATGGATGCCATAGAGTATCCGGATTTCTCCGATATCGGTTCGGGCGCTGTCCAGAACGTGGACAATAAGACGGTAGCGGATCTTGCCAAGGGGTTGACCCAGCTTCAGTCCAAGGTTACAGCATTACAGGGGAAGGTAGACAACATCTCTTCCAATCCATCTTCTGGTTCCAAAGGATCTGCCGCATCGGCTGGATCAGGCAAGGATGTCTCCGATCTGGCGAAGTCCGTCTCAGACCTCCAGTCCAAAGTTAATTCCTTGCAGAAGGCGGTTGGCCGGCTCTCCGGCGGGCAACGTCAAGCATCGTCCAATCCGGTGAGCAGTACGGCATCACCTGCTCAGCCGTCCTCCGGAAGCAAGCCTTCAGGCAGAGTCTCCGTTTCCGCGAAGGTAAAAGTTGAAGACCGGTATGTAAGTGGAAGGACTCCCGTTCCTTCTGTGTCGAATGGACCGACTGGTGTAGTTGTAATTGGTGTAACTATGGACCGGGTGGGCATTGTTAGTAAGGCTACGGTCAATAGTGGAACAACCATCACGGATGAAGATATTATAGATGCTTGCAAAGAAGCAGCCTTGAAGACAAGCTTCGGATACAATCCTGAAGCCCCTAACCATTCAGTTGGAACGATAACATATACTTTCACTGCAAAATAATCTGTTCTGTTGAGTCAACACGCTTTTGTAAAAACATGAGACGTGTGCCACGAAATGATACACTTACATTGTAACTTTGCTCTCGACAAATCATTTTGATATGGACAAGCACTCAAGCAGAATCGAACTATTCAAATCTACTCTAACCATCCTTCATCAGGGCTGGTACATATCCCAATCCGGGAAGAAGATTGACCTTCCTTCCGCTGATGAGGTTATCGCCAATGCTGCCATGTATAGTGAGCCGCTGCACACTCTCATTGATCCGGTTGCCCCGATCCAGACCGAGGTCCGTGTCGAGAACGATGACTGTGTCCTGGTAGCCCGGCGGCTTATCGACGATGGGTATAATCCCGCCATGCTGAACCTGGCCGACCTGTACACTCCCGGTGGTCTCGTAGAGTATGGCTCCGGAGCGCAGGAAGAGAACCTGTGCCGTCGCAGCAACCTCATCCTTTCCCTCTATCCCTTCTCTTCTTCCAGGATCCGCCAGTATCCGGATCTAGGAATGACCGAGCAGGCGGACCAATACCCGATGGACGAGCGTTTCGGCGGGATTTACAGCGGTATTGTTACCTTTTTTCGCGGTACGGAATCCGATGGATCCTTATTGGAGGACACGCCGTATAACATCCCGGTGATCTCCGTGGCTGCGCTGAGCGGTCCCCGCATCGGAGCGGATGGTCTGATGCTTTCCGAAGAGACGGAAATCACCTTGGACAAGATGAGAACCATTCTTCGGATCGGGATGGCAAATTTCCATGACTCACTTGTTCTGTCTGCCATGGGCTGCGGCGCATTCGCCAACCCTCCTTCTCATATCGCAAAGCTTTTCCACCAGGTCATTGACGAGGACGAGTTTAAGAACGCATTCCGGCTCATCGACTTCGCTATTCTGGACGGCTACCGCACGGGACTCCGCCATAATCCGGAAGGCAACCTGAAGCCTTTCCAGAGAGAGTTTACCGTTCTTTGAATCCAGTTAAACAAATACCTGTAGCCTCGACCGTCACAATGGCCGGGGCTTTTTCTTTATAAGCGAATGTTTTCCGGAGTTGTACCACGATTTGGGACAACTGGCCGATAACTTTGCATTGGAATTCAAAACACACAAAGCTATGCAGACACCTACCATTACCCCCAAGACTCAGGTATTCAATCTTGTCATTCTCGACAAGTCCGGATCCATGGAATCCATCCGCAAGGAAGCCATCGACGGTTACAACGAGACGCTCGGCGCCATCCGTGCCGCTCAGCTGAAGCACATGGATACGCAGGACCACTATGTGTCGCTGGCCGCTTTCTGTGACTGCGGCATCGACATGATCTACGACAAGACTCCCATTAAAGACGCGGACAAGCTCACTAAGGACAAGTACGACCCTTGTTGCTGCACTCCCCTTTTTGATGCCATCGGAAAGACCGTGAAGAAACTCAAGGCCGACATCAAGGACATCGAGGATGCGGCAGTCCTCGTTACCATCATCACCGACGGTTATGAGAATTCCTCGAAGGAATGGACCGGACCCGCCATCAAAACCCTTATCGACGAATGCAAGGAAGAAGGCTGGATGTTCTCCTTCATCGGCGCAGGCGAAGATGTCGTGAAGGTGGCCACTACCATCTCTATCACCAATACGGTCGTTTGGGAGCAAACCACGGAGGGGACGAAGGAGATGTTCGAAAATGAGAATGCCGCCCAGGGCCGTTTCTATGACAAGATGGCCTGCACCTGTGCTCCGAATATGTCTGTTGCCGACCGGAAGAAGATGCGAAAGCAGTTCTCCGAGGAATACTACGACAAGGATAAAAAGTAGTCCCAGTATAGGTTGTCCCGGAAAACGGTACAGGTGTGACGAAAAATAATTATATTTGCTAGGCGAACCAATACGTTGCACCTTACACACCACACTATTAGCATCTAAGACTCTCCGACTGATGAACCTTGGCTGGATAGATTTCTCGGATAGTGACCGGAAGAAAACCATGGATGTGCTGC
>JAEEGL012204433.1_pt1 | contig 15860 bp, 21 predicted proteins | sample 9134231 | NCBI WGS metagenome assembly JAEEGL01 (sample SAMN16246548, study PRJNA631951) | gut metagenome | biome: gut microbiome; feature: rumen; material: fiber-attached | host: Bos | place: Iran: Karaj | collected 2018-10
CCGTGGCCACACGCTCGTTCGGCAGCATCGGCATCTTCGGTATCAAGGACATGAACCGCTTCTATAGCCACGTCCTCATCGAGAAGAACTACCCGCACCATGCTGCCGTTATGTTCGACCATTGCGGCAAGTACCTGTGGGAAGTGTTCAAGTACCTCGGAGTGCCCGTTCAGGACATTGACTACAACAAGTGCCGCGGCAACTACTATCCTACGGAGAACCCCTTTGCAGAGTAATAACCGTAGCCTACTTTAAATAAGACAAAGAGGGTGTTCGTCTTGAAGTGAACCCCGAAAGTTAGACAAAAAACTTTCGGGGTTTATTATGTCAGAAAGAAAGAGAAAAAAACGTGATTACGCAGACCGTCTAAAGTATATGCGTTTGTTAGAGTCTGAAAGATCATTTAATTCCATTTACAAGGAGTTTGGTATCAATAGAGGCCAGCTTTGCGTTTTATGGGATAAATATCAAATGTATGGATTATCAGGTCTCCAGAAAGGTAAGCAAATCAAGGCTGATTTTGCATTAAAGAAGAAAATCGTGCTTGATATTGAAGAAAATCACTTATCTTTGCGCTCTGCTTCGTTAAAGTATGGTGCATGCCCTCAAAGACTATCTGCATGGTTAAAACTTTATAGAGGGAATGGTTGGGCAGCATAATGACCTGGGAAGCCTCCGGAAAATGGAAGCCATGAACGAACTCTACTCTTTTTATCAAAGGTTCCAGCAAGAATTAGGTTGGCTTGGTGGTAACTTTAACCAGGTTGTCAAACGGGCAAATGAACTTGACCTTTCAGGTGACCTGTCACAGGATTATCTGGATTCTGTTATTATTCCTCAGACACAGAAAATCATACCGCTATTGGAAAGTATTAAAGAACAAAGGATGCTTTCATCATAACGCTAATGACCGATGCCGTCTCCATCAGCTGCATGGGGCGTCAGCCTCGGGCACGCCCTTGCCACCTCCATGCAGCTGGCTGTTGGCTTCACGCCGTGCTTTTCCAGCATCTCGGCATATTTCTCCTGAGTGTCCTTCACCCAGCGCTCGGCGTATGCCATGACGCCAGTGCGCACCTTGTCGCCGTTGTGCGAGCAGTTGTCCATCGACTGCACGGTGAGCGGCAGCTTGCCGCGTGCTTCAGGAAGTGGGTGGTCTGGCGGGTACGGGGGAAGCTCCGAGTGTATCAACATTCTACACTTGCCTGGCAACGCGACGATATTGAATATGCTGTCACTTCCTACGTGGAAGAGATGAATACTGAACTCTATCAGAAACTTGCCGATGGGCGCAAAGATTTCTTACTGTCACATGTCCGTTTCCAACTAGATCTCGAGGAAGCCGTGGAACGGCTTGAAAAACTCTCCTGCGTTTAAATATAGGTAACCGTTTCTTCCAAGGGCTTGCGGCTTGAATGGTTGGCCAAAGGACCAGAACCTTCTGCGGCAAAACCAAGGCAGAGGAACATCAGAATTTCTTCGTTTTCAGGGAGTTGGAAGGCTTCCGCCGCTTTGTCGGGATCAAAGAAATTTACCCAGCAACTTTCCACACCAGCACTCTTGGCAGCCAACAGCATGTGGGTAGCCACGATGGTTGCATCCTCAATACCTGAATCGTATTTTTGACCAGGATAAGTGAAAACATTGTTCTTGTCAAAAGCCATGATGATGACCGTAGGCGCTCCGTAGCGGCAAGGTGTAAGATTGTCAATTTTTGCCAGTCCTTCAGCTGACTGAACCACATAGACACGCTGCTCCTGAAGATTCTTTGCCGTAGGTGCCAGACGTCCTGCCTCCAGAATCGTATTCAGTTGTTCTTTTTCTATCTGACGGCTGTCAAATTTCTTGCAGGAGTACCTGCTTCTTGCAATTTCCAAAAAATCCATGGTAGTGTATGTGTTTGATGAATAAATAAAGTGGTGTCAAATTACTTCGATGCCCATTTTCTTGCAGAGCTCGAGACTCATTTCCTTGAGTTTGAACTTCTGAATTTTTCCGCTGCCCGTCAGGGGGAACTGATCGATGAAGAAAACATATTTCGGGGTCTTGTAACGGGCTATCTTGCCCTTGCAGAAGTCGCGCACGTCTTCGGGCTCCATCTTCACACCTTCGTTGAGGATGATGAAAGCACCCACTTCTTCTCCATATTTCTTTGAGGGTACGGCGGCCACCTGCACGTCCTTGATGCCCGGCATGTGATAGAGGAACTCTTCAATCTCACGGGGATAGACGTTCTCACCGCCACGGATGATCATGTCCTTGATACGTCCCGTGATGCGATAATAACCGTCTTCGTCCTTCACGCCCAAATCTCCCGAATGAAGGAAGCCGTCGGCATCGATAACCTCTGCGGTAGCCTCGGGGTTCTTGTAATAGCCTTTCATCACATTGAAGCCGCGGCAGCACATCTCGCCCTGAACACCCGGAGGACATTCCTTACCCGTTTCAGGATCAATAACCCTGACCTCTACGAAGGGGAAATCACGACCAACGGTGGTACAACGTTGCTCGAATGTGTCGGTCAGACAGGTCTGCGTCATACCGGGAGAACTCTCGGTAAGGCCGTAAACGCTGGTAATTGTCATGAACATCTTCTCAGAAACCTGTTTCATGAGTTCCACAGGGCACAAACTGCCTGCCATGATGCCTGTGCGTAGGGATGACATGTCGAACATCGGGAACATGGGATGGTTGAGCTCAGCGATGAACATGGTGGGCACGCCATAGACGGCCGTGCACCGTTCCTTGTGGATGGAGGCGAGTACGAGCAAGGGATCAAATTTCTCAACCATCACCTCTGTGCAGCCGTGCGTCAGGCAGTTCATGGTGGCCAGCACCACGCCGAAGCAATGGAATAGGGGAACGCAGACGCAGAGTTTGTCGTCCTGAGTGAAACCCATGTTCTGACCCGTGAACCATCCGTCGTTAGAGATATTGTAGTGGGTGAGCATGACACCCTTTGGGAAGCCCGTAGTGCCACTGGTGTACTGCATGTTCACCACGTCGTGGCAGTTGACGTTGCGTTTGGCTTGGAGCAGTTTCTCGTCATCAATGTTGCGGCCTAACAAAAGCAATTCGGCCGTGTTGTACATGCCACGGTATTTCTCCATACCAATATATACCACATTCTTCAGGTAGGGGAACCGCTTGCTGTTGAGATGGCCCCGCTGACAGTCACGGAGCTCGGGAAGCATCTTATAGGTCATGTCAACGTAGTCGCACTCCCATGTTCCATCGGTGATGCAAAGGGTGTGCATGTCGGAGTCCTTGCACAGGTATTCGAGTTCTGCCTGTTTGTAGTTGGTGTTCACGGTGACGAGCACAGCACCGATTTTTGCCGTAGCATAAAGAAACGTGAGCCAGTCGGGCACATTGGTGGCCCAGATGCCTACGTTCGTGCCCTTCGTCACACCGATGGAAAGCAGTCCCTTTGCAAGGCTGTCCACGCGTTCGTTGAACTGACTCCAAGTGAAGCGCAGGTCACGGTCAGAGTAAACGATATATTCTTTATCGGGGGTGGTCTCAGCCCAGTATTCGAGCCAGTCACCTAAGGTGCGCTCCCAAAGGCGTGCATCCTTCAAAGCCATTAATTCTGCCATGTCATGCTATATTAAAAAGGTATATAAACCACGGCCAGAATCCGCGCTGCCTTTTCGGCAACACCATGAACATGATGCTCTACAATGCTGTCGTAAAAGATGGAATCACCTTCCGAGAGGCGATAGGTGTCTTTGCCATAATCCACTTCAATCTGACCTTCCAGCACATAGATGAACTCTTCACCTTCATGAGATGAAAGCTTGAAATGGGTTTCTTCGCTTGGCTGTACATCGATAACGAAAGGTTCCATCATACGTCCTGCCTTCTGGCGGGCCAATGAGTGATAAACCATATTCTGGCGGGCTTCAACAGAGTCATTGGAAAAACTGATACCGCTGGTACTCTTTTCAGCGCGACAGACCACGGGGCCGAGCTCGTTGTTGTCGTCGAGGAAAGTTCCCAGGCGCACACCTAACGCGCGTGCTATCTTGATTAACGGGCCCAATGAAGGGAGATACTGATCGTTTTCGATGGATGAGATCTGTTCTACAGACAGACCACTACGTTGTGACATTTCTTCGAGAGAGATGTGTTTGAACTCGCGCATGCCCTTGATTTTGGGTCCTACGATGGATTTGTTGTCAGACATTATTATTATTGTAAATTTACGATTTATTATTTTTCGGGCGCAAAGTTACACAATTCCGTTGACAAAATCTCAAATAAAGTGTCAATTCTTTATTTTCTCTATGTTTTTTATATCTTTCGTTTTGTTTTTCCGTAGGAAATCCTCATGTTTCTCTGGGGATGAGAGAAGTCAGGCATTGTATGAGCACGGTTTTTATGGAAACGATTAGCGGGAAAAGAAGCGTGATTTTGAAGATTTTAATTAGGTTAACAGTTAAAATCGCGTTTTTCCGTTGGTTTACACTATCTTTGCATGCGAATTAGAAGTAATCTGATAATAATAGTTCGAAAATGAAACTTCTTACAAAAATAGGAACGCTGGGTTTGATGCTATTTTTCTCCTTGCCACTTTTAGCCCAGGAAGAGGAAATGGGGTTACATCAGACTTTGCGTGATAAATTCCTGGAGGGCGGTAACGCCTTTATGTCGGTGATTGCTGCCGTCCTCGTCATTGGCCTGGCGTTCTGCATTGAGCGCATCATTTACCTTTCGCTTTCTGAAATCAATGCCAAGCGGCTGATGGCCGAAATCGAGAAAAAGGTGGAGGAAGGCGACGTGGAAGGTGCAAAACAGTTGTGCCGTGAAACTCGCGGGCCCGTGGCCAGCATTTGCTATCAGGGTTTGCTTCGAAGTAAGGAGCCGCTGGAATCTATTGAGCGCTCCATTCAGAGCTATGGTTCGGTACAACTGGCAAAGCTTGAGAAGGGGTGTTCGTGGATTACGCTGTGTATTGCCATTGCGCCGTCGCTCGGATTCCTGGGAACGGTAATCGGTATGGTGATGTCGTTTGACCAGATTGAATTTGCCGGCGACATTAGTCCGTCGATTGTGGCTGGTGGTATGAAAGTGGCACTTATCACGACCATCTTTGGTATCATTGTGGCACTGATCTTGCAGCTCTTCTACAATTTTATCCTCTCTAAGATTGATCACCTTACAGCACAGATGGAGGAATCAGCCATTACGCTGATGGACATGTTGGGAAAAGTAAAAAAGTAAAAAGGTAAAAGAGGTAATGACCAACCTGATTATCATATTGATGTATGTGGCACTGGCCGGAGCTTTAGGCGCGACGGCTTTCAGCCTATGGCGGGCAACCCGTTCCAGGGAGCAGTCGTGGCTGCACAACCGTATTGCTGTGGGCGTCGTGGCAGTAGTGGTGCTGACACTGCTGCTGAGTTGGCTCATCGGTGGTTCTTTACCCGATATGTTCATCTGGACAGTCTTTGTGCTCTTCATCATTGCAGTTATCACGATATGTTTAAGCATCGTTCGCACAAAATACCTGCGCTGAACACGACATCAACGGCTGATATCTCGTTCATGCTGCTCATCTTCTTCCTGGTGACGACCTCTATGGATCGCGATCAGGGGCTGATGCGACAGCTGCCGCCGCTGGAAGATGATAAGCAAGAGCAGCTGACCGACGTGAGCAAGGATAACGTGATGATGCTCGAGATAAATGCAGAAGGACAGTTGAAGGTTAACGACAGTGTCTGCACTCCTTCGGGACTACGTTCGCAGATTGTTGCCTTTGTCGGACAGGAGTCAAAGCGAACAACGCATATCTTACAGGTGAAGACCGACCCGAAGTCGCATTACGATGCCTATTTCAAAATGCAGAACGAGATTGTGGCAGCCTACGCCCAACTACGTGAACAAAGGGCCCGCACGGTATATCACAAGGCTTATGTGCACTGCACAAACGAGCAGCGGGAAGCTCTTCAGCAATACTATCCGCAAAGAGTGGCAGAGGAGTATGACGAAAACTGATCATTCATAGAAAGAAATGAGTATATTTCGTGACAGGAAGAAAAGAGAGATGCCAGGGCTGAACACAGCGGCTCTGCCTGATCTCATATTCACGGTACTCTTCTTCTTTATGATAGTTACCCACATGAGGAGTGTACCCATGAAGGTAAAATATCAGGTTCCTTCAGGGACGGAGATTACAAAGCTTGTGAAGAAATCGACAGTTACCTATATTTATATAGGCAAGGTGGGTGAGGATACTCGCATTCAGCTCAACGACAAACTTGCAACGGTTGCTGACATTGAAGTTTACGTAAAGGCTGAAAGAAACCGTATGCAGTCTGAGGACATGAAGCGGCAGGTGGTTTCTATCAAAGCTGATCGTGAAACCGACATGAGGGTGATTACTCAGGTGAAGCAGGCGTTAAGGCGTGCCAACGCCTATACGATCAACTATAGTGCTACCCAGGAAAATAAGGAAAAAGAAATTAAATAATCACGGACAGAAAGAACTTCTATAACATAAACTTAAAATATATCAGAATGGCTCATCACAATTTAGACAACTTAGACAAAAAGATTCTGCGGATGATTGCGGAGGATGCACGTGTTCCTTTTCTGGAAGTGGCCCGTGCCTGTAATGTAAGTGGCGCTGCCATCCACCAGCGCATTCAAAAACTGACTAACCTAGGAGTGCTGCAGGGCTCACAGTTTCTTATCAGCCCAGAGAAAATAGGCTATGAGACTTGTGCCTACATCGGACTCAACCTGAAGCATCCTGAGAGTTTCGATACGGTAGTAAAGGCTTTGAAGGAGATTCCCGAAGTAGTGGAATGCCACTATACGACGGGTGACTATGATATGTTTATCAAGATTTACGCCCACAACAATCACGATTTGCTGAATATCATTCACGATAAGTTGCAGCCGCTTGGACTTTCCCGTTCGGAAACCATTATTTCCTTCGGCTCTGCCTTTGAGCGCCAGCTGCCGATTGTGGAACTTCCACTCGACGACTGATTATCTTACGTAATCCACGAAAGCATAGCGATAAGCGTGCTTTTCGTCAACATCATGCTCTTCCCTCTCTGCTACGTTCCAATCGTCGTAGGGGGGGAAGAATGCGTCTGCCTCAGCAGGAGTGTCGTCAATTTCTGTCAGACAAAGTCTGTCAGCTACCGTCATTGCTTGTGAATAGACGGATGCTCCGCCGATGATATAGACGTCTTCATCTGGCTGGCAATGTTTCAGGGCTTCCTTCAATGACGGAAATACCTCGCATCCGGGAAACTCCTTTTCTGAACGGCTGAGTACGACATTACGGCGATTGGGCAGGGCTCCTTTTGGTAGTGACTCAAAGGTCTTGCGGCCCATAATGATGGTGTGGCCCGTGGTGAGCGCCTTGAAACGCTTTAAATCGTTAGGCAACCAATACAACAGTTTATTTTTATATCCTATGGCACGGTTTTTGGCCACGGCAGCGATGATTGAAATCATAATAATGAATAATGAGATAATGAATAATTATACGCTTACCTCGGCCTTGATGTGTGGCCAGGGATCATACCCTTCTAACTTGAAATCCTCGTATTTGAAATCAAAGAGGTCCTTTACCTCGGGATTCAGTTTCATGATGGGCAGTTTTCGGGGTTCTCGCGTCAGTTGCAGACGAGCCTGGTCCAAATGGTTGAGATAGAGATGGGTGTCACCGGTAGTGTGGATAAAAGTACCAGGCTTCAGTCCGCATACCTGAGCCATCATCATGCAGAGTAGGGCATAGGAGGCAATGTTGAACGGAACACCGAGGAATGTGTCGGCGGAACGCTGATAGAGTTGCAAAGAAAGACGTCCGTCGGCCACATAGAACTGGAACATGGTATGACATGGAGGCAGGGCCATTTTATTGACCTCCGCTACATTCCAGGCAGACACAATCATGCGTCGCGAGTTAGGATTATTCTTTATCTGGTCGAGCACATATTGTATCTGGTCGATGGCTTCACCGTTGTAATCGGGCCATGAGCGCCACTGATGTCCATAGACGGGACCCAGTTCACCGTTTTCGTCCGCCCATTCGTCCCAAATGTGAACATTGTTGTCCTGCAAGAACTTGATGTTCGTGTCGCCTTTTAGAAACCACAGCAGTTCATAGATAATTCCCTTCAGGTAAAGCTTCTTGGTCGTGAGCAGTGGAAAACCCTCTTCCAGATTATAGCGTGACTGAGTACCGAAGATGCTCAATGTGCCGGTACCGGTGCGGTCTCCTTTTTCGACCCCTTCTTTGAGAATGCGGTCAAGGATGTCAAGGTATTGTCTCATATCTATTTGTCTTTTTTACTGTTTACGATTTCTGTTTGATGACGGATACTTGTCCGGGGATATAAGTGGACTTGATGCGCCATTCTTTGGGATAGAGATTGTTGGCGCGGGTTCCCAGGTTCTTAGCTGTGCCTAATGGCATCCCACGGTAAGTCACGGTGACCATTCCGGTCGGGACCTCTGAAGGCAAGGTCAAAGCTTCGCGGCGCAGATATTGCAAGGCCTGGGAATAGCTGAGTTCTACATGTGCGCCTTCCCCGAGTCCTTCTCTTTGAGGTGGAAGTATTTTTAATGCCTTCAGGTCACTTAATTTCAATTCTTTTCCTGCAGGATAGTCTTTGGAAGAAGGTTTTCTGAATACTGCCATAAACAAGCCTTCTCCTTTTGTCCTTCCAGGAATGAAACGATACACAGGTTCATGGAAACCTTTAAGCAGTGACCCCGTAATTTCCCATTCTGGTTTCGTTTCAACAGGCAGGATTTCAGCACCGAGCTCTTCCATCATCCAACGCACGTTCTCCTCATTTTCGTGTGTGTTGAAAGTGCATGTGGAATAGATGAACAATCCACCAGGCTGCAGACATTCCCACGCATCACAGACAATCTCACGCTGCAGCCGCGAGCAATGCGCAACGTTTTGCAAACTCCATTCATGAATGGCAACCTCATCCTTGCGGAACATGCCTTCGCCGGAACATGGGGCATCCACGAGAATCAAATCAAATTTCACCTTCAGTTTTCTGAAGTCGCGCGGATAATTATTGGTGACAATCGTATGAGGCGATCCCCATTTCTGCATATTCTCCGATAAAATCTGTGCCCGCTTAGGGTTAGGTTCATTGCTGACGAGCCAGCTATCAACTGGGATTGCTGCCCTTAGCAAAGTGGATTTCCCTCCGGGAGCCGCACTGAGGTCGAGAACTTTGGGAAGTGAAGAGTGAAGAGTGATGAGTGAAGAATGTTGCTTCAGCACTTCATCGAGAAACATGGATGAAGCTTCCTGAACATAGTAAGCACCGGCATGGAGTAGGGGGTCAAAGGTGAAGGCAGGACGCTCTTTCAAATAATACCCTCCGCGACACCATGGCACTTCTTCGCCTTCGATAACAGTCCAGTCTTTGGCTTTCTGCGGATTCAAGCGTATGCTCACAGGCGATTCTTCCTCCATGGCTTGAAGGAAGTCAGCCCAGAGAGTATCACCAAAAATAAGTCTGGTCTGTTCGATAAAATCAGGTGGTAGCGTAATCACGGCCACAAAGATACAGTTTTTTTTTCACAATGCTGCAACTTTTTGTATCTTTGCATCGTCTAACAGACAAATTTAAACCTCAAAAAAGAGAAATGAATATGAGAAAAAGTCTGATAGCAATGCTGATGCTGCTCACACTGACAGCCGGCAATGAGGCGATGGCTCAGAAGCATCGCCACAATCCAAACATTACGCTTAATGTACAAGACCCTTCTACCGGCCAGAATGCGCAAGTGAACATTCAGGTAGATGACAACGACTCGACGGGAATAGTAGCCTATAGTGACACCACAGGTGTTGATACGGCTGCCATTGACAATGTTCCAGCTACTTCCAATTGGGATGACTTCGATTTTGAAGATGATGATTTCGTTTCAGCCCTGAAGAATATTCTGGGTATTGGTGTAGGAGGTGCCATTGGTGTAGGAGGTGTTATATTAGCGATTATTCTTTGCCTCTTTGTTCTGCTGCTTTTATTGGCTCCAATCATTGCCATCATCGTTGTGGTCTGGATTATTGTCAGAAATCGCAACCAGCGGCTGAAACTCGCAGAGAAAGCTATGGAGAGCGGCCAGCCCATCCCGCAAGAGGCCCTGAAACCAGTCGTTGAAACCGACGACGAACTGTGGAATAAAGGTATCCGTAATCTCTTCCTCGGTCTTGGCTTGATTGCCTGCGGATATTTTCTCATCGGTGATCTGCTTCAAGGTATTGGTGTCGTGTTAGCCTTCTATGGTGCAGGTCAGGCACTCATTGCCCGTTCTTCCAAAAACAAGAAAAAGAAGGAAGATGAGCTGAACATCGGCCGAGAGATTAAGGAAAATGAAGAAAAATAACGTAAATAGTAATAAAAGATATGAGTGAATACAAGAAACTTTACCGCTCTAACGACAGAATCCTGGGCGGTGTTTGTGCAGGAATTGCAGAGTATCTGGATCTCGATCCTACAGTATTGAGAGTGGCCTATGCCGTGCTGACATTGTTCACAGCCTTCTGTGGAATCATCCTTTACCCCGTGCTTTGGCTCATCATGCCGGCAAAACCCAATTCTTTGTAATTCATCAAGAAATAGCGTGGCACAAATCAGCGACATAACTCTCGTTGCACAGGTGGCGGTTTTCCACAACAGGCGGGCTTTTGACCAACTTGTCAGGAAATACCAGTCACCTGTTAGGAGATTCTTCCTGACACAGACATTAGGGGACAGTCAGCTGAGTGATGATTTGGCGCAGGACACCTTCATCAAAGCCTACGAACATATCGCCTCTTTCAAAGGAATGGCTGAATTTCAGACGTGGCTGATGCGCATTGCCTACAACGTGCTCTATGACTACCGCAGAAGGCAAAAGCCAACCACCGATGTGGAAACCCTCATGAAGCCTACTGGTGGTGACAGTATTGCAGGACTGAAAATGGATCTCTATAAAGCCCTGTCGTTGCTAAAACCTGATGAACGCGCTTGCATCACCCTGCAGCTGATTGAAGGGCATCCGATCAACAAGGTTGCAGAGATTATGCAGATGCCTGAAGGAACCGTGAAATCACACCTTTCGAGAGGTAAGAAACAATTAACGAACTATCTAAAACAGAACGGATATGGATGAGGTGAATAAGATAAATGAAACATTTGGGAAGAACGACGAGCAGCTGCTCGCCCAGTTCTTTGCAGAGCATCCCATAGAGGTTGAGGACCGTGGGTTCACCAACCGTGTGATGCGCCGTCTGCCTGACCGTTCGCGAAAGCTGAATCGCATTTGGACTGTCATATGCGCTCTGGCAGCTGTGGCTGTATTCATTCTCACCAAGGGGTGGATTACCATTACCGGGGCTTTACAGGGTTTGCTGACTGATGCCGTGACGGGTGCCTCACAGGTTTCCGTACTTTCGGTAATGGTTACTTTATTTACCCTGACCGCCCTCACTTGTTACGGATTGGTAGTCAGTACCGATTGAGTAATCATTTTTGGAATTATCACTTCCAAAGATAATACTTTGCGTCGACGTAAATAACAGTTATCTTACACTTAAGTGCACTTACGTGCAGTTAGGTGAACTTATGAGGGCGATGGACTGCTTAAATGGCGTGGAAGCCTTGTAAGAATGCCATTTAAGCGTTGTAAAAATGGCGGGGAGACGATGCAAGAATGAAAAAGAGACACACCTAATTCTCTCTGCATAGAGAGGATTTACGACTCCCCTCCTTTTTGAAGGTTTCGAAACAATTTGGGACTAACTGTTCTTCTTATAGCTGATCACGGCCCAGGTGTTGATGATGATGGCAAAACCGGCCAGGGTCAGAATTTGCGGCCAGATGCTCATGAACACGCCTCCGCGCACAAAGACAGTCCGCATGGCATCGATGAAATGACGCATGGGGTTGATGAGTGTAAGTGTCTGGGCCCATTGCGGCATACTTTGTACGGGTGTGAAGAGACCACTTAGCAGGATAAAGCAAACCATGATGAACCACATCACGAGCATAGCCTGCATCATCTGGTCGCTGTAATTGGAGATGATGAGTCCGAGTCCGCTCATGATGAGGGCCAGCAGCATGGCATCCAGATAAATTAGCAGAACGTTGCCTGTTGGCGTAATGTCGTAGATGAGCCACGACAGGAGCATGCATACGGTCAAGACGAAAAGACCGATGATCCAATAGGGGATGAGTTTAGCCAAGATGAACTCCCATTTAGAGACTGGCGTCACATTGACCTGTTCAATGGTACCTGCCTCTTTTTCTCCCACAATATTAAGGGCTGGCATAAAACCGCACATCAAGACCAGCAGAATAGCCATCAGTCCGGGAATCATAAACACCTTATAGTCCTGCATCTTGTTATAAAGTGTTTTGACGTTCAAGTTTGCTGAGATGTTCTGATGTGTTCGTTCCTGTAAGTTCTGGGTGACGATTTGTGAAAGATAAGTGGACCCCATCATGCCTTTTGTGCCATTCACACTGTTGGCTGCAATATAAACCTCTGGCTGGCGACCATTCATGAGGTCGCGTTCATAATGCAGAGGTACGACGGCAATCACGTCCACATCGTTTTTCTCCAATTGTCGGTGGGCTTCGGTGTAGCTTGAAGCCATGCCTTTGAAGATGAAGTAATTGGACTGTTCGATTCGATGAGCCAGTTGTGCGGAAGTCTGGCTGTGGTCATTGTCAACCAGACAAACATTGATGTTCTTCACCTCCATGTTGGTTATCCATGGGGCAATGCAAATCAGGGCGATGGGGAAAATCACTATCATTCGTGGCAGAAACGCGTTGCGGCGAATCTGGATGAATTCCTTTTGTATCAGATATCGTAGTCTCATTCCAGCCGTGTTTTGAATTTTGCCAATGCTATAGTAAGAATGATGATGGTCATCACCGCCATCACCGTGATTTCCTGAAGGGCCATCTGCCAAGATACGCCCATGATCATGAGTTTCTTGATGGCCGCTATAAACCAGCGGGCCGGCATGATGGCAGAAACCCATTGGAGAATGGCGGGCATGCTCTCAATGGGATACATCATACCCGAAAGTAATATGCAAGGTAACAGCAATAGCATACCCGATACGAGCATGGCCACCAGTTGCGTTTTGGCGACAACACTTACCAGCAATCCCAGCGAGAGTGCCAGCAGAATGTAGAGCATCGATACAAGGAAGATGGCCACGATATTACCCTGCAAAGGAACTCCAAGAATATAGTGGCTCATGAGCAGAATTGTGATGAGGATGCCCAGCGAAAGCGCCAGATAAGGCACGGCTTTGGCTATGATGATCATCAGGGGACGCATGGGTGAGACCAGCAGCACTTCCATGGTGCCGCGCTCTTTCTCTTTGGCAATGCTTACGGAAGTCATCATGGCACAGATGAGCATCAGTAGCATACCCATGATGCCGGGCACAAAGTTATAGGCTGACTTCATCTGCGGGTTATAGAGCATTCGTTGAAGGGTAGGGGCTGGCTGTGTGTTGCCGGATGCGATGATTTGCTGTGCATAAGCCGTACGGGTAAGGCCTGTGTTGGGATCAGTACCATCGGTCAGGAATTGAATGGAACGCGTGTCTGGACGATTGGCGAATTGAGAAGAAAACACCACAGCCATGTCAGCTTTCTGGTCACGGATGAGATGTTCTGCTTCGGCGGGCGTACTGGTACGGTAAAGCACGGTGAAGTATTCTGAGGCATTCAGCCGGTCGATGGTCTGCTGTGTAAGATGATCCATCGATGAAGTGACCACAGCTAGTCGGACGTTCTTCACATCCGTGCTGATTGCAAAGCCGAAAAGCAACATCATTACAACGGGCATTCCGAAGAGAATGACCATGGTCCGCGTGTCACGGAAGATATGCTTCGATTCTTTATGGACAAATGACCAGAACTGTTTCATTGTCGTGTTGCTTGTCGTGCTAAATAAGTGAAAACATGATCCATATCCGGCTGGCCAAACTGAGCCATCAACTCTTTGGGTGCACCGAGGGCTTTGATTTCGCCATCTACCATAATAGAAATGCGGTCGCAGTATTCGGCTTCATCCATGTAGTGGGTGGTTACAAAGACCGTGATACCCTTGCGAGCAGCCTCGTAAATCAAATCCCAGAACTGACGGCGCGTCTTGGGGTCAACACCTCCCGTCGGCTCGTCGAGGAAGACCACCTCAGGCTCGTGGAAGATACTCACAGAAAATGCCAGCTTCTGTTTCCATCCCAAGGGAAGGGAACCTACCAGAGAGTCACGTTGTTCCCATAGTCCCAAGCGCTGAAGCATCTCCTCCGTTTTGTGCTTGATTTCATTGTCTTTCATGCCGTAAATACCCGCAAACAGACGGATGTTCTCTACGATGGTCAGGTCTTCATAGAGCGAGAATTTCTGGCTCATATAGCCAATGTGCTTCTTGATCTGTTCATATTGTGTTGAACAGTCATAGCCTCCGACTGTTGCCTTTCCGGAAGTGGGTTGGGATAGGCCTGAGAGAATGCGCATGGCTGTGGTCTTGCCAGCACCGTTGGCTCCGAGGAATCCGAAAATCTCCCCACGATGCACCCGGAAAGAGATGTGATTCACGGCATGGAAATTGCCAAAGGCTTTTACCAGGTCTTCTACCACGATGACATCCTGTTTCGTTTGATGTTGTACAGCATCATACTGAGCGTCGGGTGTGAAGACATCCTTAAAGCGGGAGAGGATTTCGTCGGCTGAACCAATGCCTCTGATTTCACCTTCCGACAGATAGGCCACACGGTCGCAATGGCGGATTTCATCGAGATAAGGAGTGGCTGCCACAACGGTGATTCCCCGCTCTTTCAACTTGTCAATCATAGCCCAGAACTCCTTACGGCTCACGGGGTCAACGCCGGTGGTCGGCTCATCAAGCAACAACACCTTGGGACTATGAACAAGTGCACACGAAAGTGCCAGCTTCTGTTTCATTCCGCCTGAGAGTTTTCCGGCCTTTCGGTTCTTGAAAGGTTCTATTTGTGAATAGATGTCCTTGATGCCATCATAGCCTGCCTCCACGGTTGTGTTGAAGAGTGTGGCAAAGAATCTCAGGTTCTCTTCCACCGATAAATCCTGATAGAGTGAGAACTTGCCGGGCATGTACCCCAGGATATGTCGAACCTCCTTCATTTGGCTCTTGGTATCGGAGCCATCCACGGATACTGTTCCACCTTCAGGCAACAACAAGGAGGCGAGAATGCGGAAAAGAGTGGTCTTTCCAGCCCCGTCGGGTCCTATCAGTCCGAAGATTTCTCCCTTCTCCACGCTGAACGAAACATCCCTCAAGGCCTTCACCTTGCCGAATGTTTTCGACACGTTCTTAACCTCAATGGTAGACACTCCTCCCAGCCCCTCTCTATGAGGGAGGGGAGAAGTATGTTTCACTCCGTGTTTTGCAATATTCGCCATAGTAAATACTAGTAGGGTGATTATTCCCCGCCGTATAGGGAGGGGTCAGGGGAGGGCCTTTATTCCCCCATACATACCAATTTTGATGTAACCGTCGTTCTTAACAAGAATCTTAACGGCATACACCTGATCGGCCCGTTCATCATCGGTAAGGATGCTTTTGGGGGTGAATTCTGAACGGCTGCTGATCCATGTGATAGTGCCATCGTATTCGTGTCTGGTATCATCACCATAATCGGAGAATACCTTTACCTTCTGCCCAATCTTCACTTTCGAGAGTTGCCTTGAGGTGATGTATGCGCGAAGGTACATATTTTGGATGTCGGCTATCTTGAAAAGCGGCTTGCCCATGGTGGCGAACTCACCCGCCTCGGCATATTTTTCCAAAACTGTTCCTTCAATGGGAGCATA
>JAEEGL012834002.1_pt1 | contig 15860 bp, 15 predicted proteins | sample 9134231 | NCBI WGS metagenome assembly JAEEGL01 (sample SAMN16246548, study PRJNA631951) | gut metagenome | biome: gut microbiome; feature: rumen; material: fiber-attached | host: Bos | place: Iran: Karaj | collected 2018-10
AAAACAGGAAGGAAATGATATGTTATGAGAAAAGTATCTGCCCTGCTGCTGGCTCTGGTCATGCTTCTTTCCATGACTGCCTGCGGCGGAGCCGTACAATCCGCCGCTGATACGGCTGCTTCTGCTGTCGCTGACGCAGCTGAGGACGCCGCTTCTGCCGTTGGCGAGGCCGTGGAGGATGCTGCCGAAACTGTGGATGATGCTGCAGCTGCGGCTGCTCCCGCCGACGAACCCCAGGATACCCTGGAGGCCGCAGAGATCAATGTGTTCATCGCTGCCTCTCTGGGCAATGCCTTTGATGAGATCGTTGCTCTGTACAATCAGTCTCAGCCCAATGTCACCGTGACCCTGAACGCGGACTCCTCCGGCACTCTGTTGGAGCAGATTCAGAACGGCTTCACCTGTGACATCTTCTTCTCTGCCGCCGTCAAGCAGATCAAGACTGCCGAGGAAGAGGGTCTGACCATTGAGGGAAGCCGGGTGGATCTGCTGAAGAACACCCTGGACCTGATCACTTACAAGGGCTCCGGCACCAAGGTCACCGGCATGGACAATCTGGGTGACGCCGCGTCCATGGCTCTGGCAGACGGGTCTGTCCCCGCCGGAAAGTATACTCGTGCAGCACTGCAGGCCCTGGGTATCCTGAATGCTGACGTGGAACCCGCAGACATCACCACACAGGAGGTCTCCGAGGCGCTTGGCGGTCTGGAGATCAATGAAACCTCAAATGTCTCCAAAACTCTGGAGGCTGTGGCGGAGGGTTCGAATGAGATCGGCACCGTCTATCACTCCGATGCCTTCTCCCGGATCGATGATATTGAGATCATCGAGTCCGTCTCCACCGACCTCACCGGCGAGATCCTCTACCCTGTGGTACGGATCCAGAACCCGGAGGCTACCGATGCCGTCACCGCTGCCGCGGATGACTTCCTGGCATTCCTGCAGACCGACGAGGTCATGTCGATCTTCGAGAACTACATGTTTATCCCCAACCGGTAATTGACGGGGCGATAAAACCGTGCTAAACTGAACAAAGCCGGGGGATGGCGAAGGCCATCCCCCATTTTGACGGGAAGTGATGAAATGGACGCTGTACGAGAGATCCTCAGCCACCTGGACTGGTCCCCCCTTCTGATTTCTCTGAAGACGGGACTGGTGGCCACGATCCTCTGCTTTTTCCTGGGAATCTTTGCCGCCAGAAAAGTGTTGAAGCTGGGCGGAAAAGCAAGGGCAGTGATTGACGGGATTCTGACACTGCCCATGGTTCTGCCTCCTACGGTGGCCGGATTCTTTCTGTTGCTCTTTTTCTCCCTGAGGCGCCCTTTCGGCGCTTTTCTGTATCAGCAGGCCGGGATCAAGGTGGTGCAGACCTGGCTGGGATGCATTCTGGCCGCTTCAGTGATTGCTTTTCCGCTTATGTACCGGAACGCCCGTGCCGCCTTCGAGCAGGTGGACGTAAACCTGATCTATGCGGGGCGCACACTCGGCATGAGTGAAACGGAGATCTTCTGGCGGGTGACCGTTCCCACAGCCGGGCCGGGCATCGCCTCCGGCACCATTCTGACCTTTGCCCGGGCGCTGGGAGAATACGGCGCCACATCCATGCTGGCGGGCAATATTGCCGGCAAGACCGGTACCATCTCCCAGAAGATTGCCACGGCCATCTCACAGAACGGGGACTATCTCACTGCAGGGGTCTGGGTCATCATCGTGATGCTCATCGCCTTTGTCATCGTGGTGCTGATGAACCTGGTCACCGGCGGGCGGAACAGGAGGCGGTGGTGACATGATCGAAGTCAGGATCGAAAAGGATCTGGGCTCCTTCCGTCTGGATACGGAGTTCTCCGCCGGGGACGAGGTTCTGGCACTGCTTGGCGGTTCCGGCAGCGGAAAATCTCTGACTCTTCGGTGCATCGCCGGTGTGGAAACGCCGGACCGCGGCCGGATTGTTGTGGATGATGTGGTGTTTTTCGACAGTGAAAAGCACATCAATCTGACACCCCGCCAGCGCAAGGTGGGTCTGCTGTTCCAGAACTACGCTCTTTTCCCTACCATGACGGTACTGCAGAATGTCATGACCGGGGTGCGAACCGGCAGCCGGACAGAAAAGCAGGCCGCAGCCCTTGAGGCGATTGATCGGTATGAGCTCCGGGGACTGGAGGACCGGTATCCCCACCAGCTGTCCGGAGGGCAGCAGCAGCGTGCTGCCCTTGCCAGGATCCTGGTAGGAAACCCCCGGATCCTCATGCTGGATGAGCCTTTCTCCGCCCTGGATGCCCATCTGCGGGATCAGATGGAACGGGAAGTGCTGGGGCTGCTCCGGGGCTTCGGCGGAACCGCCATCATGGTAAGTCACAGCCGGGACGAGGTATTTCGCATGGCCGACCGAGTGGCGGTTTTTGACAACGGACGGATCGACGCTCTGGGAGAAAAGCATGCGGTGTTCCGGAATCCCGGCACCTATACCTCTGCACTGCTGACGGGATGCAAGAACTTCAGCACTGTGTCCGGGGCCGTTTCGGAAAACGGAGTCCTCCGCTTCCATGCGGACGACTGGAACCTGGATCTGGCTGTCCCGGATATATCCCAGGGGCAGATCGCCGCCATCCGCGGCCACCATATCCGGCCGGGAGCGCGCGGAGATTCCAACGTCTTCGAAATGGAGATCGTCGATGTGATTGAGGATACGTTTGAACATGTCCTCCTGCTCCGTCGGCCAGGCGCATCCGGAAATCCCATTCACTGGATGATTCCCAAGGGCACACTGGAGCCCCTGCCGTCCGGGAAAGTGCAGGTCTGCTTCCCGCCGGAATCCCTGATGATGCTCCGGCGATAAGATCGGTGACAGGTTCTGAACAAAAAACGAGCGGAGCAATCTCCTCTGTACGGGGAGTTTGTTCCGCTCGTTTTCTGTACTGCTGCTTTCCTACTCTTCTGTCATCTTTGGAAACAGGATCGTCACGGTGGTTCCCAGTCCCACCTCGCTTGTCAGTTCCACCCTGGCTTTATGGAACTGGGCGCCGTGCTTCACAATGGACAGCCCCAATCCTGTGCCGCCGATTTCCTTGGAGTGGCTCTTGTCCACCCGATAGAAACGTTCAAACACCCGTTTCTGGTGGGCCGGCGGGATACCGATGCCGGTATCCGATACCTTCAGGACCACATTGTCCGTGTCCTCCGAGACTTCCACCCTGACGCTGCCGCCGGGGCGGTTATATTTGATCGCGTTGTCGCAGAGGTTGTATACCATCTCGCTGAGAAGCTGCCAGATTCCGCGAACTTGATAATGTCCACCTGTGAGCTCCAGAGATACATTCTGCCGCTCTGCAATCAGCCGCAGGCTGTCCAGAGTCTCTTCCGAAAGAGCATAGAGATCCACGGTCTCCCATTCCGGGGTACCGCCGCCCTCATCCAGCTTCGAGAGCCTTATGATATCATCTACCAGTGCGATCATGCGCTGGCTTTCCTTGTAGATGTCTCCGGAGAATTCCCGCACCTTCTCCGGAGGGACCACTCCCTGGGACATCAGCTCGGCAAACCCGGAGATAGAAGTCAGCGGTGTTTTGAGCTCATGGGACACATTGGCGGAAAACTCCCTGCGGAGTTTTTCCCGCTGCTCCACTTCCTCCTGAATGGTAAGCTTCTGCTCCAGGATCCGGCTGACCAGAGGCGACAGCTCCGGATAGGTGTCCGGATCAGGATCGTCCAGATTCATGGCATTGATCGGCTGTACGATCTGCCTGGCTGCGCGGAAGGCAAGCACACCGGAAATCATCAGAACAAGTACAATAACCCAGAGCACAGGACTTACAGTCGCAAATGCATAGCGCACAGCACTCATGGGACGTCCCAGACGCAGGATGGTACCATCCGCGCAGAGTCTGGCAAAGAAAATGGTGGTCCTTCCGTCGTTTTCTGCCCTGCGGATACTCTGTCCCTCACCCGTTTCCAGAGCAGCGGCAACCTCCGGACACTCCAGCTGTCCGGCTATTGAATCATTTTCGCTGTCAAACAGGATTCTGCCATCCCCGGCAATCCAGGTAATACGGTCTCCGCCATCCACACTGTCCAGGTATTCCGCACCACCCTGAATCAGGCCCTGCTCAGCATATACAGCTTCACTGGCAAGCGCGGAAAAAGTCTCCTCCTTCACCTGGGTGTAGCGCATTCCGAAAAACAGCCCGGCACACAGAATCAGTACGGAAATGCCAACCAGGAAGGTGTTTCGAAAAATCGTTTTTGTCATGATGGTTCTCCATTCATACGGTATCCGACACCGCGAATCGTTTCAATGCTTTTTCCGGCTGCACCAAGCTTTGCCCGGAGGGTACGGATGTGCACGTCCAGTGTGCGGTTCTCCCGCTCCGCCTCCAGGCCCCATATTTTTTCCATGAGTATTTCCCGGGTCAAAACATTGCCCCGGTTCTCCAGCAGCAGCGATAGAAGCCTGTACTCCTTGTAGGTCAATACTACCGGATTGCCGCTGACCTGAACCTCATGACGATCCGGAAAAAGGCTGATCTTGCCCGCTGTCAGTACCGTCTGACCCTCTCCGGGGGCTGTCCGGCGCAGAACCGCCCGTACCCGGGCAACCAGTTCCATCATACCAAAGGGCTTGGAGATGTAGTCATCTGCTCCGGAATCCAGCCCCAGAACCCTGTCATATTCCGTATTTCTGGCTGTCAGCACGATTACCGGCAGCATTCCGTAGTCACGGCGGATCTGCCTGAGCACCGAGATCCCGTCCTGTTCCGGCAGCATGATGTCCAGCAGAACCAGCTCCGGCTTCTGCAGTTCCATGGCCTGCCAGAACAGACCCGGCGTTTCAAAGCCCTCAGCCTGATAGCCCTGGCTCTCGAGGGCATAGACCACAAGCTTCCGGATGCTGTCATCATCCTCCAAAAGATAGAGCACTCATTTCACCCCCTGTCTATCCTATCATACAACCAGGTCGCTGAAAAGAATATTCTCCGATTTAACACAGATTTAATATGAACCGGGCATGGGATTTAACATGGAGCAGGTAAGATTGAAGAGAAGGAAGTGAATCTATGGGTATTTCTGAAATAATCCGTCTGATGTGCGGAGTAGCGCTGTTCCTGTTCGGCATGACGCTGATGGGGGACGGTCTCAAGCGCGTGTCGGGCAACAAGCTGGAGCCCATCCTGTTCAGGCTGTCGAGCACGCAGCTCCGCGGCATGCTGCTGGGTGCCGGTGTTACCGCCGCTATCCAGTCCTCCGCTGCCACATCTGTCATGGCCGTCGGCTTTGTGAACTCCGGAATGATGAAAGTCCGGCAGGCGATCTCAGTAATCATCGGCGCCATTCTAGGTACCAGTATCACCGGCTGGGTGATCTGCCTTAGCTATGTGGAGGGTACCGGAAGCCTCAGCAGCATCCTGTCCACCGCTACACTGACCGGTGTCATTGCCGTGATCGGTATCCTGCTCCGGATGTTCAGCAAAAAGCAGCTTCACCGCCACATCGGTGATATTCTGATGGGCTTTGCCATCCTGATGACCGGTATGAGTAATATGAGCGGTGCTGTCAGCGGGCTGGGAAGTCAGCCCTGGTTCACCGGTATGCTTACCACCATGACCAACCCGTTGCTGGGAATTCTGGTCGGTGCGGTTTTTACGGCGATGCTGCAGTCCGCTTCTGCCGCGGTAGGCATCATCCAGGCGCTTTCTGTCACCGGTGCCATGACCTTCAGCTCCGCACTGCCGTTGCTGATGGGCGTCACCATTGGTGCCTCGGTACCGGTGCTTCTGTCTGCCCTTGGCGCAAACACCAACGGAAAGCGGACAGCTCTCAGCTATCTGGTAGCCTCTTTTATGGGTATGATGGTCGTTGCATCGCTGTTCTATATTGCCGACTCCATCTTCCATTTTCCCTTTATGTCCATGGTCATGAATCCCTTCTCTCTTGCCTTCGTGAATACGGTGTTCCGGTTTGCGATGCTCTGCCTGCTCTCACCATTTATGGACGTTCTGGAAGCCGTTGTTTCCCTGATGGTTCCGGAGAAAAAGGTCACCAAGGAGGAAGACCCCACTCTGCGTCTGGAAGAACGGTTCCTCGGGCATCCCGCGCTTGCCATCGGTCAGAGCCGCATCACGATCTCCGCCATGGCGGAGCAATCCCGGCAGGCGCTGGAATCCGCTTTCTCCCTTCTGACCTCCTACAGCGAGGAAGGATTCGAAGCAGTGGAAGGGATGGAAGCCTCCGTAGACCGTTATGAGGACTGTCTCGGCTCCTATCTTGCCAAGCTCACCGGGCAGGATCTCAACGAGCAGCAGAGCATGGAGGTTTCCAAATTTCTGCACACTCTGTCGGATTTCGAGCGTATCTCCGATCACGCTCTGAACATCGCCGAAAGTGCCAGGGAGATCCACGAAAAGAACCTCCATTTCTCTGAGGATGCCAAGCAGGAACTGTCTGTGGTGATCCGCGCGCTGTCACGGGTCGTGCAGCTTGCTGTCAGTTCCTTCGAGTCAGGAGATCTGTCCATGGCCAAGCAGGTGGAGCCTCTGGAGGAGGTCATCGACGAGCTCTGCGACCAGCTGAAGCTCAGGCATGTGGACCGTCTCCAGCACGGACGATGCACGGTCGCCCAGGGCTTTGTGTTCAATGATCTTATCACCAATATGGAGAGGATCTCGGATCACTGCTCCAATGTGGCCATTGCTCTGATAGAGCTGAGCAGCGGAACCTTTGACACCCATCAGTACCTGGAGCACCTCAAGGAAAAGCAGTCCGAGGAATTTGAGCAGGCTGCAGAGAAAAACCGTGCCGAGTTTGCGCTGTAGCTAAGGATATCAGATATCTGAAAATCGTCTGCGCTAATTTGATAACCGTTTTCATATTGACACGGGTAATATGCCGTGTTAGAATATGAAAACGGTTATCATTTTTATTTTCAGGTGATCTGCTATGAAATCCCCTTATAAAACCAAACAACGGGAGGAAATCCTCTCCTACCTTTCCTCCACCGGCGGCCGCCACTTCACCGCCGCCGATATCTGCCGTCATTTTCAGGACTGCGGCCGTCCCATCGGAACCGCAACCGTATACCGGCACCTGGAAAAGTTCATCGATGACGGTCAGGTGAAAAAGTACATGCTCAGCGACGGCGGCAGCGCCTGCTATGAGTATATCGATCCGGAAAAGAACTGCTGCCGGCCGGTGTGCTACCATCTCAAATGCCAGGTCTGCGGGCGGCTGATCCACATGGAATGCCGGGAGATTACGGAGCTGGAGCAACACCTCCTGTCCCGCCACGGCTTCCGGATTGATCCCGCCCGTACCGTGTTCTATGGCGTCTGCGCCGCCTGCGACGGGAAGGAACCGGTCCGCATATGAAACGTCTGCTTTCTCTTTTTCTGATTGCAGCCCTGCTGTGTCTGTATCTTCCGGGCTGCGGAAATGCCCCGGAAGCACAGGATGACGGGCGTGTCCGGGTGGTTGTGACCATTTTCCCGCTCTATGACTGGCTCCGAACCATTGCCGGCGACAGCACTGGACTGGATATAGTATGGCTGCTGGATTCCGGTGTGGATCTGCACAGCTACCAGCCCTCGGTGTCGGACATGCTGACGATCTCCACATGTGACGTGTTTGTGTTTGTAGGCGGCGAATCCGACGGCTGGGTCCATGACGCCCTGGACGGCGCTGACAACCGGAACATGACCGTCGTCAATCTCATGCACAGTCTGGGAGACCGGGTCCGGGAAGAGGAGACTCTGGAAGGTATGGAGCCGTCCCCTGACGAGGCAGACGGGGAGACGGAATACGATGAGCATATCTGGCTGTCTCTCGGGAACGCGGAAGCCGCCGCCGGACTGATCGCCGAGGCGCTATCCACAGCTGATCCTGTCAATGCGGACACCTATCGCTCCAACGCAGAAGCTTATCAGGCTGAACTCCGTTCTCTGGACGCCCGGTACCGCAGTGTGACAGACACCGCTGCGCGGCACACCCTGCTCTTCGGGGACCGGTTCCCTTTCCGTTATCTGGCGGAGGACTATGGTCTAACCTGCTATGCAGCCTTTGCAGGCTGCTCTGCGGAAACCGAGGCCAGCTTTGAAACTGTAACATTTCTGGCCGGGAAAGTAGACGAACTGGGTCTGCCTGCCATCCTGACTATCGATGGCGGTGATCAGAGGCTGGCAGAAACCATAGCGAACAGCACCAGATCCCGGGATCAGGCAATTCTGACCCTGAACTCCATGCAGGGAATCAGCACTCGGGACATTTCATCCGGAAAGACCTATCTTACCATCATGGAGGACAATCTCGCTGTTCTGGAGACAGCACTGAACTGAGGAGGCCCTTATGGCGGAACTGACCTGCAGAGACCTGACCCTGGGATATGAGGGCAGCGTCCTGCTTGACAATCTGACTTTTGAAGTCAATCAGGGGGACTATCTCTGCATTGTCGGAGAAAACGGCTCGGGCAAGTCCACCCTGATGCGTACCATACTCCATCTGCAGCCCCCCGTGTCCGGCACCATCACGCTGGGCGACGGGCTGAAGCCAACGGAAATCGGCTATCTCCCCCAGCAGACCGTGGTTCAGCGGGATTTTCCGGCCTCGGTCCGGGAGATCGTCCTCTCCGGTTGCCAGGGTGCTGCCGGAAGGCGGCCCTTCTACACCAGGGCGGAAAAACAGACAGCGCTGGATAACATGGAGCGGCTGGGTATCGCAGATCTTGCCCGCCGATGCTACCGGGAATTATCCGGCGGGCAGCAGCAGCGGGTACTCCTGGCCAGGGCTCTGTGCGCCACCCGCCGGCTGCTGCTGCTGGACGAGCCGGTATCGGGACTGGATCCCAAGGTCACTGGAGAGATGTATCAGCTCATCGAGCAGCTCAACCGTGAAGGCATCTCCATTATTATGATCTCCCATGACATCTCAGCCTCGGTGAAATACGCCAGTCATATTCTTCACATCGGCACTGAGACTTTTTTCGGCACCTCTCACGACTATCTCCACAGCCCAATCGGGCAGAAATATCTGGAACTGGAAGGCGGTGAACTGCATTGTTCGAAACACTGGCACTCTATTTCTCCTATCCCTTCGTCCGATACGCCATGATTGTCGGCGTGCTCATTGCCCTGTGCTCTTCCCTGTTGGGGGTAACGCTGGTTTTAAAGCGGTTCTCCTTCATCGGTGACGGACTGAGCCATGTGGCTTTCGGCGCTATAGCCATCGCCGCTGTTCTGAATCTCAGCAACAACATGCTTCTCGTACTTCCCGTGACGGTGATCTGCGCTGTTCTGCTGCTTCGGACCGGCCAGAATACCCGGATCAAGGGCGACGCTGCCATTGCGATGATTTCCGTGGGGGCTCTGGCGGTGGGTTATCTGATCATGAATCTGTTCTCCACCTCCACGAATCTCTCAGGAGACGTTTGCAGCACTCTCTTCGGCTCCACCTCCATCCTGACCCTGCGGCCTGCCGAGGTCTGGCTGTGCGGAGTGCTTTCTGTCCTGGTCGTTGCTGTCTTTGTGCTGTTTTACAACAAGATCTTCGCCATCACCTTTGATGAGAGCTTCTCCAGAGCGGTAGGCACGCCAGCGGGGGCCTATAACCTGCTTCTGGCAGTAATCATCGCTGTGATCATCGTTCTGGCCATGAATCTGGTCGGATCCCTTCTGATTTCCGCGCTGGTAATCTTCCCGGCCCTCAGCGCCATGCGGTTATTCCGGAGCTTCCGTTCCGTGACGATCTGTTCCGCCATCCTGTCTGTAGGCTGCGCAGCACTGGGGATTCTGACTGCCATTTTGGCAGGGACGCCTGTCGGCTCCACCATTGTGACCATCGATATTGCTGCGTTCTTTGTCTTCGCATGCATTGGCCGGATACGTGAAGCCGCATAGACTGCCCTCTGCTTCTGCCACAGCAGAAAGATGCACCGCTCCTTCCGGGAATTATTCCCGCAGGAGCGGTTTTGTCTTTGGCCCGCGCACATTCCGCCTTTGTTTGTCCTTCACAGGAAAGCATGCAAGTCAGTGCGGTTTTTCATGCATTTATCGGTAAAAAACCCCGGCTTCTACCCAAAAAAATGGTTGATTTTTGAAAGATTTCTGCGGTATAATGTTCGTGTAATTTTTGATCCGCGGGACTGCAGTTTAGCGAAAAAAACACAGTGAAGGAGTAATAGAATCCAATGAAAAGCTACAAAAGAGTTCTGGCTCTGATGCTTGCCGTCGCAATGATGGTATGTGTCTTTGCCGCCTGCGGCAGCAACGCCGCATCTGCCCCTGCCGCTTCCTCCGCTGAGGCTGCCGCCTCCGGCGAAGCCGCCCCTGCCGCAGCTTCCGGCGACAAGGTCGTAAAGATCGGCGTATATGAGCCTGCTTCCGGTGACAACGGCGCCGGCGGCAAGCAGGAGACTCTGGGCATGCAGTATGCCAATCAGGAGACCCCCACCGTAGAGATTGCCGGCGAGACCTATTCCGTCCAGCTGGAGATCGTGGACAATCAGTCCTCCACCGATAAGGGTCCCTCCGCAGCGCAGCAGCTGGTTTCCGCTGGCGTCAGCGTGGTGCTTGGCTCCTATGGTTCCGGCGTTTCCATCGCTGCCTCCGACGTCTTTAAGAACGGCGGCGTGCCTGCCATCGGCGTTACCTGCACCAACCCCCAGGTCACTGAGGGCAACGAGCATTACTTCCGCATCTGCTTCCTGGATCCATTCCAGGGCACTGTCCTGGCCAACTACGCCTCTGCAGAGCTGGGTGCCAAGAAGGCATACTGCCTGAGCAAGCTGGGCGACGACTACTCCGCCGGCCTGTGCAACTACTTCAAGGAGGCCTTCACTGGCCTGGGCGGCGAAGTTGTAGAGGAATCCTTCCCCGAGGGCAACTCTGACTTCACCTCCTACATCACCAACGCCAAGAGCCAGGGCTGCGAGGTCTTCTTCGCTCCCGTGTCCACCGAGGCAGCTGCCAACATCATTGAGCAGGCTTCCGCACAGGGCCTGGGAATTCCCATGCTGGCCGGCGATACCTGGGACTCCAACGTCATCACCGGCGCTGCCCAGGGCAAGGACGTTCAGATCATCGTCACCACCTTCTATCAGGAGGGCGGCAACCCTGCCTTTGACGAAGGCTTCAAGGCTTATCTGAACAGCGATTCCACCGCCATGACCAACAACGGCGGCAACGACATGGTCGCTGCTGTATCCGCCATGGGTTACGATGCTTACTATGTGGCGCTCGAGGCCCTGAAGGCTGCAGGCTCCACCGATGCCGCTGCGGTGCAGGCTGCACTGCCCGGCGTTACCTATAACGGTGTGTCCGGCGCCATCGCCTTTAATGAGACCGGCGACGCCATCCGCGACACTGCTTATGTCAAGAAGGTCAACACCGAGACCGGTGCCTGGGACTTCGTGGCGGAGCAGAAGGTCGGCTGATTCATTCATTTTTCCGGACGCCCCGGAGGCCCCCAACAGGTCTCCGGGGCTTCCCGTGATTGTAGGGGCGGTCTGTGACCGCTCGTACACCGCGGAAGCGGGTGGTCAGAGATCACCCCTACAAGATAACTGTAAGGAGGTTTCTCCATGAGTGTTGTTCTGCCCTATTTGCTTTCGGGCATCTCTGTGGGCGGCCAGTACGCGCTGATCGCCATCGGATATACCATGGTCTACGGTATCCTCCGCCTGATCAACTTCGCTCACGGCGACGTGTTCATGGTGGCCGGCGTCATGATGGTCTATCTCTCCGCGTCCCTGCCCCTGTACATCTCCATGCCCCTGATGCTGATTCTGACGGTCATCATCGGCTTTGCCATTGAGCGTGCGGCTTACAAGCCCCTGCGCTCGGCACCCCGGATGTCCATCATGATCTCCGCTATCGGTGTGAGCTACCTGCTCCAGAATCTGGCGGCCTACATCACCGGCGGTCTTGCTCAGCAGTATCCCACGGTGCCCGGCATCTCCAACTCCGTGAACATCGGACCCGCCACCACCAAGGTGGTTACACTGGTGACGCCTTTCCTGGTGATTGCCCTGGTATTTGCCCTGGTACTGCTCATCAACCACACCAAAATCGGCATGGCCATGCGTGCCGTGGCCAAGGATTACGACACTGCCCAGCTCATGGGCATCCGCATTAATGCCGTCATCTCAGCCACCTTCGTCATCGGTTCCTTCCTTGCGGCGGTGGGCAGCGTGCTTTACTTCACCAACTACACTGCCGTAACCTATACCTCTGGTGCCATGCCTGGTCTGAAGGCCTTTGTGGCTGCCGTGTTCGGCGGCATCGGCTCCATCCCCGGTGCGGTAATAGGGGCATTCATCATTGGCATTTCCGAGAACATCGTAAAGGGTCTGGAGGCCATGCTTGGCGTAGCGGGCATCAACCTGAACATTGGCCTGGCCACCTTCTCTGATGCGGTGACCTTTGCCCTGCTCATCATCATTCTTGTGGTCAAACCCACCGGCCTGTTCGGTGAAAAAGCCACAGAGAAAGTCTGAGGTGGGTGCCATGATGAAACTCGAAAACAAACGCGGTGTACTGATCACCGCTGTCATTATCATTGCCGTGTTCCTGTTTGTGGGCATTGCCGAGCGCGTAGCACCGCCTTCCTGGGACATGCTGTTCATGGTGCTGAAAAAGGGCTCCATCTATGCTCTGATCGCCGTATCCATGAACCTGCTCAACGGATTCACTGGGCTGTTCTCTCTGGGTCAGGCCGGTTTCATGCTGCTGGGTGCCTATACCTACGGCATCCTGACCATTCCCGTGGCGGACCGTGCTTCAGTCTACCAGTACTTTGACGGCGGTCTGGTGCAGTTCACTCTTCCCGTGCCGGTAGCCCTGATCCTCGCCGGCCTGGTAGCCGCGCTCTTCGCATTCCTGATTGGCCTGCCGGTACTGCGTCTCAAGAGTGATTACCTGGCCATTGCCACCCTGGGCTTTGCGGAAATTATCCGCGCCGTGTTCCAGTGGAATATGCTGGGTCCCATCACCAACGGGTCCAACCTTCTGCGGAAATTCCCGGTATTCCAGTCCACCATTTCCTTCTTCATTGTGGTGGGCATCTGTGTGGCTGTGATTCTGCTGCTGATCAACTCCTCCTACGGCAGGGCCTTCAAGTCCATCCGGGAGGATGAAATTGCCGCTGAGGCCATGGGCATCAATCTGGCCCGGCACAAGATGCTGGCATTCTGCATTTCCTCTTTCTTCGCAGGCATCGGCGGCGCTCTGCTTGCCATGTACCAGACCTCTGTGCAGGCTTCCATCTTCAAGTCTGCCATGACCTATGAGATTCTTCTGATCGTGGTAATCGGCGGCATCGGCTCCATTTCCGGCAGCGTGCTGGCTTCCTTCCTTTACATTGCCTGCAGCGAGTGGTGGCTCCGGTTCCTGGATCAGGAGACCATGCTCACCGCCGCCGGCCGCGGAAAGTTCATCATCGTCATGGCCGTGGTTTTCGTGATTCTGCTTGCCCTGATGGTCTTCCGTCTGATCAAGCCCAAGGCAAAATCCCGGGTGCGCTATGGTGTAGGCGCCGGGGTATGCGGGGCAGCGCTGATATGGCTGATTGTATTCGCCGTCACCGGGCAGACCAAAGTTCCGCTGCTCCGCAACGGTTTCCGTATGGTGGTCTTTTCTGTCATCATCATGATCATTGTGCTGTTCTTCAGCCGGGGCATCATGGGTACGAATGAGCTGCCCTATCTGTTCCGAAAACGCGTGAAGTCTGCGGAAAAGGAGGTGGCGAAATGAGTGAAAACGTTCTGCATGTTGAGCATGTAACCATGCAGTTCGGCGGCGTTGTGGCTGTCAACGACCTTTCTCTGGACGTAAACAAGGGCGAGATTGTTGCACTCATCGGCCCCAACGGTGCAGGCAAAACCACCGCTTTCAACTGCATCACCGGCGTATATGAGCCAACCAACGGCCGGGTCTCTTTTCTGGGCAAGCCCATGGTGGAGAACCATCCCCAGGGCAAGATGAAGAAGCTCTATTCCGGAGACCATGCAGAGGACTTCCCTCATGTCATAAGCCCCACCCCGGATCATATCACCAAGCTTGGCATTGCCCGGACTTTCCAGAACATCCGCCTGTTCTCAGCCTTGAGTGTGTTTGACAATGTGCTCATTGCCAAGCATATGCGCGCCAGACACAACTGGTTCACCTCCACCTTCCGCATCAGCGCCAGAGAGGAAAAGCGTATGCGGGAAGAGGCCACCGCCCTGCTGGAAGAGCAGAATCTTCTGCACCTGAAAGATGAAGTGGCAGGTTCCCTGCCTTACGGCATCCAGCGCCGCCTGGAAATCGCCCGGGCTCTGGCCACCAACCCGACGCTTCTGCTGCTGGACGAACCTGCGGCGGGCATGAATCCCCAGGAAACACAGGAGCTCACGGATTTCATCAAGGAGATCCGGGACAAGTATGACCTGACGGTCTTTATGATCGAGCATCACATGGATCTGGTCATGCAGATCTCCGAACGTATCTACGTGCTGGACTTCGGCAAGCTTATCGCCTCCGGCACACCTGCTGAGATACAGTCCAACCAGCGGGTCATTGACGCATATTTGGGGGTGAGCAACGATGCTTAAAATTGAAAACCTGGTAGTAAACTACGGTGGCATCGAAGCGGTCAAGGGCATCTCTCTTGAGGTTCCAGATGGCAACATCATCACTCTGGTAGGCGCCAACGGCGCAGGCAAATCCACTACACTGCGCTCCATTGCCGGTCTGGTTAAGGCAAAGAGCGGCTCTATCACACTGGACGGCGAGGAGCTCCTCGGTCTGAGCACCCCGGACATCGTCTCCAAGGGAATTACCATGGTGCCGGAAGGCCGCCGTGTTTTTCCGGACATGACAGTGCTTGAGAATCTCAAGATCGGTGCTTACCTCCGCAAGGACAGCCTTAAGGATGATATCGATCACGTTTATGATCTGTTTCCCCGGCTGAAGGAACGGTCCTGGCAGGCAGCCGGTACACTGTCCGGTGGTGAGCAGCAGATGCTGGCCGTTGGCAGGGCGCTCATGTCCCGTCCCAAGATTATCATGATGGACGAGCCTTCTCTGGGCCTTGCCCCGATTATCGTTCAGGGCATCTTCGACATCATTCGGGAAATCAACCGGCAGGGCACCACGGTTCTGCTCATCGAGCAGAATGCCAACATGGCCCTGAAGACCGCGGACTATGGCTACGTCATGGAGACCGGTCGGATTTCCCTCCAGGGCACTGGCGAAGAACTGCTGGCTAACGAACAGGTCAAGGAACTCTACCTGGGCAAGTCTAAGGCTTGATAAGGCTTGATTCAGATTATACAGCGCGCCTCCACACAGCTGTGCGGAGGCGCGCTTCTTCTTTTACTGTGCCGGGGGGCTTCCCGGATCTGCATAGGTGGCATGATAGAGGTCCCGGTCGTAAAAGACGCGGTCCCGAACTGTAAGACGGCACATTCCGTTTTCAACAGCGACAATGCTCACTGCACAGTTCGGCGGCAGGCTTCCCTGCCAGAAGTCCTCCCGGTCATCATAGACCAGATTCAGCAGTGCACGCATCGCACAGCCGTGGGTGGAAACCAGAATGGTCTTTCCATCGTTCTGCGGATCGGAGATCAGGTCCAGCAGGAAGGCTTCGGTTCTTTGGATCACATCCCGGATGGATTCTCCGTCAGGCGCTCCGTGAAACTCCATTGGATTATAGAAGAAGTCAGAAAAATGCTCATCCGGTATCTCAAAGTGCTCCGGATCACAGCAAAGGCCCTCCCAACAGCCCCACCGGATTTCTCTGAGCCGGTCATCAGTTTCTATGAGGTTCGGAAACAGATTCTCCTCCATGATCAGTCGCGCGGTGTCCCTTGCCCGGGACAGCGGGCTGGAGATGACCCTGTC
>JAEEGL012877120.1_pt1 | contig 15860 bp, 12 predicted proteins | sample 9134231 | NCBI WGS metagenome assembly JAEEGL01 (sample SAMN16246548, study PRJNA631951) | gut metagenome | biome: gut microbiome; feature: rumen; material: fiber-attached | host: Bos | place: Iran: Karaj | collected 2018-10
AAAAGCCGTAAGACAATAAGCCATGGCGTGGCCTGTACTTACGGCTTTTCTTTGAATATGGATCTGAAATGAAAAGACAGGCTCAGTCTTTTCCAAACAGCAGGTCGCTGTAGGAAGGCATCGGCCAGTACGAACGGTCGGTGACCTTTTCGAGTTCATCGGTATTCTCTCTGATCTCTTCCATCAGAGGGATGATCTTATCGTGATAGAAGTCAGCGATCTTCTGGGAGCCCTGCGGTCTCTCCTTGAGCAGTTTCTCGATCTTATTTATGTCTTTGAATATGACTTTCTTGTTCTTTTTGATCAGCTTCACTGTTCTGTATTCATAAGAATCTTCATCCAGAAGATCAAGGTCATCGTCTTCATCCAGCGACTTCTTCAGTGTAAGTTCGAATGACGTCACTGCCGGCAGGATGTCTTTTTTCAACATGTCGATCAGCGTCAGAGCTTCGATATGGATGGTCTTGTAATATTTCTCCAGATAGATCTCATGTCTTGAAAGAAGTTCCGCTTTAGAGAGGACATTGTTTTCCGTAAAGACTTTCACATTCTTTCTGTCGAGATAATGGGATAGAGCGATCGGTGTGGAAGGATAGTTGCTCAAACCGCGCTTGCCTGCTTCATTGATCCAGCTTTCGTCATAGCCGTTGCCGTTGAAGATGATGCGTTTGTGTTTTTTCAATGTCTTTCTGATCAGGTCGTGCAAGGCGCTGTTGAAGTCTTCCGCTTTTTCGAGTTCATCCGCAAACTTCTTGAGCTCTTGCGCGACGATGGTATTCAGTATCGTATTGGGCGTAGCGATGGATGCGGAAGAACCCGGCATACGGAATTCGAACTTGTTGCCCGTGAAGGCAAACGGCGAAGTTCTGTTGCGGTCAGTGTTGTCTTTCGGGAAAGCCGGTATCGTATGGACGCCGATCTGTAAGGCTTCCTTCTTTTTGCCCGCATAATCTTTTCCTTTTTCGATCGAAGTAAGGATATCGTTCAGTTCATCGCCGACAAAGACGGAAACGATGGCCGGCGGCGCTTCCGAAGCACCCAAACGATGATCGTTGCCTGCCGAAGAGATCGAGATGCGTACCAGGTCCTGGTACTCGTCGATCGCTTTGATGATGGCGGTCAGAAAAAGTAAGAACTGGGCGTTCTCCGAAGGCGTATCGCCCGGGTCGAGCAGGTTGACACCGGTATCCGTCTTCAAGGACCAGTTGTTGTGCTTGCCGGAACCGTTGATGCCGGCAAAGGGTTTTTCGTGTAAGAGACATTCCAGGTCATGACGCTTGGCGACCTTCTTGAGGATCTCCATCGTCAGATTGTTCTGGTCGGCCGAGACGTTGACGGTCAGAAAGTTGTTGGCCAGCTCGTGCTGGGACGGAGCGACTTCGTTGTGTTCGGTCTTGGCCTGTATGCCCAAAGCCCATAGTTCTTCGTTGACTTCTCTCATGAAGTCCTGGACCTTTGTACGTATGGAACCGTAATAGTGATCGTTCATCTCCTGGCCTTTCGGCGCCGGAGCTCCAAGCAGGGTCCTGCCGGTCAGACGCAGGTCTTCCCTTTGTTCAAAGAGTTTCTTATCGATCAGGAAGTATTCCTGTTCGGCACCGGCTGTTGCCTTGATGTGATCGACATCTTCATTGCCGAACAGTTTCAAAATGCGCATGGCTTCTTTGTTCAAAGCTTCCATCGAACGAAGCAGCGGCGCCTTATGGTCTAAGGCTTCTCCCGAATAGGAAACGAAGACCGTCGGTATGCACAAGACTCCGTCCTTGATGAAGGCGTAGGAGGTCGGGTCCCAGGCCGTATAGCCTCTTGCCTCAAAGGTATCTCTCAGACCGCCCGAAGGAAAGGAAGAGGCATCGGCTTCGCCTTTGACCAGATTGGATGGCGAAAACTCCAGTGTGATCTTGCCGCCGCCGGCTGTTGAGACGAAACTTTCGTGTTTCTCAGCGGTCGCACCGGATAAAGGATGGAACCAATGGGTGAAATGGGTAGCCCCGTTCTCCACTGCCCAGTCCTTCATCGCATTGGCGACTTCCTCTGCGATATCTTCATTGAGGTAAGTCCCCTGTTTGATCGTCTGATTCAGCTGCTTGTAAGTCGATCTGGATAATCTGGCCTTCATCACTTCATCGTTGAAGACGCGGCATCCGAATGTTTTCATGATATCAGTCATGGTCTTCCTCCTTGTTTGCGATCGCCTGCTTTACTAATCCCAGGAATAAGGGATGCGGATGGTTGGGTCTTGATCGGAATTCCGGATGGAACTGCACGCCGATGAAGTAATCGCAGTTATTGTTTTCGATCGTTTCGACGATATGATCATCCGGCGAGGTCCCCGATAAGCTTAGTCCCGCCTTCACAAGACGCGTGCGGAACTCGTTGTTGAATTCATAACGGTGGCGGTGGCGCTCTTTGATCTGTTCTTCATTATAGAGCTCACGTATCAGTGTTTTTTCTTTTAAGATACACGGGTAGGCGCCAAGACGCAAGGTCCCGCCTTTTTCAACTTCGTCGTTTTGGTCCGGCAGGAAGTCGATGACCTTGTATGGAGAGGCTTCATCGAATTCTCTTGAGTTGGCATTCTTCATGCCGGCAACGTTTCTTGAAAATTCGATCACCCCTACCTGCATGCCAAGACAGATCCCCAGATACGGGATATTATTTTCACGGCAATATCTTGCGGTCACGATCATGCCTTCGATGCCGCGTTTTCCGAATCCGCCGGGAACGATGATCCCATCGATCCCTTTCAGCTTCTCAGAAACGTTATCTTCATCGATACATTCCGAATCGATCCACTTGATCTTCACCTTGGAACTTAAGGCGAAGCCGGCATGATGCAGGGCTTCGGCGATGGAAAGATAAGCATCATTAAGTTTTACATATTTGCCGACGATCGCGATACATGTCTTATGTGTCGGGTGTCTGGCGTTTCTCACCATCTGTTTCCAGTCTTTGAGATCGGCTTCCCGTTTTCCCAGCTTCAGCTTCTCGCAGACCGTATCTGCCATACCTTGTTTTTCCAACATCAAAGGCACTTCGTAGAGAAGAGGGATCGTCCGATTCTCGATGACGCATTCTCTTTTCAGGTTGCAGAACAAGGCGATCTTTTCAAAGACCTCTTCCTCGAGCGGCTTCGCACAGCGAAGCACGATGAGGTCCGGCTTGATCCCCATGCCTTGCAGTTCCTTGACGGAATGCTGGGTCGGTTTGGACTTTTGTTCTTTTGAACTTTCAAGATAGGGCACCAGCGTTACATGAATGTAACAGACGTTCTCACTTCCCTTCTCGAGTCCGATCTGCCGTATGGCTTCGATGAAAGGCTGGGATTCGATATCACCGATCGTTCCACCCACTTCGCAGATCAGTACATCCGGATCGTTCTTCTGCGCTGCCGCATAGATGAATTCCTTGATCTCGTTGGTGATGTGTGGGATGACCTGCACGGTCTTTCCCAGGTAATCGCCTCTTCGCTCTTTATTCAGAACGTTCCAGTAGACCTTGCCGGTCGTGAGATTGGAGAAGCGGTTGAGATCCTCATTTATGAAACGCTCATAGTGGCCAAGATCGAGATCCGTCTCGACACCGTCCTCCGTCACATAGACTTCGCCGTGCTGGTAAGGAGACATCGTCCCCGGATCGACATTGATATAGGGGTCGAGCTTCTGCGAAGCGACCTTGAGACCTCTTGCCTTCAGTAACCTTCCTAAGGAAGCAGCCGTGATCCCCTTGCCTAATCCCGATACCACGCCGCCTGTCACAAAGATAAATTTTGTCATCGTGCACCTCCGAAAAAACAAATAAAAACAACATCTTGCGATGTCATTCCATAAGGGTTTCAAAACCATCATCCATCAGATCATCATGGATATTTCGTCTTTTCAGCGCGGCCGCACTAAAATACGAAATAATGTTACCTCTGCATAAATTTTACTGTCAATCAAATCCCGGTACTTTTTTCAGGAAATATTCCAGGGAAATAATTTTGGATGAAAGAATTTTCATCAGCTTCTTTCTGCAGGCAAGAAAAGCTATAATGGTAATGTTGTTTGAAGGAGTTTATTATGATCACAGAACAGATCGACAAAGATATATATGAACTCTGTCTTTCTTCCGACAAGGAACTGAAAGACATCTATAGAAGGATCGATGATATCGCCTTAGTCAACAGCGAACGCATCCTTTCTGCCTTTATCGAAAACAGGGTCTCCTACACGGATTTCGCCGACATCAACGGCTATGGAAATTACGACGCCGGAAGAGACAAGCTCGAGAAGATCTTTTCCACCGTCTTAGGTACGGAAGATGCCTTGGTACGTCCGCAGATCATGTCAGGGACCAACGCCTTGTATCTGGCCTTTTCCGGTCTTCTGAAGCACGGAGACACGATGATCTCACTGACCGGTACCCCATACGATTCCCTGCAGGAGATGATCGGTCTTTGCGGTGATTCTTCGCAATCCTTGAAGGCCTATGGCGTAAACTATGAACAGATCGATCTGATCGACAACGAGTTCGATACGAAGAAGATCGTCGAACGCCTCAAAACAAATGATGTAAAACTCGTCGAGATACAGAGGTCCCGCGGCTATTCCGGAAGGAAGTCACTGATGCTTTGCAAGATCGAAGATCTCATCAAGAAGATCCGTGAGGTCAACAAAGACGTCATCATCATGGTCGACAACTGCTATGGCGAGCTCACCGAGACAAGAGAACCGGGTCATGTCGGTGCCGACATCGTCGTCGGATCGCTGATGAAGAACCTGGGCGGCGGTATCGCGTCGACCGGCGGCTACATCGCCGGAAGAGCTGATCTGATCGCACAGATCGCCGACCGTCTCACAGCGCCCGGTATCGGCAAGGAACAGGGAGCCAACTTCAATCTGAACAATTCTTTCTTCAAAGGAATCTTCATGGCGCCCAACGCCGTTAAGGAAGCGATGAAGACCGCTGTCTTTGCCGCCTACATGATGGAGAAGCTTGGCTACAATAACGTCGATCCGCGATATGATGAGGAGCGTACCGACATCATCCAGACGGTAGAGCTCGGAAATGAAAAAAGCCTTGTGGCCTTCACCCAGGGCATACAGGAATCTTCCCCGATCGATTCTTTCGTTACGGTCCTGCCGGCACCGATGCCGGGTTATCCTTTCGATGAAGTGATGGCCTGCGGCGCCTTCACCCAGGGCTCGACCATCGAGCTTTCGGCCGATGCGCCGGTCAAGGAACCTTACACACTGTTCATGCAGGGATCGCTGTCTCTGGAATACGGCAAGCTGATGGTGATGTCCGCACTGACCAAGGCAAGAAAAAAGGAAGCCTAAACGCTTCCCGTCTGTCCTCCGTCGATACGGATCACCGAATTGTTGATATAGTCCGCTTCGATCAGAAACTTCACAAGATCGGCGACCTCCTCAGGTCTGCCGTATCTTTTTTTTAATATCTTCTCGCACTCTTCTTTCAGGAACTGCTCATCATAACCGTCGAGTTCTTTTTCGGTGCCGATGAAGCCCGGTGCGATCGCATTGACATTGACATAAGGCGAAAACTGTACGGCCAGATCATGAGTCAGGGAGATCAGTGCCGCTTTGGATGCATCATAATCGAAGCACATCGGATAGTAGGTGTTGATGCCGTTCGTCGATGCGATGTTGATGATGCGTCCGTACTCGTTTTCTTTCATGTGCTCATACGCCCGCTTTGCGCAGTTATAGGCACCCACCACATTGACATCCAATACTCTGCGAAACTGCTCCGCCGTTTTCAGATGAAACATATCCGGCAGATCGATCGCTGCGTTGTTGACTAAGATGTCGACGCCGCCCATCTGTCCATCGATCTGATCGAACATTTTTTCCACTTCATCTTCTTTTGCCACATCCGCCTTTATCGTCATGATGGAAACGGAGTACTTTTCTTTGAGTCTCTCGGCTAAGGAAAAGGCCTTTTCCTCAGAGGAAAAGTAATGGATGACGATGTCATAGTTTTCTTTTGCCAGCCTTTCACAGATCGCGGAACCGATACCGCCGGAAGCGCCTGTGACCAATACGACTTTATTCATGTTTTAAAAAAGAGCTTATATTAAGCTCTTGAAGAATACTTGCCGTCTTCCGTGGAGACTGCGATCAGTTCGCCTTCATCGATGAACTGCGGAACTCTCAGAGTGAGACCTGTTTCCGTTGTCGCGTCTTTTGTCTGGTTGTTGGAAGCACCCTTGATGCCCGGGCTCGTCTCAGTGACACGCAGATTGACGATCGCCGGAACGGATACTGTTAAGACCTGTCCTTCAAACATCATCAGAGAAACTTCCAGTCCGTCGACCATGAAGTACTTGTTGAAACCGATCTGTTCTTCATTGAGTTCATAAGTCTCAAATGTCGTCATGTCCATGAAAGTGTATGTATCATCGACGGCATAGGAGAAGTTGACCAGTTTCTTTTCGATGTTGGCGGATTCAAATTTTACGTTGGCGTTAAAGTTTCTTTCCTGTGTAGCACCGGTCTTGAGATTCTTCATCTTCGTTCTTAAGATAGCGGCACCCTTGCCCGGTTTTACGTGCTGGAAATCGATGACCTGCCAAGGATCACCATCTACGATCAGTGTTAAACCTGTCTTAAAATCGCCTGCTTCAATTGCCATAATATTCACCTCGTTTATATCGCATATTTTATCAGATTTTATAGTCCTATATCAAATCCTACAGCAAAGACTTCTGATCTTCTTTGTGTGTTTTGATGTAACGGCTCCATTTGATGTAGCCGTAGGTCGTGTTGGTAAAGTAACCCAGTTTCAGTACCAGCAATACATACTGGCCGGCCAGGATGTTCATGACCGCTTCCAGAGCGGCGCAGATGTACCAGGCGATCCACTGTTCCCGCAAACGGAAGAAGATGAACAGCCCGTTTGCGATGCCTACCGCCGATGCGCAGGCATCCAGATAGATCATGATCGTTTCAAGCTGTTCATTTCCTCCTAAGAAATCCGTGCGGATATCAAGACCGGAAATGAAGTAGCCGACAACGATCGTCCAGACGGCGATCGCGATGATCACCAGGACTTCCTGATAGCCTTTGAGTCTTCTTACGACCGTCAGCTCGTCTTCCATGTCGTCTTTGTGTTTCGTCCAGTTGATATAACTTAAGATATCGATCGGAAGCCAGAACAACAGCGTGACGGTCATCGTCGCAAAACGGTACATCAGTACGATCGAAATGATGATCTCGGTGATCTCGACAAGGACGGAGACCAAGAAGTTGTATCTTGACTGCTTGGAGATCAGCAGTTCACATAAGATGTTTAAGAAGGTATCCAGCAGGTACAGCAGCATGATCCAGATGCCGTTGACCCCGTTCGCGCTTTCTTCCGGGAACAGTACGGCGAAGATCGTCGCCAGTACCATGATCGAAATGAACCAGCATTTCTCATAGGCCGTGAAGAAACTTCCGAAGAACAGGATCACACAGACCGATACCGCCAGGATGACCAGCGCGTTGGCCAGATTGAAGGTACCCATCAGGGCATTCGCCATCGTCTGCCGGTACGTATTAACGACCGCCTCCTTGAGCGGATCTTCATGATCGAAGAAGAGCTTTATTCCGTCATCCGTCTCATAGGCATAGGCAGTGATCTCTTCATCCTGCAGTTCTTCGTATTCCTCGTAGGTATAGGTCTTGATCAGCTGTCCGTCTTCGTTTTCAAAGATGACCTCGACGGAAGAAGAATCTTCATCATAATCCTCGCTTTCAAAGTCACGCATCATGGTGACCGTTCCCAGATACTTCAGTTCTCCGGGATCCTTATTGAGCTTTGAAATGCCTGAGGCGTAGCTGAGAAGCGATCCGATCAGCAGAAGTATCAGCGAGATGATCTCGATCTTTCGTATCGTTATATTCGGTTCGGTGTAATCTTTCAGTTTGTTTTTCATCTTCTTTTTTCTTTTCAACAGTTCTATTCTACACGATACGGGGTCTCTTCATAATAAAAACTGCATTTCTGCAGTCTTCCTTATCCTAAGGCGTAGATGTGTACCGGCTTTTCTTTTCCCTTCAGGGAATGTTCACCCAGGTCTTTTCCCTCATAGCGGTCTTTGATCATTTCATAGACCTCTTCGCTGAGGTAGATCTTCCCTTCCCGTTTTTCATTCGGGATCTTCAGGCTTTCCAGTCTGGAAGCCGTATTGACGCAGTCCCCGATCGCCGTGAAATCCATCCGTTTTGTCGAACCGATGTTGCCGATGACGGCTTTGCCGTAATTGATGCCGATCGCAAAACCCAGATCGAAACCGAGCTCTTGATTCAGTTTTTCCGCACCGGCGATCATATCGAAACCGGCCTGTATCGCCTTACCGAGCGGATCTTCCTGTTCATAAGGCGCATTCCAGAACGCCATCGCACAGTCACCGATGAACTTATCCAAAGTCCCGCCGTTTTTCATGATGCAGTCGCTGACCATCGACAGATAATGATTGAGGATGTCGACGACCTTTTCCGGACTCACCTTTTCCGACAGTGTCGTGAACCCGCAGATATCGACAAAAAGAACTGCCACATCCGCTTCCTTTCCCTGCAGATCCAGGTCTTTGCCGCCGCTTGCCATGATCTTCTTCAGGACCGATGGATCGACATACTGCTCGAACTTGTCTCTCAGTCTTTTTCGCAAAGCGGCCTCCGATACGAAACGCGATGCCACCCCGGCAATAAACTGCGTTATCGCTCCAAACGGGATCCATAAAGGATGAAGCAGATATCCGAAGCGGTATGCCATAAGACAGACACCGAAAGAAAGACAAAGGCTGATCACCAATTGTCCCAGCATCCCTCTCATCCCCGCAAAGGCATAGACGGCCGCACCGATCAGAAGCACTGCCGTCATGAGGATGCGCTGCAGCGTATCCGATACTTCCCTCTTGTATTCTCCCCTTAACAGGAGGTCGATGCTGTTGGCATGGATCTCCACGCCGTACATTGCCTTGTTTACATCGATCGCCGTGAGATATTCATCCTGCATCGCCGCTGCGCAGGCACCCACCAGAACGATCTTTCCCTCAAATAAAGAAGCGGGATACTTGTCGTTCAGAACATCTGCCAGCGAGATCTTTTCCAGGTAGCCGCCGCTTCCGTACGTGTATTCCAGGTAGACGTCATCTTTTTCCGGCAGGATCAGATCGATGCCTTTGTTTTGTGCATAAAGATCCGCAAGCGCCAGCGCAAAAGAAGCTTCCTTTCCTTCTTTTCCCCGGTAATACAGAGCGATATGACGGACCTTGCCGTCGATGTCGTCAGTCAGATTGACGATACCGGTCACGCTTTGTTTTCTCAGTTCCTCATAAGGCATCGCCTCATCGACCACCGCATCCTTTTCCCAGCGATAGGAACCGTCATCTGCTGTCGTGAGCTTGTTTCCGTAATAATACATGCCGGCCGTCACGACATTTCCCTTGGATGCGGCAAGCGATAGTTCACTGTCACTTTCCCTGTCTTTCTGATGAGCAAAGATGACATCGATGCCGATGGCTGCCGCACCGTTTTCATTCAGCTTTTCGATGAGCTTCGCATAGATCTTCCGATCCCAGCTCAAAGGATCGCTGCCAAACTCCTTCAAAGTATCTTCGTCGATCTGTACGATGACGATCTTTCCTGAAGAGATGTTCCCTTTCTGATAGAGCCGGTCCGCAATAAAAAGATCCATCCTCGCAAAAAAGGAAGAAAAGCTCAGAAAGAGACACAGGATGCAGATCAGGACCTGAATGAAAGTCAGGATCTTTTTGTTCCGGTCTAGTCTTTCCAGCATCCGCTTTCCTCAAAAAGACAGACGAGCTCTTCATCGACCTCGCCGAAACCGGCGATCTTATGCAGGTGGGCGATCGCCTCTTGCGCCGTCTTTGGTTTCTTATATTCCCTGTCGGAAGCCGTCAGCGCCTCAAAGATATCCAGGATCGTCAGGATGCGCACTTCCGTCGGGATCTCTTCTTTGCGCAGATGATCCGGATAGCCTTTGCCGTTGAGCAGCTCATGATGCATCGAAGCCCATTTGCGCACATGGGACATCTCTTTCGGGAACTTCATCTTTGACAGGAGCTCATCGGTCTTTACGACGTGGTCGTGCATGATTTCGAATTCCTCATCGGTCAGGGTGCGGTAAGGTACGGCCAGCTGATGGATCTCGCTGTCTTCCAGGTAAGGACGAAGAGTCCCGTCCTCTTCCGTGAAAGTCCATGCCGAAAACTCGTCCAGTCTCTCCTTCCGGTCTTTGAGGATGCTGACATCGGCTTCTTCGATAAAAGAGAGTATCCTCTCACATCTTCTTATGATGCGCTCTTCTTCTTGCTTTGTGATCTTTCCTTCCAGCCTCATGATGCGTGCTTTCAAAGAAAAATCATTCATGCGGCTTTCGATCGCCAGCCGCTGCAGCGGCCAGAGCCTGGCGTTCTTGTTCATGATGTCGACCGGCGTGACGAGCTTGCCTAAGTCGTGGAGCCAGATCGACATGATCAGTTCATCATAGTGTTCTTTATCAAAAGGGATCTCTCTTCCTTCGCTTTCTGCTTTTTCATTGAGATAGTTAAGGAATTTCTTTCCGTACTCCACCATGTTTCTGGTGTGGTTCTCATTGAACGGCGTGAGCTTGCCGATGGCCTGCACGGAAGTCTCGACATACGATTCGAAAAGCTCCCTGATCTGTTTCAGATAGCGGACATTGAGTATCGCCACGGCAGCCTGCGAAGCCAGAGACTTCATCACCCGGACGTTCTCTTTGGAAAACGGGATGGCCTTTCCTTTTTCATTCAAGGCATTGATCAGCTGCAGGACACCGATCTTTTCCCCATCGGGACTTTTCATCGGCACGACCAGGACCGACGTCGTGTGATAGCCTAAGTTCGCATCGTAAGCTCTGGTCCCGGAATAGACCGCATCAAGCGTTTCATCGTAGGCATCATCGATCAGGATGACCCTGTCTTCCAATAACGAAAGCGAAGAGATGTGTTCGTGATCGAGCGGTACCGGCGGGATATCGATGGGTTCGCCGTCTTTCCCCTGATAGGTCTTCAGGGTCCGGTTGGCCATGATCGTAAAGAGCAGACTGTCCCCTTTCTTCAGATACAGGGTACCGGCATCACAGTCTGTGATCTCCATGGCGGAATCGACGATCTTTGCCAGAAGGACATGGATGTCTTTTTCTGCCGTCAGAGCGGTACCGATATCCAGTATCCTGTCCATTTTTTCCATATTCATAAGCTGATCTCCATCCCTTCCTTTGCGAAGACGCATGTACCCGAAAGCTCTCCTGCCGCCGTTTCTTCTGCTTTCAAAACGGCATCATCGAGGTCATATCCGTAATGGCTGATAAGAAGTTTTCTGACCTTTGCCTCAGCACAGAGTTCCATCCCCTGTTTCCAGCTGGAATGGCCATAGCCTTCTTTTTCCTGACCCGGCAGGTCGTTTCCGTCAAAGATCACAAGATCGCAGTTTCTGAAGAAGCGCTCCGCTTTTCTTTCTTCGTCTCTTCCTGCTTCATAGTCCAGCGCATAGCCAAACGATATACCTTTGTTTTCTATCCGATACATATATGTCTCATCCGGATGGATGGAAGCGATGCTGTCGATCGCAAGGTCATCGATCATCAATGTCTTTCCTTCTTCAAGATCATGAAATCGGATCTTTGCCGGGAATTGCGACAGGCGGATCGGCCAGTATGGCGGGCCGATGATCGCATCAAGCTGCTCCATGATGGTCTTTCCTTTTCTTCTGTGTCCGTAGATGCGGATCTCTCTGTCCGGATCATAAAGCGGCTTCCATTCAAAAAGTCCCAGGACGTGATCGATGTGGACATGACTCAGAAGGATGTGGATGGCTTTCTCACGGGGAAGATCCTCGCAGTTCAGAATACCGGTACCGGCATCCAGGAACAGACGGGTACCCGCATCCAGATAAAAAGAAGAGGTGTTCCTTCCATAGATCTCATTCTCTTTTCTTACCGAAACAAAAGAACCTCTCGTCCCCAATACCTTCAATTTCATTTTCATCCTCTTACAGACTAATTATATCGCATCATCGTTTTCACACTTTGTTAAAATAGATGACAAGGGAGATCGTTTATGTTGATGAAAAAGACCATTCTTATACTGCTGCTGTTCCTGCTTTGTGCCTGCGGGACCTCAAATTCAGATCCTTCCGTTGAAGAAAATACCGTCGTGGAAGAAGCCGCGGCTTCCCAGATCCGGATGGAAGACCTGCAGGGTCAGGTCAAAGTAAATGACGGCGAAAAAGACGTCGAAGCCTTTGCCGGCATGAACTTATATAACGGCTATGGCGTGGATACGGAAAAGGAAAGCTACGACTGGATCCTGCTGGATGAAGCGAAGCTCATGAAGATGGATGAAGAGACCAGGACTTCGATCAGCCAGGAAGGAAAAAGTCTGAAGATCACTCTGGATGAAGGATCTTTGTTCTTCTGTGTCAGCAAGGAACTTGAGAACGACGAAGAACTGACCTTCGAGACCGAAAACATGTCCCTTTCCATACGCGGTACCTGCGGTGTCATCCGTCATTATGACGACTGGACTCTTATCGCGCTTCTGGAAGGAGAAGCAGAGTACACTTTGCCTGGCGATCCGAACAATTACTACCACGTCTCTGAAGGAAGTACCCATTTCATACAGGGTGATGAACGCGATTTCGATCCGATCGCTGCGGGCGGCGATGTGCCTGACTTTGCCCGGGACGAACTGGAAAACAACGAAACGGTGAAGACCAAAATGGCTGATTCCGACTTCGAAACGGAATTCATGTCCGATGAGGAAGTGCTGAAAGCAGTCAGAAAATTTGAAGGAAACTACCATCAGTGGTCACAGATCGGGATGAAGGGCGATGATCCTCAGCTCGATTTCGGTGTCAGCGATCCTTACGACTTGTCCATCGAAGTGACCGATGAAGGCCTGCTGATCATCGATCAGAAGGAATCGCAGGCAGCCTATGATGCGATCGAGAACTACAACCGTCTGCTCGATGAAAAAGGCTACACGGACTATATGAGGCTGCAGCACGAAAACTATCACATCGAGACAAAGCTCATCCGTATGGAAAATGAGGATTCGCTAATGTTCTTCGCCAACGGCAGATGGCAGAGAAGGGTCCTGATGGACGGAGGCCTCAGCACTTCGGCTCATGGCTTCGTCGATTTTGAAAGAGTCGACTGATCTGTTATGAACAAAAGAAAACCTGTTTGTGTGTGTCACTTCAAACAGGTTTTTTGATGCCTCAGTTCACTCTTCTTACTCTTTTCAGGACACGGCGGTGACTTTCTTCCTGCGGTCTTCCGAAGGCAAGAACCTGATAAGGCTGTAATACGATCTTTCCGTCTTTCTTTTCAAAATCTTCATAGTTGTTTATGAGGAGCTCATCTTCCTTCACGAAGTCCGGAAGTGTATAGGAAGTCTTTTTCTTGGAGAAATTTCCGAGAACGAAGAATCGTCTTCCTTCGTAGACCCTCTCGTAGGCGATGATCCTTTTACTGTCGTGATCGTGTTCGATCGTCTTGCCGTAGATGAAAGCCGCATCTTTCTTTCGTATCTTCAGAAGATCCTGATAGAAGCGGTAGACTGACTTGTCTGAGCTTACGTCGGCTTTGACGTTGACCGAACTGTCTTTGTCGTCCCATTGCCACGGCTTATGGCCGTCATTGAATCCGGCGTTGATGGTGTCGTCCCACTTCATCGGGATCCTGGCGTGATCTCTGGCTCCGTATCGGATGAAACGGAAAGCCAAAGATCTCGGCATGTCGTATCCCGTCATCAGATCATAGACGAAATGGGAGACCGGATCTTTCATCTGATCGATCGACTTGAAACCACAGTTGTACATACCGATCTCCTGCCCCTGGTAGATGAACGGTGTGCCATAACCCAGGTAGGTGATCCCTGCCAGCATGGTCGCCGCCTCATAGCGGTAATGTCTGTAGTCGATACCGAAACGCGATACGCTGCGCGGATTGTCGTGGTTCTCCAGGACCAGCGTGTTCCAGCCCTTGTCATAGTTGTCCCTCTGCGGATCGAAGAGGCCCTTCTTGAACTGTTTCAGATCGAAAGGTTTATAGAAGAATTTTGCGCCGCCGATATTGTCGGAATCCAGGTGAGCGAAATTGAAGATCGAATCCAGCTCTTTGTTTTCTTCCTTCACGTATTCCAAAGCGTTCTGCTTGGAAGGATGATAGGACTCGCCGACCGTGAAACTGTCATAGTGACTTAAGGACTTCTCGTTGAGTTCTTTTAAAAATTCGTGCATCCTCGGACCGTCGACGAAATACGGGGACCCTTTCTGAAAGGACTTCGAATCGTCATCTTTGAACGGATAGACTTTTGAAAACATGTTGAAGACGTCGTATCGGAAGCCATCCACGCCTTTGTCCAGCCAGAAGTTCAGGATCTTTATGATCTCTTCGCGGACTTTCGGATTCTCCCAGTTGAGGTCAGCCTGTTCCTTACAGAAAAGATGCAGGTAGTATTCATCGGTGCCGGAGATCCACTCCCAGGCAGAACCGGTAAAGGTGGAAGCCCAGTTGGTCGGCGGATAAAGACGACCGTTTCTTTCGATGCCTTTGCGGATGATGTAATACTCCTTATATTCGGGATCCTTTTCTTCGACCGCCTTTCTGAACCACGGATGTTCGATGGATGTGTGGTTGAGGACCATGTCCATGATGACCTTCATTCCCCGTTTGTGACATTCTTCTAACAGGCGGTCAAAGTCCGCCATCGTGCCGAACTTCTCATCGATGTCCGTATAATCACTGACATCGTAACCGTAATCAAAGTCCGGTGACTTGTATAACGGCGAGAACCAGATCGCCGTCACGCCGAGATCTTTGATGTAGTCGAGTTTGGAGATGATGCCTTCGATATCGCCCCAGCCGTCATTGTTCGCATCCTTAAACGAGAACGGATAGATCTGGTAGACGACCGCATTCTTATACCATTGTGTTTTCATTGTTTTTCCCTCTTATCTTTATTGTATTACGAAAAAGAAAAGAGGCATTGCCTCTAACTGTTCCTGTCGAATTTATGTCCGCATTTCGGGCAGGTCACTTCGATCTTTCCCTTGCCTCTTGGGACCCGCAGTTTCTGTCCGCACTTGGGACAGGTGTAATAATGATAATCCTTGAGATCGCGCAGACGCCTGCTGAAGAACTTCAGTTTTCGAAGCAGCTTGGACTTCCAGATCCGGTAGACCCGGTTCTCATTGATCCGCTTGGTGACGTTTCGTGACAGGATGCGGAAGATGGAGTAAAAGTAGCCTGCCGTCGTCAGGACGGAAAGCGAAAACGACCTCGAAAAGGTGTCGATCAAAGCCAGGGCCAGTGACACGAAACAGACATCTCTTCCCAGTTCATCGACGCCGTTTCTTCCCCGCATGAATTCTCTGAATCTCTGATAAAACTTGTTCATAATCTGCCTCGCCTACATTATACCTCATGAAAGCAGATCCTCTCTGACACTTTTCGACGGCTTCTTCTGCCGCAGATGAAAGATCCCAAAGACGGCAGCGGCATATCATGAATTTCCGGAAACGCCAAACTAGCAGTTACCGGGATGGACATAGTCCAGGTTTTCTCTTGCGACTTCGCAAAGCCGATAGACGGTTTCGACCTTCGTCGGCTTTTTCTCCGTCATATGAAAGCGCGGAAAGAAACGCGATATATGCAAGGGCACTTTTCGCCCGATCGGCTTTCCGTCTTCGTCTTTCAAGGAAGCGACCCAGGAAGAAAGCTCCCGCATCTCTGCTTCGCTGTCGTTTTCTCCCGGTACGATCAGCGTCGTGAGTTCGACGTGACAGTATCTCACGTCGTGAGTTCGACGTGACAGTATCTCA
>JAEEGL013511314.1_pt1 | contig 15860 bp, 17 predicted proteins | sample 9134231 | NCBI WGS metagenome assembly JAEEGL01 (sample SAMN16246548, study PRJNA631951) | gut metagenome | biome: gut microbiome; feature: rumen; material: fiber-attached | host: Bos | place: Iran: Karaj | collected 2018-10
TAGCCGTCCACCCGGGCGGCAAAGAAATCGTTCATTTGTTCAAGTTTCATTTGTGTTTACTCTCCTTTTTACAATATGTCATCAAAATAATGATTCGGGCAGTTTTCCGGCTGCGGTTTCCGCTTTTACTTCAGCCATTTCCGCAATCAGTTCTTCCAGAGGACGATACGTACCGCCCCACCATTCGAAAACGTGCATGCCTTCTTCCTCCAGGACGGGGCCGGTCAGTTTCATCCTGATTCCGAGTTTCCGGAGCAGGCCTTCCCTGTCAAGCGGAACCGCGTCGCCGGGCGTCAGCTTTGAAAAGGCTTCGTAGGAAACCCCGAAGACAATGTTTTCGACTCCAAGGGACGCAATAGCACACAGGCAGCGTTCACAAGGCGCACAGCTGGTGAAGAGAACAGATTCTTTCAGAACGGTATCAGGATACCTGTTTGCGCATCTGTGAACCAGATTGAATTCCGCATGGCCGAAGATCCCTTTTTGCCAGTCCGCTGTGTTTTCGGCTTCTTCAAGGATTTTTCCGTTATGCACAAGCAGGGCACCGAAGGTATCAAAGCCTTTCTTTCCTGCACGGACAGCCAGTTCATAGCATCTTTTCATATGGCTTACATATCCGTTGTCTTCATGCAGCGCGTCATAAAAAGCATAGTCTATCATTCCGCTGATATGTTCCAGTGCACCCGGTACCAGCTCTTTAACCATCAGGCAGGCGGGATGGGGAAGATGTACGGACGGTCCGGCGACGATTCCGTGATCGGCGGAGGTGACGAAACCCCTGGGATTGTAGTTTTTCGGATTGCCTTCCACAAGGACTGCCTTGTATCCGAGCGCGGCAGCTTTCCCGAAACCGTATTCGATCAGCTCTTTGGAAATGTGCTGCCGCTGGTATTCTGTCCGGACCGCGACCGGGGTCATGATCAGCAGCTCATCCTCGTATTTCCCTTCGATGTGGAAACGGGAGAACATAGCATAACCCAGGATCCGGTCATTCTCATCCACCATGATAAGCTCCAGTTCCGGCAGGTAGTACTTCTTTGCGCGGATTTCCTCCACCAGGGCCCGGACGGTTTTTGCTTCTTCCGGGCTGTCCGATGCCGTGAACACTTCGCCCACCAGGTCCAGGGCGGGGATCAGGTATTTGTTTTCCATTGGCTTGATTATTCTGAGCATATATATTTCTCCGTTCTGTTTTTATCAGTTTTCCTTTATTCCTTCGCTGTGGATGATCACGGCATCCGGATCGAATTTCCGGTCCATGGTGTGCGCGGCCTTGCGGTTCGCGACGGTGTCAAAAACAATGGAAAAATCGTAATCCGGCGGATACAGCTGCGCCGCAGGGACCAGCAGTTTCAGGCGGTTGTGCCGTACAGTGAGCTTCTTCCCCTGAAGCTGGATGATCACATTGCCGTCATCATCCGCAGGCCGGTAGACAATCGCGTTCTTTTTATCCGGCAGCAGCAGGACGCTGTCTCCCATGGAGAAGCGTTCAAATTCCCCTTCGTTTTTTTCCCTGAACCGCTGCAGGCGGCCGGAAGGGACCTGCATGGGTTTCTTTACCGGTTCCGGTACGCTGTCCGGTCCGTGATTTGCTACCTGCCTGGCCCGGGCAAGCAGTCCTTCATGCATGCCGAGGCGGCGGGCAATTTCGATTGCGCAGCTTTTGCCGCTTTTTCCCAGTTCCAGCCGGTACAGCGGCATCAGGGATTCCCGGTCGAAAGCCATCCGCGCGGAGATTACGTGCTCCGTTTGTTCCGCCCACTGCTTGATCTGCGGATCATGGGTGGTTACCATGAAGAAACACCTGCGGCGGAGCAGTTCTTCCAGGATGGCGGCGGCAAGGCCGGAACCTTCCGCCGGATCCGTTCCGCTGCCCAGTTCATCCAGCAGGACCAGGCTGTCCCGGCTGCATTCCCCCAGGATACGGATTACATTGGTCATATGGCCGGAGAAGGTGGACAGGTTCTGGCTGATGCTCTGGCTGTCGCCGATATCGCACAGCACCCGGTCCATGAGGCCGATGACGGTGCCTTCCCCGCAGGGGATGTGCAGGCCGCTCTGGGCCATCAGGGTCAGCAGTCCCACGGTTTTCAGGCAGACGGTTTTCCCGCCTGTATTCGGTCCGGTGACGGCGATGCCGGCATCCGGCAGGGAAAGCTCCAGATTCAGCGGCACGCAGGTGCCGCGGTCCAGCAGGGGATGACGTGCTTCTACCAGCCGGATCCTGCGGTCTGCCGTCAGTTCCGCCGGACGCGCGTTCATTTCCATGCTGAGCTTTGCCCTGGCGAAAAGTACATCCAGATCCGTCATCACCCGGATGGCATCGCGCAGGGAGGTTTCCTCGGCGGCGACCCGGTCGCTGAGTTCCCAGAGGATCCGGCGCTCTTCCGTGTCGATGTCGATGAGCAGCGCTTCCAGGGACTGCCGCAGCGCCTGGACGGCGGAGGGCTCCATGAACACAGTATTCCCTTTGGCGGAGGTATCGACCGTTTTGCCCGGGAATGTGCCCTGGAACCGTTTCTGCACCGGGATGACAAAAATCCCGTTACGCTGGGTGATATAACTGTCCGCCAGTTCCTTTCTGTGATGGAGCAGAATCTGATTCAGTTTTTCACGGATGGCCTGCTCGGTATACTCCCGCTGGCGGCGCAGGTTCCGGAGCGCCGGGGAGGCATCGTCCAGGACGGCATCCTCCCGGACGGATTGTTCAATTACGTTTTCCAGACTGCCCAGGTCCGGCAGTTCCGTATGCCAGGACGCGATCCCGGCACTCCAGGCCTGCGCGTTCTGCAGGTACCGGCGGAGCCGCTGGACCGTCGCGCAGAAGCGGGCGACAGAACTGAGCTGGGACGGCATCAGCATGGCGCCCTGAGCGGCCTGGATGAGGCCGGTTTCTGTTCCGTCGGTTTCGGAAACCGGCGGTGTGCCGGCGTTTTCCATGACACGCAAGGCCGCGGTGGTTTCCTCCATGCGGGCCCTGCAAAGTCCTTCATGCAGTATCGGTTCCGTTTCCGCCAGCCGCCGACGCGCGGCCCGGGAAACTGCCTGATCCTGAAGCTGCCGGATAATCCGGTCAAATCCAAGGGTTATCATATCCTGTGTCATTGGTATCTCTCCCTGCTCTGTTATTGAATGACATGAACAGGAATCGGGGACTGCGACACGGAAAAATGCATAGAAAAAAAGTGCCCGGCATCTGTTCGTACCGCGCCATGGCATCAGCAAACAAGCGATCATGTCATCGCTTACTTCCAATCAACCATGGTCCCCGTTAATGAACAGACTCCAAACACTACCTCCGAGTGATCATCCGCTCACGGCGCGATCACTTCGGTTCGCATTATAGTGACACCTGCGCATCCTGTCAACCGGTTTTTTCCGATGCGCCGGCCCGGGCATAAAAAAAGGCGGAGCCTTTTCATCCGTACGGGATGCCGGTTTTCCGCCTCACAGGGGGTCAGCGCAGTGCCGCCGTGTCCACCCAGACGGCAGGACGGACGGTCTGGTTGCAGAAATGGATATTGCTGAACAACTGGCTGCCGTCAAAGTCCACGACCAGCGCGTTCATCAGCGTGTCAACGGGGGAACGAAGCCACCAGGAGCCGGCGGGACGCCCGTTCGTCAGGGAGTCGCTGCTGATGAAAGCGCCCCGGGCAACCGCGTAATCCGTCGGAGCACACATTCTTGATTCGTTTGTGAGGAAATATTTTGCAAATGCTTCGCTGTAACTCAGCAGGAACACTTTATCCTGGGTATCAGCGCTGCTGATACTCATATCATTTCCCTGGGAAGCACTGTTGTCCACCATGGTGAACTGTATGGAAGCCTGTTCATCCACGGTGAAGGCAGACTGCAGGAAAAAGTTATTCAGCCAGCTGCGCAGGGAACACTTTTCCCAGGTCACATCCCCGTCGCTGTCATGGTAGGGGAGCGAGTCCAGCCCGAATCTGCTGACCAGCAGCGTTTTTCCGTCTTTTTGTTCCAGCACGAACCATTCGATGGGCTCCGAACCGTTTTCGGGGTTGTTGTCCTGTTCGTAGGATCCGAAAGTAACAATGCCTTGCGTGTCAAGGGATTCAGCGCTTCCGCCGCCGATGTTGAACGCATAGACAGCAATCACAACCAGAAAGAGGATATAACCAATCCATTTCATCACAGTGTTTTCGTAAGTTTCCATTGATTCATCCCTCCTCGGCAATGAGCATATCAAAGGAATCTTTCTTTCAGGTGACTTTCAGCTTACAATCCCGTAAGGTAAAAAAATAAAATTCCGGGCGGCGGTATTGACGGCGCCTTCCTTCCGGAGTATACTCACACCAATATTTTCGAAAGGAGCTTTTCTCATGGCGCTGAACCGGATCTATGCGTACACTACTATGATGACCGAAGCGACTACCGGCTACGGTTATTATTTCGTGCACCTTCATCCGACGCGCAGAGAAAAGTAGATCCCGGAAAACACCAGGATACAGACGATCACTTATCTCACGCCGGATAAGTGATCGTTTTTTTGTTATCCGGGACCCTCCGCATGAAAAAAAGGAGGGAAATGTTATGGACCTGCACGATTACAGGGATGTGGCGGAAAACTATGACCGGTATCTTGAAGTAATGTATGAGCATGACGATCATCACGAACTTTTTCAGGAGTTCTACCTGGAACTGGCCCGGAAGTACGGTTCCGGGGGAGTTGTGGATGTGGCGTGCGGAACCGGCGCGGTCCTCCTGTACCTGGCGGAGCACGGGATAGCCGCGGACGGTACGGACCTGTCCGAAGAGATGTGCAGGGTGGCCGCGAAGAAGGCGGAAGCCATGGGACTGAAGCTGAACATCTTCCCGGCGGATATGACAGCCTTTTCCTCCGGCAGGAAATACTCCCTGGCAATCATTGCCCGGAGCGGGTTTATGCACCTGCCGGACCAGCGGCTGCAGGAAGCGGCGCTGCGGAACCTGCGGGAACAATTGCTGCCGGGCGGTATCCTGACGCTGAACACATTCGATCCCTGGCCGCCGATGCAGGCGGCACAGATGGGAACAACGCCGGAGGATTATTCTTTCCGGCTGGAGTATATCAACAGCAAGGGAAACCGGGAGAAGATCTATAACGCGATCACCTATAATCCCTATACGCAGCAGATGTACGGGAATTGGAAGTTTGAGGAATATAATGACCGCGGGGAAATCATCGGGGAAAGGATCCGCCCGCTGCTGATGCGGCAGACCTACCGGTGGGAAATGTTCCTGCTGGCCCGGCTGTGCGGGTTTGAAGTGATTGATATCTACCGCGGATATAACGGGGACAGGGAAGACCTGAACGATCCCGGTTCCGCGTCAAAGTACAGGAGCAACCTGATCTGGATACTGAAACGAAAGGACTGAAAACATCATGAACAAAACCGGAACACAGCGTATTGAAACCCACCGGCTGATCCTGAGGCAGTACAGGATTGAGGACGCGGAGGATATGTTCACTAACTGGGCTTCTGATTCTGAAGTGACGAAATTCCTGACCTGGCCGGCGCATTCCGGAACGGATGTGACGCGCATGGTGATGAGCGACTGGATTTCCCGGTACGAAGACGGCGGATTTTTCAACTGGGCCATTGAATGGAAGGAGACCGGCAGCGTGATCGGCAATATCGCGGTGGTCCGGCTGGAGGAAGCGATCGGAGAGGCTGAAATCGGCTACTGCCTGGGCCGGGCGTACTGGGGCCGGGGCATCATGCCGGAAGCCCTGCGGGCCGTAACGGATTACCTGTTTGACACGGCAGGCATTGACCGGATTACCGCCGGGCATGACGTGAACAATCCCAAGTCCGGCCGGGTCATGGAAAAGGCCGGACTCAGGAAGGAAGGCATCCGGCGCGGCGGCGGCAGAAACAACCAGGGTATCTGCGACGTTGCCTGTTATGCCCTGCTCCGGAGCGACCGGGAACCGGCTGTACGCCGGGGAAAAGCGGATGTGACGGTTCGCTTTGCCCGGGAGGAGGAACTGGACCGGGTCAATGAACTGCGCAAACAGGTGAACGATCTTCACGTGGCCGGAAAACCGGAGGTATTCAAGCCCGGTTTCTGCGATGAACTGCGGGATTACATTCATGCAATCTGGAACAATCCGCAGCAGAAGATTGTTGTGGCGGAAATGGACGGAAAGATCGCGGGATTCGCGGTGCTGAACCATATCAGCCGGCCGGAGAATCCATTCATGTTTGAACGGGATTTCCTGGACATTGATGAGTTCGCCGTGGATGAAGACTGCAGGCGGCAGGGCGCCGCCAGTGAAATGATCCGGTTTATCCGGGATTTCGCGAAGGAGAACGGCTTCAGCCGGATTGAGCTGAATATGTGGGAATTCAACCGGGGCGCCCTGGCTTTTTATGAAGCAGCCGGTTTCACAACCTACAGGAGATACATGGAAATCAAACTGTAATACAGAAACAGAAGGGAAGATGGACAAATGATCAGGAAGGCTGAACAGGCTGACCTGCCGGAGTGTGCCGGGGTGATCAGGAAAAGCTTTCAGACGGTGGCGGATGAATTCGGTTTTACCCCGGAGAACGCTCCCCGGTTTACCGCGTTTGCCGTAACGGAAGATCTGCTGGCCTGGCATATGTACGGCGAACACAGGCTTATGTATGTGGATGAGGAAGGCGGTGTAATCCGGGGATATTATTCCCTGCGGCTCCAGGGAAACGGGGAATGTGAACTGGGCAACCTTTCCGTCCTGCCGGAATACCGGCACAGGGGAATCGGAGGCGAACTGTTCCTGCATGCGGTCAAAACGGCCGGGGAACAGCAGTGCACAGTAATGAACCTGGGCATTGTGGAAGAGAATATCCGCCTGCGAAAATGGTACGAACGGCATGGCGCGGTCCATACAGGCACGAAAAAATACGACTTCTTTCCCTTCACCTGCGGTTATATGAAGATCCGGGTGTGAACGGGCAGGCTTGTTTTTCCGCACAGTATCTGCCGTGGGAATGAAAATGCAAAATGTATGTACGGAATTTGCAAAAAATTCTTGACACAGGTGTTTTGGTAGTGTATATTCATTGCAAACTTACAGAAAGGGGGCTCTTCGAATGCGGATCAATGAAAACGAAAAGAGATTTTCACTAAACGAAGCAACTGCATATGTGATCCGTACCGGCTTAGTGTCCGATCATCCGAAGAGCAGCCAGGAGTAATCTCCTTACCTCTTTATTCGGCTTGACCTGCCGCTTATCCGTGACGGATAAGCGGCATTTTTATGTCAAAAGGCAGGCGGATAAGGAGGTGTTTTTATGTTCAGGCATATTCACGGGAACACTTCACCAACAACCGAAACAACCGAAAAAAACGGCATACAGCCGGAACAGGGGGAATGAAGCTTTATGTGGAGCCTTGGATGGATTAACCCGGAAGATTATTCGTTTGACTGCATGCTGCAGATGGAACGTTTCCAGATCCGGCTGATGCTGGAATACCTGGAAGAGGACGGCTGTGCCGCTATGGCAGCCGCCCTGAAAGGGAATCCGAAGGTGGCCTGGTATTTTGCCCGCAAGTGCCCGGAAGAGGCCGGAAAGGTAGCGGAACTTGTGGCTTCCGCCCCGGAAGGACTTTCCCCGAAGCAGGTCCGGGAGGCGGAAACAAAGGTGCTGGGCGGATTCGAGGATTTTGTGATTTACACGACGCCGGAACAGATGGCGGAAAAATGTGATTTCATCTACGGCTGGAACAGGGAACGCCTGTATGAAATGTGCAGCCTGGAAGGAAAAACCGTCCTGGACGTGGGCAGCGGAACAGGCCGGCTGGCTTTTGCCGCCGCGGAACGGGCCGCGTTTGTTGTGGCCAGCGAGCCGGTGGATTCCCTGCGGGAATTCATGCGGGATGAAATTGTACGAAAAGGGATCCGCAACATGCGGGTATGTGACGGCTTTTGTGAAAGCCTCCCTTTCCCGGACAACAGTTTTGATGTGGTCATGAGCGGGCATGTGGTCGGCGACCGTTTCCGGGAGGAAGTGGACGAACTGACCCGGATCACAAAGCCCGGCGGATGGCTGCTGGACGTACCCGGCGACCAGCATTTCAAAACCGACCGGAACGAAGCGCTGCTTGCGGACGGCTGGGAAGAAATGGCTTATACAGGCAGCTTCGGTGAAACGACGTACCGGTACCGCAAACAGGTAAACAAGTAAAGAAAATACAGAAAAGGAGGATAAAAAAATGAATCTGATCAGGAACCTAAAACTACAGTCAAATACAGAGGGCGCGGAACAGCGGGCCCTGATGAACCTGAACCGGAACAATGACAGAAAAATCAAGAAAGCAGATGCGCAGCGCAGGGAGGGAACGGATAACATTATCCGCAGGAATCCGCGCCGTACAGGAAAGAAGGATTATATATGGATTATAAATATTTTCATATGCCGGCGGCCGATACCAGTGCCAGGTTTCTCATGCAGATGATCATCGCGGATGACTTTAAATCCGCGTATACAGACCCTTACAACAAAGCCCGCGGCGATATGTTTTTCACAGTGGACAGGATACCGCCCGTGAGCAGGAGGCGCCGCATCAGGGCATTCTTCAGGAAAATCCGGCAGAAAGCCTTCAGGAGGTAATAAGCGTTTGGAAGAAAACAGTCGCGTCATCCTGGTCCACAGGGACCGGTATCTTGTCAGGAACGGAGAAGAAACCCATTACTGCGTACTGACCGGCAGCCTGCGTTACCGGGAGGAATATCCCGTTGTCGGTGATTATGTGGAAATTACGGTGAACCCTTTTGGGGACAGCCTGATCCGTTCCATCCTGCCCCGCCGGACGGTTTTTTACCGTCCGGACCGGGGCGGCCACGCGGACGGTTTCGCGAAAAACCTGCAGGTTCAGCCGCTGGTCGCGAACATTGACTATGTCTTTATCATTACTTCCCTGAACCATGATTTCAGCCTGAACAGGATCGCCCGCTACGCCGCCATGGCGGCAGCCGGCGGCGCGGTGCCTGTGGCGGTACTGACGAAGGCGGACCAGTGCCCGGACGCGGAGGAAATGGAGAAGCGGGCGGCTGAACTGAGCGACCGGCTGCGGGCGGTGGCGGTCAGCGCCTACACCGGATTAGGGCTGGACCGCCTGCGGGAGTACTTTGCGCCGGGGACAACCATTGCCCTGCTGGGTTCGTCCGGCGCGGGCAAGTCCACCCTGGTCAATACCCTGGCAGGCCGCGAGGTGATGCGTACAGGCGGGATCCGGGAAGAGGATTCCAAGGGCCGGCATACTACGACCCACCGGGAAATGATTGAAATAAACGGGGTGAACTTTATTGACACTCCCGGACTGCGGGAACTGGGCATGATCGGAGCGGAGGAAGGAATCAGCGGAACATTTTCCGATATCGCCGAACTGATCAGCCAGTGCGCCTTTTCCGACTGCACCCACGGCAACGAGCCCGGCTGCGCGGTCCGCAAGGCGCTGGAAGACGGTTCCCTGGAACCCGAAAGGTGGAAAACATACCTCCGGCTTGAACGGGAAAACAGATGGAACAAGATAACAAAAAACGAAATAATGATGAACAACGCCATGAACCGGCGGAAAATGAGGGAACAGCGGAAAGGACGGGGATGCCCGTGAACGGCGGGAAACAAAAAAGCGTATCCCGCTGACGGGATACGCTCCTGACTTTCCGGTATCACTCCTGCAGGGCAAGCTCGGCGGCCCGGACAGCATGGATCTCCGTTGTGTCGAAAACCGGCAGGACTGAGTTTTCCTGTTGAACGAGGAGACCGATTTCCGTACAGCCGAGAATGACGGCTTCGGCACCCTGCGCCTTCAGTCCGGCGATGATCTGACTGAAGCGGACACGGGATTCTTCCCGGATAACGCCAAGACACAGCTCCTTATAGATCACGCTGTTGACGGTTTCCACCCCTTCGGCATCCGGGATCAGGACCTCAAATCCCCGGGCGGCCAGGCGGGATTTGTAGAAATCCCCGGTCATGGTGTACCTGGTCCCGAGCAGGGCGACCTTCCGGATGCCGGCGGCTTCCAGCCGGTCGGCGGTGGCGTCCGCGATATGGACGACCGGAACAGAGATCCTTTCCTGGATCTGCGGGGCAACCTTGTGCATGGTGTTGGTGCAGATGACGATGAAATCTGCTCCGGCGGCTTCCAGCTTTTCAGCCGCGCCACCGAGGATTTCAGCGCTCCTGTCCCACTGGCCATTGGCCTGGCAGGCTTCAATTTCAGCGAACTCCACACTGTACAGGATGATCCTGGCCGAGTGCAGGCCGCCGAGGGATTCCTTGGTTTTTTCGTTGATGATCCTGTAATAGGGAATGGTGCTTTCCCAGCTCATTCCGCCGATCAGTCCGATTGTTTTCATGGCAGTTTCCTTTCAGGTTTCTGTGAGCGTGAATTCTATTTCATCCAGGCCGTCCGTGACGGCATGGACCCTGCCGGTTTTCCTGAATCCCATCCTGCGGTACAGCCTTTCCGCACCTTTGTTATTCTCAAGAATCCAGAGGGTGGGGGTGCCGGTACACTGACGGACGGCGTATTCCAGGAGAAGGGTTCCGTATCCTTTGTTCTGCCGGCCGGGAAGGACGTACAGGTCTTCGATCAGGCTGCCTGTGACAGAAACAACCGCGGCAGGTTCGCCGTCAACCAGCATAAAAACCCTGCTGCCCCGGCTGATCTTTTCCGACAGGTATTCCTGCTGATGTTCCGGCGTATGCAGGGCAATAAAGTCCGCGGAGCAGAAAGAACGGTGGGATTCCTGCCAGGACAGGGAATGGATGGCCGCTGCCTGGTGAATGTTTGTCCGGTCCACGGGAATAATCATCCGAATTCCTCCGATCAAGCAGCGAATCAGGCGGGACGGAACGTGCTTTTCTCAACGGCTTCGTACAGGTCCCGGCCCATCCGCTTTTCGAAGAGGGCTTTCAGTTCCAGGTTCCTGTCCCATTTCCCCTGGTCATAGGATCCGTAACGCTGCCTGACATCGGACATCCGCTCAATGATGTCCATGACGCCTTCCGCTCCGGAAATGGCGTCGCACAGCTGGATGAGCAGGTCATAATCATCCGGAACAGTTTCCGCCAGTTTTGAGCGGATCAGGCTGGTTTCCTCTTCCGTTGTGTCCCATTGTCCGATATATCCTTCCATCTTCATTTCGTTGAAGGAATGGGTCAGGCAAATCCGGGCAGCGTCGGGATAATCCAGGCGTGTCATATAGGAATACCCGTCAGACACATGGCCCAGGTGCCTTTTCCCGAATTTCCTGCCGATATCATGCAGCAGGCCCAGGGCATAGGCTTTTTCCGGGCAGAGACCGGCATAAAGGGCGATCTTTTCCGCACAGTGGGCGGCGGTCCGGCTGTGGTTTCCCCAGGGGCCGGGGTTGCACTGCTCCGCTTCAGCCAGGAGTTGTTCCGCCTCTTTTACGGAAGGATACCTGCCTTTGCCCGGGTTCGCAATCCGGACATAATAATGGGCATCGTCTTCCTGAACGATACGGCCGCCGTTTTTTATCATGATCCGCAGGGACGCGGGGTTGTCCCGGAGCACCCGCAGGTATATTTCGTCCTCCGGAACGATGCGGTGCGCTTCTTCCAGGGTCAGGCGCAGGCCCTCGGTTCCGTATCCTTTTCCACGGAAGGGCCTGGCGATGAACTGGCCGATATGACCGGCGCCGGTCCGCAGGGATTCGCACAGGAAATGACGGATCCGGAACTGGCCGACGATGGTGTCATTATCCCAGAGGAAGAAGGAGGTTTCCGGCACATAGCCTTCCGGAAGACCCCTGCCTTCCGAGAAAACAAGCATTTGCGGCAGCGCTTCGGCCTCAAAATCTTCCCGGGAAACATTATGCCAGGCATTGGTCAGGCCGTTTTCATCTTCCGGCATATCCCTGACGAACAGCCATTCTTTTTCAAGGTCTTCAGGACAGGCTTTTTTCAGGTATATCATGCTTTCCTCCTTACGCTTTGGGGGAACGGGCGATGAACATTCCGTATTCCTTGGGGATATTCAGAACGCCGTTCTCCATATGTTCCGCCAGGACGGAACGGACGGTGCCGCGGGGCAGTTTCCGCAGGTCCGCCATGCCGGAAAGGGAAAAAATATAGTCAGCCAGATCCTCCACATCGGTGACGGCCAGGGAATCGACGTAATCAGCCCTTTCAATATCCGCAAAGAAGGGATTCAGGGCGTCATTTCCGTTCTGCAGCGTGAAATGTGTGTTGATCATGGTTTCGATGCCGTATCCGCTGAACAGGCTTCCGATGTACTGCATCATGCCGTGCTCGCCGTAGGTGGCGCAGTAAAACGTGCCGTCTTCCTTCAGGACACGCCGGACTTCCCGGAGGCCTTTCTCCAGATCGGGAACATGGTAGAGCATCATGTTGGCGATCACCGCGTCAAAGGAATGATCCGGGAAAGGGATGTCCTGGATATCGATGACCCGGTATTCGATCTCGCGTTCACTGCCCAGGTTTTCCTTCGCTTTGTCCAGCATACCGCCGGAAAAGTCCGAAAGCACCAGGCGGGAGCAGCGGCGGATGAGACTGCTTCTGCCTTTCCACATATCGCCTGTTCCGCAGCCGAGTTCCAGGACAGAAGCGCCTTCCGGGAACCTGTAATGACCTGTGATCCAGTTGCCGAAGCCCTGTTTGTTTGTGGAATATTTGCTGTGTATGGAAATCCGGGTATCCAGTTTGTCTGACGTGCTGTACTGGCTTGCCAGGACTCCCGGGTTGGTCAGCTGGTTCATGCAATCCTCCTGAATGTTTGTTAGAGGGTATCATACCATAAACGGCGCCGGATGGACAGTACGTACGGGCACCGGTTTCTTTTCAAACAGATCCGATCCCGGTATAATGGGAGCATCCGGAACAAAAAAGCGGAAGGATATAAAAAATGATTATTGAGGAAATCAGGGCGGAACTGAACCGCCTGCAGGATACAAAATACCGGGAAATGCAGGTCCGGATAATTCCGACAGTAAAGCCGGAACGGATTATCGGGGTGCGCACCCCGGAACTCCGGAACCTGGCGAAACGGTTTGCCGGAGCGGAAGATATCAGCGTTTTCCTGAACGACCTGCCGCATATGTATTTTGAGGAGAACCAGCTGCACGCGTTCATTCTTTCAGGTATGAAGGATTACCGGGAATGCCTTCGGGAACTGAACCGGTTCCTGCCGTATGTGGACAACTGGGCTACCTGTGACCAGATGTCGCCCCGGGTATTCAGGAAGCACCGGAAGGAACTGACAAGCAGCATCCGGGAATGGATCGGATCCGGGAAAACCTATACCATCCGTTTCGGTATCGGGATGCTGATGGAACATTACCTGGACGAGGATTTCGATCCGGCGTATCCGGAGATGGCGGCGGCGGTCCGGTCGGAAGAATACTACGTCAATATGATGACCGCCTGGTATTTTGCCACCGCGCTGGCGAAACAGTATGAAGCGGTGCTGCCGTATATTGAGCATCACCGGCTGGATGACTGGACGCATAACAAGGCGATCCAGAAATCCATAGAGAGCTACCGGATTACACCGGAGCAGAAAGCATATCTGAGAACGCTGAAAACGACGAGGAAATAACAATGATTTCTTTGAGACAAATCAACGGAAAGAATATATGGAATATCCTGAAACTGCGCGTCGGCGAAGCCCAGAAAAGTTTTGTGGCGCCGAATGATGTGAGCATCATTGAGGCGTATATCGCAATCACCCGCCACGGGCAGGCGTTTCCTTTCGGGATTTACGACGATGAAACGCCTGTCGGTTTCTGCATGATCGGGTATGACACGGACGACGACTGGGAGGATGCCCCAGCCATCGCGAAGGGGAATTACAATCTCTGGCGGTTCATGATTGACGAGCGGTACCAGCGGAAAGGCTACGGCCGGGAGGCAATGAAGCGGATCCTGGAATTCATTGCCGGCGAACCCTGCGGGCCGGCGGAGTACTGCTGGCTTTCCTATGAGCCGGAAAATACAGCGGCGAAAGCACTGTACGCATCCTTCGGTTTCCGGGAAACCGGGGAGTTTGACGGGGAGGAAGCGATCGCCGTACTGAAAATGGAGCGGGATGACAACAGGAATATGATAACCGGCCTGTTTGTGAAATGCGCCCGGGAAATCCTGAAGGATAACCTGGCGGGTGTTTATCTTCACGGCTCCGCGGTGATGGGATGCTACCAGCCGAAAAAGAGCGACCTGGATTTCCTGGTGGTGGTGAAAGAGAACATGACAGACGCGGACAAACGGGCTTTTATGGACAGTGTCATCCTGCTGGACGCGGCCGGCCCCGCCAAGGGTATTGAAATGAGCGTTGTAACCCGGGACGCCTGCAACCCGTTTGTGTATCCTACGCCGTTTATCCTGCACTATTCCAGGATGCATGCGGCGTGGTACCGGCGGGATCCGGAGGACTATATCCGAAAAATGAACGGGACCGACCGGGACCTGGCGGCGCATTTTACCATCGTCCGGAGCAGGGGACGCTGCCTGTACGGTGAGCCGGTCGGGGAAGTGTTCGGCAAGGTGCCGGAAGCGGATTACGTGGACGCTATGTGGTACGACATCGGCGAGGCGGAGGAGGAAATCACGGAGAACCCGATGTACCTGATCCTGAACCTGGCCAGGGTACTGGCTTACCTGAAGGAGAAGAAGGTCCTGTCCAAGAAGGAAGGCGGGGAATGGGGCCTGGAAACCCTGCCGGAGGAATACCGTCCGCTGCTCCGGTCCGCAATGCGGGAGTACGCGGAAGGAACAAACGAACAGTATGACGCGGAAACGGCGAAACGCTACGCGGCCTACATGCTGAAAGAGATTCGGGCGGAAAGAAAACAGCAATAATGAAAAGGAGATCAATATGATTTACTATCAGGACAACGAACTGGTCATCCGCAGCCTGGAAGAAGCGGACGGGCCGGTATTTGTGGAAGAACTGACTGCCCAGGGATGGCATCCGGACATCGCTGATTTCCAGGTGAGGATGAAGGACGAGGCGGAGGGGAAAAGCATCAGCCTGACAGCGGTATACCAGGGACATCCCGCCGGCTATGTATACCTGTACAAGGATGTGCACGGAGGCCCGTTCAAAGGGAAGGGCTGGCCGATGATTGTTGATTTCAGCGTGCTGGAAAAATACCGGCGGAAGGGGATCGGCAGCCGGCTGATGGATGCCGCTGAGAAGGCCGCGGCACAGTATTCCGATACGGTCTGCCTGGGGGTCGGCCTGTGCGACAGCTACGGCAGCGCCCAGCGGATGTATGTGAAGCGCGGGTATATTCCGGACGGAACCGGCGCCTGGTATCATGACGTGCAGTGCGTACAGTATGAGACGGTCTGCACCGTGGATGACGACCTGGTGCTGTTCCTGTATAAAAAACTGCCCGGGGCGCGTCCCGGACGGAACGGCGGGAAAAAACAGGAAACAGCAGGCGCGGCGGAACAGGCTGCGGCCGGGGACGCGGAAACCGCGGCGGCACTGGCCCTCGAACTGTGGCCGGAGCATACGCCGAAGGAAATGATAAAGGAATTTGAAGCCTTGCTGGCGGATGATGAGGCGGCTGTTTTCCTGTACCGGAAAGACGGCGGCACAGTTGGCTTTGCCCAGTGTCAGCTACGGCATGACTATGTAGAGGGCACGGAGACCAGCCCGGTGGGTTACCTGGAGGGAATCTATGTGAAAGAGGCTGACCGGGGGCAGGGAATTGCCCGGAAGCTGCTGGCAGCCTGCGAAGACTGGGCGAGGGCAAAGGGATGTACGGAGTTTGCCAGCGACTGTGAACTGACCAATATTGAGAGCCAGGGCTTTCACCGGGCTGTTGGCTTTGAGGAGGCGAACCGGCTTGTCGCGTACACCAGGAA
>JAEEGL013729804.1_pt1 | contig 15860 bp, 16 predicted proteins | sample 9134231 | NCBI WGS metagenome assembly JAEEGL01 (sample SAMN16246548, study PRJNA631951) | gut metagenome | biome: gut microbiome; feature: rumen; material: fiber-attached | host: Bos | place: Iran: Karaj | collected 2018-10
CGTCATGGCCAGGGCCCACGGCATCCATACGGGACTGTGGCAGTACCTCTTCGCGGCCATGCTGGCCCTGGTGGTCATCTTTTCTGTCTGGGCCGTGGGCGTCCTGCTCGTGACGGCCCTGCTCATCGTGCCGGCGGCCGCCGCAAGAAACATCGCGCGCTCCTCCAGAGGCATGTTCTGGTGGGCCATAGCCCTGAGCATGCTCTCCGCCTGCCTTGGCCTCGCACTCTCGGCCCAGCCCTGGCTCGGCACGGCAAGCGGCGCCACCATCGTCCTTGTCGCCACCTGCTTCTTCGCCCTCTCCACGCTGCCCGGCATCGTCCGCCGGGGACGCCGGGGCTAGCGCCGCCCGCCTCGTGCAGAACCTCTGAAAAGGGCTGAAGGCCGCAGGGCCCCTCTCCCTCAGGCCTGCATCTAGCCCCTGTGCCGGCATGCCTGCCATGCCGCGGCCAGCGCGTCGGCCGCGCGCTCAAGCATGCCGCTTTCGTGCAGGGCCGTGATGCTGAAGCGCAGAATGGCCTGCCCGGCCGGCACCGTGGGGAAGCGCGCCGCAAGGGCCAGGACGCCCTGTCCGGCAAGGCTGTCCGCAATCTGGCCTGCCAGCGTTTCATCGCCCACGGGAATGGCCGCAATGTGCCTGCCGCCGGCGGCCTCGATGCCCCGTTCGGCCAGAAGCGTCCTGAACAGCCTGGCGTTGGCGGCCAGGCGCTCTCTGGCGCCTTCGAGGCCAGGCAGCCGGGCGAGCAGCCGGAGGGCTGCCCTGGCATGGGCCGGAGGGAGAGCCGTGGAGTGCATGACCGGCGAGGCAAGGTGCTCCAGCAGGCGCCTGAAGCCCGCCGGCAGCAGAAGAAAGGCGCCGAAGAAGCCCAGCCCCTTTCCAAAGGTGCCGAGCACGGCGTCCGCCGTGCCGGGAAGTTCCGCAAAGAGGCCTCTGCCGCCGGGGCCAAGGCAGCCTGCGGCATGAGCCTCGTCCACGGCGAGGAAGAAGGATCTGCGCGCCTTCAGGCTGGCAAAGGCTGCGGGATCGCTGGCTGAACCGTCCATGCTGAAGAGGGACTCGGTGAGCACTGCGGGCTCGATCGCCGTCGTGCCGGCCCTTGCGAGGCGCCGTTCGAGGTGGCCGAGGTCGCCGTGCCGGTAAGTGTGCAGGTCTGCCTTCGCCTCCATGAGGGCGTGGCCGGTGCTGGCGTGCACGCGCCTGTCGGCGAAGACGCTCTGGCCTGCCTGGATCAGGCCCGTGACCAGGGCGAGGTTTCCCTGGAAGCCGCTTGGCAGAAAGAGGCACTCGCCGAAGCCGAAGTACTCGGCATAGGCGCATTCGGCCTCCTCGGCTATCCGGCTGCGTCCGCCGGCGAGCCGGGAGGCAGATGCCGAGGGCGCCTCCATGGCAAAGCTCTCGGCCACTTCCCTGCGCCAGGCGGGATCTGCGGCCAGACCTAGGTAGTCGTTGGAGAGGAAGCTGAGGAAGGGCCTGCCGCCCTGCTCGATCACGGGTCCTCGGCCCAGTTCGCGGACCAGCAGGGGCCTGCGGCCAAGGCCGCGCCTTTCGGCTTCGCGCACCCGGGCCTCGAGGGCTTCCTTCAGCGTCATGGCAAAGGGCTGGGGCGTCGTCACAGCCTGTCTCCCCGGCCGTCCTTCTGGCCTGCGAGCCTGCGCCAGCGGTCCCGGAAGTGCGCCTCGAGCAGGTCCTGCCTGAAGCGTTCCCCGCAGGGCGCCAGGCCGATGGCGATCTGGCCCTCCAGACAGCGCTGCGGACCGCGGGCCGCGCCAGGCGGGCCCGCATTGGGCGGAGCAAGGCGGATACCGTACAGGGCCGAGCCGCAGCTTTGGCCGAGCACCGTGCCGTGGACGGCAAATCGGCCGTCGAGGAGGGCAGGCTCCAGAGGAAAGCGCTGCACGCTCAAAAGGAAGGCGTGGCGCGTGAAGTCCGCAAGCACGCGCTGGTGCAGGGCGCAGGCCTGGGCCGCCGCCTCCAGCGCCTGCCAGACGGGCGCTCTCTGAAAACTCCGCTCGGCTTCTATCCTCTCCCTGTCCCAGAAGCGGACGGCATCGAGCAGGCAGAAGGGTTCGGGGATGGGGCCGGGGAATGCCATCAGCAGAACTCCACAATCAGTGCCGCGTTCTGGCCGCCGAAGCCGAAGTTCTCTACAAGGCCCGGCCCCTTGGGGAAGGGCGCATGCGTTCCCCGGACAAGGCGCAGATCTGCAGGCTCCGGCTCCTCGAGGCCGCGGATCAGCGGCAGGATGCCTATGCGGGACGCGTGCCAGAGCAGCGCGGTTTCGACGGCGCCGCAGGCGCTCGCGCAGTGCCCAGTCCAGGACTTGAGTGCCGTGGCCGGAGGCTTGGGGTCGGGAAAGACGCGTGCCAGCATCCTGGCCTCGATGCCGTCGTTGAGTGCCGTTCCCGTGCCGTGGGCGCGTATCCAGGCGATGTCCGAAGGTTCGAGTCCGGCATCGTCCATGGCCTTCCGGACAGCCGCTTCGGCATGGCGGCCGTCGGGATCGGGTGCCGTAAGGCTGCCGGCATCCATGGTGGCTGCATAGCCGAGGAGGCGCCCAAGCACGGCGGCGCCGCGGGCTTTGGCGCTCTCTCCCGTTTCGAGCAGGAAGGCCGCCCCTCCTTCGCCGGGCACGAAGCCGGAGCGCCGGCGGTCGAAGGGCCGGGAGGCCTGCAGGGGATTCTGCTCCTGGCTCAGGGTGCTTGCCTTGGCGTAGCCCATGAGCCCGCCGGAGTTCAGCCTGGAATCGCCGCAGGCCACCAGACAGGCTGGGGCCATGCCGTGGCGCAGGCGCAGCATTCCCTCGCCCAGCGCATCGAGGGAGGAGGCGCAGGCGCTTCCGACGGCAATCCCTGGCCCGTGGATCTGGAGCAGGCGCGAAAGGGCGGAGAGTGCCGTGTTGGGAAGCCAGCGCAAGAGCCAGAGCGCGTCGAGGAGGCTGCCGTCCCCAGGCGGGAGCGTCTTTTCCCTGGCAAAGTCCAGCGTGGGGGATGCCGTGCCCACGAGGGCGCATCCTTCGGGAAGGCCCCCGGGGGCGCCGCCGGCTGCCGCCCTGAGGCCGGCGAGCACGGCCAGAAAGGCGGGCCTGCTCAGGTATCTGCGGAAGCGCCAGGAGGAGAGGAAGGCAAAGGGCGCGTCGTCGCCCATGTCGCGCACGGGACAGACGGCCTGGCCGGGGAGGGCGCGGCTTTCGGCAAAGCCGGTTCTGTCTTCGCTGAATGAAAGGGCAACGCTGTCCTGGTTCCAGCCGAGGCTTGAAACGAGACCGATTCCCGTGACGACGCATTCGTGCAGCATAAAGCCTCCGTCACTCGCTTGCGGTGCGGAAGTAGGCCACGTAGGCGGCAATGTCGTCAAGGCAGAGGAGCGGCGTTCCCTCGCCGAGCAGGGAGGCCATCTCCTGCACGCGCTCAGGGGCAAGCCACGGATAGGCTTTGGAGATGACTGCGGCTTTGCCGGCGCTTTCGCCTGCGGCCTCTACTTTGGCGCGCAGGGAGAGCAGGAACATGGCGTCGTCGTCCACGCGGATGCGGAAGGTCTGGGCAACGCGGGCCCCTATCTCAAGCAGGTCGATGGATTCGCAGGCAAGGTCCTGCATGACGCGGGTGCGGCCGGAAAGCTTGTCTTGGCCGCATTCCATGATTTCGTCGACGATGGCGAAAAGCGAGGCAAGAATGTCGTTGTGGTTCATGGCAATCCGGTTGGCTGAGGGTTGGAAGGGCGGCCGGCGCCTTGAGGGCTGCCTGCCGCGCTGGCTGCAGGAAGAAATTCAGCAGCCCGGCTTGACGGCGGAAAAGCCGCCGTCGAGGTTGAGAACTGCCGCATTGAAGGAGGCAGACCCTTCCTGCAGGAGAAAGAGCAGGGCATGCGCCGCCTCGCCGGCTGTCACGAGGCGACCTGCCGGCATCAGCGCAGCCGCTTTTTCGCGCCGTCCTTCAAGAAAGGCGGCTCCCATGCCGGCGTCGATCCAGCTCAGGCGCAGGGAACAGGCCGTGACGCCCCTGGAGGCAAGCTCGAGGCCGGTTGAGCGGTAGAGGGCTTCGCCGGCCAGCTTGGCCGCCGCGTAGTAGCCTTGTCCCTTGCCGGGGCGCAACGCAGCCGATGAGGAGACGAAAAGGCAGCGTCCCCGGCGCCGCGCCACCATGGCCCGCGAGCAGGCGCGCAGGAGCCGCGCCCGCCGGGCAATGTTCTTGATAGCCCACGCGTCTATGTCCGCAGGTCCGGCCTGTGCCAGAAGGCATTCCAGGGGCGAGTGCAGAAAGTCTGCCAGCGCCTCGATGGGGGCGCCCACAAGCGCTTCGGCGCGTTCGGGCAGGGTTTCAGGCTCTCCCAGCGGGATGGCAGGCCAGCCCCGGGCCTGGCAGGCTGCAAGGCCTCCCTGCGAGCTGCAGGCCCCGCAGAAGGGGATGTGCCTGGCCGCCAGCTCCGCCTGCAGGGTCTGGGCCAGGGCGGAGCCGGCGCCGGCAACGAGGATGGGCTTGAAGAAGGTGCCGTTCAAGGTCTAGGCCTCCTGGCTCTGTTTCACGTGAAACAAGCCTGTGGCCGAAGGGGCGCTGGCCTCTCCGACGCGGCAGGCAATCGTTTCCCTGGCTTCGTCCAGGTCCATGGCATAGGCGTGCCTGCCGGGCTGAAGGAATCGGCGGAAGCGGAATCTGGACGCCTCGACGACGCGCAGGGCAGGAAAGCGGCGCTCTGCCTCCAGGCGCAGCGCCTCGACCAGGAGGGAGCCCGGCACGCAGGGGGCGCCAGGAAAGTGCCCGGCAAAGAGCGGGAGGTCTGGAGGGAAGGCGAGCGTGCCTGAACGTGTCTGGGACATGGTAAACAAGGTTGCTTTCGGATGATGTGGAGGGGGAGAAATGTTGTAGTCGCTGGCTTCAGCTTCGGCAAGGCCGGGGTGCAGGCAGAGCCTGGAACCGGGCCGGAAGGGGCGCATGGCAGCCAGGCGGCTGTTCATTTGCGCCCGCTTTGCGTGTAGGATGCATCCTGCCGAGACGCAGGAAATGCGGCACCGGCACCGGAGGTTTGGCATGATAACGATAACCCGCGAGCACGTCATCGCGGCCGCGCACCGGCTCTTCGACTACTGCGGCCGCTGCGAGCGCCTGCACGGCCACAACTACCGCATCCGCGTCACGCTGACGGCCAGGGCCATGAACAGCCTCGGCATGGTCGTTGACTTTGCGGATGTCAAGAAGGTGCTCTTCGGCGCCCTGGACGAGGCCTGGGACCACCGCACCCTGCTCTTCAGCGAGGATCCCCTGTGCGGGCATCTTCAGTCGGTGCTGGACGACGATTCCCTGCACCCCGTGCCCTTCAATCCCACGGCGGAGAACATGGCCGCCCATCTTGGCGCGAAGCTCTTCCCCGAGGCCATGGAGCGCGCCGGCATGGAGGGCGTCGAGGTCGTCGCGGTGACGGTCTACGAGACGGACACGAGCTGGGCCACATGGAGCGCCGGATAATGGCAGGGCGAAGCGGAGCCCGGGGCGGAGAGAGCCGCCTAAGGGTCAACGAGGTCTTCTGGTCCCTTCAGGGCGAGGGACGCTTCACGGGCACTCCTTCGGCCTTCATCCGCCTTCAGGGATGCACGGTCGGCTGCCCCTGGTGCGACACCGGCTACGCCCAGTGCGCCGACGAGTCCCTGCGCCTGCCGGACGATAGTCCCCTGGTGGCCGAGAAGACGGCGTCTTCGCCCGCCTGGAGCGAATTCGGCGCAGAGGCGCTTGCCGCTTTCGTCGCGGCCAGAAGCCTTCCCGGCATGCACTGCGTGCTGACGGGCGGCGAGCCCTGCAGCCAGGACATTCTGCTTCTGACGAGGCGCCTCATGGAGGCGGGGCTTGCCGTGCAGCTGGAGACGAGCGGCACCGAGCCCCTGCGATGCGCAGGCGGAGTCTTCGTGACGCTCTCTCCCAAGGGGGCCAGGCCTCCGCTCGGGGAGATCTGGGCCAGGGCCGACGAGGTGAAGCTGCCCGTCCAGACCCGCGGCGACATCGTGCGCTACGGGGCGGAGCTGGCGGCGCTTCCGCCTGCCAAGGTCTGCCTGCAGCCCGTAAGCCAAGGCAGGGAGGCGACGGCGCTGTGCATCCAGACCTGCATGGAGCGCGGCTGGCGGCTGAGCCTGCAGATGCACAAGTACCTCGGCATACGCTGAGGGCAGACATTGCCGGACAGAAAAAGGCGCAGGTGGAACCTGCGCCTTTTTCGATGGGGTCAATGAGGAAATGCGGGAAGCCTGCTAGGCGAGCTTGAGGGCGCTGATCTTGTTGGAGGAGCCCATGACGTCGCGGATCTTGCGGGCAACCATCATCTTCACGGCCTGGCGGGCGGGGGTGAGGTACTGGCGCGGGTCGAAGGCTTCGGGATGCTCGACCATGAACTTGCGTATGGAGGCGGTCAGCGCGAGGCGGATGTCCGTGTCGACGTTGATCTTGCACACGCCCATGGATGCAGCCTTGCGGAGCATGTCTTCCGGCACGCCGCGGGCGTCGCCGACGGCGCCGCCGTACTTGTTGCACTCTTCGACGAACTCATGCGGCACGGAAGAGGCGCCGTGGAGCACCAGGGGGTAGTTGGGGAGCTTTTTGCAGATGGTCTCGAGGCGCTCGAAGTCGAGTTTGGCCTCGCCTTTGAATTTGTAGGCGCCGTGGCTGGTGCCGATGGCAACGGCGAGGGAGTCGCAGCCGGTCTTTTCGACAAAGTCGACGGCCTGGTCGGGATCCGTGAACTGGTGCTCGGCAGACTGGACGTGCTCTTCGATGCCGGCGAGCTTGCCAAGTTCAGCCTCGACCCACACGCCGCGCGGATGGGCGTACTCGACGACCTTCTTGGTGACGGCGATGTTTTCCTCGTAGGGAAGGGCGGAGCCGTCGATCATGACGGAGGTGAAGCCGCCGTCGATGCAGTCGCGACACATCTCGAAGGACGGGCCGTGGTCGAGGTGCACGCAGACGGGGATGCTCGGATCGTCGGCGAGGGCGGCTTCGACGAGCTTCATGATGTAGCGCTGGCCGGCGTATTTGCGGGCACCGGCAGAGACCTGCAGGATGACGGGGGATTTCTCTTCAGAGGCAGCCAGCATGATGCCCTGAATGATTTCCATGTTGTTGACGTTGAAAGCGCCGATGGCGAACTTGCCAGCATAGGCGGCCTCGAACATTTCCTTGGGTCCGATGAGAGGCATAAGCGTGCTCCTAGGTTTCGGCCGCCCGGAATTGGGCAGCCCCCGTTTGGTTCAGTATATACGGATAGTCCCCGCCCGACAATGGAAAGGGCTATTTTGACGGGGCCAGATCCATGCCGTCGAGCAGGTCCAGGCTCTCCTGGTCCGTGAAGTCGAAGAAGAGGGGCGTGACGGTGACGTAGCCGCGCGTGAGCAGGTCCCTGTCCGAACCCTGGTTGATGGTTTCCGGCGGGATCTCGCCCTCCAGCCACCAGTAGCGGTTGCCCCGGGGATCCCGGCGCTCGAGGTATCCGTTCTTCCACACGGCGGTCGTCTGGGCGCAGACGCGCACGCCCTTGTTCTTCGCGAAGGGGCCCTTGGGGTAGTTCACGTTGATGACGCGCCTTGGCGGAAACTTGGCAAAGTCGATGGTCTCGGCGAGCCGCACCGCGTGGCGGGCCTTTTCCAGCATGTCCACGGGCTCGGACTCGTCGTCGGAGATGGCCATGGTGGGCAGGTTTTCGTGGCAGGCTTCAGTGGCCGCGCCGACGGTGCCGGAATAGAGGATGTCGGGACCGCAGTTGGGGCCGAGGTTGATGCCGGAGAGCACGATGTCGGGGCGCTGGTCCAGCAGGGAGGAGAGGGCGAGCTTCACGCAGTCGGTGGGCGTGCCGTAGATGCCGAGGCCGTGGAAGTCCGCTTCGTCGAACTGGACCGCCCGCAGGGGCTCGAAGACCGTGAGGGAGTGGCCGACGCCCGACTGCTGGCGCATGGGGGCGACCACGTGGACCTCGTGGCCGCGCTCCATGAGAGACCTGTACAGGGCGCGCAGGCCGGGAGCGCGGATGCCGTCGTCGTTGGTGATGAGTACGTTCATAAAGTGCTTGCTGTTGGTAGGAGGTGCCGGCCTCAGGGCCTTGCCGCAACGCACGGGAGGCGCTGGGCCTGCCGAGGCGCCGAGGCGGTGGAGCAATTGACAAGCGCTCTGAAACAAGGAAATCTTCACCTCGGTCTGCAGGAAGGCAGGACGAAAGCCTGAGCTGTCCCCCGGGGAAGGTGCCCTGCGCGGAGCCGCTTGGCCGGCGCCGGGAGGCCGGACCCCGGCGCTTGCAGACACCTTAACCAAGGAGCAGGGCAAAGTCATGGAAAAAGGCCAGTGGATCAAGGACTTGTCCGAGCGGACTCCCGCGGTGGACGGCATCTTCGCCGTGGCGAGCGCGGAGCGCATGGTCACGAAGTCCGGCCAGGACTTCTGGAAGCTTCGGCTGGTGGACAAGACTGGCTCCATCGAAGGCAAGATATGGAGCGACTTTTCTGGCTTCCTGCACCCGGACAGGCTGGCGGCCGGCGATCTTGTCCGCATTCAGCGCGGAAAGCTCAACGAATGGAAGGGAACGCGCCAGATCACGGCGAACACGGCAGAACTTGTCGAGCCGGAGGCCGTGCCGGCGGCTGACAGGACCGAGTGGTTCTCCCTGCCTTCGGGCTACGACGGCGAAAAGGCTTTCGACGAGCTCATGGCGCTGGCTGCCGAGGAGTTTTCAAGCCCTGCCTGGAGGAGCGTCGTCGACGGCTTCTTCGGCGATCCGGCACGGGCTGAGGCCTTCAAAGCCGCCTCTGCGGCGGCGTCCATGCACCATGTGGGGGCCGGTGGGCTCTGCGTCCACACCCTTGAGGTCTTCAAGATCTGTCGCGCCATGGCGGATCTCTATCCAGCCATGGACCGCCAGACGCTGCTGGCAGGCGCCCTCTTCCACGACATCGGCAAGCTCGAGGAGATGCGCAGCGCCGCCTTTGCTACAGAGTACACGCTGAACGGCAATCTCGTCGGCCACATGGTGCTGGGCGTGCAGATGCTCAAGCCCCTCATCGACGCCAGCGGCCTGCCCGCAGGCGTTGCGGCCCACTTCTGCCACCTGATCTTGAGCCACCACGGCCAGCCTGAATTCGGAGCCGTAAAGGCGCCTGCCTCCATGGAGGCCTTCACGCTCCACCATGCGGACATGCTCTCCTCGCACCTGAACACCAAGGAACGCCTCATTGGCGAGATGCAGGTGAACGAGTATAAGCGCCAGCGCGGCGAGGATCCCGTCTTCAGGCCGGAAAAGACGCCCGGAGCGGACGGTTTCCGGAAGGAGCCGGCAGCGGCGGGCCAATCCCGGAAGTCACGTCAGTCCCGAAAATCCCGTCAGACGCCTCCTCCTCCGCCATCGGACGCCGTTCTCGAACCTCCTGCGGATGACGGCAGCTTCGGCCCTTTTGATTTCGTGCCGGCTGAATCGGAGCCTGCGGGCGCCGGCACTGCCGATGAAGTCCCGCAGTGGCTGGAAGACGCGCCGGTTCCCGTTGATGCGCCCGACGCCGAGTGGCAGCGCCTGCCGGACGGGCTTGCCGAAGCCCCGGAAAGCGCAGGCAGCCTGCCGGCCGAGGCCATGGCCGTGCTTGCCGAAGCAGGCCTTGCCGTCGGAGCCGGCGTGGAGACCGCCGACCTGATCCAGGCCTTTAGCGGAACTGCGCCCTCTGCGCCCGTTCCTGCGTCTGGCTCCGTGTCTGAGCCTGCCGACCTGCGCGCTGTCTTTGCCCCAGGAGACGATGCGGGCGCGCTTGGCGATGCCGTGGCTGGAGACCAGCCCTCTGTCCAGGTTTCAGCCCAGAGCTCTGAGGCGCTAGCCGATCTGCAGGCAGCCTTTGGCGATGCCGGCATCGCTTCGGATGCGCCGTCGCCCACGCTGGTGGAGAGCGGGGATGCTTCTGGGAACCAGGGGTCTGAGGATGCGCTGGCTGATCTCAAGTCCGCCTTTGGGGACGCCGGCAGCGGTCCAGAGGCGCAGCCTGTGTTAGTGGAGACTGGGGCTTCTCCCAGCGACCATGGTTCTGAGGACGCCCTGTCGGAACTCGAGCCTGCCGTTGGAGAGCTTGCCATGGATCTTGCCATGAGTCCGGCGGAGGGCAAGACTGGCCTGCAGGCCGATGCCGAGCCGATCAAAGCTCCCGAGGCGACAGGACAGCCGGCACTGGCCAAGGCGCCTGAAGCCCCTGAAGCGTCTGCATCGTCTCCAGTGGCGTCTGCGCCCGAACAGGCATCGGCTTCCGCGCCCTCTGCGGCAGCTGGGGACGAAAGCTCCGGCAAGCGCGGCAGGCCAGCGCAGGACAAGGAGGGGCGAGGCAAGAACAAGAGTCGAGGCAGAAAGCCTGGCTCTCTCTTGAGCCTCTAGCCTGAGGTGCGGCATGTTCATTACTTTTGAAGGCATTGAAGGCGCGGGCAAAAGCACCGCCATTGCGTCCGTTGCGGACGGGCTGGAGCGCCGGGGCCGCCGGGTGCTCCTCACCCAGGAGCCCGGCGGGTGCGCCCTTGGCAAGACCCTGCGGACGCTTCTGCTCGACCAGAAGAGCGTCATCGCTTCCAGGGCGGAGCTCTTCCTCTTTCTGGCGGACCGGGCCCAGCACGTTGCGGAGGTCGTGCGTCCTGCCTTGGAGCAGGACATCGTTGTGCTCTGCGACCGCTACGCCGACTCTACGCTGGCCTACCAGGGCTATGCCCGGGGGCTTGATCCCGCGGTCCTGCGCCAGCTCAGCGCTGAGGCTGCGGGGGGGCTCGTTCCGGACATGACCCTGCTCCTCGACCTGCCCGTGGAAGAGGGGCTTGCGCGGGCCCGCAGGCGCAACGAGCGCCTTGGCACCGTCTCGTCCGAAGGGCGCTTCGATGCCGAGAGCCTCGCCTTCCACGCCAAGGTGAGAAGCGGCTTTCTCGCCATTGCCAGCGAGGAGCCGGAACGGGTCAAGATCATCGATTCCTCGAGGCCACCTGCCGAGGTGCAGGCACAGTGCCTCAGGCATCTGGAAACGCTTCTGCAAGGATAGAGCCATGGACAGGAAACTGGAAGTCTACGAAGCCACGTTCGACGGCGCGCTCCATATGCGCGAATGCGATGACAGGGATCTTTTGGCGAGGCTGGACGACTGGCAGATCGACCCGCTGTGCGGCGCGGGCGACCCAGAGCTTATGTCGGCAAGCATCTTCCGCTTCCCCGAGGGCGGTGGCTCCATCGTCGTCCACGACGAGACGGGGGAGAAAAGCTTCGTGGTGCTCTGCAACTCCAACCTCGCGCTGGCGGAGACGGCATCGCACTACGCATCCCTGGTTGCCAATCTGCGCTACGGCGCCGACATCTTCGAGAACGGGGACGAAGGGTAGCGGACGGCCGCCTTGCGGCAGTTGCTATTTTGGCGCCCCAAGATCAAGAATAGGCGCACGGTTCTGCGTTGCCAGCCAGAGCCAGGCTCCCCGAGGGATTGGCGCGAAGCCGCCAAGGAGGCGACATATGGACAAGAAGCTCTTCACGAAAGCCCCCACTTCGCTGGGCGTCGTGTTCTTCCCGGCCTTCGACTGGGCCATCTCCCCGACGCATCCCGAGCGGGAGGAGCGCCTGCTCTACACCCGCGACCAGCTGAAAGAGGAGGGCCTCTTCGACATCGAGGGCATCACCGAGCACCGCCCGAGCCTGTGCAGCCACGACGACATACAGCGCGTGCACTTCTGCCTGCCCAGCGTTCAGGCCGTCATCACCGATTCGCACCTGGCCTCGGCCGGCGGTGCCATCACGGCGGCCCGGCTCGTGCTCGAGGGACGCGAACAGCGGGCCTTCGCCCTGGTGCGGCCTCCGGGCCACCACTCCATGCGCGTCGTCCACGGCAACCGCGGCTTCTGCAACATCAACAACGAAGCCATCATGCTCGCCTGGATACGCGACCGCTACGAAGGGCCGGGCGGCCGGCCCCTGCGCATCGCTGTCGTGGACACCGACGTGCATCACGCCGACGGTAGCCAGGACATCTTTTGGAACGATCCTGACACGCTCTTCATCTCCCTGCACCAGGACGGCAGGACGCTCTATCCCGGCACGGGCTTCCTCAGCGAGAACGGCGGGCCTGCAGCCCTTGGGCGCACGGTCAACATTCCGCTTCCGCCAGGCACCTCGGACGAAGGCTACCTCGACGTCCTGGAGCGCGTGGTCCTGCCCATCCTGCGGGACTTCAAGCCGGATCTGGTCATCAACTCCGCAGGCCAGGACAACCACTTCACCGACCCTCTGGCCAACGAGCAGCTCTCGGCCCAGGGCTATGCGGCCCTCAACGCTCGCCTTGCCCCCGACATCGCCGTGCTCGAAGGCGGCTACTCCATCCGCGGCGCCCTGCCCTACGTCAATATGGGCATCTGCCTGGCGCTGGCCGGCCTGCCCGCCGGCGACATCGTCGAGCCCGACTGGACGCCGCGCGCCACCCGCCAGTCTGCGGACGTGACGAACTACATCGCCAAGCTCGCGGACAACGTGCTGGCCCAGTGGGCGAATCCGCCCTCGCATCCGACGGAGGGCAAGGAGCAGGACGGCTTCTGGGTGCGGCGCAGGAACATCTTCTACGACACCGACTACATTCAGGAGACGCAGACGGAGCGCTGGGGCCTGTGTCCTGCGTGCCATGGACTTGGCATCATCGATACGCAGTCCTCCAGGGTGCCGCTTTCCCTCTGCGTCCTCATCCCCCGCGGGGCGTGTCCGCACTGCCGCGATCTGGCCTTCGAAAAACTGGATCAGGCGCGAAAGAGTGGCAGGTATGCCCACGTCCTGTGCATCGACGAGGACAGCACCCGCAACGAACCCAAACAGGCTTGGCCGCTGAAGGAGAAGCAATGGCAGTAGACATCCTCATCATCGGCGCCGGCGGCGTCGGCAGCGTCGTGGCCCACAAGTGCGCCCAGGCGTCCCTGGACGGGGCCTTCGGTCGCATCACCCTGGCGAGCAGGACCGAGTCCCGCTGCAAAAGCATCGCCGAGAGCGTCAAGCGGCGCCTTGGCGTCGACATCGCCACGGCCCAGGTGGACGCGGACAACGTTCCCGAACTCTGCGCCCTCATCCGCGCGGTGAAGCCCTTCATGGTCCTCAACATTGCGCTGCCCTACCAGGACCTGCACATCATGGACGCCTGCCTCGAGTGCGGCGTGCACTACCTCGACACCGCCAACTACGAGCCGCCGGAAAAGGCCAAGTTCGAGTACAAGTGGCAGTGGGCCTACCAGGACCGCTTCCGCCAGGCTGGCCTGACGGCCCTGCTCGGCTCCGGCTTCGATCCCGGCGTCACCAACGTCTTCGCCGCCTGGGTCATGAAGCACCAGCTCGACGAGGTCCACGTCCTCGACATCATCGACTGCAACGCCGGCGACAACGGCCAGGCCTTTGCCACCAACTTCAATCCCGAAATCAACATCCGCGAGGTCTCGGCCACGGGCCGCTACTGGGAACGTGGCGAGTGGGTGCAGACCGAGCCCCTGTCCTGGTCCATGAACTATGACTTCCCGGACGGCATAGGCCCGAAGAAGTGCTACCTCATGTACCACGAGGAGCTCGAGTCGCTGGCCCTCAACCTCAAGGGCCTGCGCCGCGCACGCTTCTGGATGACCTTCTCGGACAACTACCTCCGGCACCTCGCCGTCCTGAAGGACGTGGGCATGACCGGCATCGAGCCCGTGGACTTCCGTGGCCAGAAGATCGTTCCCATCCAGTTCCTGGCCTCGCTTCTGCCCGATCCCGCCACCCTCGGCCCGCTTACCCGGGGCAAGACCTGCATCGGCAACGTCATGCGCGGCGTGAAGGACGGCAAGCCGAAGTCCGTCTACATCTACAACGTCTGCGTCCACGAGAACTGCTACGCCGAGATCGGTTCCCAGGGCATCTCCTACACCACGGGCGTTCCCGCCATGTGCGGCGCCAAGATGATGTGCGAGGGCAAGTGGCTGGCTCCCGGCGTGTGGAACATGGAGCAGAACGATCCGGATCCCTTCCTCGCGGATCTGGCCAAGTACGGCCTGCCCTGGCAGTGCGTGGACGTCCCTGAAGAGGAGAAGTTCTAGGCATGGCAAGTCCGGCCTTTCTGCTGGAGGGGACGAAAGTCCCCTCCCCCTGCTTTGTCGTCGACCTCGATGCCCTGCGCGCCAACATGGCCATACTCGATGGCGTCCAGCGCCACACCGGCGCCAGAGTGCTGCTGGCGCTCAAGTGCTTTGCGGCCTGGCGCTGCTTTCCGCTGCTCTCGCGGGCGCTGGGGCAGGGCGGTACCCTCTGGGGCACCTGTGCCAGCAGCGTGGACGAGGCGCGACTCGGCAGGGAGGATTTCGGCGGCGAGGTGCACGCCTTTGCGGCCGCCTGGTCCGAGGCCGAGATGCAGGAGCTTGTGGGCCTCGTGGACGCCGTTTCCTTCAACTCGCCCCGCCAGTGGACAAAGTTCAGGGAGCTTGTCCAGCGGGCTCCGCGCCACATAGAGTGCGGCCTGCGCATCAACCCGGAGCACTCCGAGGGGACGGTGCCCATGTACGATCCCTGCTCTCCCACCTCGCGGCTTGGCATCCGACGCAGGAACATGCCGGACGGCATCATGGAGACCGGCATCAGCGGGCTGCACTTCCACACGCTCTGCGAACAGGGGGCCGATGCCCTCGCGCGGACCGTCGAGGCCGTGGAGCGTCAGTTTGCGCCCTTCCTCGAGCGCTGCCAGTGGATCAACTGCGGCGGTGGCCACCACATCACCCGCAAGGGCTACGACCTTGACCTGCTCTGCGAGACGGTCTGCCACCTGCGCGATACCTGGGGCGCCCAGATCTATCTTGAGCCCGGCGAAGCCTGCGCCCTCGATGCGGGCTGGCTGGTCGCCACGGTGCTGGACGTGACGGATGCCGACATGCCGCTCGTGCAGATCGACTCTTCGGCTGCCTGCCACATGCCGGACGTGCTGGAGATGCCCTACACGCCCCGCATCCTCTACGAGCACGGGGGGGGCCTTGTCCACGCAGGCGAGCCCGGCGAGAAGCGCTGGACCTGCCGCATCGGCGGCAAGAGCTGCCTTGCGGGGGACGTGGTCGGCGAGTACAGCTTCGAGCACGAGCTTGCCGAGGGCGAGCGCCTGATTTTCGAGGATATGGCCATCTACAGCATGGTCAAGACCAACACCTTCAACGGCCTGCGCCTGCCGGGCATAGGACTGGCCGAGAACCGCGCAGACGCCGTGGACTTCAGGCTCGTGCGCGAGTTTGGCTACAGCGACTTCCGCACGCGGCTTTCCTGAGGGCGCCAGCAGCAAGGAAGCTCGCGGGCAGGGGCGGCGCTCTTCCCGTAGCTGGAGGCGGAATGCGGGGATCCAGTTTACCGGGAGTCCAGGGAACGTCTGTTCCTTGGCAGTTTCTACGAGAAAAGAGCGGTGGCGCCCTCAGCGATAGAGTCTAATCGCTATGTTGAGGTGGCTGCGCGATGGCAAGGCTTCTCCTCTCGAGAAGATTGCTCGAGCAAGCCCAAATATGCTCAACGTTATCCCCTCTTCTTAAGGGATGTCGGACAACAGCTTGGAATCGTTGAGCTTTTTTAACAAGGATTCAGAGGGCGCACTGAGGACATAATGTGCTCTCGCGATGACAGAGCTATAGCGCCTTGAATTTTTTATGTTTTTTTGGTTAAGGGTATAAAAGGGGACGCAGTGGTGGATATGAGCATTGCTCCGTTCAGGCAGTCTTGCCCCGCAGGTCTCTTCCTCAGAGAAGCCATCTCTCAACGAGCAGGCATGCTTGGCATCCCTGACAATTCCGATGAGGTACCCTCATGCCTTCTAAAAAGAGGATGACGCTTTCACAACTTATTGAAATTAAACATTTTTTCTAGC
>JAEEGL014944585.1_pt1 | contig 15860 bp, 11 predicted proteins | sample 9134231 | NCBI WGS metagenome assembly JAEEGL01 (sample SAMN16246548, study PRJNA631951) | gut metagenome | biome: gut microbiome; feature: rumen; material: fiber-attached | host: Bos | place: Iran: Karaj | collected 2018-10
CGGGATTCGTTCCTTTTCGGATAACGCACAGGCGGTCGCGGAATTCGGATGCGCCTATATGGCAGGCCTGCATGATACCGGGACGCTTGCCGCGCTGAAGCACTTCCCCGGCCATGGGAATACCGATACGGACAGTCATACCGGTTTTCCGCTGATCAACAGTACCTATGATGAACTGAAAGCGAATGAACTGATCCCCTTCCAGGCGGCGATTGATGCCGGGGCGGACATGGTCATGACAGCCCATATCCAGTATCCCCGGATCGAGAAGGAAACCTTTACCTCCGTTTCCAGCGGAGAACAGCTCTATCTGCCTGCGACAATGAGCCGCACAATCCTGACCGATATTCTCCGGGGCGATATGGGATTTGACGGCGTGATTGTTTCCGACGCGCTGGATATGGCGGCTATCGCGGATAATTTCGGCATGGAAGATATCCTGAAGCTGACGATCAACGCGGGAGTGGATCTGCTGATCCTGCCCGCGGTAAAGGATACGAACCTGTTCCGCCAGGCGGGCGCCTATGTGGATACGGCGGTGGCGCTGGTGGAAAGCGGGGAAATCAGCGAGGAACGGATTGACGAGGCCGTTCTGAGGATTCTGAAAATGAAGGCGAAACAAGGTGTACTGTACCAGACGGAATTTACCGTAACGGATGAGCAGATCGCCGCAGCCCGGGATATCATCGGTTCCGCTGCGCACAGGGAGACGGAATGGCAGATCGCCGGAAAGGCACTGACATTGGTGAAAAACGAGAACGACGCATTCCCGCTGCAGGTGAAATCCGGTGAGAAAACGCTGATCCTTTTCGCGGATTCCTGTGCCAGCCGCGCAGGCGCGGGTGACCTGGCCCGGCAGATGCTGGAAGATCAGCAGATCCTGCCGGCAGGCGCGGAAATCATTGTGATGAAAAATACAAAAGAAAATGAGGCTGTATGTATCCTGGCGGCGCTCGGCGCGGATCACGTGATTCTGGTACACAGGGTTTATAACGCGGCCTGCATGGATCCCGCAACGGATGACGGCTTTTCTTCCGGAACCTTCGACAAGGTGATCGAAGCTTTGCATGACAAAGGGAAGACTGTCATTGTTGTCAGCTGCCAGCTGCCCTATGACGCGGCGCGGTTCCCGGAGGCGGACGCGATCCTGCTGACATACTGGGGAAGCGTTATGCAGGAGCTTCCCCCGGAAGGCAGCGGCTGGTCGGCAAACCTGCCGGCGGGCCTGCTGTCCTGCTTCGGCGCAGGCAAGGCGGCAGGCATACTGCCGGTCAGTATCCCGGCGCTGGATGAAACGTATCATCCGGCGAGGGATATCCTCTGGCCCTTCGGACACGCGGTTTCCGGTACGGCCCGTCAGGACGGCGCAGAACAGTTTGACGACATTACCATGCTGTGCCTCAGGTATTACGGGGCGCAGGATCCGGAAAAACCATAACGATCCGTCTGTTGCCTGACGGCCAGTTCATCATGTAAAATACCGGAAGAAGACAAAGAAAAGAGGGAAAGGAAATGGAACAGCAGGTCCAGACCCTGATCAGCGCCGACAATCACTGGGCGCTTCTCGCGGTGCTGTTCGCCGCCACAGCCATCGCCATCTGGCTGGAACAGAAGTATAAATGGGCGTCAAAGATTTCCGGGGCAATCATCACGCTGGTGTTCGCGCTGGCGCTGGTCAACCTGCATGTAATTCCGGACAGCGCGCCGGTGTTCGATGACATTGTCTGGGGCTATGCGGTTCCGCTGGCGATTCCGCTGCTTCTCCTGCAGACCAATATCAGGAAAATCTGGAAGGAAACCGGACGCTTCCTGCTGATTTTCCTGATCGGCGCGGCTGGCACGGTTGCCGGCACGGTGCTGGCGACCGTGCTGCTGGGCGGCGCGGTGGAAGGACTGCCCGGCGCGGCTGCGATGATGACCGGTTCCTATATCGGCGGCGGTGTGAACTTCACCGCGGTTGCGGATGCTTTTCATGTGGACAGCAGCCTGATCGCGGCGACCACCGTTGCGGACAACCTGAATATGGCGCTGTATTTCCTGGTGCTGCTTGGGATTGCCGGAAGTGTTTTCTTCCGGAAACGCTATGCACATCCCCATATTGATGAAGTGGCTTCCAGGGGAAAGGCCGGAGAAACGGAGACGCTGGCAAAACAGTACTGGACGCGGAAAAACATATCCCTGAAAGATATTGCCGCCGCCCTGGCCTATGCGGCAATCATCGTGTTCCTCTCCAGACTGATCGGAAATTTCTTTGCCGGACTGATCCCGAAGGACAGCTGGTTTACCCAGATGCTGAATACTTTCTTCGGCAGCCAGTATGTGTGGATCACCAATTTCTCCGTGATCTTTGCCACATGCTTTGAGAAACGGGCGGAGGAGATGCACGGCGCGCAGGAAATCGGCACCTGGCTGATCTACCTGTTCTTCTTTGTAATCGGTGTGCCTGCCTCCATCAGCATCCTGATCCGGAACGCCCCGATCCTGCTGCTGTTCTGCATGATCATTGTCCTGGTCAATATGGCTTTCTGCTTTATCGGCGGCAGGATCCTGAAGTTTGACCTGGAGGATATTATCCTCGCGTCCAACGCGAATATCGGCGGTCCCACCACCGCGGCAGGCATGGCGATCTCCCAGGGCTGGGTGAAGCTGGTCGGCCCCTGCATGCTGGTGGGCACCTTCGGATACGTGATCGGCACCTGGCTGGGAATCCTGGTCGGCTCCCTGCTGGGCGCCTGACGTCCCGGCCGAAACTTTCGGAAAAGGAGAATGGCATGTATTTCTCGGATGACGCGTCCGGTTTCGTCAGTATCGGCGATCTGATACCGGATGTACTGCTGGATATCCGGTATTATTCCGCGTTTAATTTCATCGGGGAACGGATTGACGGGTATGAGGAGCCTGCGGCCCTGCTGACCCGGGAAGCAGCAGCGGCGCTGAAGGCTGTCAGCGATGAGGCGCTTGAACAGGGTTTCCGCCTGAAAATCTTTGACGCCTATCGTCCGCAGAAAGCCGTGGATCATTTTATGCGCTGGGCGGCGGATTCCGCGGATATCCGGATGAAAGCTTTTTTTTATCCGGATCTGGACAAAAACGTAATTATTCCGCAGGGATACATTGCGGAACATTCCGGGCACAGCCGCGGGAGCACCGTGGACTTGACGCTGTTTGATATGGCGACGCAGCAGGACCTGGATATGGGCGGCACCTTTGATTACTTCGGGGAAAAGAGCCACCCGGACTATGCCGGTGTTACCGAAGCGCAGCACGGGAACCGGATGCTCCTGCAGAAGATGATGGTGAAACACGGATTCCGGCCGCTTGACGAAGAATGGTGGCACTTTACGCTGGAGAACGAACCCTGGCCGGATACATACTTTACTTTCCCGGTCAGGAACGGTTTTTCAACATGACCGGAATTCCGAAGACTGAAAAGGGTGGTTGTGAAGAATGATCTCATTGGCGATTTCCCTGGTTATCCTGCTGATCGGCTTTGCGGTCTACGGCAAACTGACAGAGCGGGTATTCGCGCCCGATGACCGGCAGACGCCTGCCGTGGCGATCAACGACGGCGTGGACTGTGTGCCGATGAAACCCTGGCGGGCTTTCCTGGTTCAGCTGCTGAACATCGCCGGCACCGGACCGATCTTCGGGGCGCTGATGGGCGCCTGCTTCGGGCCGGTGGTTTTCCTGTGGATCGTGTTCGGATCGATCCTCGGCGGCGCGGTGCATGACTATATGTCCGGGATGATTTCCTGCCGCCACCGGGGCGCATCCGTCGCGGAGCTGTCCGGGGTGTACCTGGGAAAAGCCGCCAGATGGATCATGCGGGTTTTCTCGGTCATTCTGCTGGTGCTGTGCGGAACGGTTTTTGTGACCAGTCCGGCTACGCTGATCTCCAGCCTGTTGAACAATCTCAGTCCGGAATCGTCTTCGTTTTTTTCAGGCGGAACATTCTGGATCGCGGTCATTCTGGTATACTATGTCCTGGCAACGCTGCTGCCCATCGACAAGCTGATCGGAAAACTGTATCCTGTTTTCGGTGTCATCCTGATTGTTATGGCGGTCAGCGTGCTGGGCGGCATTATTTTCGGAGGCTACAGCATCCCGGAAATTACGCTGGAGGATCTTCATCCGAAGGGGCTTCCCGTCTGGCCGTTCATGTTCATTACGGTGGCCTGCGGCGCAATTTCCGGGTTTCATGCAACCCAGTCCCCGATGATTGCAAAGTGCATTACAAGTGAAAAGCAGGGACGCGGTATTTTTTACGGCGCAATGATTTCGGAATCCGTGATTGCCCTGATCTGGGCGGCGGCCGGCGTGGCGTTCTACGGTGCGACCGATATTCTGAACAACGCGATCTCTACCCTGGGACAGTCCGGAACCGTATATGAGATTTCCAGCACGATGCTGGGCTTCACCGGCGGCGCCCTGGCCGTGATCGGCGTGGTGGTCTGCCCGATCACATCCGGTGACACAGCGTTCCGCAGCGCACGGCTGATCCTGGCGGAGATTACGCATCTGGACCAGAAAAAGATCCGGAACCGGCTGATCATCACGCTGCCGCTGCTGGCGGTGGGCGCTGTGCTGACCCAGCTGGATTTCAATGTACTCTGGCGCTATTTTTCCTGGAGCAACCAGACGCTGGCGATGATCTCCCTGTGGGTGGCGACCGCCTATCTGCTGAAGGAAGGAAAAAGCCGGTTTGTATCCCTGCTGACTGCGCTGCCGGCAGCATTCATGTCGGCTGTCAGCATGACTTATATTCTGATGGCGGATGAGGGGCTTGGACTCTCCTCTGCCGTCGCCTATCCCGTCGGCGCGGGGTTTGCCGTGATTCTGACCGTTCTTTACGCGTTGACGGCAAAAAGGCAAAAAGAAAAAAAGGTGGCAGGGGCATGAAAATACTGAAACAGCACGCGGCGGTAAAAAGCATCGGCGGAATTGTTCTGCTGCTTCTTGTTTTCTTTGCCGTTGTAAGCATCATCGGCTACAACAGCTTTACGGAAGCACTGATGTCCCAGTATTCGGAAGGCGCCTTCCTGACCGCGGAAACAGCGGCCCAGATGGTGGACGCGGACAGGATGGACGAATACGCGGAAAGCGAAGGCGCCACACAGGAGTATCTTGATGTCTGGAACCAGCTGGATCACCTGTGCAATTCCTCCGGATCGACATTTGTTTATGTGATCCGGCCGGACAGGAGCGATTACGCGCATATTACCTTCCTTTTTTCAACAATCGACCATGAGAGCAAATACACAATCTACGATTTCGGATATGTACGGGATACGACAAACGACGATTACCGGCAGAAGTACCGTGCGCTGTATGAGCTGGAATCGGAGCGGGAACTGGTCATCCGCGACCGGGGATATATTGAAACAGACGCCCATATCACCGCGATGATCGGCCTGAAAGGGTCGGACGGGCAGGTGAAAGCCATTCTGTGCGTCCAGCGTCAGATGGATGTGCTGTCCGTGGCGAGGCAGAAGTATATCAACAAGATTATCCTGACACTGATCATCCTGGTCGTGCTTGTGGTTGTCGGACAGAGCCTGTTCCTGCACCGTACGCTTCTGCAGCCCCTGAAACAGATTTCGGATGAAGCTTTACGCTTTTCAAAGGAAGGCGAAAAAACGGAGAAAAAACTCCGGGATACGATCCGCAACCAGGATGAAATCGGGCATCTGGCGGGCTCCATTGACCGGATGGAGGAACAGATACAGAATTATGTCGAATCCATCACGCAGATCACTGCGGAGAAGGAAAGAATCAATACGGAACTGACGCTGGCAACAAAAATCCAGGCGGATATGCTGCCGCATGTTTTTCCGGCGTTTCCGGAACGGAAGGAATTTGAATTATTTGCCAATATGGACCCGGCCAAGGAAGTCGGCGGCGATTTCTTTGATTTCTTCCTGGTGGATGACGACCACCTGTGCATCACCATCGCGGATGTGAGCGGAAAAGGGATTCCCGCGGCACTGTTCATGATGGCGTCGAAGATTCTTCTGAAGAACAATGCCATGACCGGGAAAGGCCCCGCGGAGATTCTTACGGATGTGAATGCCGCGATTTGCGCCAACAACCGGGAGCAGATGTTTGTCACGATATGGCTTGGGATTCTGGAAATTTCAACCGGCAGGCTGACAGCAGCGAACGCCGGGCATGAGTATCCCGTCCTGATGCGGGCAGGAAAAGATTTTGAACTGTACAGGGACAAGCACGGTTTTGTTATCGGCGGCATGGAAGGTGCAGAGTACAGTCAATATGAGCTTCAGCTCAATCCCGGGGATAAGCTGTTCCTGTATACGGACGGCGTGACGGAGGCAACGGATGCAAACAAGGAACTGTTCGGCTCAGGCCGGATGATTGCCGTGCTGAACGAAAGGAAAGACACTTCACCGACGCAGATGCTGGAAGGTGTTCGCAGGGCAGTGGACGATTTCGTGAAGGAAGCGGAACAGTTTGATGATCTGACGATGCTCTGCCTGGCGTACAAAGGCCCGGACGCGGCGGAAGAACCGTCCGGACAGGATGAACGCACCTGAGATGAAGAACTTTTGAAACAACGCTCCGGAAAGTGCTCCGGGAGTATGACGATTCGGAAAAGGGGTGAAACGGTATGATCCAAATGGAACCCTCCATCAGCAGGGGTGATATGATCCGATGCGTGCTGTGCGGCCAGGCGCCGTGCAATGAGGCCTGCGGGAAAATGAACCCTGCGTCCCTGCTGCAAAGCATCTGGTTCCGGAACGAACAGACGGCGGCACAGCGCCTGCCGGATGAAAATCCCTGCCTGACCTGTGCCGCCCCGTGCGAGCAGAACTGTGTCCGGCCGGGAGAAGTGCCGGTCCGGGATCTGGTCAACCGGCTGTATTATCAGGTGAAACCTCAGTGCGAGACGCCGGTTCCGGACAATGAGGAAAGGCTGAAATGCGACCTGTGCGGAATTCCGCTGGAAAACCCGTTCCTGCTGTCCTCATCCGTGGTGGCAAGCACATATGACATGTGTGCGCGGGCTTTTGAGGCGGGCTGGGCCGGTATATGTTTCAAGACCATCTGCTCGCTGGATATCCATGAGGCGTCGCCGCGGTTTTCCGCGGTCACCGGCAACGACGGAAACATTATCGGTTTCAAGAATATCGAGCAGCTTTCCGATCACAGTGTGGCGGAGAACATGGAGATTTTCCGCCGGCTGAAGGAAAAATACCCGAACAAATTTATCCTGGCTTCCATTATGGGACAGAATGAGGCGGAATGGGGAGAACTGGCCCGGCTGTGCGAAGAGAACGGCGCGGACGCGGTGGAGCTGAACTTCTCCTGCCCCAATATGGCGGAGGGCGGCCTGGGCAGCGATATCGGACAGGTGCCGGAACTGGTGGAGCGCTTTACCCGTTCTGCAAAGCAGGCATGCCATATTCCGGTCATTGCCAAACTGACGCCCAATGTGGATAATATGAGCCCGGCGGCGGAAGCGGCAAAGCGCGGCGGCGCAGACGGGATCGCTGCGATCAATACAATCAAATCGATAACAGGGGTGAACCTGCATACTTTTGTTGCCGCGCCGGCGGTGCACGGGCACAGCGCGGTGGGCGGATACAGCGGTAAAGCCGTCAAACCGATTGCCCTGCGCTTCATTGCCGAGCTCGGGCAGAATCCGGACCTGAAGGGAATGCATATTTCCGCTATGGGCGGAATTGAAACCTGGCAGGATGCTCTGGAGTTTATCCTGCTCGGCGGCGGATCCATCCAGGTCACAACGGCTGTCATGCAGTACGGCTACCGGATCATCGATGACCTGAAGGCAGGACTGAATCTGTACCTGGCGGAGATGGGGTTCCGAAGCGTGACCGAGGCGATCGGCCTGGGCCTGGATACCCTGAGCGAAACGACAGACACCCTGGAGCGGGATACGGTTGTTTTCCCGCAGTTTGTGCGGGAGCGCTGCATCGGCTGCGGCCGCTGCAAAATTTCCTGTGATGACGGCGGCCACCAGGCGATCCGGCTGGACGAGGCCCGGCACCCGGTACTGAACGGCAAAAAATGCGTCGGCTGCCATCTCTGCGTTCTGGTATGCCCGCAGCACGCGATTGTTCCGGGAAACAAGCGGATCGCGCGATAAGCAGGCCGGATGCTTCTCCGGACAGAATACCGGTTATGGAAAAAGGTTGTGGCCGCGGAACTTGATTCCCGCGGCCATTTTGCGTTATACTTTTCTGCAGAAAGAAAAAATCTGGAAATCAGGAACTATTTCTGAAAATCTGCGTCTGACAGTATGAAACCGGACAGGCCGGCCGAAAGGATCCGGAAACCGGACACCTGGAGAAAAGGAGAAAAGACGCAATGAATCATTTCAGAAAGATGTTTCCGGAAAGAGCGACGACAGGAGAAGACGGTATCTGCCGCTGGTCCTGCGAGATCGACCTGAAAAAGGACCGTTACAGCCGGGACCTGATGATGAAGGTCAGCCTGATTGTCGGCGGCTCGGTTTTCCTGATGATGCTGGGAGCAATGTGGATGGCCGGGGATTTCAGCTTTGCCTGGATTCCGCTGATCATCTGCGGAATGGTTCCCCCGCTTTGCTGGATAAGCTACAAAACGTACTGCGTCATGCACGGCAACAAACTGCTTATCGGCTACGCGTTATACAACAACAGTATCGTGATGGTCCGGAATCCCCGCGATGCAAAGGCCATGCAGGGGCTGGCACTTGCAACCGGGCTGCTGAACATCGCAGCCGGGAATCCTGCGGGAGGGATCTGTATGGCAGCGGGTGCGTACGGAACATCCCAGGCTGTGCCAACCAAATTCAGCAGGGTCCGGAAATTTCACGGCCATGCGGAATGCTCCATGATTGAGATGAAGACCGTCTTCAGCCCGGTGCAGATCTGGACCCATCCGGAAGACTATGGGATGATCCTGGACTTTGTGCGGGAACATGCGGAAAACGCTGTTGAAATGCATTAAGGAACCGGAAGAAGAAAAAAGAGGAGGAACCTGAAATGAAAAAGATCCTTGCATTACTGACGGCCCTGGCCCTGCTGCTGTCCATGGCGGCAGGCGGCGCCCTGGCCGAGGACTGGACGGACTATACCTGCGCGGAGGAAAGCTTCTCCCTCCGGGTTCCGGCCGGAGCAGCCGTCACCTACGAGGAAGGTACCGGCCTGATGATCTACACGGAACATGCCGGGAAAATTCCCTATGCCATCGTCAGCAGAAGGCCGATGAACATGAAGTTCACGAACCCGGGCGGATATCTGAACAACGTTTACAGGGAGCACCTGGAAGAGAAGTACGGAAGCGACTTCCTGGGCATGAACCCTGCGTCGATGATGGAGGTCGGCGGAAAGCAGCTGCCGGGCGCGAAGTATATGTACAAGGTCGGGGAATATACGGTTGTGCTGCTGAAGCTGCTGGATATCCGGGACGCGGGGGATGTGGAATATACCATCAAGTATGTGTACGGAGACGATCTCTCCGTCATGGCGGCGGTCAACGAAGCAGTCCGGACCTATCAGGAGACGGATGTTCCTGCCGCAGCCGGCGGAACAGAACAGCCGGAGACGCAGAAGGCGGTGCTCAGGCCGGCGGAAGTTTCCGAAGACACGGCGGACACGGAAAACGGAAATTTCTGGGTTCGTATCATGAACGAGCATAAGATTGATGACGGCGGGTATTTTACGGCGGACCTGTATGAGGCGGATACCTATTCCCTGCAGGATGTAAACAGCCTGCAGGAAGGGGACCAGATCCAGATGATCGGCAAGGTATGGACGGTGAGTGCTCTCCTGCCGGAGGAGAACGGATACCGGGAGCTCCGGGTAAAAGAAGAGTTTGACGGATACTTCGCTTTCCAGCCCGTGACAGAAACCACATGCACCCTGGTGGTCAACGACTGGGTAGCCAGTACGCCGGTTGGCCGGAAGAAGATCATGCTGCCGCTGCCCGATGCCTTCGCCTGCGTGAAACTGGACTCATCCGGGGATCAGACGGTATATGACGCGGAATCCTTCATCGAACTGCTGCTGAACGGCGACGCGAAGAACTGGACCCGGTACAATACACTGATCAGCTTCAGCGACGGGCTGGCAGCCTATGTGATTCATGCTGATTATCCGGAAGGACCTTCTGAAGACGCTGAAGCGGGCTGGGCTGAGGAGTAAAAAATGAGAAAACAGATATTGCGTATTACAGCGTGGGTGACAGCCTGCGCTCTTTGCCTTTTCTCTTTCCAGGGATTTGCCGAAAACGGGAATTCCACAGTGGACATTGACGTGTGGATGAATATCCTGTCGGATCTTTCAGAGAAAAAAACGGAATCCCCTGATGAGAACATAACGTATCAGACAGAGCCCTCCGATGAGTACATGCCGTATCAGATGACCATGGATGACATCCAGGCGCTGAATCCGGGCTCCACGGTGATCGATATTTACAATAACGACGGATATCTTTCCCTCCTTGTGGGCAAGTTCTACGAGGGGAAGGTAACCAATATGGAGGAGGGAATCGAGTCCATCCTCGGGATGGCAACCATGCTCGGTTTCGGGAAGGGCTGCGCGTTTTACTGTATCTACAAATCGCACAACAACAATAACGGATACACATTCTATACGTACCAGCAGCGCTACGGCGGGTATACCCTGCGGAACGCCACCCTGCGGGTTGCCGTGGATCCGGAAGGCTATACGGCCGGGCTTTCATGCTCGTTTATTCCGAATGTCGGCACAGAATCCCAGGATCCTGTGATCAGCGCGAAAAAAGCGGAACAGATTGTACGTCAGGAATACGCGTCCCTGAACCTGAATGTCTACTCCGGACGTACGGTGCGTATGGCGCTGCCGTTCCTGAACCGCATCTTCAACTGCTGGGTTGTGTATACGGACAATCCCTACGCGACGGCTTCCTTCGACATGCCGTACCTGGAACATTTTGTTACAACCGACGGAATATACCTGCGCAACATGCCGGTGAATGTGTTTGCCGGCGACAGGGATACAGCCCTGGGCAACACTTCCTATTTTGACGTCATGACGGTGGAAACATACCGGACCAAAGTGATCCTGGAGGACGGATCGGAGCGCTCAATCGAAGTGCCTGTCAGTTACAATGCCAACGACGGGAAGTATTACCTGATGGATCCGTCCAGGAAGATTGCCGTGGCCCAGTATTATGATTTCAACTATCTGGATTATTCCCTGAACTTTGTCACCAGCGATACGATTGACGGCTGGTCGCAGAATAACCTGCTGGCATACGCCAACTATATCATCATGTATGATTTCTATGCCGATTACGGCATCCGCTCCGTGGACGGGTTCGAAACGCCGATCCTGGTTACCGTAGGCTGGTGCGACGGGAACCACAACCCCGTGGATAACGCGTGTTTCTACGGCCTGATCAACGGATGGGCCTGCTTCGGCGTGTCTGATATCAATCATATGAGCGACTGCCTGGACTTTGTGGGCCATGAGTATACCCACGGCTATACCAGCCAGTCCATGCAGGGATCTCTGTATGAAAATGCCACAGGCGCCATCAATGAGGCTTACAGCGACATTATCGGGAACCTGGCTGAGATGAGCCTCGGCTATACGGAGGACACGGACTGGCTGATCGGTGAAAAAACAGGGACTCCGTACAGGAGCATGAGCAATCCCAATGAATACAGCCAGCCTGCATTCGTGGGCGACAGGTTCTACAAGGCGGCGGTACTGGCCCCCGACAGCGATCTCAACGACAACGGCGGTGTACATGATAACTGCTCATTGCTCGGCCACATCGCCTGGAAGATGGACCAGACGGGCCTGAGCCGGGCCAAACAGATTTCCATGTGGCTGCTGGCTGTGGAAATGCTGACGCCGTGTTCCGATTACAGCGACCTCCACGGCGCGCTGCTTTTCTCCATGAAGATAAACGGCCTGAAGGAATACGGCCCTGCCATGAACGCAGCCTTTGAGGAAGCCGGTTTCAACGAGGACTGGAACAAAACGTACCTTCTTGTGGAGAAGGAAGGCTGCGGCCGCGTAACGGCCCGGCTGGGCGGAACCATGGCTTCACAGCGCGTTGCCGTCGGGTTCTATACACAGAACGGGACCTTTGTGGACGCGGCATATGTGGATCCGGACGGGACGGCCAGCGCGCTGCTGCCCGCAGGAAAATATATTGCTGCAATAATCCGGATGAAAGACAACGGATCGCTGGAATGCCGGTGGTACACCTCTTCCGGATGGAAAACAAACGGACTGGGCGAGCCTTTTACCTTGAAAGCAGGAGAAACCATGGAACTGCCTGACAACGGGCAGCAGAAGACCGGCGGTTCAAACTGATTCTGCCGCCCGCCCGGAACCGAGGGGAAGATAAATGCAGGGAACTTTTTTCAGAAAAACACGTCTGACAGAATGAAAGCGGATACAGGTTCCGGCTGAGAACAACCTGAAAAAACAAGAAGGAGATATGACGATGAAACGCTTTACGAGAATGATCACCCTGCTGCTGTGCCTCTTCCTGGCGCTTCCCGTTTTCGCGGAAACGGCAGCGAAAAATGAAACGCCTGACTATTTTGCTCCCTATACTTTTGCGGATATGTACAATGAAATGGCCACCACCTTCGCGGATCAGTACTATGCGGACCTGGGAGAAGAAACGATTGCGGAGATCAAAAAGGACTGCATCTTTGCGGAGGTGGATGGAAGCGGGCAGTTCCTGTATCTGGACTCCGAAACCCATGCGGTGGAAGCGATCTTCTTCTATGACGACATCGACTATACGACGGAGGAACCCGCCGCGATGTGGAACTTCGTCATCAGCAGGAACCTGTCGGGGGAAGCCATCAACCTGGCTGCCTATACGCTGAAGATGATGATCGGCTACACCTATCAGGATTCGGTGCCCCTGAGCGACCTGTCCGAGTGGTTCAACAAGCTGGCGGAACCCGGTGACGGTTTTGAACTGCCCGGCTATACGCTGTCCATGATGGTGACAGAGGACAACATTGTGTATATGATGCTTCCGTCGGATTGATCATATGATGCTGATACGGAATCAGGACCGGGAAAAAGCCCGATGAAGGCCGGAGAACAATCCGGCTTTTTCAGTTGCTGCGGCCTGCTTTCTATGGTATTCTAGGCCCGGAATGGCACGTACACTGTACAGGACAAAAAGAAAAAGACGCGGGATAATTTGGCATATGGACCTATGGAAAAATTATGATGTTCAGATACCGGAAGTAATCTGCCGTATACTGGATATTCCGGAAATGATACGCCTGAAAGATGTGGGAATGAACTGCGGCTGCGAATATACGTCCTTTGCGCTGTTCAGATCCATGAGGGAGCGCTATACCCGCTATGACCACAGCATGGGTACAGCTTTGCTGGTGTGGCGTTTTTCGAAGGATCCGGCCCAGACGCTGGCAGCTGCTTTCCATGATATCGCAACGCCCTGCTTTGCGCACGTGGTGGATTTTATGCTGGGCGATTATATGAAACAGGAACGCACGGAAAGCCGGACGCGGGAGATGATCGGGGAATCCGGTGGAATCCGGAGCCTGCTGGATGAATACGGCCTGGACGTGGAGGATGTGGCGGATTACCACAGGTATCCGATCGCGGACAACGATCTGCCGGGACTGTCTGCCGACCGCCTGGAATACACCCTGGGGAACCTGCTGAATTACGGGAGGAGGAACCGGGACCGGATCAGCGCATACCTGGAAAACCTGAAGGCCGGCTGCAATGAAGAAGGGGAACCGGAACTGGTTTTCAGGGATGCGGATACAGCTGCAGATTTTGCCTTCGGCGCCCTGGAAATGGGAAAGATCTATGTTTCCGACGAGGACCGGTTTGCGATGGAAGCGCTGGCGGAACTCCTGAAGGATGCCGTGGAAAGCAAGGTCATCGCGATGGAAGACCTCTGGCTTACTGAAGCGGCGGTGATCAGAAAGCTGAACCTGGATCATTGCTTCAGGGACCGCTGGAACTGCTTCCGCGGGTATTATCAGATCAGGCGCGGCACAGGGACCGTCATTCACGCCAAGAAGAGGTATATTGACCCGCTCGTGGAAAACGAAGGGCGGGTGACTGAAATCCGCGGTGACTTCAGAACTGCTGTGGACGCGTTCCTGGCGGAACCGCAGGATGAGCCGGTCAGCGGACTGTCACGTGCGGCAATTCTGTGAGACACCGGGAGGTATGGCAGATGAGGACAGAAAAAGTTGAAAGATGGGGCTGCTTCGAGCTTTCCCTGCCCGGAAAACAGGACGGCAATCCGTTTACCGATTATACAATTCACGGACAGTTCCGGGGCGACCGTGAAACGGTTTCCGCGGACGGGTTTTATGACGGGGAAGGGATCTACAGGATTCGCTTCATGCCGTCCTTTCCGGGCGTATATCATTATGAGATTGACGGAACCTTCGGAACGCCCCGGTCAGGAACGTTTGAAGTCACCGGGGCGTCGGAAGGCAACCACGGTCCGGTCCGGGTTGCGGACACGTATTATTTTTCCTATGCGGACGGAACTGCTTTCTATCCGCTGGGGACCACGTGCTATGTGTGGGAACTGCAGACGGACGAGCTGATCAGGAAGACGCTGGAATCCTTAAAGCAGGCCAGATTCAACAAGATCCGGTTTTGCATTCTTCCGAAGCATTACGATTATAACCTGGGGGAACCGCGTTCCTATCCTTTTGAAGGCACGCCCATGGATTCGTCCGTGCTGACAAAGGAAAACTTCCATCTGTATACGGGAAAAACGGAAGGGAACCATTTCGACCTGACCAGGCCGAACCCGGCACATTTCAGGCATATTGAGCACTGTAGTCTGGAGCTGCAGAAGCTGGGGATCGAGGCGGACCTGATTGTCATGCATCCGTATGACCGGTGGGGCTTTTCATCCATGCCCCGGGAGGCGGATGAGCTTTACTGGAAATATGTGATTGCGCGGTTTTCCGCCTATCGGAACGTGTGGTGGGCGGCGGCGAATGAATATGACCTGCTTCCCGGCAAGAAGGAGGAGGACTGGGAATTTTACGGGCAGCTCATGACAGAACACGATCCGTATCACCACCTGAGATCCATCCATAACTGTTTCGCCTTTTATGACCACACAAGGCCGTGGATCACCCACTGCAGCATACAGCGGCAGGATCTTTACCGGACGTCGGAATATACGGATCAGTGGCGTGAACAGTTTCACAAGCCGGTGGTGCTGGATGAGATCGCCTACGAAGGGAACATCCAGCACGGCTGGGGAAACATTACCGGCGAAGAGCTTGTGCGCCGGTTCTGGGAAGGAGCGCTGCGGGGCGGCTATCCGGGGCATGGGGAGACCTTCCTTCATCCGCAGGAAATCCTGTGGTGGAGCCACGGCGGGGAACTGCACGGGGAAAGCTGGAAACGTGTCGGGTTCCTGCTGGATGTGCTGAACAGCGTGCCGGGGAACGGTCTGCGCCCGGCAGAAAAGGTTCCTTCGGAGTGGGACTGCCTGCATGCTGTTCCCGCGCAGGCTGCCGCAGCGAAGGACAGCGATTACCATCTTTACTATTTCAGCTTTATGCGGCCTTCGTTCCGGTCGATTGTCCTGCCCGGGAACTGCGAATGGAAGGTTGAAGTGATTGATACCTGGAACATGACAGTGACTGAGACCGGCATATTCCGGGAAAAGTGCACGGTGGATCTGGGAGGCAGACAGTTTATGGCTGGCAGGATGACCCGCGGTTAGCTGCGGCAGGGCCGGATTCCGGATCCTTTGCCTGTATATTTTTTCCGCTGAATATAGTATAATGCAGGAAAGGAAATCTGCTGCGCTGTTCCGGATCAGACAATCCGGGATTGCTGCCGGATTCAAAGCTGTCA